>Ga0302320_10011414_pt1 | contig 18806 bp, 14 predicted proteins | sample Bog_T0_3_FD_202130 | JGI IMG/M metagenome (GOLD analysis project Ga0302320, IMG submission 202130) | Peat permafrost microbial communities from Stordalen Mire near Abisko, Sweden - Bog_T0_3 | ecosystem: Environmental > Terrestrial > Soil > Wetlands > Peat | place: Sweden: Abisko, Stordalen Mire...
AATTCATGCACCGGAGCACACCATAGTCATGAAGATTGGCATGTTAACCGGCGGTGGCGATTGTCCCGGCCTGAATGCCGTGCTTCGCGCCATCGTGCGCAAAGGCATTTTCACCTATGACGACGAATTCGTCGGCTTCATGGAAGGCTGGCGCGGCCTGATCGAAAACACCATCATGCCCCTCGATCTCGACGCCGTCGGAGGGATTCTGCCTCGCGGCGGCACCATTCTCCGCACCTCGCGCACCAATCCCTCCAAGCACCCCGACGGCCTCGATCAGTGCCTCGCCACCCTGGAGAAAAACCAGATCGATGCTCTCGTCGCCATCGGCGGCGACGATACTCTTTCCGTCGCTCAAAAGCTCCACGAGCGTGGCGCCAAAGTCGTCGGCATTCCCAAAACCATCGACAACGATCTCGGCGGCACCGAATACACTTTTGGATTTGACACCGCCTGCAACATCGTCTGCGAGGCCCTCGACCGCGTCCACACCACTGCCGAAGCTCACAACCGCGTGATGGTGGTCGAGGTCATGGGCCGCGACGCCGGCTGGATCGCCCTTTACAGCGGCATCGCCGGAGGCGCCGACGTCATCCTCATCCCTGAGCGCCCCTTCGATGTCGATAAAGTTGCGGACTCCATCCGCCAGCGCCACGAACGCGGACGTTATTTTTCCATTGTGGTCGTAGCCGAAGGCGCGAAGTTTTCTTCCGAGCCCGGCCAGGGCTCTCCCATTCTGCAAGACATGGGCAAGGACGAGTTCGGCCACGCTAAGCTTGGCGGCATCGCCAACATCCTCGCCCGCGAAATCGAAAAACGCACCGGCTACGAAACTCGCCCCGTCGTCCTTGGACATATTCAGCGCGGCGGCGCGCCCAGCGCCTTCGACCGCGTCCTCGCCACCCGCTACGGCTTGGGCGCCATCGACATGGTGCACCGCGGCGAGTTCGGCTGTATGGCCGCCCTGCGCTCCAACAAAATCGTCTCCATCCCTCTGGTCGAAGCTATCTCGCGTAACCGGGTCGTAGACGATGAAATGATCGAAATGGTCTCAGGCCTCTTCGAGAAAACCGCCGACCGGGAAGCGGTCTGAGTCGGCGTGCCACACGATTTCGTTTTTCCAGTGGACAACGATTTCGTGTAACCTCGATTTCGCCAGCCAGGACGGGCTTGGAAAACTCCCTGAGTCCATTGCACGCGGCCTGATCAAGATGCCAAACCTCTACCTGCGGCTCGCTCCGTTCTTCGTCGCGCTAATCGAATTCCTGCTCGTAGCGGCCACGGCCGGTTTGATTTTTTTCTCTTCGCAACGCCGATCTCGTTCTCAACCCGCGGCTTTTCTTTCGCTGCAACGCGCTCTCGCCTGCTTGTCCCGCCGCAAGCGTCTCTCCGTGCTCGTCGTCTTCTTGAGTGTCGTCGCGATTCGCACCGCCCTCATCCCCGTCCTCGGCATTCCCCAACCCCGCTTCAACGATGAGTTTAGCTACCTGCTCGCCGCCGACACCTTCGCCCACGGCAAACTAACCAATCCTACTCATCCCATGTGGATTCACTTCGAAAGTTTCCACATCATCCAGCACCCCACCTACATGTCGATGTATCCGCCCGCGCAAGGCCTGGTCCTTGCCGCGGGCGAAATCCTGGGTCATCCCTGGGGTGGAGGAGCATGGATCGGGCAAATTCTCGTTACCGCGTTGATGTGTTCCGCCCTGTGCTGGATGTTGCAAGGCTGGCTCCCTCCGCCATGGGCCTTGCTCGGGGCCGCGCTGGCCGTGCTCCGCTTGGGCATTCTTAGCTACTGGATGAACACGTACTGGTGCGCCTCGGTTGCAGCTCTCGGCGGCACGCTCGTCCTCGGGGCATGGCCGCGTCTCCGCCGCCATCTCGGTATCCGCGACGCCCTGCTGATGGCGCTAGGTTTGGCTATTCTCGCGAACAGTCGGCCCTATGAAGGCTTAGTGTTCGCCATCCCGATCGCCGTCGCAATGTGTTTTTGGCTTTTCAGTAAGAACCACCCCGCGTTTCGTCAATCCGTTCCGCGCGTGATCGTGCCAATCGTTCTTACGCTGCTCGTCGCCGCCCTCGCCACCGGCTATTACTACTACCGCGTTACCGGCAGCCCGTTTCGCATGACCTATCAAGTCAACCGCGGCACCTACGCCACCGCTCCCTATTTCATTTGGCAGACGCCACCCCCAGAGCCGATCTACCATCACGCAGTGATGCGCGATTTTTATCGTTGGGAGTGGCGGCAGTTCGAGGAAAATATCACTCTCCGCGGCTATTTCCGCCGCGCCGGGGAAAAGTCCCTCTCTTGGTGGCAGGTTTATCTCGGACCTTTACTCACGCTCCCTCTCCTTGCCTTTCCCGCAGTGGTGCGGCAAAGAAAAATGCGGCTGCCGGCTGCGATCTTGGCCGCCATGCTAGCCGGCTTTGCCGTCCAAACCTGGACTCTTCCTCACTATTTCTCGCCCGCAACTGGAGCACTCTACCTCATTTTGCTTCAGTGTATGCGCCAACTCTGGCGCGGATTTCCTTTTCGTCGCACTCTGGGACAGGCCCTGGTTCGAGCGATTCCCGCGCTCGCTTGCTCTATGGTCCTGCTGCGCGTAACCGCGGCCGCAGTTCACGTGCAGATTGAGCCTGCCTGGCCGCGTGGAAACTTGGAGCGGGCAGCAATTATTCGCCGGCTGGATCAAATGCCGGGCAAACACCTGGTGATAGTTCGTTACACGCCGCATCATGATGTGGACTGGGAGTGGGTCTACAATGACGCCGATATCGACGGCGCAAAAATCGTCTGGGCGCGCGATATGACCGAGCCCGATAACGAGGCGCTGATACAGTATTTTTCCGACCGACACCTTTGGCTCTTGAACGGCGACGATCCCCATCTGGAGCCGCGCCCTTCTCCGTTTAGCCCGGCAACTCGTTCCCTGCCCTGATGCGCTGCGAACGCCGGCTTTGATAGGCTGCCAGCACTTCGCACACAAAATATGCGCCGAGGGCGTACATGAACGGTTCAATTGGATAGCGATAGCGCGCGAACGTGTAGGTAATGTAGTAAATCAGCGGATAAAACAAAAACACTGCCGCAAATCCAAGCCACCGCTTGCCTCGCCTCCAGGCCTGAACCAGACCGCCCAGACTGCCCAACAACAACAAGCAGGGATAGGGCCACAAATATGCTGGCTGCGCCCAGAAAGAAACAATTCGCTCCGCCGTCAGCCGCGCGAAGCTTTTCGGCTTGGAGCGCACAAAATCCACAGCACGCTGCTTCAGATCGGCCACGAACAGCATCTCTCCTTCGTGCTGGTACAACATGCTGGGGCCGGTCGGATGAGGTGCAAACTCCACGTTGCCGAAGTAGAATTCGGCCCAGAAATTACTGCGGACGGGAATAATCTTTCCAAAAGCCAGAAAATTTCGCGCCGTCCACGGCAGGACGCCTGCAATACAAACCACGATCATCAGCCCGGCGTATTTCCAGCCCTGGCTCCGCCTCGCCGCGTTGACCACCAGCACCGGCAGCGCTGCCAGCAACGCGGGATTTAACAGCGCGGCGAAACTCCAGATCGCACCGCACCAAGCCCACTCTCGCGCTCGTGAAGCTCCGCCTAGCCTTAGCGTCATCATGAAAGCGAAGGCCAGAGTCAAGCCCGAAAGGCATGTTTCCCACAGCACCCACGGCATCAGCAACAGCGGAGGCGCCATCGCCCACGCCCAGCCCGCGACGATTCCCGCCTTTTCGCTAAGTTGTTCCCGCCCCAACTGAACCAGCACCACCGCTGTAAGGGACGAAAAAATCACATTCAGCAGAATCGCCACCGCCGCCGCCGCGACCGTCTTAATTCCAAAGAAACGAAAAATGCACGCCAGCAACGCCGGATAAACCGGCCCGAGCCACGCCGTAGGCCCGCTCGAATCATGAAATGCGGACGAAAATCCATGACCCCGAACCATCGCGGCAGCAATCCACGACGGCTCGTTCGCCCTCCAGAATGATTGACCGCGCGCCATGAGCGTTCCCGTCACTCCGGCACGCAAGATAAAGGCCACAATGAAAATCCAAAGCGGGCGCCGCAGCCAAGCCCATCGTCTCCCCGCGCTACCTGCCGTATCTTCCCCCAATTGCTTCATAGCATGACGGATGAGACTTGCACTCACTCGCGATCAACTCTAGCTCCCGCTTCGCTTCAAAGACCAGCTTATTATAGCTAGCGTTATGCTGGCATCCGCCGCCTCGTTCCTTACCGCCAAACGCCTGCGCGCGCACGGCTTGATCCTCGCGCTCGGCCTCTGGTCAGTCTACGTCTGGAACATGACCACACCCGGCCTGCTGGATCGCATGGGAAACCTCAAAGGCACTGACTTCCTGCATTTCTACACGCTTGGCTCGCTCGCCCTGGATCATCGCGGCGCAGATCTCTACAACATGCAGGCGCAATCCCAAATCGCCGCGCAACACGTTCCAGCCGCCGCAGGAATTCGCTATCTACCCCTCTATCCCCCACAGGTTTCCATTTTTTTCGCTCCCGTGGCGCGTCTGTCCTATCCCAGCGCGCTTCTCCTCTGGCTCACGTTGAGCACATTCCTCTACGGCCTGTGCTGTTACGCCATTTGGCGCGCCTGTCCCAACCTGCGCAATTACAAACTCACCGTCTTCATTCTTGCTCTCGCCTTCCCCGCTTTTTGGCACCTCATCGCCTGGGGACAAACTTCCGCCCTGGCCCTCGCCTGCTTTACTCTTGCCTTCTTCGCCCTGCGTGCTCGGCAGGAATTCCTCGCGGGCTTGGCCCTCGGATGCCTCATCTTCAAACCCCAACTGGGCCTCGCCGCCGCCCTCGTCTTCTTGTCCACACTGAATTGGAAAGTAATCGGCGGAGCGATCCTTTCAGCCGTCATTCAATTGACCACAGCCTGCCTCTTCTACGGCCCCGCCCCGCTCGGCGAATGGCTGCACAGGCTCTTCAACCTGCCAGCCCTGCTCCCACAACTCGAGCCGCGAATCTACCAAACCCACTCCCTGCGCACCTTCTGGACCATGCTCATCCCGTTTTCCTCGCTCCCTTATCCTCTTTACCTCATCTCCGCACTTTTCCTAGCCGCGCTAACGGTGGCTTGCTGGCGCAGCCGCCTCCCATTATCTCTACGCTATTCGGCGCTCTTGCTCAGTACCGTTCTCCTGGCCCCGCATCTCACCGTCTACGATCTCGTCGTCCTCGCACCTGCATTCCTGTTACTCGCCGACTGGATCGTCACCCAGCCCCACTCCCCCGCCACGCCCCACCTCAAGCTTCTTCTCTACCTCGCATTCCCACTCCCCCTGCTCGGCCCCCTCGCGCGCTGGACACACTTCCAGCTTTCCGTCCCGGTAATGGCCGCTCTCTTGTATGGGATATGGCTCAGCAGGAAATCAATTCCGGTTCCAAACGCTATTTGACTTGCGCTTACGCCCCGAACAAAAACCGCAACGCCTCCGGAAATCGCTCCGCCCACGCGCCCTCGTTGTGCCCCGCTCCATCGCGAATCACCAGCCGCAACCGCTGCTCGCTCAGCACTGCGCGCCGCAGAATTGCCGCCAACTCCCGCACATCGTCCACCACTGTCCGGCTGCGCTCCGCGCTTCCCGCCTCCGCCGTTCCCGCCGCCAGAAAAATCCGCTCCGGCCAAATCCTCACCGCCCGGCTCTCCTTAATCAACTGCCGCCCCGCCGCCCACAGCGACGGACTTTCCAGCAGCAATTTCCCGAACACTCCTGGCTTCGCCATCACGGTATATTGCGCAACCAGCGCCCCCAGCGACGATCCTCCCAGCCCGATATTCTCCGGCCCCGTCGCTACGCGGTAATTCCGAGCCACGAACGGCATCACTTCCTTCATCAGAAAATCCGGATAGTACCGCCCCCGCACGCGCAACATCCGCGGATGCATCGACCGGAACGGCATGTATTCTCGAATCCGCTCTTTGCCCGTATTATCGATGCCCACAATTATCATCGGCGGCACCGCGCCTTCGCGGATCAACCGGTCCGCTGCCTCATCCACCTGCCACTCCACGCCCGCAAACGCCGTCGAAGTCTCAAACAAATTCTGCCCATCGTTCAAGTACAGCACCGGGTAATACCGCCCCGAATTCTCCGCCGCGTCATATCCCGGCGGCAGCCACACTCGCAAGAAACGCGTGTTGCGAAAAATCCGGCTACGAAATTCATGCAGCCGCAAATCTCCTGTCGCCCCGCCGGCGCGTATCGCCGCAGAATCGGCCTCCATTTTTTTGGTTTTCTGGATTCTTGCCATCCGAAGAGTATTGTCGGTGCGGAGTAATAAATCGCGCAGCGACGTCACTCGTTAGCCCTACACGTAAGTGCTGGGAAAAACCACAACATGCAACCGAGTCCTGTGAGGAACGATGCCTGACGGCGGCGCAGACTCCTCCGATGTCAACCGTAGGCACCTACGCTCGCGCCTTCACCACTCCCGACAGCAGCGTGATTCCAGCAATCAGCCCCAGCGAACTCAAACACAAAATACACCAAGTCTCCAGCACGTACGCCTCAACATAAGTCAGATAAAGCGCGAACCCAAGCCCCGCAACCGCGGCCAGCAGCAGGCGTAGCGGCGTCTCCGTCCGCGCTCGATAAACCGTGGCCAGCGCCAGCAGCGCTCCGTATCCCACGATCCCAATCCCCGCCACCGGAATCCCCATCACACTCGACTGCTCGCTCCGGTTTACAATATCGCAATCAAACTTTTCTCCCATGTCGCAGAACGCCGTCTTTGACTTCGCATAGTGCCGCTCCAGCGACACCGCCGAATCCACCATCCCAGCCGCCGCCAGCACCGCAATCGCCACAAACAAGATCCGGTTGTTTTTCACGGCAAACTGCACCCAGTCTTATCGCTCAACTCATTCAGCGGAAACTTCCCTTCCACCAGCGGACTCGCCCCGAACTGCCAGCTCGGAAAATGTTGCACCCCGGCCGCCTTGCACGCCGGCGTCATCTCTTTTGATCCCCGAATCGCACACTCCACATAATTCACATACTGAAACGACTTTCCGAACTCCTCTTTCTGCTCCGCGCAGTGCGGACACCAGTACGCGCCATACATCTTCACCTGCTTCGACGATAGGCACTTCGCGAAGTCGTCATAGCGGTGATTCGTGTAGTACCACCAAGCCCCACAACCGCCTGCCATAACCACGATAACTGCCACCCAGGTCAGATACTTCCGCGACTCCGGCCTCGCCTCATCCGCCCCAACCCGCTCCTGCCGCCGCTTCCGCCGTTCTTCAGACATGATTTCTTTCCTGCATGATTGACTTCTTATATTACGGCCTCATGCCACAACGTCCAACGCCCCCGGCAGCACATCCAACTCTTCGCAATGCAGCGTCAGCACTTCCCCGTCCACCATCACATCCACAGGCATATCCAAATCGAATTCCACCCGGCTCACCGCCTTGCGCTCCGCCAGCCGATGCTCAATGTGCGTGCCATCATACAATCCCGGCAGGTTCCGTATCAGCCCCAACCGCCCTATCGCGCCCCAGCGCACGTACTCAATCATCCCGCTGTTGGCCTTGGCTTGGGGCGCGATCATCATCGTCCCGCCGGTAAACTTGCTATTGTTGAAAGTGACAAACAAACAGCGCCGCCGGTCAAACTCCGTTTCCCCGTCCACCCGCACCGGAAACGCCCTTCGTTCCAGCCGCGCTAGCCCCAGAAGAATCGAAATAAGATATCCCACTTGTCCCCAGCCGCGGAAACGCCTCGCCCGCAAGCTCGCCACATCGGCTGGAAATCCCACGCTCAACAAGTTGATGTAGTGGAGGACTCCGCCGCGATGGCGCAAACGCAGCACATCGCAGGCCTGGGTCTTCCCCTGCAGCAGCGCCTCAATCGCGTGCTCCACGCCGCGGTCGCTAAAGTCACGCAGAAACGAGTTTCCCGTTCCCAACGGCAAGAAACCCAACGTCGGACGCTCCCCTTCACTCGCCTCCGGAAACAATCCGTTCACTACTTCATACGAAGTCCCGTCCCCGCCCACGGCAATAAAATTCCGCCGTCCCCATCCGTAGGCCTCACGGGCAATCCGCGTTCCATCCCCGGCGCGCCGCGTCTCCGCCACGTCAACCACAACTCCGCCCGCCAGCAACCGATCCAGCGCCGGAGTCAGCAACTCACGGTTCCGCCCGCCCCCCGCGGTGGGATTCACGATCGCGAGATAAGTTGCACGCTCACTCACAATCCCACCACCCCGCTCCGCCCCATCGTCTTCCCCAAGTCCTCGGCCAGAGCCTGCCGCTTGATCTTCATCGAGGCCGTCCGCGGAAAATCCTTCTCCCAAATCACATATCCGCCCACGCGTTTGAAATCCGGCAATCGCCGGTTACGCTCGCCGATCTCTTTCAGCAGCCCGCTGTCGAAGCGCTGGTTCTGCTCCAGCCGCAGTGCCATCACCAACATTTCCCGTCTCAGTTCTTTTTGCGGCCACACATAGTTCGCCGCGAATATGCAATACTCCTTCACTGGCAGCCCGTCGAACGCCGTCTCTATATCTTCGGGATATATGTTCTTCCCGCCTTCGGTGACGATCATGTTTTTCTTCCGTCCGAAAAGCTGCAAGTGCCCGCTCTTGTCAAACCGCCCCAAATCTCCGGTCAGCAGCCAGCCATCGACGATCGTCTCCAGCGTCAATTCCGCATCGTCCAGATAATGCGACATCACCGTCTTGCTCCGCGCCGCAACTTCCCCAATCCCCTCCTCATTCGGGCTCAGCACCCGCAACTCGACCCCCGGCAGCGGCTTGCCCACGGTATCCGCGCGGAACGGTTTCAAGTCGTTCAACGTCAGCGCCGTTCCCGCTTCCGTCAGTCCATATCCATTCACCACCGGAATTCCCAAATCGTAAAAAAACTGCATCGACGAAGGCTCCATGAACGCGCCGCCCGTGATCAGCGCCAGCAACTCTCCCCCAAACGCCCGGTGCACCTGCGGCAGCATTACCCGGCTTAACTTCACCCGCGGCTTTTTTCGCGTCAACCTCCGGTTCAGTGCAATCGTCCGGTTCAGAATCGCCCGCTTCCAGCCTGGCAGTTCATCGAACTTCGCCCGCAACCCTCGCTCCAGGTTCTTCACAATCATCGGCACCAGCGCCACATAAGTAATCCGGTAGCGCACAAACGCATCCCGCACAAACTCCGGACGCAGCGTCCGCAAGTGCACCACGCACGCCCCGCACACGAATGGCCCAATAAATCCCACCATGAAATCAATCGCGTGATTCGTCGGCAGAATGCTCAAGTACCGCACCCCCGGCCAAAACGGATACCACGCCGTCAGCGCCCGGCACTGCTCCAGATAATTCTCGTGCGTCAGCACGCAACCCTTTGCCCGCCCGCCGGTGCCCGACGAATAAACGATGCAAGCCACGTCTTCCCGCCGCCGCATCACAAAATCCGGCGCGCCCTTGCGCTTGAAATCCTCCCACCGGAATCCCCCCGCCAAATCCTCTCCCAGCGGCGCTTCCGTCACCAGCACCAGCTTGGTCTTGATGTTTGCAAACTCCGGCGCCTGCATGATCGCCCGCCACAAGTAATACTCCACCACCAGCACCTTGGCTTTCGAGTGCTCCAGCAGTTGCAGTTGCTCAACCGCCGTCAGCTTGTAATCGAGAGGCACCAGCACCCCGCCGGTGTAGAAAATCGCATACGCCGAAATCAGCCACTTCGACTGGTTCGTCATCAGAATGGCCGCGCGGTCCCCCGTGTCGAAATCCGCATCCTCCAGCGCCCGCGCCAAAGGCAGACTGATTTCCTTGAAATCGGAGTAAGTCAGCCGCACCTTCTCCCGCTCGCGGTCGGCTTCAATCAGGCAGGTCTCGCCCCCAAAGCGCTCCAGCGCATCGCGCAACGCCGCGCCCAGACAACTATATTTTTGGAGATCGAGCATGAAAGACTTATTTCACCACACGGGCACCGAGACGCGGAGAATACTTTGTTAATGAGTTGGTTACCGGCACTCACTTGAGGGGAATCAAAAAACACGCACCGCGATGCTGGGTTTTCTCCGTGACTCTGTGCCCGAGCATGCCCTGAGCGCAGTCGAACGATGGTGGATTTCGGTTTACAGCCTCGCCTGAACCTTCTCCGCCAATGTACGAAAGTCGGATACTCCCTGCAGTTCGTAATCCGGCAGCTCCACGTGAAAATGATTCTCCAGCTTGGTCAGCAAGTCGAGCGTCTGCAAGCTGTCGATCCCCAGCGTCTTAAAGAAATCGTCGTCCGGAGCAAGCTTCTGCCGCGGCACCTTAAAGTGCGCCGCCGCCAGCGTCAATATCTCTTCCAGCGTCTGATCAGTAGTCTGCATTCGCCCTCGATTCAACGTCTGTCATTCCGAACCGGGCCGAAGGCCCGGTGTGGAATCCGCGTTTTCACTAGGTACTGGTTACTGGGACCTCTCTACTCCCTACGGCAAATAAGGCTGCGCATCCCTGCTCTCCACAAACTTCCTCAATCCAGCCTGCACCGCCGGACGCGCAAACAACTCACAAAAAATATCGATCTCCTGCCGCAACTCCCCCTGCGGAATCGGCTTGATAAACTTCTTCGCCGCAGCCGCCGTCGCTCGATCGAATTTTCGCAACTGCGCCGCCGTCGCCCGCGCCGCCCGCAGCGCCTCGCCCTCGCCCACCACCTGGCTGACGAGCCCAATCTGCTGCGCCTTGGTAGCGTTCATGCTGCGCCCCGTCAGCAGCAAATCCCGAACTACAGCATTCCCCAAATCCCGCTTCAGCCGCGGAATCCCGCCGAACCCCGGGATCAATCCCAACCTTAACTCCGGAAAGCAAAACCGCGCCATCTTGTCGGCGATCATCAAATCGCAGGCCAGTGCCAGCTCAAATCCCCCGCCAAACGTCACGCCATGCACCGCCGCAATCGTAGTTAAAGGCGCGGCATCGATCAGGTTCAGCACGCAATGAATGCGCTCCAGAAAATCCCGCACTCCGCTCGCTGCCGCGGCCATCTCCATGTCCTGCGACCGCCGATAAAGCTCCCGCAAATCCGCTCCCGCGCAAAACCCCGGCTTCATCTCGCTATAAATAATGAGCGCATGCGCCTCCGCCTGCATGCTCTCCAACGCCACGGCAAACTTCTCCAACTCCTCCAGCGATGCGGTTCCAATCTCATTGCAAGGCGCGCGATGCAACGCCAACTCAATCACGCCCTCGTGCAGGGTCCACGACAATCCCTCACTGATTTGTGGGCATGACGCGATCGATGTACTGTTCCCTTCGTGCACCTTCGTGTCCTTCGTGCTTCTCAGTTCTTCCTCCGCAGCTACACCGCCTGTTTCACCCGGTACATCCCCTCAATCTCATCCTTCATCCGCGCCGCAATCGCATCCCGCTTCAATTTTCCATTCACCGTCAACATGCCGCTCTCAATCGAAAACGCTTCCTCCCGCACCACAAACGCCCGCACCTGCTTATAGTGTGGCAACTCCGGATTGACCACATCCAGCGCCGCCTGCACTTTTTCCGCCGCCACATTTCCCGTCACAATCGCCGTCAAATATCCGCGCCCGTTCCCCACGATCACCACCTGCTGCGCCTCCGGCAAATTCTTTCCAATCGCCGTCTCAATCGGCTCCGGCGAAATCTTATGCCCCGATCCCAGCACAATCAGATTCTTGATCCGTCCCGCAATCCGCCAGTTCCCCGCCGCATCCACCTCACCCTGATCGCCAGTGTGAAACCATCCCCCGCGCAGCGCTTCCGCCGTTTGCTCCGGCCGGTTCCAGTACTCCGAAAAAACATTCGGCCCGCGCACCACAATCTCGTCATTTTCTCCCAGCCTCATCTCCATCCCCGGAATCGCCGGCCCCACGCGCCCTACCTCCACGCGGTTGGGATCGTCCATGGTGCAGATCGCCGTGGTCTCCGTCAACCCATAAACCTGCAGCACTCGGATTCCCAGCATCATAAAATACAACTGCGTCTCCGCGCTCAGCGGTGCCGACCCGCAAATCAACGCCTTCAGATTTCTCCCGATCATCTTCTTGCGGATCGCCGGAAACACCAGCGCATTGGCCAGCCCCAGCCACATCGCATCGCCCGCCTTCGCCTGCCCCTCCTGCCGCCGCGCCCACGCTCCTTTCGCCCGCGCGTAAATCGCCCGCGCCACGCCACCCGTCTGCCAAAGCTGTTCATCCACCGCTCGCCGCATGCGCTCCAGCAACTGCGGCACGTTCAGAAAATAATCCGGAGCCACCACCCGCATGTCGCTCGCGATCTTCCCCAAATCCATGTTGAGGGTGACCAGACTCCGCCGCTTCAGAAACGTCAACAGCGCAATCCACGAGGCCGCAAACGTGAACGGCAGATAATGGAAGATGCGGTCCTGCCGCGCCGACGGAAATGACGATCCGGAGGACGAACCCGCCATTAGTTCGCTCAACCGCTCCGCCGTCCGCTCCAGCATGAAGCCCACGTTCGCCGCGGTCAGCACCACACCCTTCGCTTCTCCCGAAGTTCCGGACGTGTAAATGATCGTCACCGGACTGTCGTTCCCCACCTGCGGCCGTTGCAACTGCACGCCCTCCACGCCCGCAAAAATCTCATCAAACAAGAACTGCGGCGGAGCGTCCGGCCAACTCTGCGCAATCCCATCCCGCAACTCCGCGTCTCCACAGCACACCAGCGACGGCGTGCAGTCCTTCATCATCGCGATCAACTCCGCCGGAGCCTGCCGCGAATACAGTGGCACCACGATCAGCCCTTCTGCCATCAACGCCAAATCCATCGCGACCCAGCGAATACTGTTCGCCGCTAGCAGTCCGCACCGTTCGCCCTTTCTCAGCCGCTTCGACGCAATGAATGTCCGCGCCTTGCGCACCATTTCCAGCAACTCGCCGCCAGTCACGCCGGTGATCTCGCCCTCACGAATCTCGGCAAGAATCCGCGCATCCGCAGCCGCCTGCAGTTGCGAAAATATTTCCCCGATAAATGGAATGAGTGTGCTCAAGGTGAAATTACAAAACTCGATTCGCGCAGATGTTCAGATTTTCTTCGCGACCTCCGCGCACCCCTCAGCGTCCTCTGCGGTTAAAACAGCTTCTAGGTCGCCGCCTCGCTAACTATAAGCCGCCACCAACTCCCGCAGCCCCCCGTTAATCGGCGGCAAATAATCCTCCCAACTCCACTCCCCGCGCCGCGTCTCAAACTCCGGATACCTTCTCTGCACTTCCTCTTCGAAATAAACTCCCATGCGCGCCATCACCTTCAAATTCTTCACCACTGTCCGCGCAATCCCATCCGCAACTGACTCGCCCTCACAACTCAACTTCTCCAACGCCGCCAGCAGTTTCCCCTCAAGCTCCGGATCGTCCACCGTCATCAGCAAATCCTGATGCCCCCGCTCCCGCATCAAATTCCGTATCCGCTCATCCATCGTAATTCCGCACGACGGCACCAGCCCCGGCATCGACGTCACGATCCCGTGATACCGCGACGACGCCATCATGTGGCACGCCCGCAGCACGCTCACCAGTGCGTACATGTTGTACTTGTCCGAGGTGAGAACCGGCACTCCGCCCAGCTTCGCGGCGATCTTATTTGCCGGCCGCGCATCCAAACGTTCCGTCGCCGCCAAAATCACAAACACATTCTTCTTCTTGCGGAACGCGTCCACCGCATTCGCAATCGCATTCCAATACTTGTGATAAGCCTGCTCCGCTGCCGGACCCGAGTTGTGAAAATAAACGGTGCGGTAGTGGCTGTCTTGATAGGCGCCCGTTAAGCTGCGCACCGCGTACTTCGCCACCGAAGCCTTCACCGGCCACTCAAACGGATTGATCGGGCACACTGCCAGCACCGGCGTCCGTCCGTCCCAGCCCACTTTCCGCAGCACGTTCTGCCCATACTCCGCCGGCCGTGGCTCAAACGTCCACGCTGTATCGGTCCCCAACTCCGTCGGCACTCCCAGATCGCGCAACACTCCGCGCGACTCCTCGTTTCGCGTAATTACAAATGAGTTCTTGCAATACCGTCCGCACATTTTCGCCACCAGTGGATCCATGTGCCCGGCTTCCGCGCCATACCCGACAGAAAGTTTATTTTGCACCGCCGCAATTCCCAGCGACCCGATCATCATCGTGGTCAGCGCATTGGCAAACTTGCTTTTGAACATCGACCCTTCGCACGCCACCACCCCGTCGTGCTTCGGCACCTCGTTCGCCAGAAACGGAGGAAATATATCCGGCAGATGTACCTGCTTGGTGCCCTCGAAATAGCCGCGCGAAAACTCAAAGTTCTGGCTCATCACGCTGAACTGCACCCGCTCCGCGCCCAGAATATGCCGGATCTGCCGCAGCATCTCTTCCACCCGCACATCCGATCCCATATTTCGCGTGCCGTTGTAGCCCGCAAACAATAGCTTCAGCTTTTCCCCCGGCTGCCAGCGCTTGCCCCCGCCCAGCATCCATCCCGCTTTGGCGCGCTCAATCGAACCGCTCACCCACGCTTCCAAAATAAAATCCATCATGCCGCATGCCCTCCCGCCGTCGCCGGCCAGGGCTGGTACTTATAGGCGAAATTATTCTCGCGGCTGAACTTTAATAGCGGATAGCAATACTGCGAAAATGCCGCCGGCTTCTTCCCCAGCTCCCGGGTCACCCGCGTATTATCGAACACTGTATTCCACGTCAGGTACGGCATAAACACCTTCAACAGCGACGCGCTCTTTCCCACCGCCCCTCCGCGGTTCGCCAGAAAATTTACCGACCCTGCAAACGGCTTCTCCGCCAGCGGCACAAACACCGGCGCACGCTTGTTCTGTGCCGCCGCCAGGGCCCGCGTAATCTCGAGAAACGTCTGCGACCCCACTCCCGACGAAAGATGATAAATCTCGTGCTCGGGATGCTCCTTCTGATGCAGCGTCGAAATCGCCTCCGCCACAAAATCCACATTCACAATATCGATCTTGTCGGTCGCACGAAACGGCAGTACCGGCAACCCCGCCAGAAACACAAACGCCTTCACCATATCGAACTGCGTGGTCTCCGCATGCCGGCTGTCTCCCAGCACAATGCTGGGGCGAAAGACCGTCTTCGGCGTCTCCGGCAACAGCACCCGCGTCATGTGCTCGCAGAATTTCTTCGTCCGCGCATACGGGTCGTAATCCGACCGCTCCCACTCAATTGAACGGTCCTCCATTACCACTTCATTCTGCCGTTTCCCCGCCACGGCCACCGTGCTCACTTCGCTGAAGCGCCGCAGTCCGTGATAATGCTCGGCATGCCGAGCCAGCGTCAGCACCTCCAGCGTGCCCCGCAGATTCACATTCAAACAACTCTTTTCCGACTTCCGATTGAGCGATGCCGCGCAGTGGATCACCGAATCCGTCGTATGCACCAACCGGTCGTATTCATCGCGTTCCAGCCCAAACCCGGGATCGGTCAAGTCTCCTCGAAACACGCGCACTCGCGTCTGCAGAAACTCGTAAAACTGCGGGAACTCCAGATGCAATTGCAACGCCTTCCACAATCGCCCCTCAGCGTCGCTCGCATCCCGCGCACGAACCAGCACATTCAGCGCCGCGCCATGATCGCGCAACAAATTTGCCGCCACATGCGCCCCAATATATCCTGTCGAGCCTGTCAGAAATATCGCCATTCACCAATCCAATTTCTTTGCACAACGCGTCTGCAGTGGACGCTCAGCTTTCGCCATCAGCGCTTAGGGCTGATACGCCTTTGGGTGGCGCAGCGCTTTAGCGCTGCGATAAGAGCTTTACTTAGGTTCGGGGCTTTAGCCCCTGAGGGACCTGTATTCCCTCACGTCCCTGTCTTCACCGCTTCCCCGCTCCCCAAACTCCGCGCCGGACGCGCCTCCAGCGGCCTTCCCTCAATCAACGGATAAGTCCACTTCCGCAGCGCCGGAATATGCACATTGATCCAATAATCCCACCAGTCTAGCGTGCGCGCGTTGTAGCCGAACTCCGCGCGCTCCTCTTCCACCAGCGCATGCGACAACTTCTCCACATTGTCCGCCGCAAAATCGTGCTCATTGAATAAGATGAACGGCTCAAACAACTCGATCAACTTTTCGACCCGCTCCAGATTCCTCTCCGTCTTCGCCAGCGGCGTCTTCTTCAGAGGCAGCGGCGACATGATCCGCTGAATTGACTTCACAATCGCCTTCTGCGCCGGCGCAGACATCCTCTGATACCGCGTCTTCGAAACCGAAATCGCGTCGAACCGCAGCCGCAGCCACGACTCCAGCCCCTCCTGCGCCCGGTAATGCTTGCGGTGCCCCAGCGACGTTAGCTCAATCGACCGCCCCATGTCGCAAGGATTCGTCACCGAAGTCGCCAACTGATACAGCGCGTCGTGCCGCCGCTCCACAATCGCCGCCGCAATCAGCGTCATCCCCGCGCACACGTCATCCACCGGAATAATATCCAGCCGCTTGCTCTCGTTCGACGGCAATTGCCGGAAATACGTCCCCAACAAATAAGACAGCGACGCCGAAGTATTGATGCCCTCGTTCCATCCCACAAACGGCTTCGCCACCGAAGTCTCCACAATCGCCGGACGCACGATCGCAACCGGCAGCCCCGCTCCATCCTTCAACATCAGCGATTCCGCCAGGCTCTTCGTCAGCGTATAGGTATTCGGCCAGCCCAACTCCTTCGCCCGCCGCGTCCCCGCCTCCGTCAAATAAGTCTTCAACCAACGGATGCGGTTCTTGCGAATTTGATTCTCCAGCGCCGCGCCCTGCAAGCCTTTCGCCGCATGCTCGTTGGCCAGCGATTGCATCTTCAGCCCAGCCGTAACTTCCTCGCCCTCAGCCTGCTCCTCGGCCTTCGCGATCAACTCGTGCAGCGTCCGCACTTCCTGCTCCGCATCAAAGCCGGCCACGCGCCGCGGCGTGTAATTCGGTATCAGCTTCTCCGTGACCCGCCCGTCCCGCTCACCCGCCACGTAACACGTCGATAAATGCAGCAGCCCCGCATGGTCCGTCCCGCGCACAAACTCCAGCACGTTCATCGCCGCATCGGTATTCGTGGCCAGCGCATCCCGCAAGTCGGGATTAAAATCCGTCAGCCCCGAGCTATTCACAATCAGGTCGAGATTTCTCTGCAGCCGCCGCCCGGTCTCCGCATCCAGACCCAACCCCGGCTGGGTCACGTCTCCCTCAACCACCTCAACTTTTTCCCGCAGATACTCCGCGAATCCCGCCCCATACTTCTCAAACAGCGGATCGAACACGGGCGATTCTTCGACGATCTTTTCAAACCGCCGCTGCGCCGGATTCGATTTCTGCCGCCGGATCAGCAGGTAAATCCGCCCGATCTTCGGCAAATCCATCAGCGTATTCGCCAGCCAAACTTTCCCGATAAATCCCGTCACGCCAATCAGCATCACGTGCTTGCCCGCCAGCGCGCGCCGCACCGAAAACTCCGCCGCCTGCCGCTGCCCCTCAAAATGCACAATCGGACGCTCCGCCGCCGCCGGCCCCCGCTCTGACCCAATCGCCGCCGCGCGCAATTCTTCCAACGTAATGTCCAGTTGCCGCGCCAGAGTTTTCGGCGCCCGCCGCCCATCCGGACTCTGCTCCCGCAACCGCGCAAACGCTCCCCGTGGCCGAATCACCGGCTCCAGCAGCCTTCCCGTCGCCACGCCATCGCGAAACTCCAGCCGGTTCGCTACTATCCGCTTCACTCCCAAATGCAGCGCCAGCGGCTTCATCACATGCTCCAGCCCCTGGCTCACCAGCACCACATCCGCGCCCGAGCGCACCAGTTCCCGCACCCGCTCCGCCCCGTGCGTCTTCAGCTCGGGCTTCAATTTGTATTGGAAGTATTCTTCGCCCAGCAGGTCCAGCCGGTCCCTTGTCACTCCCCGCAACGCCGTATGCACAATGCGTGTCGCAAATTTCCGGTTGGTCGAATAAAGAAACGGACGCAGCGCCGCCATCAGAAAAATCAGCCCCCGCCGCCGGAAGCGCTCCGAGAACGTCTGCGCGTTCCAGGTAAAGAACGCCACCGGCTGCACTACGGTCAGGTCCAGCAGGCTGCCCTCAACCCGCCAGTACACGGTCGGGGACGACGCCGACACTCCCGCCTGAACGCCGGGGGTCGCGCTGGATTTGTGATTAGACTGTTCCAATGTATGCTTCGTCCCGCCCACAGTGATTCTGAACCAAGCCGGACGAATCTCCTATTGTAAACAATGGCGCCACTCCCCGCGAGGCCCCCGTTGCGGGAAGCGGTTTTAACTGAGAACCGAGAACTGAGAACCGAGAACTGAGAACTGCTGCCTTTTCATACTCCCGTAACAATTCTTCCGTATAGTTTCCCTCTTTAGCGCACTCATCCTTAAAACCGAGGAAACCCATGGCCACCGCATCGAGCGTACTCGACCAGAAACTCAACCGCACTCCCGGCAAGCTCGGCATGATCGTTTTCGGCGCCGTTCTCCTCGTCGGAGTTCTCTACTCCGGCTCCAGCCTGCTGCGCGACCTCGGCACGGTCCACAGCGAATCTTTCCTGCCCTACCTGCTCCTCGGCATCGCCCTGTTGGTCGCCCTCGGTTTCGAGTTCGTCAACGGATTCCACGACACCGCCAACGCCGTCGCCACCGTCATCTATACCCACTCACTCGAGCCTCACATCGCGGTCGTCTGGTCCGGCTTCTGGAATTTCCTCGGCGTGCTCGCCTCCAGCGGCCTGGTCGCCTTCGCCATCGTCTCGCTGCTCCCCGTCGAACTCATCCTGCAAGTCGGCAGCAAGGCCGGATT
>Ga0302320_10011416_pt1 | contig 18804 bp, 11 predicted proteins | sample Bog_T0_3_FD_202130 | JGI IMG/M metagenome (GOLD analysis project Ga0302320, IMG submission 202130) | Peat permafrost microbial communities from Stordalen Mire near Abisko, Sweden - Bog_T0_3 | ecosystem: Environmental > Terrestrial > Soil > Wetlands > Peat | place: Sweden: Abisko, Stordalen Mire...
AGGGGCTCGGAACGCTCACAAAAGGAAAAGGGTGAGCATCCATTATAGGTCGCCCGCCCCTGCCCCGGAAAGAAGAAGGGGGGAGCCTTGCGGCTCCCCCCAGCATTCCCGTCATCAGCCCGTTGATCAGCTGCAGCCGCTCGTCGTCCCGCAGCTGATGCACTTATGGCAGCTGCCGCTGCGCACCATGATGTCGCCACAGGTGCTGCAGGGCGGGGCGTCGCTCTCGACCTGGAAAGCCACTTGGGTGGTGTGACGGCCGACCTTGGCGGGCGCCGGCTTGCTGAAGGCCATCGGGTCCGGCGCGGTCTTCACCGAGCTCTTGGCCGCCGCCTTCAACGGCTCGATGTTGTCGGATTCATTCTCCGCCACCGCCGCCGCCGCTTCCTTGGGCAGGACGAATTTGAGCTCCAGCCAGCGGAAGATGTAATCCAAGATCGACTTGGCCATGGGGATGTTGGGATTGTTGGTGAAGCCATTGGGCTCAAAGCGGGTATGGATGAACTTCTTGCACAGCACCTCCACCGGCACGCCGTATTGGAGGGTGATGCTGGTGAGGGTGGCCACGGCGTCCACCAGGCCCGACACGGCCGAGCCTTCCTTGGCCATGGTCACGAAGATCTCGCCGGGGGTGACGTCCTCGTAAAGGCCCACGGTCAGGTAGCCCTCGTGGCCGGAGATGCTGAACTTGTGGGTGATGGCCTGGCGCTCGTCGGGCAGGCGGCGTCGCACCGGGCGGGGCTCGCCGGCGACCTCGCCGTTCTTGCCCGTGGTGTCCTTCATCTTCTCCAGGCTGGTGTTCAGGGGCTGGCTGCGCTTGCTGCCGTCACGGTAGATGGCCAGGGCCTTGATGCCCATCTTCCAGCTCTCGGTGTAGGCGGTCATGATGTCGTCGATCGAGCACTCCGTGGGCATGTTCACGGTCTTGCTGATGGCGCCGCTGATGAAGGGCTGCACCGCGCTCATCATCTTCAGGTGGCCCATCCAATGGATGCTGCGCACGCCGTTGCTCGGCTTGAAGGCGCAATCGAACACCGTCAGATGCTCGTCCTTGAGGCCCGGGGCGCCCTCGATGGTCTCGTTGTCGTCGATGTAGCTGATGATCTCCTTGGCCTGGTCCGCCGTGTAGCCCAAGCGCTCCAGGGCCTCCGGCACGGTCTGGTTGACGATCTTCAGCATGCCGCCGCCGACCAGCTTCTTGTATTTGACCAGGCTGATGTCAGGCTCCACGCCGGTGGTGTCGCAATCCATCATGAAGCCGATGGTGCCGGTGGGCGCCAGGACCGAGATCTGCGCGTTCTTGAAGCCGTACTGCTGGCCCAGGGATAAGGTCTCGTCCCAGGCATTGGCGGCCTCCGAAAGCATGTCGGCCGGGACATAGCTGCGTTCGATATCCTTCACCGCGGCGCGGTGCTGGCCGATGACGCGCAGGAAGGGCTCGCGGTTCTTGGCATAGCCGGCGAAGGGCCCGTGCTGCTGGGCCACCCGGGCGCTTTGACGGTAGCTGTAGCCGCTGAGCATGGCGGTGATGGCGGCGGCATAGGCTCGGCCATCGGGGCTGTCGTAGGCCAGGCCGCGGCTCATGAGAAGGGCGCCCAAATTGGCGTAACCGATGCCCAGGGGCCGGAAGGCGTGGCTGTTCTTGCCGATCTGCTCCGTGGGATAGCTGGCGTAATCGACGATGATCTCCTGCGCCAAGATGATGATCTCGCAGGCGTGGCGGAAAGCCACCACGTCGAACTCGCGGTCATCCTGGCGGCGGAACTTCATCAGGTTCAGGCTGGCCAAGTTGCAGGCCGAGTCATCCAGGAACATGTACTCGCTGCAGGGATTGCTGGCGTTGATGCGGGCCGTGTTGGGGCAGGGATGCCAATGGTTCACCGTGGTGTCGAACTGCACGCCCGGGTCGCCGCAGACCCAAGCGCTCTCGGCCATCATGCGCATCAGGTCGCGGGCGCGGTAGCTGTCCATCACGCGGCCGTCGGTCACGGCGCGGGTCTTCCACTCCTTGTCGTCGATCACGGCGCGCATGAATTCGTCGGTGACGCGGACGGAGTTGTTGCTGTTCTGGAAGAAAACGCTGCCATAAGCCTCGCCGGTGAAGCTGCCGTCATAGCCCGCGTCGATCAGGGCCCAGGCCTTCTTCTCCTCCAGCTCCTTGCACTTGATGAACTCGACGATATCCGGATGCTCAGCGTTGAGGATCACCATCTTGGCGGCGCGGCGGGTCTTGCCGCCCGACTTGATGACGCCGGCGAAGGCGTCAAAACCCTTCATGAAGCTGACGGGGCCGCTGGCAGAACCGCCGCCAGCCAGGTGCTCCTTGCTGCTGCGCAGGGGGCTCAGATTGCTGCCTGCGCCCGAACCGTGCTTGAAGAGCATGCCCTCGGTCTTGGCCAGGGTCAGGATCGAGGACATGCTGTCCTCGACGCTGTTGATGAAGCAGGCCGAGCACTGGGGCTTGGCCTCGATGCCCACATTGAACCACACCGGCGAATTGAAGGCGGCATGCTGGTGCAGGAGGATGTAGGTCAGCTCGTCGCGGAAGGCCTCGCGGTCATCCTCAGCGGTGAAATAGCCGCCATCCCAGCCCCAGTCGGTGAATGAATCGGCCACGCGGCCGATCAGCTGCTTCACGGAATGCTCGCGGTCCGGCGCGCCGGGCTTGCCACGGAAGTACTTGCTCACCACCACATTGGTGGCCAGCAGGGACCAGGAAGCGGGGATCTCGCAGTCCTTCTGCTCGAAGACCACTTTGCCGTTCTCATTGGTGATGACGGCGCTGCGCTTCTCCCAAGCCACGGTGTCCCAGACGCTGACTCCCTGCTTGGTGTAGTGGCGGTTGACCTTCAAACCGGGCTTTTGGCCCCGGACTTTGGCGGTGCTGACCGACTGGCCAGTCGATGCCGCAGCAGTGCCCTTCGTCGCGCTCATGCGTTCTGCTCCCCCACACGGATTGAATGAATCCCCAGCGCCACCCCTTGGGCAAGGCTGGGTCGATCGGATGTCCAAGCCTTCAGAGCGCCTGCTGGCAAAACAAAAGCAACAGCAGGAACCATCAAGACCCCCCAGAGACGGCAATGCCTGGGGACGGCATGATCCATGGTCCAGTTTTGGCCGATGCTCGGGTGGCCGACCCGTCTAGCTAGTCTTAAGGCAACGCGTGTCGTATGAGGCTTTGCGTGGGATCGTTCATAGTCCCGGTCCCTGATCCGGGCGCACCCAGAGCCGGGGAGGCTATATGGGCGTCTGAGGCAATGCACCTTGGGGTGGTAACGTTGGACCCGGGGAGAATCCGAGACGTTACTAGACAATACCGCTTGTAACCCAAGGCTTAGTGCGGCTCGGACTATAACCCACTAGATATTGTGCGTCAAGGTCCAAAGCCCCTTGTGTGGATTTTCCATTAAATCCAGAAAAACACTTGTTGATAATTAATAATATAGTTTCATTAGGCAATATAAATAACAAATCATCGTTTACTTAAAGTAACACATCAACCAAAAAATGCCCAATTTTTACCTTTCGTCCAAGCCGGATTTTGTTTTCCTGGTGCCCATAAACGCTTTCCTGACTACTTGCCAATACAAAAACGGGAGAAGATCTGTTCCACCACTTCCGCCCGCGTCGTCAAGCCCACGATCTCACCCAGACTATCCAACGCCGCGCGAAGGTCCACCGCCAACAACTCCGCTGGAGCTTGCGCCATCAATGACCGCTCAACCAGGCCCAACGAATCATAGGCCGCGCGTAGAGCCAGCTCGTGCCTCGACTGCGTCAACAAGACCGCCTCCATCGCCTGAGCTGCGCGCCCCTCCAACGCCGTATCCAAGATCGCCGACTGCAGCGCTTCCAAGCCTGCGCCTTTCATCGCGCTGACGCTCACCACATGTTTGCCCAAGCCTTCGGAACCCACCCAATCCGGACGCCGCAATTTCAACGCCGCCCGCAACGCGCTGCTGTCCCACAACGGGTCCAAGTCGCTCTTGGTGAGCACCAACAAGGCCGGCCCGGTCACTGTCCCTAAAAGATCCAACCAAGCCGCGTCGAACGCTGCAGATTGGTCCAGCAGCAGCAGCAGCAGGTCCGCCTGCGCCGCCAGCTGAAGCGCCCGCCGCACACCCTCCGCCTCCACCGCGCCTGCCGCCTCCCGCAAGCCGGCTGTGTCATACAAAAGCACCGGCATCCCTTCGACCTGATAGCGCAGCTCGAGCCAATCGCGAGTGGTGCCAGGCTCAGGGCTCACAATGGCACGCTCCTCACCCGCCAAGGCGTTCAACAGGCTGCTCTTGCCGGCATTGGGCGCACCGGCGATGCACACCCGCACGCCCTGGGTCAACATGCGCCCAGTCCTAGCCGTGCGCAAGAGGGCCAGCATGCGCGACCGCAAGGATGCCACCCCATCGACCCAGGCCCCACGACCCCCGAGCTGCGACTCCTCCTCCGGGAAATCGCAGCTGGCCTCCGCCTCGGCGAGTAGCCCCAGCACCTGCTGCCGCAAGCCCTCGATCACCGCCTGCAGCGAGCCTGACAACTGGCGTGCCGCCGCCTCGCGCGCCAAGGACGAGCCGCTGTGGATCAAATCCGCCACCGCTTCGGCCTGCGTCAGACCCAGTTTTCCATTGAGGAAGGCCCGTTGGGTGAACTCGCCGGGCCGAGCCAGACGGAGCGGCGGCAACAGGTCACCCGAACCCTCCACCAAGGCGTCCAGGATGCTCCGCAGGACAAAGGTTCCCCCATGGGCATGCACCTCCACCACGTCCTCACCCGTGAAGCTGGCTGGCGCCGCGAAGCGTACCACCAGCACTTGATCCAGCAACGCACCCTGCCCGTCCAAGAGCCGGCCGAACGCCAGCATCCGCGCGGGCTGCAAAGGCAGCACCCTTCCATCCGCTGGTTTGAAGAGCCGCGCCACCGCCTCCACCGCACCCGGCCCGCTCAAGCGAACGATGCCGACCCCGGCCGTACCGGGGGCAGTGGCGATGGCGATGATGGTGTCATGCAGCATACGGCCCCTAAAAAGCCTTTTGACCCATCACGATGACGCTGGCCTCGGGCCTCGGCGCCTTGAGGATCTCGACATTCTCAAAGCCACCCGCCTGAAGCAGGCCCTTGATCTCCACGACCGGCACAAAAGCAAAACCGCCTTCACGATCCCGGGGAGGAAGGCTGAAAACCACCCGTCCCAACGGGAACAAAACGCGTTTTACCTCTTCCAACCCTTTGGGGATCGACAGCCAATGCGTCACGCTATCAAGCGCGAAGACCTTGGTGAAATGCTCATCGGGATAAGGGATGCGCGAAGCCACCCCCTCCTTGAAATCGGCCCTAAAACTCCGGTACTCCGCCGGGAACGCCGAGATAGCCGCCCGTATCCGGAACGGATCCGTCTCAATGCCCGCCACCCGTCCTTGGCTAAGAAAGGGCAGCACCGCCTTCAACGCCGACGCATCGCCAAAGCCGATCTCCAGCACCGTGTCATCATCGGCGACCCCTAAGGCCTGGATGACGCGTTCGACCAGTTCAGCCCGCAGCAGCACCGCGGGATCCACCACCACCGGCTCTGGTTCAGCTTTCCGCTTGAGGAAATCGAACATGAAACTCCTTCCCGACCCACCAAGCCGCATTCTACGCCAAAACCGGCCCAAGAACCCGCCCAACGGAAAAGGCCCGCCGCCTCGCGGCGACGGGCCCCACTCAAGCTTGGACCAGCCCTCAATCCTTCTTCTTGATCACCAGCTTCTTGGTGCTGCCTTGGCCGACGCTGAAGCTCTCCACGCCCTCCATGGCCTTCAGCGTTAAATGCACCACTCTCCGCTCCGCGGCGCTGAGCTGACCCATGCTCACCTCGCCACCGTCCTGCAGGACCTGGGCGGCCAACGCCTTGGCCTTCTCGATCAAACGCTCCTCAGCCCGACCGTGATAATCGGCCACATCCACCACCAAATAGAGCGTCGGGTCGCCCTCACGGCGGCCCATGAACTCGTTGATCAAGGTCTGCAGGGCTTCCGCGGTCTGTCCCCGCCGCCCGATCAACAGGCTCTCATGCTCCGGAGCGACGATGTTCAAGACCACGTTGCCTGCGCGCTCCTTCAACTCGACCGTCGCCGGGGTGCCCATGGCAGCCAGAAGCCTTTCCAGGTCCTGCTTGGCCCGGCCCGCCTGCTCGCCACCGGGCGCGGTGCGCTGGACCGCCGCCTGCGGGGCGTAATCGGCCGCACGCTCCGGACGCTCTGAACGTTCATGACGCTCCCCACGGTCTTCGCGCCGGCCTTCATGCCGGTCCTCATGGGGCGCCGAAGCCTCAACCTGACCCGCCTCCACCGGCGGCAGGATGACGCCCGGACGGCCCACTCGGACCTTCACGCGGCGGCTTCCCGGGGCTGACAGCACTTGCACCTGAGCGTCCTTCTCTTCAATACCCAGCACCCGGGCCGCGGCGAACACGGCCTCAGGGACGGACAGGGCTTCCTTGTCAATATAGTCCATGGTCTACCCTTTCAAAGGCGAGCGCCGCGGAAGCCGGGCGCTCAATCTCAATCCACAGCCTTGTTCACGGCCAGTTGCTGGCCGATACCGAACAGATTGCTGGCGGTCCAGTAAAGGAGGAGCCCCATGGGCCAATGCATGGACAGCGCCATGAAGGTGAACATGATGGGCATGAGCCACAGCATCATCTTCTGGATCTGCGCCTGATCATCGCTCATGGTGGCGCTATTGGTCGGCGCCAGCTTCTGCTGGAAGAACATGCTGGCCCCCATGGCCAGCGGGAAGATGTAAGTGGGGTCACCCGCAGTGAGATCCGCCCACTTCCACATGAATGGCGCCCCCCGCAGCTCGAAAGCCGCGTTCAAAGTGCCATACAGCGCAAAAAAGATGGGGATCTGGAGCAGCATGGGCAGGCATCCGCCCAAGGGATTGACGCCATGCTCCTGGTAAAGCTTCATCGTCTCCGAATTGAGCTTTTGCGCGTCATCCTTGTACATCTTCTTGATGGTGTCCAAGCGCGGCTTCATCGCAGCCATCTTGCTCTGCATGCGCCGCATGGCCACCATGCTCTTAAGGCTGGGCCAGAACATCAACGCCCGGACCAGCAACGTCAACAGGATGATGGCCACGCCCCAATTGCCGCTGATCCCATGGAACCAACGCAGGACATAGAGCAGGCCCACACTGACGGGATTGAGCCAATCGAACAGGCGATAGGCCTCGAACTGCACTACCCGCTCAAAGTTCTGCCCCACAGCCTTCAACGCCACATAATCCTGGGGCCCGGCATAGGCCGACGCGGCCAATTCAACCGCCTGGCCAGCGCCCACGGTCAGGCCCTCGGCCACCAATGCGCCGGCGATATGCCCCGAACCCAGGCGCCGCACCTCGGCCTTGTTAAAGCCCTGGCTGGGGAAGAATCCCGCCACAAAATAATGGTTCTTGACCGCCATCCACTTGGGCGCGCTGTAGCCCAGGGTCTGCACATCGTTATCGGCCTTCTCGCGTTCGATGCGGCCATCCAACTGGACCACCACCGCCGGGGGGACCATGCGGCGGCTGCTCACGCCCTCATCGCCACCCAGGTCAGGGCCCCACACGAACGCCAAGGGTTGCAGGCTCAACGGCTGGCCGCCCAAGTTCTTCACCAGCACCTTCACATCGAAGTGCGGGCCTTGCGGGTCAAAGCTGAAGCTCTTGACCAACTGCAACGCCGTGCCCGGCACCCGCGTGCTGAAACGGACCACCTTGCGGCCGGCTTCATCCAACGCGACAGGCGTATCCAAGCTCCATTGCAAGCCGGCCAGGTCGGTTCCAGGCAGGTCCAACACGCCATAGCGCGGCGAGTCGGCCGAGGTGATCAGGTCCAACGTCTGGACCTGGTCCTTGACCTTGGCGGTCAGGCCTTTGAGCTTCAAGCTGGTGAAACGACCGCCCCAACTGCTGAGCGTAGCCTCATAGCTGCCGGTCTCCACCGTCACCAACTTCTCGGGGGACGCCTTCAACGTGGATGGCTCAGCGACTGCAGGCTTGGCCGTCGGCGCCACTACTGACACCGGGGAGACCCCGCCAGTTGCGCCCTGACCCGGCGCAACTGCGGCCGCCGCCGAGGGTCGCGCCTTCTGGGCAGGAAAATAGTGCTCCATCAAGAACTGGGAGCCGAAGAGCACTCCCGCCGACAGGGCTACAAAGAGGAGCATATTTCGATTCATAGGTGTCCTTTCACGCCCGGTTCCGGCACCGGGTCAAAACCCGAGCTGCCCCAGGGATGGCAACGGCTCAATCGACGCAGGCTCAAACCTAAACCGCGGAAAAAACCATGTTGGCGTAGGGCTTGGGCAGCATATTGGCTACAGCTGGGCTCATGCCGGCAAGCAACCGGCAAGGCTGGAGAGATGTATTGGTGCCAAAGATCGAAAACTTTGGCCAAAAAAATGGCAATAAAAGACACTATAATGCCATGACTAGCAGCTTTCCGCGCTCAAAAAGCAAAATTAAGCGCTTTTCGAGATCTTGGTAGCTCAAAACCACGGCTTCTTTGCGAGGAATGATCACTAATTCCACACCTTGAATCAATTTGGATTGATTCAATCGGAAGATCTCCCGGATCCTGCGCTTCAAGACATTGCGCTGAACGGCTCCACCGACCTTCCTAGACACCGAGAGGCCTAATCGAGGCGGATAAGACTTGCCGTCCCGACTAGGCCTCACACGATAGGCTAGCGTGAGCTCTGGTTGGCTCAACCGCCGGCCTTGTTTAAAGACACGGTTGAATTCGGAGGCCTTGAGAAGGCGTTGGGCCGGACCGAAGGCCAACGACCGAACCTCCATCACCAGCCTTTTAGTAATCCGTATTCAGCTTATGGCGGCCTTTGGCGCGGCGGCGCTTGATCACGTTCTGTCCAGCCTTTGTGGCCATGCGGGCGCGGAAGCCATGCTTCTTAGCGGCGCGGCGGTTGTGAGGCTGGTATGTCATCTTAGGCATGATAGCTCCTGCTGTTCCTACCGAACAAAACCCCCGGGCGGCGCCCAGGCAATACTTTGTTAGGCCCCTAACTGGATGCCAGAGGCCTTTTCAAAAGCTGGGAATTCTAAATCCCAGTTAGTCACAGGGTCAAGGGAAAACCACCCCAAAAGCACCTTATCCCCACCCTAAAGTCCTACTTGCCACCTTGAAAAGTGCTTCCCAATCGGCCTATAATCTTCGATATTATATCAACAGAGTTCTCCCCAGGTTTTCCAACCCCGAACTGTGCATTTGTGGAAAAAGCTGTGAATAAGAGACCCACCCGTCATCGGAGCCGCGCATGAACGACCTTGGCGTGCCTTTGCCCTGGCCACAGCTCCAGGCAAAGCTCAGCCTGCGTTTCTCGGACACCGAGTTCGAGACTTACTTCAAGAACGCGCGGCTTATCAGTTGGGAAGGCCACCACGTGGTCCTGGAGGCGGTAGACCCGTTCCGCCGCGAATGGATGCAGCAACAACAGGGGCGGATCGCCGAGGTGCTGCGGGAAGCCAGCGGTGACGAGAGCATCAGCGTGGCTTTTCGGGCACCGGAAAAAGAGGATCTGAAAGCCCGGCTGGTCGTGTCCGAGCGGGTAGTCCTGCCGACCCCGGTGGAAGAACGCCAGACCCCTTTGAATGCCTCGTTCACTTTCACCAATTTCATCGTCGGCCCCAGCAATCGTTTTGCCCAGGCCGCGTGCCGGGCGGTGGCGGAGAACCCCAGCAAGTCCTACAATCCCCTCGTCCTTTATGGCGGTGTGGGGCTGGGCAAGACCCATCTGCTGCATGCCATTGGCAACTTGGTGATGGCGCATCACGCCGGATCGCGCGCGCTTTACATCACCTCCGAAAACTTCATGAATGAGATGATCTCGGTGCTGCGCAGCGGGGGTGACATGCGCCTCTTCCGCGAGAAGTTCCGCAATGCGGATATCCTGCTGATAGATGACATCCAGTTCCTTGCGGGCAAGGAGAGCACCCAGGAGGAGTTCTTCCACACCTTCAACGACCTCCACAGCCACGGCAAGCAGATCGTCGCCACCAGCGATATCCCGCCGCGCGAGATCAACCTGGATGAGCGCTTGCGCAACCGCTTTGAATGGGGTCTGGTGGCTGACATCGGCCGGCCGGACTATGAGACCCGCCTGGCCATCCTGCGCAAGAAGGCTCAAAGCGAGAACCGCGGGGTCCCCGAGGATGTGCTCGAGTTCTTGGCACGAACCTTCACCCACAATGTGCGTGAGCTGGAAGGCAGCCTGGTAAAGATCATCGCGTTGAGCTCGATCTTGGACAAGGAGATCACGCTAGAGCTGGCCAAGGACGCCTTACGGGACCTCTTGAAGGCCCAAGCCCGCCCCATCAGCATCGACCTGATCCAAGAGGCCGTGACAAGCCGTTTCAACCTGAAGCTCTCGGACATGAAGGCGCGCAAGAGGACCGACGCGGTGGCCTATCCCCGTCAAATAGCGATGTACCTCAGCAGGGAGCTGACCCCTGCCAGCTTGCCGGAGATAGGCAATGCCTTCGGCGGACGCGACCATACCACCGTCATCCATGCCATCAACAAGATAGAGCAGAAGATGAAACAAGACCCGGATCTGGCTGCCACCATTGAAAGCCTCATCCAACAGGTCAAAGGCGTTGCTTAAAGCCTGTTCAAAAGGGGTCTATAAGATACGACTTGAGCGATGTTCATTGTTCATAAAGCCATGATGCTGCTTGGTCCCGGCAAGACTGGGCAAGAAGATCTCTTTTTTGCACAGGGTATCGACAGGTCAAATACGTTGGGCTATCGCCTTGGATGGTGGTTTTGAACGCCATCCACAGGCCCTACTACTTTGACCACTATCTATTTAATACTTTAATAACCATAGAGGAACGGACATGAACGGAGGCCTTGAATGAAGATAGTGTGCTCAAAAGCGGAACTGTCCCGCGTGATAAACTTGGCTCAAAGCGCGGCCAGCACCAAGAATGTCTTGCCTGTGCTGACCAACCTGCTCTTTGAAGCCGACAAGGATAGTTTGACCGTGACCGGCACCGATCTTGAGCTGGGTCTGCGTGTGCGCGTGAAAGTGGAAGTGGTCCAACCAGGATCAGCGACACTGCCGGCAAAAAAGATCGCTGAAGTCGTGAAGAGCTTTGACGACGGGGATGTTGAGATCACCGTCAAGGATGGGACAAAGGGAGAGATAAAAAGCGGACGTGCGACGATCCGTTTAGTCGGCGTTCCCGCGGATGATTTTCCCAACTTTCCAGGCTATCGTAAGGAGAAGAGCCTCACCCTTCCGAGCAAGGTCCTCCTGGATATGATCAAGAGGACCAGCTTTTCCGTCTCCATGGATGAGACGCGATACATCCTCCAAGGCGGCCTGCTACAAAGCGATGGGAAGAAGGCCCGCATGGTCACCACCGACGGCCATCGGCTCAGCTACATCGAGCATGACCTCCAAGAGGGTCAAGAGCCAGTCCATGCCGTCGTCCCCAGCAAATCACTGGGCGAGCTCAGCCGCGTTCTGGAGAGCAACGATGACCCGGTGACCGTCTACTTCACCGACAACCAGATCTTCGTGGAACTGGGCGATGTGACCCTTTTCAGCCGGCTCCTCGATGGCCAGTTCCCTAACTACGACCAGGTCATCCCGAAGAAGAATGAGCACACGCTGATCGCCGAAGTCGCCCCCCTGCAGGCCGTGGTCAATCGTATCGCCCTGCTGGCTGCCGACAAGGGCAACAGCGTCAAGTTCCACCTCTCCGAGGACGGCCTGCAGGTCACTGCCGCCACCCCTGACCTGGGCGAGGGCAGTGACAGCTTGGACGTCGAGTACCACGGCCAAGCCATGGTGGTGGCGTTCAACGCCAAGTACCTGCTCGACGTGCTCAAGTCCTTGGGGACCGAACGGGTGGAGATGAAGTTGAGCACTCCCTTGAGCCCCACCCTCATCATCCCGGTGGGCACCGACAGCGGCGCCCGCTACGTGGTCATGCCCATGCGGGCCTGATCCAAGCCAGCGATACGTCCACGCAACGCCCCTGACCTCCCCACGAGGGGATGGACGGGGCGCCCGACGAACCTACACCGAGAGACGGACTTAGATGGCCAAGAAAGAAGACGCGATCGCCCAGCAGAAGCCTGAGAACATCCAGGGCGTGAACATCGAAGAGGAGATGAAGCACTCCTACATCGATTACGCCATGAGCGTCATCGTTGGCCGAGCGCTGCCGGATGTCCGGGATGGTTTCAAGCCCGTGCATCGCCGCATCCTTTATGGCATGTGGGAGATGGGCCTGGATTACAACAAGGCCTACCGCAAGAGCGCCAAGATCGTCGGCGAGGTGATGGGCAATTACCACCCTCATGGCGACAGCGCCATCTACGACTCCATGGTCCGCCTGGCCCAGGAATGGAACCTGCGCTATCCGTTGGTGGACGGTCAGGGCAATTTCGGCTCGGTCGATGGCGACCCGCCGGCCGCCATGCGTTACACGGAGGCCCGCCTGGCGAAGATCGCCCAGGAGGTGCTGGCGGACATCGACAAGGATACGGTCGAGTTCGGGCCCAACTACGACGAGAGCCGCGAGGAGCCGCTGGTCCTGCCCGTGAAGATCCCCAACCTGCTGGTCAATGGCAGCTCGGGGATCGCGGTGGGCATGGCCACCAACATCCCGCCCCACAACCTGGGCGAGGTCGTGGATGGCCTATGCGCGCTCATCGATGACCCCGAGATCAGCATCGAATCCCTGATGAAGCTGATCAAGGCCCCTGATTTCCCCACGGCCGGCTTCATCCTGGGCAAGGACGGCATCAAGGACGCCTACCGCACCGGTCGCGGCAGCCTGACCATCCAGGCCCGCGCCGAGGTCGAGGAGGACAAGCGCGAGCGCCAGCGCATCATCGTCACCGAGCTGCCCTACCAGGTGAACAAGGCGGCGTTGATCGAGACCATGGCCGAGCTGGTCAGGGACAAGAAGATCGAGGGCATCCGCGACCTGCGCGATGAGAGCGACCGCGACGGCATGCGCATCGTGGTGGAGCTGGCCAACGGGGCCGTGGCACAGGTGGTCCTGAACCAGCTCTACAAGCACACCAACCTGCGCACCACCATGGGCGTGATCATGCTGGCCCTGGTGAACAACCAGCCCCGCGTGCTCAATCTCAAGGGCCTGCTGCACTACTTCATCGAGCATCGCAAGGACGTGATCGTCCGGCGGACCCGTTTCGAGCTGGCCAAAGCGGAGCGCCGGGCCCACATCCTGGAAGGCTATAAGATCGCCCTGGCGAACCTGGACAAGGTCATCGCCATCATCCGCAAGTCCAGGAACACCGAGGAGGCCCGCGAAGGCCTGATGAAGGCCTTCAACCTCAGCGAGATCCAGACCAACGCCATCTTGGAGCTGCGCCTGCAGCAGCTGACCAGCTTGGAGCGCCTGAAGATCGACGAGGAATACCTGGGGCTGATAAAGCTGATCGAGCAGCTGAAGGGGCTTTTGGCGAGCGAGAAGAAGCTGCTGGCGACCATCAAGGAAGAGCTGGCCAAAGTGAAGCTCGACTATGGTGATGTGCGCCGCACCCACCTGGCGGCCAAGGCTGGCGAGCTGAACGTCGAGGACCTGGTGGCCGACGAGGACGTCGTGGTCACCTTCAGCCATGCCGGTTACGTCAAGCGGGTTCCAGCCAGCGCGTATAAGGCTCAAAAGCGCGGCGGCAAGGGCGTGGCGGCCATGGGCACTCGCGAAGAGGATTTCGTGGAGCGTCTCTTTGTGGCCAGCACCCACGACACCCTGCTGATCTTCACCAACCTGGGCAAGGTCTATTGGAAGCGGGTCTTCGAGATACCCGAGGCCAGCCGCGCCGCCAAGGGCAAGCACCTCTCCAGCCTCTTGCCCTTGAAACAGGAGGGCATCGCCGCCGTCTTCGCCATCAAGGACCTGAACAAGGAGAAGGCCGACCTGGTGATGTGCACCAAGCAGGGCTTGGTGAAGAAGACCGCCTTGCAGGAATACAGCAACCCGCGCACTGCTGGCATCACGGCCATCACCCTGACCAAGGGCGACGAGCTCATCGGCGTTAAAATGGCCGATGACAAGGATGACATGATCATGGCCACCCACGAGGGCATGAGCATACGCTTCCCCTTGAAGGAGGTGCGCGAGATCGGGCGCACCGGCCAGGGGGTGAAGGGCATCTCCCTGGAGAAGAACGATTACGTCGTCGATATGGTGGTGGTGAACGACCCCAAGGGGAGCTTGCTGACCATCTGCGAGAGCGGTTACGGCAAGCGCACCGAGCTGGTCGAATACCGCGTGCAGGGCCGCAGCGGCAAGGGCCTCATCAATGTCAAGGTCACCGACAAAACAGGCAAGGTGATCGGCGTGAAGCCGGTCACGGATGATGACGAGCTCATGCTCATCACCAGCGGCGGCACCATGCTGCGCATGAAGGTCAGCGACATCAAGACCACTGGCCGCAACACCCAGGGCGTCCGGGTGATCAAGGTGCGGGAGGACGACCGCGTGGTGGCCGTCGCCCAGTTGGCCGCCAAAGACGAGGAGGAAGGCGAGTGAGTTCCGCCGCCCGCTTGCAAGCCATGCTGAAGGCGATGGGGGCCACGGCCCTTGTGCTGCTGCTCGTGCTGCTCTTCGTGCACGACAGCGGCACTTTGAGCCAGGCCCGAGCCATCTCCCAACGCCTGGATTCCGTGGACCATGAGCGCCTGGAAGCCTTGGTGGCCGAGAAGGCCACCCAAGTGCTGCAGCCCCTGGCGGTGCTGGTGGACGGGCGGCGCGGGCAGTTGATCGAGGACCTGAAGGCGCTCAGCGACCTAGGCGCCCTGCGGGCCTGGGCGGGGGCGCTGAAGGCCTCCAAGGCCCGCCAAGCGGCCGCGCCGAAGCCCCAAGCCGCGCTGGATGCGGCGGCGGCCAATCCAGGAGGATGGACCAGCCTCTTGTTGCTGGACCCGACCGGCAAGGTCGTGGCCCAGTGGCCCCAGCCAGCCGTGGGCCAAGCCAGTGAGCTGGGAGCAGACCTGTCGAAGGAAGCCCTGGTCAAGGCCCTGGCCCAGCCGGGCCAGGCTCCCGGCCTGCCCCAGCATGGTTACCGGCGGGTGGCTCCAGCCAAGCCTGAGCCTAAGCCCGAGCCTAAGGCGGACCCCAAGGCCAAGGCCCTGGTCAAGCCGGCCGTTGCGGCGCCGACCCCCAAGGCCACGGCGAATTTGGAGGCGGCCTGTGGCATTGAAGGTCCCGATGGCTCCATTGCGTCGGTGCTGCTGGCCCGCCTGGACGTCAGACCCGCCTTGCTGGGCGACGGTGACCCGGATCTGGACGCCCTCCTGCGTTCCGCGCCCGGGGCGGCCGCGTTCCTGGTGCGAGGCAATGGGGAAGAGGTCTGGCACAGCTCCAAGGAACCCCTGACCGAGAACTTGGCCAGCATCAGCCCCGAGTATAAGCAGCTCCTCGCGGGGGTCCTAAAGGATCCCGTGGGCCGGCGCAGCGTGGCCAGCTACGACGGGCAACCTGGGGTGCTGGTGTGGCAGCGGGTAGGCAGCGCCCCCGAGGGCAGCTTGCCTGAAGATGTGCTCAGCCTGGCCCTGTTCATGCCTGAAAAAGCCTTTGCCATATCGGCGGGCGCGCTCATGGAAGCGCCGCGCCCCTGGTTCAAGCGACCCCTGGTGCTGTTGCTGGCCCTCCTCCTATTGGCTTTGCCCCTGGCCTATGGCTGGGCCCAGGCGCCCAAGGCGTTGGAGCCTTTCCGGGCCACCGCCATCCAGGCTCGCAAGGTGGAGGAGTTCTCGCCAGTCCCCGAGCTGAGCCTGGCCGAGGAGCCGGACGCCGACGCCCAAGCCATCAATCGCGCCTTCAGCGTGCTGGCGAAGCGGGCCCAGCAGGGCGAGGAGCGCGTGCATGAGCTCGATGCCGCCCTGCGCCGCGTTGAAGAGCAGGCCGGCCGGGACGCGACCGCTTCCGCCCACGAGCTGAGCGGGCTGCGGGAGAAGGTGGGCGGCGCTGATGCCGCGCGCCTGGCCGCCGAGGCCAAGTTCGAATCCGCCCAGAAAGCGCGCCAGGAGGCCGAAGCCCAGTTGGCCAACCTCCGCTCGGCGCTGGAGACCGCCACCCGCAATACTGAGCTGAAGGCCGCGGAGAACCGCAACCTGAGCGCGCAAGTCCAGGACCTGATGCGCGCCATGGAAGAGCAGCGCAAAGTGGCGGAAAAGGCCCAGGAGAGCCTGGCGCGCAAGGACAGTGAAGTGGTCCGTTTGGCCGCCGTCAACACGCTCAGCAGCGAGCTGAAGGCGACCCTCAGCGTCATCAAGAACTACATCAACACCATGTTGGGCAGCCAAGGCGCCATCAGCGACGCGCAGCAGGAGTTCCTGGGCGTCGTCATCAACAAGAGCGCCCGCTTGGAGCGCTTGATCGGCGACTTGGTCGAGCTCAGCGAGCTGGGAAGCGGCGTGAAGCCCTTGCGCCTGGAAAGCGTGTCGCCGTCGGCGCTGGTCCAGGAGGCGCTGGTCAACGCCCGGCCGCAGGCGGAGGCCAAGAAGATAAACCTGGAGCTGGCGGAAGGCGGCAATCTGAGCCCGGTGGCCGTGGACCGGGAGAAGATGGGCGCGGTGCTGCGCAGCCTGTTGAGCCAAGCGGTCAAGGTGACCTCGCGCAACGAGAAGATCGGGCTGTTGCTCAGCGAGCGCGAGTCCACGGTGGAGCTGCGGGTCACTGATCCGGGCATGAGCCTGCCGCCTGACCGCAGCGCCAAGGTCTTCAATCAATTCCATGGCGTGGACAGCCAGGCGGGCCCCGAGTTCATCGGCACAGGCTTGCGCTTCCCCATCTTGAAAAGCGTGGTCGAAGCCCATGGCGGGAAGATCTGGATCGAGAGCCAGGTAGGCCGAGGCAAGACCTTCGTGGTGGCCATGCCCAAGGCGGGGGCGGCCCTAGGCTCCTTGCCAGCCCCTGTCACGGTCGCCTTGCCGACTGCGGCCAAGCCCGTTCCCATGCCGGTGGGGCCGACGGCATCAAAGCCCCCCGTCCCGATCCCGGTCTTGCCGGCTTTGCCGGCCCTGGGCCCTCCGCCCATGGTGGCTGCGCCGGTGGTCAGCAAGCCGGTTCTGCCGGCCAGCCTGCCGCCTTTGGGACCTCCGCCCGCCATCGCGGTGGAAAAGCCGGTCACTGCCTCGGGTCCGGTGATCCATAAGCCCGCGCCGCTGGACGAGAACCTTAATTCGCCCTGGAAGCGGAAGGACAGCAAGCCCGACGACCTGCTGGAAGAGACCATGGACCTGCCCACCCCAGTGGCCGGTCCCAAGGAGATCCCCAGCCTTCCGCCGCTGGCGCCGCCGGCCTCCGCGCCTTTACCGACATTGCCGACCCTGGCCTCGCTGCCGGCGAAGCCGGTGTTGAAGACCGATGCCAAGCCCAATGAGGATGAGAAGGCCGACTTTGACAAGGTCTTCGGTGCGATCCCCGAGCAAGCCGAAGAGAAGGCTGTGGGCGCATTGCCCAAGGTGGAGCTGAAGACCAACGCCAAGCCGGACGACCGGGATCTGGCTCAGTTCGCGTCCGTCTTCGGCGGCGTGGCGCCTAAAGCCGCTCCGCCAGGCATGGGAGCCCCGCCGCCGCCCGCAGCCCTGGCTCCTGCGAACCCTGCGGATTTTGACGCGCTCTTCGGATCACCGGCTCCATCGGCCGCGACCACGCCGCCGCCGCTCAGCGCACCCAAGACCGCGCCTCCCGGCTTAGGGGTCCCACCGCCGCCAAGCCCGACCGACTTTGACGCGATCTTTGGCGCTGCGCCGGTGGCGCCGCCCCCTGCCCTTAAGACTCCTCCGCCGGGCTTGGGCACGCCGCCTGCGCCCGCGCCTTCAGCGGCGAAGCCTGCGTTGCCGCCGGGCATGGCGGATCTGGATGCCATTTTCGGTGCGCCGACGGCACCGGCCATGCCTCCCCCGGTCGCGCCGGACCCCGCGTCCCCAGGCCTGAACACGATGGATGACCTCAATCGCATGCTGGGCAACTGACGCATGCCCGTCTTCGATCCGCGTTTTGAGCTGTATGCCATCACCGATCAAGCTTCGGCCCAAGGACGGGATGACTTGACGGTGGCGCGTGGATTGCTTGAAGGCGGTGCCACATGCCTGCAATATCGGGCCAAGAAGCTCAGCGCACGCGAGCAGTGGGAGGTGGCCGTGGCGTTGCGGCGGCTGACGCTGGACCATGGCGTGCCCTTCATCATCAACGATCGGGTCGACCTAGCCCTGGATTGCGGCGCCGATGGCGTTCATCTGGGGCAGGATGACCTGCCCATCGCCAGCGCCCGGCGCTTGGCGCGCCTGGCCGGCCGCGCGGACTTGGTGGTGGGCCGCAGCACCCACACCTTGGACCAGGCCCTGGATGCGGAGAAGGACGGGGCGGATTACATCGGTTACGGCCCGCTCTACGCCACGCAGACCAAGGAGAACAACGTGCCCCCGGTGGGCGCGGCCTCGCTGCGCGACATCGTGGATTCGATCAGCGTGCCGGTGGTGGCCATCGGCGGCATCAAAGCGGATCGACTGCAGGAGGTGGCCCAACGGGGCGGCCTCCACTGCGCCATCGTCACGGCGCTGACCTCGGCCGGCGACGTGGCCGCGGCCACCCGCGAGCATCTGACCGCCTGGCGGCAAGCCAAACGACTGGCGCCTCGGCGCTGACCCATCCGACACCCCCTTAACGGCATCGACGCATGAAGCAGTTGGGCAAGCTGCTCATCGAAGAAGGCATGGTCGACCAGCAACAGCTGGACGAGGCCCTGGCCGCGCAGAAGCGTGACGGGGG
>Ga0302320_10011417_pt1 | contig 18804 bp, 14 predicted proteins | sample Bog_T0_3_FD_202130 | JGI IMG/M metagenome (GOLD analysis project Ga0302320, IMG submission 202130) | Peat permafrost microbial communities from Stordalen Mire near Abisko, Sweden - Bog_T0_3 | ecosystem: Environmental > Terrestrial > Soil > Wetlands > Peat | place: Sweden: Abisko, Stordalen Mire...
GCTTCAGCAAGGTCAACGGTATTGTCCATCGTTCCCTCCAGTGCAGGTGGTTTGCAACCTCACTCTGCCAGAGTTTCGGACGCTATCCACCCCACATGGAATCTGAGCTTGTCGAAGGACGCTCCAGCCTGGACCAAGGGTCGTGCAGGCAACGGACGTAGGCTTCACCGGCGGGTTGCACGACCTTCGGTTTCTCCTGGAGCATCCTTCGACAAGCTCAGGATGAGGGATTTGGTTGCACGAAGGGGTCAGGAACCTCAGTCTCCGCTTCCGTCGCCGCTCTTCAATAAATTGCTACACCGGACCCCCCATGACCCGCCAACTCATCCGCAACGCGCTCATCGTCAACGGCGACGGGCTGACGCCGCCTTATCCCGGCGACGTGCTGATCGAGGACGACCGGATTGTCGCCCTCGGCTCGGTAGAGCTGACCCATGCTCAGACCGTGGACAAAGTGATCGACGCTCACGGGCGGGCTCTCGCGCCGGGCTTCGTGGACACCCACAACCACGGCGCGCTCGGCGGCACGACGCTCGGCGCCAGCGGCCTGCCGCTGGCCTGCGAACTGGCGATCCTCGGCGGCGTCACCAAACGCATCTGCGGCGTCGACGGCCTGTCGCCGGCGCCGGTCGCCGAGGCCCAACGCTCGCAATATGCGGCGCAGTTGAAGCCGCTCGACGGCGGAATCGATGGCGAATGGACGTGGTCCTCGGTCGGCGAGTTTTTGGCCTGGCACCGCGGCCGATCCGTGACCGACATGGGGATCTATCTGGGACATTCGGCGGTGCGCCGCGTAGTCATGGCCAACGTCGCGCGCGTCGCCACCGATTCCGAGATCGCGCTGATGGGCGAAGTGGTGCGCCGCGAGGCGCCGCTGACGCTGGGGCTGTCGACCGGGCTGGTCTACAATCCCGCCGTCTATTCCGATCAGCGCGAGATCACCGCCCTCGTCGCCGCCTTCAACGTCGTTAAGCCCGGCGCCTTGTTTCCACATCTGCGCTCGGAGAGCGACAACATCATCGCCAGCGCCAGGGAGGTGCTGGAAGCTGCGGTCGACGGCGGCGGCGGCTATTGCAACGAACACTCGAAGATCGCGGGAACGCAGAATTACGACCGTATCGGCGAACTGGAGGGCCTGCTCGCCGACGCCGGTTCAGTGATTCCGACGATGGAGAACATGTATCCGTACACCGCGGGCTCGACGACCGGCGACGCGATCTTCCCGCCGGAGATCCGCGCCGGCGGGCGCCCGGAATTTCTCGCCCGCCTCGCCGATCCCACGGCGCGAGCGGCGTTGATCGCCAAGATGCGCTTCGATTCGAAGAGCTGGGACAATTTCGTCCATTTCTGCGGCGGCTTGCAGGGCATACAAATCGCCGGGGTGAAAACCGGGGTCGGCGACGCTTTTCTAGGCGGCCGTCTGGCCGATGTCGCGCGCGCGGCGGGCGTCGAGAACCCCGAGAGCGACGAAGGCTATGCGGCGGCAATAAAATTCTTCGTCGCCAACGCCGGCGAGATCGGCATCATCACCCATTACGGCAACGAGGCGACGATGGAGCGGTTCTTCCGCCGCCCGTCGATGGCGATCTGCACCGACGGGCTGATGCCGGGACCGGGGCAGAAGCCGCATCCGCGCTCGCTCGGCGCCTTCCCCAAAGCGCTGCGCATGGCGCGCGAGATGGGCATTCCGTTGCAGCAGATCGTCTGGCGCATGGCGACGCTGCCCTGCCGCTTCCTCAACTTGCCCGATCCGACGCTCAAGCCCGGCGCCGACGCCTCGCTGACGCTGTTCGAAGCGGAAACGGTCGCCGAGCGCAACGACTATCTGAACCCGGGCGTGCGCCCGCTGGGCGTCGACGCCGTGTGGATTCATGGCGCGCAGGTGCTCGACCACGGAACCCTGAGCGCGCCGCGCCCGTTCCCGGGGAGGACGCTGGTCAGTCCGCTCAGGACGTGAGGTCTTTGGAGCGGCGGCGTCCACGCCGCCGATTTCGGCGACGAGTAGCGCGGGAGGGGTCGGCGGCGTAGACGCCGCCGCTCCGAATGCGCACCCTTGCCAAACTCGATATAATTCAATATTTCTATTTCAAATATAGAATTATAGGATCGACAGATGACGATCGACACGCTCCACTTCACGCCTTGGGCTTCGCTCGGCGGCGGTCTGCTGATCGGCGCGGCGGCGGCGATTCTGATTCTCGGCGCGGGACGGATTCTCGGCGCCTCCGGGCTGTTCGCGGGCATCGTGACCCCGCAGGGCCCGCTGCAGGCCTGGAGGCTGTGGTGGCTTGTCGGCCTCGTTGCGCCGGCGGTGTTCGCGCGGTTCGTCCTGCTGACGCCTTCGCCGGTGTTCTCGACGGGGATCGCGACGCTGGCGGTCGGCGGCGTGCTCGTCGGATTCGGCACGCGGCTCGGCAGCGGCTGCACCAGCGGACACGGCGTCTGCGGCTTGGCGCGGCTGTCGCCGCGATCCGCGGTCGCGACCGGGATATTCATGGCGGCCGGGTTTGCCGTCGTGTTCGTCGTCCGTCATCTCGCGGCTTGAGGAGGCTCCCCATGGTTCGCAGCGTTGTCGCGCTCGCCGCGGGCCTGCTCTTCGGCTTCGGCCTGTTGCTCTCCGGCATGTATGATCCGGCCAAAGTGTTCGGCTTTCTCGATCTCGCCGGCGCCTGGGACCCCTCGCTCGCCTTCGTGATGGGCGGCGCGATCGCGGTGGCGTTTCCCGCCTTCCTCATTGCGGGCCGGCGCGGCCGCGATCTGAGCGGAGACGTCATCGAATTGCCCGACAACCGCAAGATCGACGCGCCGCTGGCGCTCGGCGCGCTCATTTTCGGCGCCGGATGGGGCCTCACCGGCGTCTGCCCCGGCCCGGGTCTGCTCGATCTCGGCTTTCTCAGCCCCGGGGCCGCGATCTATGTGATCGCCGTGATCGTCGGAATGTTCGCCTATCGGTTGCTCGGCGTCCGCTTGCGCAGCGTGCTGGCTCTGGCGCAGGATGCGTGAACCCGGATCGGAGGTTCACGCTTGATCGCCGCGTCGATTGCCAGAATTCTGTTCGCCGCCCGCTGGCTGCTCATCCCCTTCTATGTCGCGCTGGTCGTCGCGCTGCTGGCGCTGCTCGGCCAGGACGCGGAAAAAGCCTACGCTCTGGCGATAGGCTTCTGGAAAATGGGCGGCGACGACGTCATCCTCGCCGCGTTGGCGCTGGTCGATATCACGCTGACGGCGTCGCTGCTGGTGCTGGTGATCTTCTCCGGCTACGCCAATTTCGTCGCCGAGATCGACATCGACGCGCAGCGCGGCTGGCCGAGCTGGCTGGTGGGAATCGACTTCTCCGAACTTAAGCTCAAACTGCTCGCCTCGATCGTCGCCATCGCCGGCATCAAGCTGTTGGAAGCGTTCATGGACGTCGAACACGAGAGCGACCGGAATCTGGCCTGGCAAGCCGGCCTGTTCGGCGCCTTCGTGATCGGCTTGCTGCTGGTCTCCATCGCCGATGCGGTCGCCAGACATTTCGACAGGCCGCACGCTTGAGGGCGGCTATTCCGGCTTCAACAGTCTTTCCAAATAATCGCGTTCTTCGCCCGGCCGGTTGGGATCGGCAAGGCGGCGGCGCAACTCCTGGAGCACGCGGCGCGCGCGCGCGGCGGCCTCGGGGCCATCGTTGAGGGTTCCCTCCTCCGCCCCCCGATTGCCGCGGGGATTGCGGCCGAGCGGATCGCGCGGCGAGCCGGGCTGACGCCCGACGGCGCGATAGCCGGAGCCGCCCGCGCCGGCCTGCATCTGCTTCTGCAGGCCCTGCATGCCTTTGCGCAGATGGTCGAGGGCGCGGCCCTGCGCGTCGACCGCCGGGCCCTTGCCCTCGCCGTCCGGCTGCAAGTCGCCCTCGGCCTCTTTCATATCGCCCTGGGCGTCGCCGAAGCCCTGTTCCCCCTCGAGCCCGAGACCCTTCATCCGTTTCTCGAGCTCTTCGAGCTTGTCCTTCAGCGCCTGCTGGCGCTCGGCGAGCGAGGGGTCGTTGTCGGTCTCGCCGCGCGACTTGTCGCGCTGGTTGCGCTTGAACGTGTCGTCGCGCAACGCCTGCTGATCGCGCAGCAATTTGTCGAGTTCGTTCATCTGCTGGCGCATCTCGCGCTCGGCCTGGCTCTGCTGAGCCGAGCGGGCGCCGCGCATGTTCTCGAACAGGTTCTGCAGCTGGTCGAGCATCGCCTCGGCGTCGGAGCGCGCGCCGTTGCGGGCGCTGTCCTCCAGCCGGTCGAGCATCGAATCGAGGTCCTGGGCGTCGAGCGGTTCGTCCTCCGGGTTCGCCTTTTCCGCGCTCTTGGCCATCTCCAGCAGGTAACGTTCGGCGAGCTCGCGCAGTTCCTTCGTCAGTTTGGCGATATCTGCGTCCGAGGCGCCGTTTTTCAGCGCCTCGCGCAGCTTCTGCTGGGCGGCGCGCAATTCTCGCAGCGTGCGCGGGGAATCGCCGTCCTCGATCTGCTGCGCCATCGCCCACAGCAGATCGGCGACTTCGTTGAGCGCCTTGTCGTCTCTCGCTCGATCGAGCCGCAGCGCGGCCTCGCGCAGGCCCAGATAGACGCCGGGCGTCGTCCCGAACGCCTCGGGCGCGAGCCGCAGGGCGGCCAGCACTTGGGCGAGCTTGGCCTTGTTTCCGTCCGGATCGAGCGCGAGCTTGCGCCGCTGCTCGACCAGCGCGCGCGCCAGCGGATTGTTGAACACGCGCTGCGGCAGCGCGAATTTCGTCGCCTCGCTGCGCCCGGTCTTGCCTGCGGCGTCGGTGGCGCTCAGCGTCAACGCCCCCTCGGCGCCCGCCCACGGGCTTTCCGAGAGGTCGACGGTCGCGGTCGCCTCGCCCGCGCCGCCGCTCGGCGCTTGAAGCGCGAATTTCGGCGGCTCGGCCAGCCGGTGTTTGCTTGCTTGGCCCGGGACGTCGAAAGCGCCCTCGGCGCCGGTGACGGGATAGCCGCCGGCGACGCGGTAATGCAGGGTCAGCGACCCCGAAACATTGGGTTTGGGCGGTTCGACGAGCGCGATTGTCGGCGCGGCGGCAGTCAGAGCCTGGATATCGAAGGTCTTCATCGTCGAGCCGTCGCGCAACACGCGCAACGCGCCGTCGCCATGGATCGCAAAGCGCCGCTCGACGCCGCTGGTCGGCTTGGCCTTGGCTTCGATCGGAACGATCGCCCCTTCGACCGCTCCTTCGACTTCGACGCTCTCGGCGCGCAGCACGATCACGGAATCCTGCGGCGCCGCGGCTTGGCCGCGCGGCTCGCCGTCGGCGAGGGGCAACAGGATCGGCGGCTTGTTGGCGTAAGCCGGCGGGTCGATCCAGGCGTCGATCCGCGCGGAACCGGCGCTCGCGGCGATGCCGCGGAAATCGAAAGCCGAACGAAAACGCGCGTAACGCTCGGGCCCCGCGGCGAGAAAGGCGGCGACGGCGACGAGCACGGCGGCGAAGCGCAGCGCGCGCGGGTCGAGCTTCATCAGACCCGGCGCCGGCGGGGCGACTTCGAGCGCCTCCACCTCGCGGGCGAGACGGGCGCGATGCAGCGTCCAGAGGGCGCGGGTTTCCGGCGTCGGCATTTCGTCGCCGAGACGGTCGGCGAAGGCGCTTGCCGGGTTATGGCGGCCCGGCGCGTCGCGGTCGAGCCGCGCCCGCGCTGCGCTCGCTGAGGGCCAACGCAGCTTGTGCACTGGGAACAACGCCCAGCCGAGGCCGAGGGCGAACAGCGCCAGCGCGGCGAGGCGCACGGGAAGCGGCAGATAGAACCACAGCCCCGCCCAGGAGGCGGCGAAGAACAGTGCGACGACGGCGCCGGCGCTGGCCAGCGGCGGCCACAGCCGTTCCCACAGCAGCGTCAGTCGGGCGCGGCGCACGAGCGCGTCGAGCCGCGCCTCGGGGGCGCTGGGGTTTGGCTTCGGCTGCGCCGGTTGGCTCAATCCGGACTCCAGTTGCAGACATCTCCCTCCCCCTCGATGGGGGAGGTTCCGCGAACGCTGGCGTTCGCTACAGGGGTGCGGGTGCGAACCCGCAGGCCTCAGTGCTGCGCCCCCACCCTAACCCTCCCCACGAGGGGGGAGGGGATCGGCGGCGCCCGCCCCAACCTCTCACGCCAACCAGGGCGGAATTTTGTCGAGGCCGATGAGGTCATCGTAGGTCGAGCGCGGACGGATCACGGCGAACTGGTCGCCTTTGACCAGCACCTCGGGAACCAGCAGTCGCGAATTGTAGGTGCCCGCCTGCACCGCGCCATAGGCGCCCGCCGAGAGCACCGCGAGCCGGTCGCCCTGTTGCGGCTCGGGCATTTCGCGCGCCAGCGCCAGATAATCGCCGGTTTCGCACACCGGGCCGACGACATCGGCGACGAGCCGCGGCGTCGCGTCGGTCGGTTCGCGCAGTGGGCGGATCTCGTGATGGGCCTCGTAGAGCGTCGGCCGTATCAGATCGTTCATCGCCGCGTCGACGATGACGAAATGCTTGTTCTCGCCGCGCTTGACGTAGACGACCTCGGTCACCAGCACGCCGGCGTTGCCGACGATCAGCCGTCCCGGCTCCAGGAACACCTCGCAATCGAGGTCGCGCGTCGTCCGCGCGACGATCTCGGCGTAGCGCGCCGGCAACGGCGGCGGATCGTTGTCGAAGCGGTAGGGAATGCCCAACCCGCCGCCGAGGTCGACGTGATCGATTGGGCAACCGTCGGCGCGCAGTTGGCGCACGAAATCGGCGAGCAGCGAGAACGCGTCGTCGAACGGTTGCAAATCGGTGATCTGCGAGCCGATATGCATGTCGACGCCGGAGACCTCCAGCCCGGGCAGGGCGCGGGCGCGGGCGTAGACCGCGCGGGCGCGCGAGATCGGAATGCCGAACTTATTCTCCGACTTGCCGGTCGAAATCTTGTGGTGCGTCAGCGCGTCGACGTCGGGGTTGACGCGGATGGCGATGCGGGCGGTCGAACCGAGCGCGGTCGCGACCTGCGAAAGCCGCTCCAGTTCCGGCTCCGACTCGACGTTGAAACAGCGGATGCCCTCGCGCAAGCCCAGCGCCATTTCCGCGCGGGTTTTCGCCACGCCCGAAAACACGATGCGTTCGCCGGGCACGCCCGCGGCGCGGGCGCGGCGCAACTCGCCCTCGGAGACGACGTCCATGCCGGCGCCCAGGCGCGCCAACGTCTGCAACACCGCCTGATTGGAATTGGCCTTCATCGCATAGCAGACCAGCGCCTTGCGGTCGGCGAAGGCCTCGGAAAACACCCGGAAATGCCGCTCGATGGTTGCCGTCGAATAGCAATAGAACGGCGTGCCCACCGCGTCCGCGATGTGGGCGAGCGCGACCTGTTCGGCGTAGAGCGCGCCGTCGCGATAGTGGAAATGCTGCATCGGCCTATTTGATCAGGGGGTCGAGCGCGAACGGCTGCTTGGGCGGGACGATGGGCGTGGCGTGTTCGCTGCTATAGCCGCCGCCGGGCAGGAACACGCTCTTGGCGTCTTCGGTGGTCGAAGCCGAATTCGTCGTCACAGGTTTGGGCGCGCTCGGGTCGGGCGGCGGCAACGGATCGCCGCGGCGTCCGCAGCCGGAGACGGCGAGCGCGATCGTCAACGCCGCGACGCCCGCCATCGATGCCCGCGACAACCTCGAGAAAAGGATCAAAGCCAAACTCCGAATGCTCCGCCGCCTTATAGCGGAAAGCCGCGGTAAAGCGAAAGCGGGGCGCGGCAAATCCCGGCTTTCGCGGTAAATCAGCAACACCGCAAGGGCTTTTTTAAGATGTTGCCCCCAATTTGGGCTACGCGGACGCCCATTTTCTATTCATGCGACAGGGCGGGGCATGAAGCCGATCCGCGCCGCCGGCCCCCGCTGGCATGTTCATCCGCCCCTTTCGAGATTTGCGCCGCCGCTTCGGGCGGGCGCCGCTGTTTCGACTTTCAGGGGGTCGCTGGAACGCCGGAGCCGACTGTGCTCCCTGGGGTAGTTTTGCATGAACGGGAACCGCGCCGAGCGCCTCAGCCCGAACCCATGGGCCGCCGGCCGCTTCGAGTTCGGCTACGTCGCGATCGCGACGGCGCTCGCCTACTATCTGACCGCGCGTCTCGGTCTGGCGCTGGCGATTCCGCCGGGCCACGCGACGGTGGTCTGGCCGCCCGCCGGCGTCGCGCTCGCCGCCGTCATCCTCCGCGGCCGCAGCGCGTGGGCCGGGGTGCTCGTCGGCGCGTTCTTCGCCAACCTGCGGGATCCGTTGGCGTTCTCCTCGATGGCGGAGTTTCTTCCTTCCGCCGCTTACGCCTCGGGGCCGCCGGCCGCCATCGCCCTGGGGGCGCTGACTCAGGCGATTATCGGCGCCGAACTCGTCGCCCGCGCGCGGGCGTTTCCGCATGTTGCGCCGTCGACGCGCTCGATGTTCGCGTTCTTCGTGTTGGGCGGGCCGCTCGCCGCGCTCGTCAGCGCCAGCGTCGGCAATCTCGCGCTTTGGGGCTTTGGCCGCATCGCGCCGACCGCGATCGCGCGCAACTGGACGGTGTGGTGGGTTGGCGACATCGTCGGCGCGCTGGCGCTGGCGCCTCTGATCCTGGTGGTCGCCCTGGCGCCGAAAGGCCATCGCTGGCGTCGCGCCGCGACGATGGCGATGGCGGTCGTCTGCGCGGCCGTCGCCACCGCCGCGGTGGTCGGCGCCGACCTCAGCGCCGCCCGGCGCGTCCAGCGGGCCGATCTCGAGGCGCTGTCGCGCGAACTCGCCGATCATATCGAATTGACCGTCGATCTCGCCATGCATGCGGTTGAAGGCCTGGCAGGCTCGTTCCAGACCACGGGCGAGCACGATCTGGCGAGTTTCCGCGCGCTCGCCGACCGATTGGCGGCGTTCGGGCTGGGCATCCAGGCGCTCGAATGGATTCCCAGAGTCGAGCGCGAAGATCTGGCCGTCGTCGAAGCCGACATGAGCCGGCAATGGGGAACGCCGTTCCGCATTTTCGAGCGCATCGACGGCAAGCCGCATCCCGTCGCAGCGCGGCATGAATATTTCCCCGTCTCTTTTGTAACGCCGCTGCAAGGCAACGAGGGCGCGGTCGGCTTCGACCTCGCCTCGAATCCGGCGCGCGAGGCGGCGCTGCGCAAGTCCGAATTGACGGGCAAGCCGGTCGCCACCGTCGGCGTCAAGCTCGTGCAGAACAACGCGATGGGCGTCCTGCTGTTCGCGCCGATCTACGCCGAGAACGCGCCCATCGACTATGAGGGTGAGCGGCGCGGCAATCTGAAGGGTTTCGCGCTCGGTGTGTTCTCGGTGCCCGACCTGCTCAAGATCGCGTTGCGCACCGGCGATTCGGCAGGACTCAAATACTGGTTGGTCGACGATACCGACCCCAGCGCGCCGGCCGTGCTCGCCGGGAACAACGGCGAGAAGCCGGCGCCAACGACGGTCGCCGGCTCGAGCCTGTTCGAAGCCAGCGACGCGCTCGGCGCGCGGGCGCGCGTCAAGGTCGCCGATCGCGTTTGGAGTTTCGTGCTCGCGCCGACGCCGGCCTGGCTGCAACGCCACGCCGACAACTCGCCGACCTATCTGCTCGTCGCCGGACTTTTCGTCACCGCCCTGATCGGCGGCCTGTTCCTGGTGCTGGCCGAGCGGCAGCGCCAGCTCGTCGACTCCCGCGAACACGACCTCGAGAACCAGAAATTCGCGCTGGATCAGCACGCGATCGTCAGCATCACCGACACGCGCGGCGTGATCCTGTACGCCAACGACCGCTTCTGCAAAGTCGCCGGCTATCCGCGCGAGCGCCTGGTCGGGGCCAAGCACTCTATCGTCAAGTCCGGCGTCCACGGCCGCGAGGTCTATCAGGCGTTGTGGTCGACGCTGTTGGCGGGTGAGGTCTGGCGCGGGGAACTGTGCAACCGCAGCGCCGCGGGCGAACTCTACTGGATTGAACCGACGATCACGCCGCTGAAGGACCCTGACGGCAAGTCGACACACTTTATCGCCATCTGCACCGACATCACCGCGCGAAAAAACCTGGAGCACGAACTCGAGGCGAGCCGCAGCTTCTTGCAGAGCGTCGCCGATTCTATGGGCGAGGGTGTCTATACGATCGACGCCAAGGGTCGCTGCACCTTCCTCAACGCCGAAGGCCAGCGACTCCTCGGCTACAGCTTCGACGAGGTCAAAGGCAAGGTGTTGCACGACGTCGTGCATTTCCAGGATCCGGACGGCAAACCGCTGGCCGCCTGCGACTGTGCGATCATGCACGGGCTGCGTCGCGGGGCCGTCTATCGGTCGGAGGACCAGTATTTCACCCACCGCAGCGGTCGCCTGTTCCCGGTCTCCGTGGTCGCCAAGCGGCGCGAGGAGAACGGCAAGTTCGCCGGCGGGGCCGTCGTGTTCCAGGACATCAGCGAGCGCAGGAGTTTCCAAGACAAATTGCGCCGCAGCGAGGCGCGTCTGAACTACGCGTTGAGCGCGTCTTCGACCGGCATGTGGGATTTCAACCCGATCACCGGAAAATCGTTCTACAGCGCCACTTGGTTCACCATGCTCGGCTACGAGCCCAAGCCGACGCCGCATCGCGGCGAGATGTTCTTCGATCTGCTGCACCCCGACGACCTCGAATCTTATCACGCCGACTTGGCTCGACATGTCGGCGACCGCAGCGCCGCGGTCGAATCCGAATTCCGCATGCGTCGCGCCGATGGAACCTGGGCGTGGATTCGCAGCGTCGGCCGCATCATCGAACTCGACGGCGAAGGTCAGCCGCTGCGCATGATCGGCGTGCACATCGACACCTCCGCCTCGCATCAGGCGCAGATGGATCTCGCCAACGCCAAGGACGCCGCGGTGCGGGCCAGTCAGGCCAAGAGCGAATTCCTGGCCACGATGAGCCACGAAATCCGCACGCCGATGAACGCGATCATCGGCTTGTCGCATCTGCTCGCGCGCAGCGAGATGACGGCGCGGCAATACGACTACCTGTCGAAGATTCAGGGGGCGTCAACGGCGCTGCTCGGCGTCATCAACGATATCCTCGACTTCTCGAAGATCGAGGCCGGGAAACTCACCATCGAGATGATAGAATTCGATCTCGACGAGGTGATCGCCAACGTCGTCACCGTCATCCAACCCAAGATTGACGAGAAGAACCTCGCGCTCGTCGTCAACAAGCCGCCGGAGCTTCCCAGCGGCTATGTCGGAGATCCCTTGCGCCTTTCCCAGGTGCTGATGAACCTGCTCTCCAACGCCGCCAAGTTCACGGCGGCCGGTCAGGTGCGCGTCGAATTCGGCGGCAAATCGGTCGGCGACCGGAGCTTCGAGCTGATCGTTTCGGTGATCGACAGCGGCATCGGCATGTCGGCGGCGCAATTGGAGAAGCTGTTCGCCCCGTTCACGCAGGCCGACACCTCCACTTCGCGCCGATTCGGCGGCACGGGCCTGGGTCTCGCCATCTGCCGGCAGATTCTGGCGGCGATGGGCGGCGACATTTCGGTGACCAGCGAAGAAGGCGCCGGGACGACGTTCACCTTCCGCGCGCCGCTGAAACTGCCGCCGCCCAGCGCACAGGCCGAGCGCGAGACGGCGGCCTTGCGCGGCAAGCGCGCCCTCGTCGTCGACGACAGCCGCTCGGCCCGCCAAATCCTGCGCGCGGCGTTGACCGATCTCGGCATCACAGTCGAGGAGGCCGGCGACGGCGCGCAGGCGCGCGAGCGTCTGCAAAGCGCGTCCTTCGATTTCGTCGTGCTCGATTGGAAACTGCCCGACGACGACGGTACCGAGATTCTCGCCTGGATGCGCGCCCGCGGCGTCGCAGCGCCGGCGTTGCTGACGACGGCCTATGGCGGCGCCGACCTCGAACGCCAACTCGTGGCCGCGTTCGAAGGCGTGCGTCCGCCCGACGTCGAGATCATGGAAAAGCCGCTCGGCGCGCTGCAATTGAGGACCAAACTGCTCGGCGCCTTCGGCGTCGACGGCGCCTCGGCGCCCAAGCCGTCGCGGGCGCCGCGCACCGCCTCCGACATCTTGCTGCGCGACGTGCGAATCCTGCTGGTCGAGGACAATCCGATCAACCAGCAGGTTGCGGTCGGTCTGCTGGAGTTGCTCGGCGTCGAGACGACGGTCGCCGGCTCCGGCGAGGAGGCGCTGGAAATCCTCGCCACGCGCCAGTTCGACGCGATTCTGATGGACATGCAGATGCCCGGCATGGACGGGCTGGAGACCACCGCGGCGATCCGCGCCGAAATGGGAATCACCGACACGCCGATCATCGCCATGACCGCCAACGCCATGACCGGCGATCGCGAGCGTTGCCTGGAATCGGGCATGAACGACCATATCCCGAAGCCGATCGACCCGGATCGGCTTGCGCTGACGCTCGCCCACTGGCTGGAAGCCACGCGCGGCGCCTGCGTGCTGTCGCGCGCCGAGCGGCCGGCGTCGCCGGTGCGCGAGAGCGAAGCGCGCCGGCCGGCGCTGCCCGGTGTCGACGTCGCTGCGGCGTTGGAGAATCTCGCCGGCAATGACGAGTTGTTCCGGGTGTTGCTCGACATGTTCGTCGCCGAGCACGCGCGCGACGGCGAAAAGCTTGCTGCGGCCGTCGCCGCGCGCGAGCGCAAACGCGTCTTCGGTTTGGCCCACACGCTCAAAGGCGCCGGGGCGACGCTGGGCGCCATCCACGTCGCCGAGATTTCGCGCGGGCTGGAAACCGCGACGCGGCCGGATTCGCCCGATATCGACCTCGCGACGCTGTCGCCCGACGTCGCACGGCTCGGCGACGCGCTCGCCGAGGTCGTCGCCGGAATCCGGACGGCGCAGAGCGCGCGCGCCGAGTCGAAGTCCGCGCCGTCGCGAATCCTGGAAGCCCCCGAGGCGCAATCCGTGCTCGGCGCCATCGACGCGCTGGCCGAGTTGCTGCGCGTGGGCGACGCCGACGCGGAGCCGGAATCCGAGCGTCTGGCCGAACTCCTGGTCGAGACCGGCGCCCGGGGGCGAGCCAGCGCGGTGGCTTCGTCGGCGAGTCGTTACGACTTCGACGGCGCGCAGACGGCGCTCGTGGAGTTGCGCGCCGAAGTAGCGGCCTGGAGTCGCGAGCTGGAGTCGAAGTGATGGATGCCCCGTCCCCGCCCCGGATCCTCGTCGTCGACGACGAACCGATCAACGTCAAGGTGCTCGTCGACCTGCTGAGACCGAACTATCAACTCGTCGTCGCCCGCGACGGCTTTCAGGCGCTCGAACGCCTGCAGAACGGAGTCTTGCCCGATCTCGCCCTGGTCGACGTGATGATGCCCGGCATGACCGGGCTCGAACTCTGCCGCAAGATGAAGACCGACGTGCGGCTTGCCGAAGTGCCCGTCATCTTCGTTACGGCGCTCGGGCAACCCAACCACGAGACCGAGGGTTTCGAGAGCGGCGCGGTCGATTATATCGCCAAGCCGATCTCGCCCTCGATCGTCCAGGCGCGCGTGCGCACGCAGTTGGCGCTGCGGCGCGCCAGCCGCGAACTCGCCGAGCGCAATCGCAGCCTGGAGGAGATGGTCGATCAACGCACCTGCGAACTCGCGCTCACCCAGGAGATGACCATCCAGGCGCTCGCCTCGCTCGTCGAAGCCCGCGACAACGAGACCGGCGCCCATGTCGTGCGCACGAAGACCTACGTGCGCATCCTCGGCGAGGAGATGTTGCGCGACCCCAGATATGTCGGCGTGTTGTCGATGCGCGACGTGGAGTTGATGGCGAAAGCGGCGCCGCTGCACGACATCGGCAAGGTCGGCATTCCCGACGCGATTTTGCAGAAACCGTCCAAGCTGACGGAGGGCGAGTTCGAGGTCATGAAGCGCCACACCCTGATCGGTTGTCACGCGCTGGACGCCGCGGCGCGGCAGGGCGCGCATTCCAGCGACTTCCTGCGCTACGCCATCGAAATCTCCGCCGGTCATCACGAAAAATGGGACGGCTCGGGCTACCCCTACGCGTTATCAGGCGAATTGATCCCGCTATCGGCGCGCCTGATGGCGCTCGCCGACGTCTACGACGCGCTCACCTGCAAACGCGTCTACAAACGCGCCATGACGCACGAGGAGGCCGTCGGGATCATCGTCGAGGGGCGGGGAAAACACTTCGACCCCGGAGTGGTCGACGCCTTCCTGCGCCGCGACGGCGATTTCGCCGAAATCGCCGTCAACCTTCGCGAACCCGAAAATCAACCGGGCGCCGCGGACCGTGGTCCAGAGCAGGGGGCCGCGGCTTGAGGCCGCGTTATGCCGACGTCCCTTCCTTGCCGACCTTGGCGATGCGCAGATTGTTGGTCGCGCCGGGGTTGCCGAACGGCACGCCGGCCACGATGAGGATGCGCTCACCTTCGAGCGCGTAGCCGTCGATATAGGCGTGCCGGCAAGCGCGGTCGGACATGTCGCGCTCGTCGCGCGCATCGACCGTGACGACCGGGTGCACGCCCCAGACGATCGCGAGCCGGCGGGCGATTTCGACGATCGGCGTCAGCGCCAGGATGGCGGATTTCGGCCGCTCGCGGGCGATGCGCAGTCCGGTCGCGCCGGAGGCCGTCCAGGCGCAGATCACCTTGGCGCTCAGCGTGTCCGCGACGTCGCGCGTCGCCTCCGCAATCGCGTCGGCGCCGGTCGCCTCGGGCGGCGGGCGCTGCGAGTCGATGATGCTGGGGTAGATCGCTTCCGATTCGACCGCCTCGGCGATGCGGTTCATCGTCGCCACCGCCTCGCGGGGGAACTGGCCCGCGGCGCTTTCGGCCGACAGCATCACCGCGTCGGCGCCCTCGAACACCGCGGTCGCGACATCGGACACTTCCGCGCGCGTCGGCACCGGCGAAGAAATCATCGATTCCAGCATCTGCGTCGCCACGACGATCGGCTTGCCGAGGCGGCGCGCCATCCGCGTCATCGTCTTTTGCAGGCCGGGCACGCGCTCCAACGGCATCTCGACGCCGAGATCGCCGCGCGCCACCATCACCGCGTCGGCGACTTCGAAAATCTCGCGTAAGCGAGCCACCGCCTGGGGCTTCTCGATCTTGGCGAGCACCGCGGCGCGGGAGCCGACGATCTTCTTCACTTCCTCGACGTCCTCAGGCCGCTGCACGAAGGACAGCGCGATCCAGTCGATATTCTCTTCCAGCGCCGCCAACAGGTCGGAATGGTCTTTTTCCGTCATCGCCGAGGTGGGGATGGTGGTGTCGGGCAGGCTCACGCCCTTCTTGTTGGAAATCTTGCCGGCGACCTCGACGACGCAATCGGCGTGACCCTGCGAGGCCTCCTCGACCACGAGCAACACCTTGCCGTCGTCGATGAGCACGCGATGGCCCGGCTCCAGCGATTGCAGAATTTCCGGGTGGGGGAGTTGCACCCGCGCGGACGTGCCCGGAGTCGGGTCGGAATCGAGGCGGAACCTGTCGCCCTTGTGCAACTCCTCGGCGCCGTTGGCGAACATCCCCACGCGCAGTTTCGGACCCTGCAGATCGACGAGGATGCCGATGGGACGGTCGAATTCTTCTTCGATCTCGCGAATCATCGCCACCTGCTTGCGCATCATGTCGTGCGAAGCGTGGCTCATGTTGATGCGGAACACGTCGGCGCCGGCGCGGTGCAGGTCGGCGACGATCGCGCGCTCGGCGGAGGCTGGACCCAGAGTGGCGATGATCTTGATGCGGCGATTGCGTCGGGACAAGCGGCCCTCCGGTTTTGAGAAGCGTCAGGGATTGGTCGGATCGGTGAGTTGCACCGTCCAGTTCTTGGCGTCTTTGCCGGTGTCGACTTCGAAGAAACCGGTGCGTTCGTAACCCCGCACGTAACAATCCTTGCGGCCGACGATCTTGAACTCGCGGTCGCTGGTGCAAAAGAACGTCTTGCCCTTCCACTCGCCGCCGCGCTCGTCCATGGCGTAAACATAGTAGAATTGCGCCGCGAGCACGCCGCTCAGCAGCGTTTCGCAGCCCGAGGGCTTCAGGTTCCACCAACCTTCGCTGACCCATTCCTGACCGTCGGTATAGGCGAGCGCCACGCTGACGCGCCCGGCGGTCAGATTGCACAGGCGAAAGTCGGCGCTGGCCGGCGTTGCCGCCGCAAGCGCAAGGGTGAAAATAGCAAGGCCAGATTGCAGTCGCATGTCAGCGCCTTATTCTCGCAGTGCCTGAGTCTGTCAACCGCGCCGGCGCCATTCAGCGTGGCCGCGCCACGTAGATTCCAGCCAGGATCAAGACCCCGCCGAGCGCCTGCACGGCGGCGACGGGCTCGCCGACGAACAGATAACCGAAGGCCGCCGCCGCGATCGCCTCCAGAAAAATGACCAGCGAGGAGAACGACGCCGGCAGCTTGCAGAGCGCGACGGCGAGCAGACCCTGTCCCCCCGCGTGGCTGATCCACGCCATCGCCAGCAGCGCCGCGACGCCGCCGAGGCTGTGCGGCCACAAATGCCGCTCGACGACCGCGGCGACGACGAACAGCAGCGCGGCGGTGATGAGCGAGGACTGGAACGTCACCCGCGCCGCGCCCGCGCCCCGCCGCGCCGCTTGGACGGCGAGGAAATACAGGCCGAAGAACACCCCGGTCGCCATGCCCTCGAGATCGCCGATCGCGCCGCCGGTTTTGAGTTGCAGAGAACGGGCGAGCAGGGCGGCTCCGCCGGCGATGCACAGCGCGAGTCCGGCGAGCACGCGCGCGCTCGCCCGCTCCCGAAACAGCAGCCAGCCGAAGGCGATGACCCAGATCGGCGCGGTGGTCGCAAAGAACGTGGCGTTGGCGATGCTGGTCGACAGAATCGACAGATGCCAGAACAGCAGGTCGCCGGTGAAGCTGAGCCCGGCGAGCCAGGTCGCGCGCGACACGCCGGATTTCGCCGCGTCGCCGCGCTCGGCCCAGCGCATCCAGGCATAGAGCGCGGGCAAGGCGAGGAACACCCGCCAGAACGCGCTGGTGAACGGCCCGACGTCGGCGAAGCGCACGAACGTCGGCGATATGCCCATCGCCAGGGCGCCGAGCACCAGGGCGCCGAGCGCCAGGAGCCCCTCGCGGCGCGCCAGGGGGGAAGGGACGTCGTCGGCCAAATGCGATACCCTCGGTCGCCGATTGGGGCCCGTCCCGGCGCGGCGCGCAGCGCGTCCTTATTCTCGCCGCAAGCGTCGAGCAAGGGGGCGCGATGGACGCGCGCGCCGCCAAAGAGACCTCGCCCCACGGGGAAAATTTCGCTCCGGTCGAGATCGTCGACGGCGACCGACGCTCGGGCGCGCTCGTGGTCTGCGACCATGCGTCCAACGCCCTACCACGCGAATACGGAACGCTGGGCCTGCCCGTCGAGGCGCTGCAACGTCACATCGCCTATGACATCGGCGCCGCCTGGGTGGCGCGCCGGCTGGCGGCGTTGCTGAACGCGCCCGCGCGGCTGTCCACCTATTCGCGCCTGCTCATCGATCCCAACCGCGCCGCCGACGATCCGACGCTGACGATGCGCTTCTCCGACGGCGCGGTGGTGCCCGGCAACGCCCGCATCGAGGCAGGGGAAATCGAGCGACGGCGGCGCCTGTATTGGGCGCCCTATCGCAGTTCGATCGAAGACGAGATCGAGGCGATGCTCGCCCAAGGCGTCGCGCCGGCGCTGCTGTCGATCCATTCGTTCACGCCGGTCTGGCGCGGCGTTCCCCGTCCCTGGAAGGTGGCGGTGCTGTGGGATGTCGATCCGCGACTGGCCGAGCCGCTCATCTCGAGCCTGCGCGGCGAGGCGGATCTCGGCCCCAACGAGGTCGGCGACAACGAGCCTTACGACGGCGCGCTTGCCGGCGACACCGTCAACGCCGGCGCGACCGCGCGGGGCCTGACCAACGTCCTCGTCGAAATTCGCCAGGATCTGATCGCCACGCAGGCAGACGCCGAACGCTGGGCGGAGCGGCTGGCGCGGCTCGTCGCGCCGCTCATCGCCGCCGACGCCGTTCGCCGTCCCCGTGATTTCGGCACCCGCGCACATGGCGGCTTGACGCCGGGCCTGCGGCTCGGCATAGCGCGACGCCCTTCAGACCGAGGCGGAGATTAACACCATGGCGAACCCGGAAAAAGACCCCGTCATCGGCGGCAGCGAAGAGGTCAACGCCGGCCATCTGCGCGCCTTCATCGAGCGCATCGAGCGTCTCGAAGAAGAGAAGAAGGCGCTCGCCGAGGACATCAAGGACGTCTACGCCGAAGCCAAGGGCAACGGCTTCGACGTCAAGATCATGCGCAAGATCGTCTCCATCCGCAAACAGGACCGCGAGAAGCGCCGCGAGGAGGAAGAAATCCTCGACCTGTACATGGCGGCGTTGGGGATCAACTGAGGCGAACGGCGGGAAGCGGCCGGCGGCGCCGACATCGTCCCGCCCGACGGGGGAAGCTTCGGCAGTCGCGGTCGCTCGCCGCCTATATCCCCTGCCAGAGGCGTCAGAATTGTTCGCCGTGCGGGCGATTCCAAACCTTTACGCGCCAAAATTCGGAATGTCCGAATTGCCAGGCCGTCGCGCGAAGAAAGGTGGCGGATTCTGTTGCCGGGGTCGCTGACCCATATGCGCTAGGATAAGCGGTTTGGTAGAGCGAGTAACTGCCCTTTTCGTCATGGCCGGGCTTGTCCAGCCATCCGCGTGGCCGTGCAGGCAACACCGTTATCCAAGTAAAAACAACGCCATGTGCAAAGCCCACAGGCGTCGCGTCTTCACTTCCTGGCTGCGTCCAAGCGGCGCCGCGTGGATGGCCGGGACAGTGCGCCGGGAGACCGGCAGGGAGTAGTCGGTGAAAGTCCGATACGATGAAGGAGTAGCGAACCGCATCGGCCCCGAGCCGTGCGT
>Ga0302320_10011419_pt1 | contig 18803 bp, 20 predicted proteins | sample Bog_T0_3_FD_202130 | JGI IMG/M metagenome (GOLD analysis project Ga0302320, IMG submission 202130) | Peat permafrost microbial communities from Stordalen Mire near Abisko, Sweden - Bog_T0_3 | ecosystem: Environmental > Terrestrial > Soil > Wetlands > Peat | place: Sweden: Abisko, Stordalen Mire...
AGTCCTGGCTCTCCGTGCCTCCGGCCCCGGGGTGCACAGTGACGATGGCGTTGAGGCCGTCATTCTCCTCGGAGAGCATGGTGCGCGATTCCAGCGTATCGATGTGCCGAGAGAGCTCTTCGATCTCGCCCTTGAGGTCGGGTTCGACTGAGAGCTCACCCTCGCGGAGCAGGTCGAAGTAGGTGTCGATGTCGCCGGTGCGGCGGGCGATGTCGGCGTCGTCAGCGAGCAGCGTCTCCAGGCGCTTGCGCTCGCGCATCAGCGGCTGAGACTTAGCAGCGTCGGCCCAGATAGCAGGGTCGGAGATCTTCTTCTCAATCGTGGCGAGTTCGGATTTCAGGCGGGGAGCGTCAAAGATACTCCCGCAGGTCGCGCACCTTCTCGCGGACCGGGGAGTAGGCAAATTCAAGGTCAGACAACATAGGAGTTCAGTGTATCGTCAGCGTGGTTGAAGTTGTTCGTTGTCAGTTCTTAGTTTTTAAATGTGGTCTTGGGCGGCCTCGGGTGACAAGAGGGAGAATGAGCAGACACATCGTGACCATAGCGCAAAGCCAGGCGAACCAGTCGCCGTGGCGAGTGTAAAAGGTTGTGTCGCTGCGGTAGTCAAAGGGAAAAACGAAAGCCGCGCGCACGTGGCGAGGCGTGGTAAATACGCCGCGGCCGTGAGGGTCGATGGAGGTGGTCACGCCGGTATTGGTGTCGCGCAGGACCCATCGACGATTTTCGATCGCGCGCATCCGTGCCATGTCAAGATGTTGCCACGGTGCCCCGCTGTCGCCGTACCAGCCATCATCGGAGATATTGACCAGGACCTGCGCTCCGTCCCTGACAAACTCGCGGACCTCATCACCAAAGATGGACTCATAACAGATAATGATGCCGACACCGTGGCCGCCGAGCTGAAAGATAGTGTGGTGTGTCCCGGCCTCCATGTTACCGACACCGGAGATAAGATTGCCGGCAAAGAAAAACAACTTCTTATAAGGGACATACTCGCCCCAGGGAACGCGATGAATTTTGTCGTAGCGTCCGAGATAAATGCCATCGCGACCGAAGACAGCAGCGGAGCCGAACTCGTGGTAACCACGCTCCGCTCCGGGGTCAAAGTCCACTCCGATGCTGCCGGCAATGACGGGAGTGCCCGCAGATTGCGCGAGGGCACTTAGTTCCGTGCGGAACTGTGGGTCCGAGGTTGCAAAGTCCGCAGGCGCCTCGGGCCAGACAATCAGGTCACGCGCCGAGGAGAACGGCGTGAAGTAGGGCGCGGAGTCATAGAGGTTAACGGAAGACCTCGGGTGAAGACTCCAAAGTACAAACTGGCGGTACTTATCCTCGGCAGAGAAGGGTTCCAGCTCCCGGCCTTCCGCACCTACAGTGAGATTCTCCTGTAACAGTACGGCAGTACGTGTAGCCAGGTCAGGCGGCGGATGATACAGGCTTCCGGCTTGCAGTGCGAGGGAAAGCACCACCGCCAATGCAAAGAGCACCCAGCGACCCCGCCGGTTGTGTGTAAGAAAGGCCGCGGCAAAGACAGTTCCCACCGCTGCGATGACGAAGCTGAGCGACATAACTCCGCCGAGGGGCGCCAGTTGGGTAAGCACAGAGTTATCCACCTGCGTGTAACCCAGAAGGTCCCAGGGGAAGCCGGTAACTCGCGCCCGTATTAACTCCAGGGCCACCCATACCAACGGCGCTGCGCAGAGTACCGTCCTGGTGGAGTAGGTCAGGTGCAGGCGGCCCAGAGTCCAGCCAAAGAGCGCGGGATAAAGACCAAGGTAAAGTGCGAACAGGAAAAGTATTCCAAGTGAGACCGGCCCCGAGAGACCCCCGTAGATATGCATGGTCTGGTATATCCAGTAGCAGTTACCCGTATACCAAAGTACCCCGTATAGATATCCGAGCAGTGCCGCCCGCGCCGGGCGAAGCAGTTTACCCGAACGATCACGTCCCAGCACCATGTACAGCAGCGGCGCCAGACAGAACCAACAAAATAGCCGACGCCACAGAGGCACAGGGCCTGCGATGGGAAATGGAATCAGTTGGGCGATTGCAGAGACAACCGCCAGCGCCCAGGGCCGCAAAGGAATCGATCGCATCGCATCGAGTCTAGCATTGGCGGTCTCTTTCGTTGTGGGTACAAAGTCGCTGTGCAGTGGTTACAAATGGCTGCAATTGCTTCGCCTGGGAAGAAAAAATCAGCGTGGCTTTCTGCATTATTTTCCATTTTCCGCGGAGCTAGGTCCATTTTTGAGATATTCTTTGTCTTATTGAGTCGTCTTCACTAAACAGAAAAAGCTTCAAAGGGGAGGGTACAAAGATTATGGATGTATCGAAAATTCTTGCCGAGATCGACGCAAAGATTGCTTCACTGCATCAGGCGCGGGCCGCCATTCTGCTACTGGATGAGGGTGGAACGGCAAAGCCGAAGCGCGGCCGCCCCAAGGGAAGCGTCAACGCGGCCAAGCCGGCGAAGGCCAAGAAGCGCAAGCGGAACCTCAGCCCAGAGGGGCGCAAGCGCATTGCGGAAGCGATGAAGCGCCGCTGGGCGGAGCGCCGCAAGGAGATCGCAGCCAAGAAGTAACTGGCTTGTAGGAAATGCAAAAGGGGGGCGAAATTCGCCCCCCTTTTTCGTCGTGTAAACAAGAGTTAACGGACAGCGATTACCTCACGCACATTGTCCTTGCCCAGAAAGAAGCGAACGCTGCTAAAGCCTTCGAGAAACTTCTCTACCTGACGGGTCTGGTACACCTCGCGAACGCTGAAGTTGCCGCTGTCGAGTACCATGAGGTCGTCGTTGTCGCTCAGTTGATAGCGTGAGAAGGATGAGTCCGATCCGTTGCGGCGGCTGTGAAAGAAGGCCAGCAGCCTTCCCTCGGGTCGAAGCACCTCGCGCAATCGGTTGAAGAGCGCGGGCACCATCTGCGGCGGCAGATAGTTTGCCGTGTCCCAAAGCAGGATTACGTCAAAGTCGCGTCCGGAGAAGTCCAGGTTGGAGGCGATGAAGCGGTCGACATCAAAGCTGGCGGCGGCACCTTCGGGAGCATCCGTGGTCGGCGCCTTCATCCATTCGGGACGGGTTGCGTCCTGAACGATGTTGGCCATGTAGACGCTGTGGCCGAGCGAGGTGAGGTAGTTGATGTTAGCCGGCGAAGTGGAGCCGAAGTCCAGCACGCGCAGTGAGTCGCTCTTCTGCAGGTGAGTGCGGACGTCATTCCAGCCGCGGGAGTGGCGCGCGTATCCCTCCGCCGATGGCGTGACCGAGCCGGACTCCTTCTTGAAGATGCCAAACATCGCGATGCTCCCCGCTCTGGTACCGCTCAGGCCTGCGACGCCGCGGGCTCAAGAGCCGCGCCTTGCTCCCGGGCAGGCTGATAACGCCCAACCGGCAGCGACTCCGAGGCCTTGGAGGGATCGGCGTTGCCGCGCAGCGTTGCGCCGTCTTCAATGGAGAGGCGGGCGGCGTAAACGTCGCCCTGGACCACTGCGCTGCCACGCAGGTGAACCAGTCCTACAGCGCGTATCTCGCCCTCAACGTAGCCCAGCACAACAACATCCTGGGCCAGAATTGTGGCTCGGACGCGGCCTTCGGGACGGATGGTAAGGGTCGCACCCTCAAGATGAATCACCCCTTCGACTTCTCCGTCGACCAACAGGTCTTCGGTGCCGAAGAGCTCGCCATGGATCTTCGTCAAGGGCCCAATCACAGTGGAACTTTCACCTGGCTTCATAAAATTCTGGCCGCTCCTGGCAGATGGACAGCTTGGAAACGCGTATCCGGGTGCCAGCCCGACTATACCCAACATGGTGGCGGGAACACAATCGACCGGCGGGGCTCGAGCTTCGTCTAAAGTGGAGGGGAGGCTGTCCGCGCTTGATCGATTGCACTGTTAGAGATGCTGTGAAGCAGCAACGGAGGCAGCGCGACTGGCGATGGAGGCTTGCTCCCGTGCTGGCCGGATGCCTGCTGGGGGGTATCCTGGGCCGCGCCCAACAAGCGGTGGTCTCCGACGCGTCGTCGGAGCGGCCGCCGGTCTCCTGGGTGCAGGCGGCCGCACAGAACGAGACGGCTATTGTTCAGCAGGCAAGAACCTCCCTGCGTTACCGCGTGCGCAAGATCGACGCCAGGGGAGATACCACTCGCGAGACGATCGAGAGCAAACAAGGTGGCGTGGCGCGCCTGATAGAACGCGATGGAAGGCCGATCACGGCCCAGGAAGACGCCGCGGAACGAGTCCGCCTCCAGGCCGCCCTGGCGTCACCCGAAGAGTTCCTGCGCCACCATAAACACGATAACGAGTCCCGGCAGTACACGTTGGAACTGGTGCAGCTGATGCCTTCGGCGATGATCTACAGCTACGCGCCGGGCCAGCCGCAGCCGAGCGGAACGCAGTCCCGGCAGATTGTTCTGGATTTTCACTCCGACCCCCATTTCCATCCGCCCACAATGATCGCCGACCTGCTGACCGGCATCTCCGGGCGCTTGTGGATCGATGCCTCCAGCCAAAGGCTGACTCGCGCCGAGGCCCACATCGTCCGTCCTGTGAACTTCGGCTGGGGCGTGGTGGGGCGCATCTTTCCCGGTGGGACCCTCGAGTTTGAGCAGGCCGATGCGGGCGGCGGGCGGTGGGTCTACTCACATCTCAGCGAAAACCTGACCGTTCGCGAGCTGATGGTGAAGACGGTGCCTGTCCATACCGAGATGAGTTCGTCGGAGTTCCAGCTCCTGCCGAGCCTGATTTCGTACCAGGACGCCATCCGCATTTTGCTGGCGGAGAAGATTCCACTACGTTAAGTCAGCGCTGTGAGCGTTTTGCTCCTCACCGTGAGACGCTCGACCCGGTCCAGTTGCACAGCGAAGCCGCGCCCCGGCGCCGTCGGGACGGTGATGGTGCCCTGCAGGCTGACCGTGACCTCCGGCTCGATGATGTCCTGTTCCCAGTAGCGTTTGGAAGCGGAGACATCGCCGGGGAGCGAGAAGTTGGGCAGCGAGGAGAGTGCGATATTGTGCGAGCGGCCGATGCCGGTCTCTAACATACCGCCGCACCACACGGCGATGCCCAGTGACTGCGCGACATCATGGACGGCAACGGCCTCAGTGAATCCGCCGACGCGGCCGACCTTGATGTTCAGGATGCGGCCGCTGCCCAGCTCCAGTGCGGCGCGGGCATCGCGGCGGTTGCGAATGCACTCATCCAGGCAGATGTCGGTGTGGATGCGGCGCTGCAGCTCGGCGTGGAAGAAGAAGTCGTCGTACCACAGCGGCTGCTCGATCATCAGCAGCTTGAACTCGTCCCAGGTTGCGATGCGGTCGGCGTCATCGAGAGAGTAGGCGGAGTTAGCATCGCAACTGAGCAGAATCTCTGGCCAGCGTGCGCGGACGCGGGAGAATATCTCCGTGTCCCAGCCAGGCTTGCACTTCAACTTGATGCGCTGATAGCCGGCTTCGAGTTCCTTCGCAATCACATCCAGCAGCTTGTTGGGCGAGGACTGGATGCCGATGGAGACTCCGCAGGGGATGATCTCGCGCGTGCCGCCAAGCAACTTCGAGAGAGAGATTCCCTGCCGCTGCGCGTCGAGGTCCCACACCGCATTTTCCAGCGCGGCCTTAGCCATGCGATGGCCACGTACCTGCGCGAAGAGCGCGGGGCAGTCCCCGCCTGCTGCGACCTGTTCGCCAAGCAGGCGCGGCGCGAGCTCCGTCTCCGTGATGAGCCAGGCGGTGTCCACCGTCTCTTCGGAAAAGTAAGGATGCTCGCCGGCGACGCACTCGCCCCAGCCGCTGAGGCCCTCGCTGACGATCTCAACCAGCAGAATGCGGCGGCCGGTGGTGACGCCGAAACTGGTTTCGAACGGGTGGGCGAGCGGCAGGTTGATCTCGCGCAGGTGGATGGCTTCAATCTTCATAAGACTAGAGTGTAGAGCGTAGAGGATAGAGCGTAGAGAAAAACTAATCGCTGCGGCCTTCGTTCCAGACGCCCAACTGAAAGTGCCCGTCGCCATGTTCGTTGCGTTGGTAGCCAAGAACGGAGAGTCCCGCAACGAAGGCCGTTTCCAGGGCAAGCGCGTTGCGCGCTTGCACGCCGCGCGCTGCATCGCGGTGCTGGGGGTCGGCCTTCCACTGGTAGATCTCCGCCGGTACGCTGACCTGATCGACGAGTTGGAAGTGCGGGGTTTCGCCACGCAGGATTTGCTCCACGCGCTGCGAGCGCAGCCACCACTCGGCGTAGACGCGGTCGGTGGGCAGGCCGCCCTGCAGCGGCGAACTCGAGGGCCCGTAGAAGTCGCGCTGGTAGCGGCGCACGATCACGCCAAGACGTGCGATGTTCAGGTGGGCGTTCTTGATCTCCAGCGGGTCGAAGGTCCACTCCATCAGCTCGATGCCACGCGCCAGGGCGTCGTCGCGCTGCGCGAGCTTGAGCGCGCGGGCGATGCCGAGGTTGCGGTACTGCGGCAGCACGCCCACCATGTGCGAGTGCAGATAGGCGCGGCCGTTGCGGTAGCCGGGCAACGCCATGGCAAAGCCCACCAGCGTGTCGCCCGCGAAAGCGCCGAGCACCTGGCCACCGATGCGCGAGGCGAGCAGGAACATGCGGCGCGGAATCATGTCGGCCGGGTCGTAACCCCAGACGGCCTCCTCTAACGCGACGCAACGGTCGAACTGGTCGAGCCCCGTGAGCGACTCGATGCGGATGGGCGCGACCTGCTGCGCATCTTGTTGCGCGGCGTTCAAGCCTTCGCCTCCAGCGGACGCGCTTCGGCGGACTTTGCCCGCTCCCAGAGGCGTTCGAGCTGGTCAGCGTTCATCGCTTGCAACGCGGCGCTGCCCCCGGCAGCGGCTTCCATGGCAGCAAAACGCGCTCGGAAGGTCGCATTGGTATGGCGCAGCGCGGACTCCGCGTCGAGCTTCAGATGGCGGGCGAGGTTCATCGCCGTGAACAGAAGGTCGCCGAACTCAGCTTCAATGCGGTCGGCGCTGTTGCGAACGACCTCCTCGCGTAGCTCTGCGATCTCTTCTGCGAGCTTGGCAAAGAGGCCGTTGACGTCCGGCCAGTCGAAGCCGACCTTTGCGGCTCGGGAGCCCAGCTTCACGGCCTCCAGCATCGCGGGCATCGACCGCGGAATGTTTTGGAGCAAGGATGAATCCGTAGACACACCTGCAGGAGCAGACGACTTCTCTTCGCTTTTGATCTGCTCCCAATTTCGCAGCACCGCGCCGGAGTCCGTTGCGACTACATCAGAAAAAATATGTGGATGGCGGCGGATGAGCTTGGCATTCAGGTTTTCGGCGACATCGCGCAGGCTGAAGTATCCCACCTCGGAGGCCATTTGAGCATAGAAGAGCACCTGTAGCAGCAGGTCGCCGAGTTCGTCCTTCAGGTCGGGCCATGCGCGGCGCTCAATGGCGTCAAAGACCTCATAGGTCTCCTCCAGCGTATGGCGTTTGATGGTGTCGAAGGTCTGTTCGCGGTCCCATGGGCAGCCGCCCGGGGCGCGCAGCAGGGCCATGATCGCGGCGGCGCGTTGCAGGGCAGCGGCTGCCTCGGCGTGGGCTTCGAGGTCGGCGATGTTGTTGGCGTCAGGCATCATCTCCAGATTACTTGAGAGACCGGCGGTGGTAGCATCCAGACCATGGGAGAATCGGCCAGTCCGACATTGCAGCGCCCGCGCGCGCGGCGGTCCCGGTGGTTCATCGCGGTGCTGCTGGCGCTTCCCTACCTCGGCCTTTGCTTTCCGCAAATGTACGCGCGTGCGACACCGGCGTTGCTGGGCTTCCCGTTCTTTTACTGGTATCAACTGGGGTGGGTGGTGCTTACTTCCGCGCTGCTTTATGCCGTCTACCGTCTGCTGAAGTAGCTATGCAACCCAATTTGTCCGCCGCGCTCTACACTTAAAGCCAGCGGTATGGACCTCCTCGAAAAAATCCGGACGCTGCCCACCGGCGCGGGATGCTACCTCTACAAGAACGCCGAAGGTGAGGTCATCTACGTCGGCAAGGCGAAGAACCTGCGCGCGCGGGTGCGCAGCTACTTCCTCGCGGCATCGCAGGCCAACGCCAAGACCGGCTCACTGATGCGCGAGGCCGTGGACATCGAGTACATCCTGGTCGCCAACGAGCACGAAGCGCTGGCTCTGGAAAACAACCTGATCAAGCAGCGCAAGCCGCGCTTTAACATTCTGCTGCGCGATGACAAGACTTACCCTTACATCAAGCTCACTCTCGCGGACAAACATCCCAAGGTCTTCGTAACTCGGCGGCTGCGCAAGGACGGCAGCGCCTACTTCGGCCCGTATTTCCCTGGCAACCTCGCGCATCGGCTGGTGGACGTGATCCATCGCAGCTTCCTCATCCCCAGCTGCAAGGTCGACCTCAACCGCTACCATCCGCGCGCGTGCCTGCAGTACTACATCAAGCGCTGCCTGGGACCGTGTGTGCAGGGCTTTGTCTCGACTGAGGATTACCGGCAGGCCATCCGCGATGTGCAGTTGTTTCTGGAGGGCAAGCCGAGCGAACTGGAGGCGCGACTGACGACGCGCATGGAGGCCGCCGCGGAGAGCCAGCAATTCGAGCTCGCCGCACGGCTGCGCGACCAGCTCATCACGGTGAGCCAGGCGCAGGACCGGCAGCGCATCGCCTCCGCCGACGATGACGACGCGGACGTCTTCGGCTTCCACTACGAGAATGACATGCTGGCGGTGAACCTCTTCCACATGCGCACCGGCAAGATCGTCGACCGGCGCGAGATGTTCTGGGAGGACCTGACCAGTGTGGAGTTCATTGATGCCGCGGTTCCGGAGGAGGCCGAGAGCGAGCCGCGACTGGAGCCTCGTCCAGACGAAGCTGCCCCTGAGATTCACGAGGACAGCGAGGAGTCCGAGCAGCACTCCGTGCTGGCGCCTCCGGAAGTCGCGGCGGCTTTTTCGCCGGCGGCATTCTTCTCCGCGCTGTTGAAGCAGTTGTATCTGGACCAGGGGTACGTGCCGCGCAGCATCTACGTGCCTGTCGACTTCCCGGACCGAGAACTGCTCGCGGATGCCCTGCGGGAGCGGAGCGGACACAAGATCGAGATCGCCGCACCGCAGCGTGGGGAGAAACGCTCGCTGGTGGACCTGGTGTGCACCAACGCGAAGCAATCCTATGACCAGCGCTTTCGCGTCTTGCAGCCGAGCATCGCCGCGATGCAGGCGGCGCTGCAGGATGCGCTGCTGCTGGCCGAGCCGCCGGAGCGCATCGAATGCTTCGACATCTCGCACATCCAGGGAGCGGAGACCGTCGCGAGCATGGTGGTGTGGGAGAAGGGCGCGATGAAGAAGTCCGACTACCGCAAGTTCCAGGTGAAGACCGTGAGCGGCGTGGACGACTTTGCCGCGATGCGCGAGATCGTGCATCGCCGCTACAGGAGGTTGAGCGAGGAAAAGAAGCCCATGCCGTCACTGGTGCTGATCGACGGCGGCCTGGGGCAGTTGCACGCCGCCGCCGCCGCGCTGGAGGAGATCGGGCTCACCACGCAGCCGCTGGCGTCGATCGCCAAGCGCGAAGAGATCATCTACGTGCATGGGCAGGAGGACGATCCGGTGGTGCTGGACCGGCGCTCACCGGTGCTGCATATGATCCAGAAGATCCGCGACGAGAGCCACCGCTTCGCCGTAAGCTACCACCGCAAGCGCCGCGAGATGCGCGACCGGGTAAGCGAACTGGACGACATCCCAGGGGTCGGCCCGCGCACGCGGCAGCGGCTGCTCGAGCACTTCGGCAGTGTGCGCGCGCTCAAGCAGGCCGCGGAGAAGAACCCCGACGCGCTGATGGCCGTGGTGAACAAGACGGCAGCGGAGAAGATTCGGCGTTACTTTGCGGATGAGAGCACACAAACGGCCGAGCCGCCGCTACCGATTTTGCGGTAGCAGGTACTGGTAACTTACCCGTTGTTGAGGTACGTTGAGCAGATGCGCTCCCTGCCCACTCTTCTCCTGATCGCATTCGCGCTTCCATTTTCGGCCCAAACCCCGCTACACCAGCAGATCGTCGCCATCGCCGCAGGCGCGAAAGGGCGGGTCTCCGTCGCGTGTTCGCTTCCCGGGGTGGCGCTCGATTGCTACTTCCACGCGGACGCGCACGTTCCCATGCAGTCTGTGTTCAAATTCCCGCTGGCCATCGCGGTGCTGCAACAGGTTGAAGCCGGCAAGATGTCGCTGGATCAGCCGGTGCGCTTTCTGCCCTCCGACCGCTACCCGGGCACACACAGCCCGCTGCAGGACGCACACCCCGACGCCAATGTCGACGTTCCGCTTCGCGAACTGCTGCATCTGAGCGTGTCATTCTCTGACAATGTAGCCACCGACATTCTGCTGCGGCTGATCGGAGGCCCGGCGGCGGTGCAGCAGTCGCTGAACGGCCTGGGCTTTCCACAACTTCATGTGCGCGACTCGGAGGCGTCCATGCACGACAACGAGCGCAGGCAGTATCGTAACGACGCCACGCCGATCGCGATGGCCGGTCTGCTGCGGCGGGTGGCCGACCGCAGCCCGCTGACCCCGGAACATACCGCGCTGTTGGAGCAATGGATGCAGGAGCCGACGGCCTCGCCGAAGCGCATCCGTGGCGAGCTGCCGCCGGGCACGATTGTCGCGCATAAATCGGGGAGCTCGGGCACCGAGAAGGGCATGACCGCGGCGACCAACGATGTTGGACTAATTACCCTGCCCGACGGACGCCGCCTCGCCATCGCCATCTTCATCACCGATGCCCATGCCGACACAGCAGCCCTGGAGCCGGTGATCGCCGGCATCGCCAGGGCGGTCTATGACACAGCCGTGGCCAAGACGTCCAGATAGCGACGGAACTCGTCGGAGCTTTCTCGCGTACTCTTAGGCGACACCCATGACCTCAACAAACATCATCCGCCCCGCCGACCCCACGCTGCACGCTGCGCTGGGGCTGGCGGCAGCGTTCGCATTAACCAAGCTGCTGCTGCACTTCGCGCTGACTCTCTACACCTCCCATCTGGGCTACAGCTACTTCCGTGATGAGTTCTACTACCTCGCCTGCGGGCACCATCTGGCCTGGGGCTATGTGGACCAAGGGCCCGTCGTCGCCTTACAGGCGCGGTTGGGTGAGCTGTTGTTCGGCGACTCGGTCTTCGGCATCCGCGTGCTGTCGGCGGTGGCCGGTGCGCTGACGGTCTTCCTTGGCGGACTGTTGGCCTGGGCGATGGGCGGCGGGCGCTCCGCTCAAGCGCTGGCGATGTTCGGGCTATTGTGCGTTCCAGAGTACATCGGATTGGGCGGATACCTGTCCATGAACTCCTGTGAGCCAGGCTTCTGGATGACCTGCGCGCTGGCGTTGCTGCTGGTGCAACGCGGATACTCGCAGCGGCTGTGGTGGACCGTCTTTGGCGTCTCCGCCGGTTTGGGACTGCTGAACAAGCCTTCCATGGCGTTCTTTCTCGTCGCCGTAGCCATGGGACTGCTGTGCACGCCTACGCGGCGGCTGCTCTTCACGCGCTGGGCGGCGCTCGGCATCGCGCTGCTGCTGATCATCGCGCTGCCCAACGTGCTGTGGCAGATTCACAACCACTGGCCGACGCTGGAGTTCCTGCACAACGGCCAGGTCCAGCACAAGACCGTCATCCTGAATCCGATTCAGTTCTTCCTGGCCCAGTTCTCTACCCTGCAGCCAGTGAACGCCCTGCTGTGGATCACGGGAGTCATCTCGCTGCTGCGGGCGAAGTCCATCCGCGACACGCGCTGGCTCGGGCTCACCTACGTCCTCTTCTACCTGATCATGGAGGCGCTGCACGGCAAGGATTACTACTTGTCCGGCATCTATCCGGCCCTGTTCGCCGCAGGCGGTATCGCTTGGGAGCGGCGGTTTGCCCTGTCGCGCCGCGTGATGGCAGAGCGGCTGGTGGCTTTCCCAATGTTTGAGGGCGCACTGTTGGCGACGTCTCTGCTGCTGCTGCCGATGAGTTCGCCGGTACTGCGGCCAGCGACATGGGTTCGCTACGCCGCTACGCTGCATCTGCGCGCCGACTCGACAGAGACCTCTGCGACCGGGCCGCTGCCACAGTTCTACGCGGACCGCTTCGGCTGGGAGGAGTTGACCGATACGGTCGTGAAGACCTACCAGTCTCTCTCGCCTGAGGACACGAAGCAGGTCTGCCTGGTGATGACCAACTACGGTGAGGCCGGCGCAATCGATCTGCTGGGAAAGAGAATGGAGCCAGCGCTTCCCCCCGCCATCGGCCCGCAGAACAGCTACTGGATGTGGGGCACGCACGGCTGCAACTGGAAGGTCATCCTCTTCGTCACGGAGAACTCCCCGGCGGACGAGGCCGCAGTCTGGGATTCTGTAGAGTTGGTTGCGCGCCTCGACAATCCCTACTCCATGCCCTTTGAGCACAAAAACGTCTACCTGCTGCGAGGACGAAAGCCTTCAAATCCCGTGGTGTGGGCTGACTGGAAGGACTTCATTTGAAGGTCGAGCAGACTGACGTCTGATAGTCTCCGTGCAATGGCTTCGCCTGTGACAAGCCCGACCGCGCCTAACGATCTGCCGCGCGTGCTCAGCGCGTCCAACGCCATGGCCATTGTGGTGGGCATCATCATCGGATCGGGCATCTTCCTCGTTCCGCGCGAGATGATGGCCGCGGTGGGCAGCTCGCGCATGGTCTACGCAGTGTGGATCGCCGGCGGCCTGCTCTCGCTCTTCGGCGCGATGAGCTATGCCGAGGTCGCCGCGATGAAGCCGCGCGTCGGCGGCGAGTACGCCTTTCTGCTCGACGCCTACGGGCCGATGACGGCGTTTCTCTACACATGGACTTGGACGACCATCGCTAAGCCGGCAACCATCGCCACCATCGCTGCGGGGCTGATGCGGGTACTGGGGACCTTCTCGGCGCTGAGCTTTCTGACACGCGAGGCGTTTCTACATCTGCTCTGGAGCCAGGTGCTGGCCATCGTTGCAACGTGGCTCATCACTGGGCTGAACATCGTCAGCACGCTGGAGTCCGCCAACGTGCAGACCGTGCTGACGTGGCTGAAGGTGCTGATGATCGTGGTCATTGCCGGCTTCTGCTTCACCAGCCTCAAACATGGGGATTGGCACAACTTCACGACCGGCTTTCAAGGCGCGCGCGGCGGCTTTGCTGGCTTTATGGTTGCCCTGATCGCCGCTCTGTGGGCCTACGACGGCTGGAGCGACGTGACCCAGATGGCGGGCGAGGTGAAGCATCCGCAGCGCTCGCTGCCGCTGGCGCTGGTGGGTGGCGTGGCCATAGTGGGCGCGCTTTACATGCTGACCAACGCGGCGATCCAATACATTCTGCCCGCAGCCGCCATCGCCGGAGCAGAACGCCCTGCGGCGGACGCGCTGCGTTTGGTCGCCGGGAACCTCGGGGCAGCACTGGTCTCCGTCGGCATGGCCGTGAGCATCGCCGCAACGTTCGTCGGCAGCTCGCTCTCCGGAGCGCGGGTGCCCTTTGCCGCCGCGCAGGACAAGCTGTTTCCCAGCGTGCTGGCAAAGATCCATCCGCGCTTTCAAACTCCGTGGACGAGCCTGGTAATGCAGGCGGCCATCAGCTCTTTGCTGCTGCTGGCTATAGGAAAGTTCCAGGCACTGTTCTCGCTGGCGATCTTTTCGGAGTGGGCGTTCTACGCGCTCACGGCGGCAACGGTCTTCGTCTTCCGCGTGCGAGAGCCGGAGACGCCGCGGCCGTATCGCGTGACAGGCTATCCGGTGGTGCCTGCGCTGTTCATCCTCGCCGCCCTGGTGCTGCTGGTCTTCAGCTTCATGGATCAGCCGCGAAACTCGATTGCCGGAGCAATCGTGATTCTGTGCGGCGTTCCGCTGCACCTGTGGTTCCAACACCGCGCGGCGCGCAATATCGAGGTTTGAGCGTGGCGAAGAAACCAAAGCTCGGCCAGAATTTTCTGGTAGATGAGGACGCCTGCCTGAGCATCGCAGAGGCGCTGGGCGATGCCAGCTCACGTACCGTAGTGGAGATTGGGCCGGGGCACGGCGCCATCACGCGCCTGCTGGCAAGACGCGTCGCGCGTCTGCACTGCATCGAGTTCGATCCGGCGCTGGCGCGGGAGCTGGAGTTTCACTTTCGCAATGAAGAGAGAGTGACCGTCCATCACGCGGACATCCTGAACACCGACTTGAGCACTTTTCTGGACGGGGCGGGCTCGCTCGACGTCGTCGGCAACCTGCCCTACTACATTACTTCGGAGATTCTGCTGCGGCTCTTCGCGGCGGCGCGCGACGGCGTGGTCGCGCGCGCGGTGCTGATGATGCAGCGCGAGGTCGCCGAGCGCATCGCCGCCGCACCGGGCTCCAGTGAGTACGGTGCGCTTTCGGCGCTGACCCAGATGCACGCGCAGGTGACCAACCTGTTCACTCTACCGCCGAGTGCGTTCTCGCCGCCGCCCGAGGTGTACTCGACCGTGCTGCGGCTGGAGATCGCTCCGCGCTTTGCGGAGCTGGGCGTGGAGTTCGAGGGCTTCAACCGGTTTCTGCGCGCCAGCTTCGCGCAGAAACGCAAGACCCTGGCCAACAACCTGCGCGCGGCGGGCTACAGCACGCAGCAGGTGGCTGCCGCGTGGCCTGTGGGACTGGCGCTCCAGGTACGGTCGGAGGCCGTGGCGCTGGATACCATGGCAATGCTCTATCGCGGGCTGGAATCTGGAGCAGGCGCGACGCCGGCCAGTTGAAGCAGCCGCCCGGCCTTGCGGCGGACGCGCTCCATCACGCGGTCGTCCTCGAGGATGGATTGCAGCACCGGTGCGATGTTCTGCAGCTCGATGGCGCGGTCGGCCTGGGCTTCCGACGTGAGCGAGTCGATCTCCGCATCCAGACCGAGGCGGTCGTAGCGGTGCTCGCGCTGCAGACGATCGCCATATTGCATGGTCTCCGCGATGGCTTGAAATGCAGACTCCGCTGCATTGACGCGCTCGTCATCGGAGTAGTTGAACTCACATCGCGGCGAGGAGTCTTTCGTCATCACGATGATCGTCTTGCGGCCCGTCTGCGCAAGGTGTTTCAGCCTGGTCTCACAGAGGCCGGAACTTACGGACGCCAACGATGCAGCCACGATCTTCAGCGTGGATTCACCCACCGAAATTACGTGGAGGGATCCGTTGGGAACCTGCTGAACGTCGTAGTCCGGGGTGCCCTGCCAGAAGAATCCCTTGCCTGCAGAGTCAAAGCTGACGGTGAACTTCGCCGGCGCCTCACCTTCGCGCGAGAAATGGAAGACAATCGAATTCCAGTCGGCAGACCCTGACACCTGCGGAGAGGCAGCGCCATACCCCACCGCAGAGACCAGAGCGATGCGTGTGAAGAGTGCCAGAGTCTTCATCGCCGCAACTGCGCCTCCGTCTGCGCGTGGTGGATGTGGCAGATGGCGATGGCCAGGGCGTCGGCGGCGTCCGCGGGCTGGGGTGGCTCGCCGAGCTCCAGCAGTCGAGCGACCATGAAGCCGACCTGCTCCTTGGCAGCGAGACCGTAGCCGACGACCGAACTTTTGATAGTGAGCGGAGCGTATTCGGCGACGGGCAGGCCACAGTTGGCCGCTGCCAGCATCGCTACACCGCGCACCTGGCCGAGCTTGAGAGCGCTCTTGGCGTTGGCGGAGAAGAAGACCTCCTCGATGGCCACGACCTCCGGCTGCCAGAGTAACAGCAGCGCGGTAAGCTCGGAATACACCTGTGCCAGCCGGACGGGTGTGTGGTCCTTCTTGCTCAGACGGATGGCGCCGGAGCAGACCGAGCAGAGCTTCGGCGCGCGCGCGGAGTCGGCCGTCTCCACCACGCCATAGCCGGTGAACTCGGTCCCGCAGTCGATGCCGAAGACTCGCATGGCATGAGTCTACCGCCCCCGCGTCTGTGCACACCTGCGAATGAGTTCGCGGGGACTCTAACGATACAATCGGGTGCGTCAGAAGAAACTTACAGAGAGCCACTGAACCTACTTGAAACCAACGCAACAACTTGCAGCCGCTCTGACTCTGGCCGTGGCGACGGCAACCTGCCTTAGCCAGATGCAGAAGCCGGCAGCGCCTGCGCCCGCCGTTCCGCAGCCGGCGCCGGGGCCGCTGAACCGCAACACCATCGTTCTGGATGCGGCTCACGGCGGCGGGGACAGCGGCTCCCGGATCGGCGATTCCACGCTGGAGAAGGACGTGACGCTGGCGCTGGCCTTCCGTCTGCGCTCGCTGCTGGCCGCGCGCGGCTTTACGGTGGTGATGACCCGCGAGAACGACGCCGCGCTGCGGGCCGGTGCACCCGGGGCAGCGCTGACGCTGGACGACCGCGCCGGGACTGCCAACCACGCCCGCGCCGTGGCCTGCCTGCTGCTGCATGCCACCGGGGCCGGCCAGGGTGTGCATCTCTACAGCTCGGAGCTGGACGCTGCGCCGGTGGAGGCCGCTGTGCTGCCGTGGCTAACAGCGCAGGCGGCGTGGGTCCCACAAAGCGCACAGTTGGAGGCCAGCCTGGGAGCGGCGATGAAGCGCGCCGGCGTGCCATTGGTGAGCAGCCGCGCGTCGGTGCGGCCAGTGGACTCGCTGACCTGCCCGGCTCTGGTCGTGGAGCTGGCCCCGGAAGGCGACGACCGCGCCAGCATCAACGGCAGCGACTATCAGCAGCGCGTTGCGGAGGCCATTGCAGGCACACTGATCTTCTGGTCGCGCCAGGCGCAATCGCCACTGCGTCTGCCTAGCGAGCGGGCAGTCAACGCGACGCCTGCACCGAACAATCCGCAAGGAGACCAGCCATGATGTTCAAGCATCAACGCATCGTCTTCTGGTGCCTGGTCGGCTGCATCTGTCTGATGGCCACGCTGCTGTTTCTGGAGAGGCAGCGCGGCCGCGAGAGGATCCTCTCGCTCGCCACGGATATGCCCATGGACGCGATTGCGGCCAGCGCCGAGCCAGTGACCCTGGACCTGGCTAACGATGCCGACGGTAGTATCAGCGCCGAGCAGCGGCAGATGGCGCTGCCCTTAGACCCGAGCGCACGCACGCGAGCTATACTCGACCAACTGCTGGCCGAGTACGCTCTTCCCGGATCGACCCATCCGCTGCAACAGGGATCGGCCGTGGAGGAGGTCTTCCTGCTGCCGCTGCCGGTGGTGGGCTACAGCGCGAATCCCTCCGCGCCGGCGCTTCCAGACGGCGGCCCGGCCACGTCGCCGGTGGCGGCCTCCACTCCCGGCCCGGGGCCTGTCAAGGCTGGCGGCGAGCTCGCTGTGATTGACCTGCGCAGCAGCTTTGTGAATCAGCATCCCTCCGGTGTGGAGGTGGAGTCGTTGACGCTGCTCTCCATCGTCGGCACGCTGCATGCCAACCTTCCGCAGATTGAACAGGTGCGTTTCCTGGTCGACGGCCAGCCGCGCGAGACCCTCGCCGGACATGCCGACCTGCTGCGTACCTACCCCGCTCGCGACACCGCAACCGGAAGCGGCGGTGGACACCCGTGAGCACCGATGCCGGTCCGGTCATCGGCGTCTTTGACTCCGGCTTCGGAGGCCTGACTGTGCTGCGCGCTCTGCTTCCCCGTATAGCCGGCGCTCACTACCTGTATCTCGGCGATACCGCTCGCCTGCCTTACGGGGCTAAGTCCAAGGCCACCATCGCGCGCTATGCGGTGGAGAGCGCGCGGTTCCTGGAGGACAGTGGCGCGGAGTTCCTGGTGATCGCCTGCAATACGGCCAGTGCGCTGGCACTCGATGAGATTCGCAGCGCCGTCCGCGTGCCGGTGGTGGGGGTGATTGAGCCGGGAGCGCGCGCTGTCTTCCATGCGCTGGTCTCGCCCTTCTCCACCGTGCCGCCGGAGTCCAATGTGCTGGTACTTGCCACCGACGCCACGGTGCAGTCGCACGCCTACCGCAACGAGTGCGGCGCGCTCGGCCTGCGCGCCACGGAGATCGCCTGCCCGCTGCTGGTGCCGCTGGTGGAGGAGGGCTGGACCGACCATCCTGTGACGCGTGACGTGCTGCACATCTATTTGGCGGACGCGCTGAAGCAGTGTTCGCCCCACGCCGTTCTGCTGGGCTGCACGCACTACCCGCTGATCGCGCCGGCGATTGCACAGGCGCTGCGCGAACTGGGCTGCGAGGCGCCGGTGATCGATTCGGCCGAGGCCACCGCAGCGGCGGTTAGCCAGGCGCTGGGAGCGCAGCCTACAGCTGAGGGTTCAGAGGCAACCTTTGCCTGCTATGCGACCGACTCTGTGGAGAAGTTCCAGCGTCTGGGCAGCCGCTTCCTCGGCCAACCCATCCCGAAGGTCGATCTGCTCGACCTAGGCGGCTGACAGCTTTATCCTCTACACTCTGTCTCTATGCCTTATCTGCTCAAGACTGAACCCGACAAATACTCCTACGACGACCTGCTGGGCGACGGAGAGACTGTATGGAACGGCATCAAGAACCCGCAGGCGCTGATTACGCTGCGCAACATGAAGCGTGGCGAGCAGTGCGTGATCTACCACTCTAACGTCGGCAAGGCCGCGATTGGCACGGCAACGGTAGTCGGAGTGAGCTACGACCCCGCCGACCCCAAGATGCCGCTGGTACGGCTGAAGGCAGGCAAGCGGCTGAAGCGCGAGAAGTCGCTGGCGGAGATGCGGGAAGCGGTCGTCTTCAAGGGCTCCCTGCTCTTTCGCCAGTTCCGGCTGTCGGTGGTCCCGCTAAGCGACGAACAGTTCGACTGGCTGTTGCACGACTGACCTCCACGCACTCTTGCTTTCCTACGCGAACCCGCGTTCAGAAGCCTTTGTCTTTCCAGCCAGCAGGCCCAAACTGCTAT
>Ga0302320_10011421_pt1 | contig 18800 bp, 19 predicted proteins | sample Bog_T0_3_FD_202130 | JGI IMG/M metagenome (GOLD analysis project Ga0302320, IMG submission 202130) | Peat permafrost microbial communities from Stordalen Mire near Abisko, Sweden - Bog_T0_3 | ecosystem: Environmental > Terrestrial > Soil > Wetlands > Peat | place: Sweden: Abisko, Stordalen Mire...
TGGAAGCGCGAGCGGCGTGTCATCGTCAAGGCCGAGGTGGTCAAAGCCGATGGCAAGGAAGCGCGCGATAACCCTCGCTTCGTGGTCACCAACATGAAGCAAAGCGCACGGTGGCTGTACGAGGAAGTCTATTGCCAGCGCGGCGATGTGGAGAACAGAATCAAGGAACTCAAAGCGCTCGATGTGGACCGCACCAGTTGCACGAATTTCTGGGCCAATCAACTGCGTGTACTGATGGCGGCAGCAGCGTATGCGCTGTTGCAGGAGATCCGCCTAAACGCCGCGCTGACATCGTTATCCAGAGCGCAAGTCTGGACTTTGCGCGAACGGCTCTTGAAACTCGGTGCGCGGGTGGTGTCCACGGTACGCCGCGTCGTGGTGCATCTGCCAGAGTCGTTCCCCTGGCAGAACGATTTTCAGAAGATCGCCACGGCTCTGGGTGCAACCGCCGGATAACTTCCCTGCATGGCCATAACGATCAATTTCTCAAGCTAAAGAACAGTCAAAAAGTCTGTCAGGCATAGCCGTGTCTGAAATGCGACGAGTTGTGCCAGAAACCGGCTGGAGAGATGAAGGGCAGCCTCTCCTTGAGACCAGAAATTAACTTCAGGCTGAAAATGCACATTTTTAACCGCCCAGATCATCAACTTGCCTGCGCTCGGGCGGATTCATGAATGATGCAGGCTAGGAATGGGCGCAGAGGCGGATCGAGCGAAGTCGATGCCAGTCCTGGCGTAGGCTCGACGAGCCAATGCGGTGCCTCCGTGCGAAGCTTCATTTGAAACTCGAAAAAGGACGGCGAGCTGCTTGTCTTAGTCGATTTGCAACCGGAAGAAAGCGCATTGACCAGTTTATGTGCCGAATGCACTCGAAGTGCGATCTCAATGTCTTCTCCGGACAGAATCTTCAGGAACAGGCTCGTATTTCCTTTGCTGTCGGTGATGCGTTCCAGGTTTTCGGTGAGTGCGGTCCCCGCATACCCGGCGCTAGTCATGGCGTAAAGGGCGATGGAGTCGGCCTGGACCTCGGCAGATTCCCGTTCGCCGATGGTTTCGTTCCCGCCGGATTCCCAAGGCGCGTTGATCAGGAGTTGCTGTTTGTCTTCCACGTCGCGTCGATCAGCGAGAGAAGTCACATGGAGCAAGGCCTTCATTTCGCGCGTTTCGCCCACCGTCATATGATGCGAATAGATATGACCGATCTCGTGGGCTAGGACTCCTGCAACTTCATCTTCATCGTGCGCATCGATGATGAGTTTGCGGCTGATGTAGACGTGCCCGCCGGCTATCGAGAAGGCGTTGACCTCGTTGTCGACGTAGGCGCGAAGGGTAAACTGGACCGGGGTGGGAGGAAGCTGGGCAAGAAGCTTCTTTCCGATAAGGGTGATTTCGAGCGTGTCTTTTTCGTCAAGCAGAGTGTAATCGGGCTCTAGCTGCGCTGCCTGTGCATCGCCAAGCCATTGCTCCTGCTGTGCGGAGAAGATATGGGGCTTGTCAAGTTGGAATTGTGGGGCTGGCATCGTACAAGACGTTTGCTGAGCATAACTTGCAGTGTAAAAGAGGCTTACCAGAAGACAGAGAGAAGCTTTAGAAATATTCCGCACGGACGCTCGCCTTTCAGAGATCGAGCCATCCTACCACGCGGAATTGTGACCTCGCCTACTCGAGCAGCTGATTTGTGCTGAACGTCACAGTGGATGTTGTTTACCAGAAACGGCACTGGGATCAGCCTTCGAGTAAGCAAAAAGGAGATTGTAGGCTATGTATAGGTATAAAGGCAGACCGAGTTCGGGACTGGATTTGATCTGCGCGGCAATGGCAAGAGGAGTCGGAGAGAATTAGTCAATGGAAACATTTGAGTTGAAGGCCAAAATCGAAGCGCTGCTTGTTGCTTCTACCCGGCCGTTGAAGATTTCGACGATGTCGCAGTGCTTGGGCGCGAGTGAATTGGAGGTGGAAGACGCCCTGCTCGAGTTCGAGTCGGATCTTATGGGCGCTGATCGGGGCGTTCAGGTCCACCGCCGGGCATCCGGGATCCGCCTGGAGATCAAGCCGCAGTTTACAGATCTCCTTGGAGTCCTGTTCCCGGAACGCAAGGCGAAACCGCTCTCGGCCCAGGCGCATGAGGTGCTTGGGATCCTCGCGCTGAAACCCGATGTGTCCATCGGCTTCATCAACAACACCCGAGGGGTGGAAAGCTCAGGCACTATCCGCACACTCAGCAGCCGCGGGCTGATCGCCCGGATTGCCCGTCGAGGCCCGAATCGCGAAAAGCTGTGGAGGGTGACGCCGCTCTTCCTTGAGACCTTTAACCTATTGAGCACAGATGAATTAAGGGAGCCAGGCCGCCTCGAGGAAGTACTTCCTTCCATCTATAGTGCCGAGTTGGGTGAAAATGAAGCTGACAGCGAAAGGGAAGGATGTTTATCCTCGAGCGATGAATCGCGGTTCTAGTGGTGCTTACCCGATTCACGGTATGTTCCCGAAACCGTCAATCCTCAGTATAAACTCGGTTCAACAGCATGCACCGCCTCTATTCGGCTTGTAACTAGGCCTTCTCGGATGCATTATGGCGAGGACTTGGAACTTCCAAGGAGCCTTTGATCCCGTTCTCGAACGCGGCTGGTCGCTTGAAATGTTATTGGGTCACGCAAAAAAAACCACAGAGTGGCGATAACTGATTGCGTTTTGCGTTAATCCCGGATCTCACTACTGTCCGGTTAAAAGTCGAACAGAATCAGTTGGTTGTGATCGGTAATTGGTGAACTTGTGTAGTCCTTTTGCTGAAGTGCCTGTGAAATGGGCATTTTCTCGAACAGAGTTACCGAGAGGACTTGCAACAAAGTGTAGAGCGAGCCGGTCAGTTCGAGCTTTTTCTTGACGATGGCAACCAGCAGGTAGACCGAGACAGCGATCCAAATTTGGGTTTTGACGGCGTTCTCGCTGGTTCCAAAGAAGACCTTGATGCGCAGGTGCTGCTTGATCCATTTGAAGAACAGTTCTACTTGCCACCTGCTCTTATAGAGGGCGCAAATGGTGGCTGCGGGCAGAGTGAACTGGTTGGTCAGGAAGACTAGTCATCATGGAGTGACCGGTTCCAATGCGCTGTTCGTGGGTTAAGCTGTGAGCCGAGAAGGATCATAGTTCAGAGCCACAAGCGGAGAGGAACCGGTCATGCAGAATAAGGTACGATTTTTGGGTTTGGATGTCCATGCCGAGACGATTGCCGTCGCGGTCGCGGAGCCGGATGGCTCGGTGCGCAGCCTGGGAACAACCGCGAATCGTGCGGAATCGATTCGCAAGCTGGTGAAGAAGCTGGGGCCGGTTGAGCAGTTGAAGGCTTGCTACGAAGCTGGCCCGACCGGCTATGTTCTCTACTGGCAATTGGCCGAGCTGGGCATTCAGTGCGAGGTGATCGCGCCAACACTGATGCCAGTCAAGGCCGGCGACCGGGTGAAGACGGATCGGCGAGATGCGGAGCGGTTGGCGCGCAGTTTTCGGTCTGGTGATCTGACTGCGGTGTGGGTTCCTGACGCCGGTTCTGAGGCACTGCGCGATCTGGTACGAGCGCGCGAGGCGGCCAAGCAGGATCAACTACGGGCGCGTCATCGGCTAAGCAAGTTCTTGTTGCGCTCGGGCCAGCGACCGGCGGCAGGGCTGAAGGCATGGACGCAGCTTTACATGGCCTGGGTGCGGCGGTTGCGTTTCGAGCAGGCGGCTCAGGAGTCAACGCGGTTGGATTATCTGCACGAGGTGGAGAACATGGCCGAGCGGGTGGTGCGGCTGGAGAAGGCCATCGCGGAAGCGGTGAAGCTGGCCTCGCCGGAGATACAAGAAGTAGTCAAGGACCTGCAGGCATTGCGCGGCATCGCGCAGATTTCGGCGGTGACGATTGCCGCCGAGTTGGGCAACATCACTCGCTTCGAAAGCGCTCGGCAGTTGATGGGCTACAGCGGTGCGGTTCCTGGCGAGGACTCCAGCGGCAAGCGCACCCAGCGCGGAAGCATCACGAAAACCGGCAACGCGCATCTTCGACGCATCGTCGTTGAAGCGGCCTGGAGCTATCGGCTGCGACCAGGCATCGGACCGGCGTTGCGCAAGCGACAAGAGGGCGTGCCGGAAGAACTTAAGGAGATCGCATGGAAAGCACAGAATCGCTTGCATAAGCGCTACTCGAGACTGGCGGCGGCAGGCAAGGATCAGCGCAAGATCATCACCGCGGTGGGACGCGAACTGCTGGGCTTCATCTGGGCCATCGGGACCAAGGCGGAAGCGGCAGCCGGGCAGCGGGAAGCAGCCTGACGAAGAACAACAACAAAAGCAACAACAAAAACTTTCCAAGGAATGAAAAAACAAAAAACACACTCATGAACAGCATCGCCCAATTCGAGAACAGCGCCAGCCGCAGCCGGAGCAAGCACGAAGGAGAATCCTCGATGGCTCTATGCGACAGGCTCAGCCGGACTCGCGCCACTAGTCAGAGGCAGATCCCGACGGATCAAGATTATGCGGTTCCGACCCGCGAATATCAGACTGATCAATCGTCGCTCAAACCTGCCCCGGCTGCGGCTGGCCCTGTTCTCGATCAATGGGAAAAGCAACCGCAACTGCAAAAACAGCCCCACCGATGTGCAGAGGTTGACAGGGTCACTCCATATCAGATCCTTGTCGGTTAGCGGATCGTGAAAGCGAATGCGGCGCAGGTGGCTGGGGTAGTCTTTGCGGCTGTCATGGCCGTTGAGCGCAATGGACTGGTCGGCAAGGATGCCGGCTTGCTTGTTCACTTGCTCGGAATAGATCCGGCTGGCATCGAGGTTGCGTTTGGCGCGGGTGACAAAGAACGCACCGGCCAAGTGGATACGATAGAGCCGGGCGTAGTCGAGGTAGCCGCGATCCATGACGTAGTAAGCGCCGGCTTGAGGGATGATCTCGTCGAGGATGTTAACGTCGTGCATATCGCCAGTGGTGACGCGGATAAACGTTGGTATGTTGCCGCGCAGATCGAGCAACGTATGCATTTTGACGGCGGATTTGGTGGAGCGGAAATGCGCCCACGGAAACAAGGTCAGGCACAGGTCGATGGTGGTCGAGTCCAACGCATAAGCGGCGGCGTCGAGGTCCATGCCGAGACATTCGTTGGCGTAGAGCTTGCGCGCCTGAAGCATCAGACGCTGCGCCAGTTCGGCATAGATGCGCCAATCGCGGTTCTCGTTGGCCTCGGCCAATGTAGAACGACGCACCGGCGACCGGAATCCCATCGCATAGAGCTTGTCGGGCTGGGCGCTCAGACAGGCTTCGATGTCGCGCAGGCTCTCGCGGTAGGTCAACTGCGCAAAGGCCATGGCACGGAACTGCTCGGTGCAAGTGAGACTGCGCACCCGGCAATCACCGCCATAACGGGCCACACTGCGAGCAAACGAGGTCCAGGGAAGGAAGTCCATCAACTGCGCGAACAGCAATTTGCCAGCGTTCACCGCCGCCTCCAGAAAAGATCTCTGGAATCAGCTTCGCGTCAATTTCAAATCGACACCACTCAAAAACGTCCGCAACTCTCGACGCATCATGTGGTTGCGGACAGGAAGTTAGTCGTTAACCGGACAGCAGTGCCCGGATCTATATACGGGAAATGCGGGCAGAAATACGAATCTTCCGAGCTCCGGAATAGGCCGCGAGGGAAATAGCATTTGGCCGGACTCCCACAACAACTCATAAGAGGTAGTATTTGTTGTTGCGTATGTAAGGTGTAATCGCCGAAAATATATAAACCTATGAGAATCCATACCTCCGTGTTCTATGCAGTCTTGTTTCTGGGAGCAACTACGGCAGCATTTCCGCAGAATAGTTCTGGCAATGACACAGAGAATTGCATGGATTCACCATCGGGCATGGTAACGAATTGTGCGAACCAACAGACCGGCGTGACGGACTCAGACTTTGATCAATCACAAAATCAGGGTGGACCACAAAGTCAGGGTGGATCACAAAATCAGGGCGGATCACAAATGCAAGGCGGAATGACAGGAATTCCCGCCCGGCAGTCGTCGGTTTCGGGCTTACAGGAAGACACGAGCATTAGCGGACAACCTCGGAGTAACGCGCAAAATCGACAGCAATCACTACCGCCCGACCCATTGAGTGATTTTCAGAAATTTGTTGCGGAGACTACCGGACAGTTGTTGCCGCTCTATGGAGCCAACCTGTTTCGGAATGTTCCGACAACCTTTGCTCCCGTAGACCTGGCGCCGGTGACTTCCGATTATGTGATTGGGCCGGAAGACGAGCTAAGAATTCGCATCTGGGGTCAGGTAAGTTACTCGGGCAATCTGCGAGTCGGCCGGTCAGGGGATGTTTTTCTGCCCCAGGCGGGACAAGTTCATGTGGCCGGACTGACGTTTGCGGCATTGGACCAGCATCTGCGCGCGGCCGTTGGGCGCGTATATAGAAATTTTGATTTGAGCGTAGACGTGGGCCGGACTCGCTCGATGCAGGTGTATGTGACAGGGCAGGCGCGTCGACCGGGCGTGTACACAATCAGCTCGCTGAGTTCGCTGGTGGATGCGCTGTTTGCCAGCGGCGGGCCGTCACCACAGGGATCGCTGCGCCATATTGTATTGAAGAGGGATGGGAAGCAGATCGCGGATTTTGATCTCTATGGTCTGCTGATTAATGGCGACAAGAGCAAGGATGTGCGACTACAGCCGGAAGACGTTCTGTTTATTCCTCCGGCCGGCGCGCAGGTGGCGCTGACGGGGAGCGTGCGCACTTTGGCAATTTATGAGGCGCGGGCGGGCGAGTCGGTTGGTGATCTGATTGAGATCGCTGGGCGCACAACGGCGTTGGCCTCCAATGCGCGGATTGCCTTGGAGCGGGTGGGCGAGGATAAGCATCGGCAAGTATTGGAATTTGCCATGGACGAGACAGGGAAATCCGCAAAGGTAGAAGACGGCGATATTCTGCGCATCTACTCGATTCTTCCGTCGTATGAAAACACTGTGACACTGCGCGGGGACGTAGCCAATCCGGGCCGGTACAGCTTTAACCCGGGGATGAAACTGAGTGATTTGATTCCTGATAGGGAATCGCTGCAAAGCCGGGAATACTGGTGGAAGCGGAGCCATTTGGGACTGCCAGTGCCAGATTACGAAGCGTCGATTGCCACCATGGGCCGCGCTCCGGTTTCGGCAGAGACGAACGTTTCTGGGAACTTAACGCGGTCGGTTTCGCAGGAGACTCTTAGAGAAGCCCTAACCAAGAGCAACCAGCAGGAGAACGCGCCCAGCACATTGCAGACGTCAGGAAGTTCCACAATCGCGTCGCAACTGAAAACGGGGGAAAATGATCCGGCCAAGCAGGACACGAACAAGACCACGGTGAAGTTGACTACTCCAGAGATTAACTGGGACTTTGCGGTGATTGAGCGGCGCGATCCCCAGACTTTGAGAACTTCTCTGATTTCCTTCGACCTGGGCAAGCTTGTATTGAACCACGATGCGAGCCAAGATCTGGCACTTACAGCCGGCGACACAGTCACCGTATTCTCGCAAGGGGATATTCGCCCTCCGCTTGACAAGCAGACCAAGTACGTGGAACTGGCGGGCGAGTTTGAACATGGAGGCGTCTACAGCGTGGAGCCGGGTGAGACTCTGCGCGACCTGATCAGACGTGCAGGCGGCTTTACAAATAACGCTTACTTATACGGGTCGGAGTTCAGCCGCGAGTCGGTGCGTGTGCTTCAACAGCAACGGTTGGACGAATATTTGCGCAGCACGAGCGCCGAAGCGGACCGAGCCAGTCGGGAACTAGCAGCTGCGGCCATGGCTTCGGGAAACGCGGCGTCTGCCAATACGGAGAGCTCCCGCGCGATTCAACAGAATCAGGCGATCAGGTTGAGCCAGATCCGTGCGACCGGTCGTGTGGTATTGCCATTCAAACCAGAAAGCAAAAACATTGACGAGGTGCCGGCGTTGAAGCTGGAAAGTGGGGATCGTTTTGTTGTGCCTTTCGCGCCGGAGACGGTGAACTTGGTCGGATCGGTGTACAACCAGAACTCGTTTCTGTTCCAACCGGGAAGAACCGTGGGCCGATATCTGGCACTGGCCGGAGGGACGAATCGTAGCGCAGACAAGCATCGCGCGTTCGTGATCCGAGCCGATGGCTCGGTAATAAACAGCGCATCCGTCAAGGGGGTATGGGGGAATGACTTTGCTAAGCTGCGCCTAAATGCCGGAGACACAATTGTGGTGCCGGAGAAAATGCTGCGGCCGACGGCTTTGCGCACCTTCATGGACTGGACGCAGATGTTCTCGCAATTGGCCATTGGCTCCGCAGTAGCGAGCAACCTGTAAGGACTGAACTGCCACTGTGAGCTTGTAAAGGTGTCAATCCTTTTCAATGCGTTCGCCATCAAGGAAGTTCGCATTGAATCGTCTTGGGATTTCGTTTTACTGATGGATGCTTGCGCTGTCCGGGGCAAAGTCAGCCGGACTTGCAGAGAGAAAGTGACGAGTCGAGACTCCCAGTTTTCATAGGGCGGTTCTTCAGGCGCGGACTTAAACCGAAAAGGTCGCTGTCAAGATGCAGGTCTCAACCTGAAAGCTCGAGGAGCCGCATCGGCGGTATTCTTCTAATCACCGAGGGTTTGCCTCTGGAATGTGGCGAGAGTGAAGGGACCCAAACTACAATGATTTTGCCGGGGGTGAGAAATAGAATCCGTATCTTCATGGTTTGACAATTCAGCAGTGGGAATTGCACAGGTGGAGGCGCGCTATCCGAGCGAAGCACCATTCCATCCCCAGGAGCGCTATCCTGAATATGCATTTGCGGAAACGGGCGAGGCAAATGCGGCATACGAAGGTGTGCGGCGAGTTTTTTTCAATCTAGGGCTCGACCGCGCGGCCTTTGGTACGGCAGCTTGGAATCCATTGGGCTCTTTGATCGCGCCGGGGGATTCGGTCGTGATCAAACCCAACCTGATTCGCGAGTCACATGGCTTCAAGGACAGCGAGTGGGAGCAGATCATCACACACGGGAGCGTAATCCGGGCTGTTTTGGACTATGTGTTCTTGGCGCTGAAAGGCACTGGAAAAGTGACAGTGGCTGATGGCCCGCAGACGGACTCCGACTTTGAGGAGATCTGCCGCCGCAACGGGCTGTTTTCTGTGGTGGAGTATTTCCGACGGCAAGGGTTGACGATCAATCTGTTGGACCTGCGCCGGGATCGCTGGTTTCAGACGGGAGATGTGATCTACAAGCGGACCAAACTGCCCGGCGACCCGAACGGCTACACGACGGTGGAACTCGGCAAGCAAAGCGAGTTCTGCGGCTATCGGCTGAATGGAAATTTCTACGGGGCTGACTATGACAACAGCGAGACAGCTGAGTTTCATCATGGTGAGCGGCATGCCTATATCCTTTGCCGTACGGTCATGGACGCCAATGTGGTGATTAACATCCCCAAGCTGAAAACGCACAAGAAGACAGGGGTGACGATCAGCCTTAAGAACATGGTGGGAATCAATGGCTATCGCAATTGTCTTCCCCACCACACCATTGGGACGCCGGATGCTGGGGGCGATGAATTCAACGGGGTCGGGATGCGGTTGGCGCTTCAAAGCCGCCTGATTGCCGTGTTCAAGAAGGTTCTTGGGTTGACCGGCGGCCGTGGCGGCGGCTGGGCGCGACTAGTGAAGCGCGCTGGGGCAACGGCCTTTGGCGACAGCAACAAGGTGGTGCGTTCCGGCAACTGGCATGGAAACGACACGGCGTGGCGCATGGTCCTGGATTTGAACCGCTGCCTGTTTCTCTTTGATGGCGAAGGTAAGCCGCGGCAGCGTCCGCTTTGTTACCTGACCGTGGTGGATGGAATTATTGCCGGAGAAGGGGACGGGCCGATGGCCGCCGATGAGATGCCGGCAGGCTTGGTGGTTGCTGGCTTCAATGCAGCAGCTACGGATACGGTATGCGCGGCTCTTATGGACTTCGATTACCGGAAGATTCCCATGCTCGCCAGCGTATGGAAAAGTCCGGGACACGACTTGGCTAGCTTCGCGGCCGAAAAGATCGATTGCCGAAGCGATGTAGAGGGCTGGAATGGCACTTTGGCGGAGATTGAGAAGGCTCGTCACATTCCATTCCGTGCACATTTTGGCTGGCGAGTGATTGAGCGCGGCAACGCAGGTCAAGGAGCGGGGCGGGGATGATCTACGATCACCCATTAATTTCAGGGGCTTATGGGAACAGCCCGGTTATCGTACAGAATATGCTGCTATCCGCCTACGGCCTGTTCAAGCGGCGCGAGCGCGGTGGGGAGGCGGCGCGTGGCTATAATGCCATTCTCCGGGAAAGCCAGTTTTGGCCCCCAGAGCGGCTACGTGCGCATCAGGACGAGTTGCTGCAGCGGTTGATCCATCATGCATATGGGAATGTTCCCTACTACCGACGCATTTTTGACGAACGCGGCCTGAAGCCTACGGAGATTCTTACCGCGGAGGATTTGCACAAGCTTCCATTGCTACGTAAGGAGGATGTTCGCCGCTTTAACGATGAGCTGCGAGCAACCAATGTCCCGGCACGGCGGACAACGGTCGGACGGACGGGTGGCACAACTGGAATTCCGCTGCATTTCCTGCTGGACAAGGATCGTGTTTCTTTCGATCACTGCCTGACGGACCGGCAATGGTCGTGGGCGGGATATCGGCACGGAGACAAGACGGTGGTGTTGCGCGGTCTGACGCTCATCCCTTCGGACACGCATGCGGGTGTGTATTGGAGGACCGATTGGGCGGAGAATCGCATTTATCTTTCCGGATTCCATCTCTCACGAGAGACAGCGTGCATTTATATTGAGAAGCTCCAAGAGTGGCGTCCACGCTTTTTGACGGCCTATGCATCTAGCGCCTACATGCTGGCTCGCTTCTTGGAGCGGGCGGGCGTGGTGATTCCCATGCAGGCCGTGTTTACCTCCTCAGAGGTGCTGACTGAGACCGAGCGGAAGGTGATCGAGCGGCAGTTTTCCTGCAAGGTGTGGGATCGATACGGTACGGGCGAGCGGCTGGCCGTGAGCCAGGAATGTGAGCATGGCCGGTATCACCAAAATGAGGAATTCGGCATCATGCAGGTGGTTTCCGCCGATGGACAGCCGGTGCCGACGGGCGAAAAAGGGGAGCTGATCCAAACCGGGCTAACTAACTTCTCAATGCCCCTGATCCGTTATGCCCTTGGGGATATAGGCTACATGGCGGGCGACTCCTGCCCGTGCGGGCGACATTTGCCAGTGATGGGCCCGGTGGATGGCCGCAAGGACGACGTAATTGTGACTATGGACGGGCGTCTGATGCCGCGTGCAGGACTGGATCAGATTCACGAACTCGTTGAGAATCTGGAGCGTTGCCAACTGGTACAAGAACGCATCGGCGAAGTGACGGTGCGGGTTATTCCGCGGCCCGGATTCAATGCGGCGGACGAAGCGGAGTTGAAAGGCCAGTTGCGCAAGCGGCTGGGTGCAGGCACGGAGATTCACGTGCAACTGACCGACGATCTTCCTCGGACGGCGCGTGGAAAAGAGCGTTTCATTGTTTCCTCAGTGGATTTGAACCAGGTAAGCGGACTCGAATTGAATGCCAAAGGATAGTAAAATGGGAGAGCAAGCAAGCGCCGATCTGCGTGCCTCACTGGCGCGTCAGGAGGAGTGGCTGGTGCAGTGCGGATACGAAGGCAACGATCCCTTCGATGCCATGCGCAGCCCGCTCGTGCGTGCGTTGACCTTCAAAAGCCGCTTGTTGGGCATTCTTTGGGTGCAGTTATTTCGCCGTTCTCCAATCAACCTGCGTAGGATCTTCCGCGTAGCCCCCGGCTATAACCCCAAGGGGATGGGCCTGTTCCTGGCCTCATATATTCGGCGGTACCGCGCGACGGGCGCACAGAGAGACCGGGAGCGCATCGACTATTTTGCCGACTGGTTGCGGGAAAATCGTTGTGCTGGAATGGACGAAGCCTGTTGGGGTTATAACTTTGACTGGCCAAATCGCTCGTTTTTCGCGCCGGCCGGCACGCCGACAATTGTCAACACGGCCTTCATTGCTGAGGCATTTCTCGATCGCTTTGAATTGTTGGGGGAAGTGTCGGACCTCTCCATTGTCCGCAGCGCCTGCGATTTCATCCTGAAGCGGCTGTCGATTACCGAAGATGAGACCGGGATCTGTTTCAGCTATACGCCGTTGGACCGGCGTCTGATTCACAACGCGAATATGCTTGGAGCGGCGCTGCTGGCTAGAGTGGGATCCATCACCGGCGAAGCGAAATTGCTCGAACGGGCACGGCAGTCGGTTCAATTCACCATGGCGCGTCAGAATGCAGATGGATCCTGGCCGTACGGAGTTGGTGCGAAGGAGAGCTGGATCGACAACTTCCATTCCGGCTTTGTGCTGGTTTCGCTGCTGGAGTACATTGTCGCCTCGGGCGACCGGGAATTTGAAGCTGATTTGAAGCGCGGCTATCGCTATTGGAAAGCAACATTTTTCACCGAAGAGGGTCTCACAAAATATTACTCCGGGTCTCTTTATCCGATTGACATTCACGCGGTGGCTCAGGCAATGCTGACATTTATGGCGTTTGCCGGCCAGGACCCTGAGGCGGGCGACCGTGCACTAGAATTGGCCTTGTGGGCTGGTTCAAATATGCAGGACAGCAAGGGGTTTTTCCATTATCAGATTGGTCGGCGTCTGCGAAATCGGATATCCTACATTCGTTGGGCGCAAGCGTGGATGTTTCGAGCTTTGTCTGAATGCTGCTTAGTAACACAGGTGCAGGAGACTAAGATAATCCAGACAGCCTTGCAGAAATGAGATACACAGTTGCGCATTGATTTTCTTGGATTTCCGATCGACAGCGTGGACATGCAGGGAGCACTGCAACGGGTCGACGAGTTTGTCGAGTCAGGTGAGCCGCACCTAATCTTGGTGGCGAACGCTAACAAGCTTTGGATGAGGGGCCGGGATCCCCAGATGGAGCGGATTGCATGGCAGGCCGATCTGGTGGTTCCTGAGCGTGTAGTGGTGGTGGGTTCTGCATTCCTGGGTACACCGCTGAAGAGCGATGTATGCGGTGTGGCGCTGGCTCGGGAACTTTTGCCGCACTGCGAAAGGGCGGGGCACACGATCTTCTTTCTTGGGGCGCGTCTGGCAGTGCTTGAAACCATGATTATGAAGATTCGGAACGATTATCCGGCACTCTGCATTGCTGGATATCACGATGGATATTTTCTGAAGGACGGCAAAGAAGAGCTACTGAATAAGCTGCGAGCGGCAAAGCCGGATGTTTTGCTGGTCGCGATGGGTAGCCCGCTGCAGGAGTATTGGATTCGTGATAATTGCAGGGAATTGGGCATTCCGGTAGCGCTGGGTGTCGGCGGCAGTTTTGACGTGATTGCCGGCGTCAAGACCGACGCGCCGTTGTGGGTGAGAAAGTGGGCAATTGAGTGGCTTTATCGGTTCATTCAAGACCCTAAAAACCTCTGGAAGCGTTATTCCATCACTATTCCGTGGCTGCTGGGCAGCATTTTGGCTGAGAAAATCCGTGGTCATAAGCCGCGTATTCTCGAACCCGATCCACGCATCTGATTCAAAAACTGCTCGTGGAGATGTAATCCGAATGCGCATGATTTTTGTGGCCGGGGCCAGGCCCAACTTTGTAAAGATTGCACCGCTGATGCGTGCAGTCGCAGCTTATCCTGATGTGGAAGCGATTCTCGTTCATACCGGCCAGCACTATGACCAGGCGATGAGCGATTCGTTCTTCAACGATCTAGAGATTCGCCAACCTGATGTTAACCTGAACGTGGGTTCGGCGTCGCATGCAGTGCAAACAGCTGAGGTCATGAAGCGGTTTGAGCCGATTCTTGAGAAGTATCTTCCTGAAGTTGTGGTGGTTGTGGGTGATGTCAACTCAACGATTGCTTGCGCTTTGACAGCCGCCAAGCTTGGCATTCGGGTGGCCCACGTGGAAGCGGGATTACGCAGCTTCGACGCGACCATGCCGGAAGAGATCAATCGAGTGTTGACGGACAGGATCAGCGATTTTCTGTTTACTACTGAGCCCAGCGGCGAAAAAAACCTTCTCCGGGAAGGGGTGGCGGCGGAGAAGATTTTTCCGGTCGGAAATGTGATGGTGGACTCGCTTCTGCGTTTCCTAGAGAAGTCCGCCAACTCCGAAATTCTGACCCGCCTGGCAATTTCCAGTGCGGGGGTGGGGTATGCTTTGGTCACTTTGCACCGCCCAGTGAATGTGGATGATCCGGTGGGCCTGCGCCGCCTGTTTGGTGCCATTAATGTGATCGCAGGTTCTATCCCCGTCATTTTTCCCGTTCATCCACGAACGAAAAACCAGATTGCCAGACACGGCATCGGAGTGGCGGACGAGATTCGCCTGATCGAGCCGCAGGGATATCTGGATTTTCTTCACCTAATGAGCAAGGCGCGGTTGGTGCTGACCGATTCCGGGGGGCTGCAGGAAGAAACGACGGTTCTGCGCGTGCCCTGTTTGACATTACGCGAAAATACGGAGCGGCCCATTACGATCACGGCGGGTACGAATCGCCTGGTTGGTTCCGATCCCAAGAAGATTATTCAGTATGCGCAGGAGATTTTATCCGGTCATGCCAAGACTGGGGAGATCCCCGACCAATGGGATGGTCATGCGGCTGAACGCATTGTTGCCGCTTTATACCGGAAACTGAAGGGCGGGCCCGAGGTCCTGCAGATGGATGAAGACAATGTGAAGGAAGACTTCGTCCTGGAAGCGGCGCCCGAGTCGGCATGAACTATAGGGAGGTTTTTGCGCGCAGGAGAGCCACGCATCGCCCGTGGAATTGAAACGAAAGCGGTGGCATGGATTTCCGGATTCTGTCCCGTTGGCTCTTTCACGAATACGCATCTGGGAGAAGAAGAGTCTGTTCGTGGTTGACATCAGCTGAAACGGATCGATAGCCATGTCCGGCGAGGTAGCTTTGGAATTCATTTTTTGGAAGAACATTCTGTGCCATCTTCAATCCAGTTTCATTCGAGAGTTGGCTGCCAGCAGCGATGTCAAGGTCACATTGGTAGTTGATCAAGTGATGACGGGCGACCGGTCTGCACAGGGTTGGAGTGTGCCAGATCATGGCAAGACGAAGATCATCATCAGCCCGGATCTGGCGCAAGTTCGGAGCATCATCGACCGGTCGGCGCCGGAAGCAATCCATGTATTGAATGGCTACCGATCTGTTCCGCTTTTGGAAACGGTTTTGCGAGAGATGTTGGCCCGCAACCGCCGCTTTGGTTTGCTGAGTGAACCGGGACAGCTTGCGGGGATCAAAGGCTTCGCGGGTAAGGCTATGTATTGGGTTCATTGCCGGCAGTTTTGGCATCGATTTGATTACATTCTGGCCATGGGGTTGTCGGGAGTGGACTGGTTTCATGGACGTGGCTACCCGAGCGCAAAGATATATCCTTTTGCCTATGTGACGGAATCCTTTCCGGAGAGGCCCTTTTCAGAAACTCAGGGGCCAGTGAAACTCGTCTTTGTAGGCCAATGTGTCCGTCGAAAAGGGCTTGATTTAGCCCTGCGTGCATTGGGTGAGCTGCGGGACCTCGCGTGGACTCTGAATGTAATTGGTGATGGCACCGAGCGGGGCAATCTTGAACGATTAGCCCAGGATTGCGGAATTCGAGAGCGGGTTTCGTTTCTTGGAGTCAGGCCTAATGAACAAGTTGTGGAATTGATTGAAGCGGCAGACTTGTTCATTCTGCCCAGCCGCTCGGACGGTTGGGGCGCGGTGGTCAATGAATCCCTGATGCGCGGAGTACCGGTTGTTTGCAGCGATCGCTGTGGAGCTCAAGATTTGCCGAGAGAGAGTTGGCGCGGACAGGTTTTTAAGGCTGGGTCTGTATCTGAACTTCGCGCCGCATTGAAGGCGCGCATCCAACATGGGGTGCTACAAGCCAGTGAGCGGGAGCGCATACGGCGGTGGTCTCAATGCGTGCAAGGACGGTCGGTAGCCGACTATTTCCTGGCCATTATGCGTCACGTGTACGAGCACGAGGCGCGTCCGGAGACTCCATGGCTGTAGTAGCAGGCTCCGACGAAGGCGGCAGTTTGAAGCAGCCGAACTATATAGGCACTGTGGCTCAATCGCAGAACACCGGCGGAGAAAGCAGTTCTTGGCGACGCGTGCGCATACTGAGCGATTCAAACTGGCGCGTATTGCTGATGTTGCTGGTTGTGGCAATGAGCGGCGATCCAGCGCTTGCGACGCCTGGCGTGGCTAAGATTTTTGTCCCCACCGTGGCGGTTATTCTTGGCATCCTTGTCTTTGCCCGCAAGAGGCCGAAAGGCACATTTCGGGCTGGCCCGTTCGTGGCGCTATTTGGGGCAATTATTGTCATCCAGTCCGTTCATTTCATGATGTTTCCCATGATCACGATACTGGGACTTCTATGCAGAATCTTTGTGGCCTATTGCCTGGTGGTTCTTATACCAGATTTTGTGGGAACCTACATCAAGGTCATTCTCGGCTTGGCCATTTTGGCCATGTCTTTTTATTTTGCAAATCTTGCTGGAAGTGCTGTTGGCATTGACGTGGCGGGCGCTACCAAGCCGCTGGCGCTTCCGGTCAGTACGAATGCGGGGTCATGGTCGTTTCTGTTGCATAGCTACTCGACGGATGAAAACGATTCAACCCGCAATGCAGGGCTTTTCTGGGAGCCGGGCGCGCTGGCCGGATATGTTCATCTCGGGCTGGTGTTTCTTTGCGTGAGCCGCTCCTTTTACACAAAGAGGGGATTTCTGGTTCGCTTTCTGGTCTTATCGGCGTGCATCCTGACTACGAAATCTACTATGGGATATATTGCTTTCCTTGTGGTGATGCTGCTGGCCGGGATGAGTAGTGCGCGCCACAGTTCTCGATCCAGATTTGGTCCAATCCTGGTTTCTCTTTGTGCTTTGGCCTTGTTTCTATATTTGGCATTGGGCCAGGACTTTATTCTTCCCAAGATTCAGAACAGCATCATGGTATCCACCACCAAGACAGGGGACTGGCAGGCAGATCGTTTGGGGTCGATTCTGTTCGATCTTGAGTATATCTCCGCGCGGCCGTTAACGGGGTGGGGCGTGAGCGATACGACGCGATTGGCGTTGGACCAGGATCTGGAAGGGACCGTGCTTACTGGGCGCGGCAATGGAATGTCGGATTTCACTGCCAAGTTTGGTATCCCGGCCTTGATACTCTGGATATTTCTGCTCTACCGGATGCTAACGCATGTATCTTCCGGACACCACGGTATGGCCGCGCTAGGCACACTCGTTGTATTGATCATGCTTAACGATGAGTGCTTCTTAAATTACCCTCTATTTCTTGCGTTCTTCTTCTTTGCGGGCCCGCTTCGAAATGGGGAGCCCGCTTCTGCGCCACTGCATTCAAAGGGGGCTCTTCCATGCCAACAATAGCTGCTTTGCTGACAGTGCACAATCGCTGCCGGCTCACCACCGCCTGCTTGTCCGTTCTGTTGGAACAGGTGCTTCCGAAGGGCTTCCAACTCCACGTCTATCTTGTGGACGATGGATCTACGGATGGAACCAGCGAGGAGATTCGTGCCCGCTTCCCTATGGTGAACCTGCTGCAAGGGGACGGCTCACTGTTCTGGGGCGGGGGGATGCGCCAGGCGTGGGAGGAGGCTAGCAAAGGAATGTACGATTATTACCTCTGGCTCAATGACGATACGACACTGGCTCATGGTGCCATCGTGTCTCTTCTGGAAACATTCGCTGCAGTGAAGCTGGCGGAAGGAAAGGATCCGATCATCGTGGGTTCGACTCTCGACCCGGAGACGGGGGCCTTGTCTTACGGAGGCCATTGGCTCCGTCACCCGGCGCTCGTTGAACCAGGAAGCAGTCCTGTACCGTGCGACATGATCAACGGAAACATCGTACTTGTCTCCAAGGACGTATATGTGCAGGTGGGCACTATTAGCCATGAGTTTACGCACACGTTGGGCGATCACGACTACAGCTTGCGAGCGGTCAGCAAAGGTATTCCAGTGTACGTGGGGCCAGGAAATTTCGGCTTTTGTAAGGAGGGTCCTCCCCCTAAGTGGATTCTCCCGGAGACGCCATTGCGTGAACGCTGGTGCGCTCTTCACACGGCAAAAGGCCTCCCACCATCTGAATACAGTGTATTTCTTCGACATCATCTGCCCCGGAAACGACTGTGGCAGCTAGGGAAGCTTTATTTGAGAGCCCTTTTTCCTTCGTTTTGGTTACGGAAGGATCATGAGGCTTCAGCGAGATGATATCGAGGATTGCATCCGATGATTCTTTTTTTGCATAGAGAATCTACTCCTTCTTCTCAGTTATGGAGCTCATGGGGGCTGATCAAGAAGAGTTTCTGGAACAGTGCAGCTGTTGATATAGAAAATGAAAAGGAGATGGCCATCAATGACCTTTGAGGAGCGGTATTTCAGCGGTAAATGTCTATTTGGAGACGACCTCGATGCGGAGGGACTGGCAAAATGGTATGCGGACGAGGAAAGAGGTTACTACGACCTGGCCAAGTCTTTCAATTGGGGATATGACCACTATGCCCTCGACAGGTTTAACTTATTTGACCGTCTCCCTCAAAAGCACTATCCGGTGTGCATCGCCTCCGGTTGCGCCGGGGGCGATGAACTTCAGTCCGTGGCGGACCGGGTAGGAAGGTTCATAGCGATCGAGCCAGCGGAAGCCATTTGGCGAAAAGAGCCTGTGGGTATCACTCCAATTGAAATATGAAAC
>Ga0302320_10011423_pt1 | contig 18797 bp, 16 predicted proteins | sample Bog_T0_3_FD_202130 | JGI IMG/M metagenome (GOLD analysis project Ga0302320, IMG submission 202130) | Peat permafrost microbial communities from Stordalen Mire near Abisko, Sweden - Bog_T0_3 | ecosystem: Environmental > Terrestrial > Soil > Wetlands > Peat | place: Sweden: Abisko, Stordalen Mire...
AATTTCCGTCTCATTTCGGCCGCCCGCACTGTATTCGACATCAGCATCGCAATCGTCAGCGGACCCACGCCGCCCGGCACAGGCGTATATGCGCCCGCCAGTTCAAATGCTTTGGGATGAATGTCGCCCACAATCGTCGATCCACGTTTCGCAAAGGTAGCTTCGCGCTTCGCGTCTCCCTTGAAGTAGAGATCAAACTCCTCGCGCGTCGTGATCCGGTTGATGCCCACATCGATCAGCGTCGCTCCGGGCTTGACCATGTCCCGCGTAATAAACCCCGGCCGCCCAATGGCCGCAACCAGAATGTCAGCCTGCCGCGTAATCGCCGCCAAGTCCTGCGTCTTCGAGTGGCAGATGGTCACCGTGGCATCCTCATTCAAGAGCAGCATCGCTGCCGGCTTGCCCACAATATCGCTGCGCCCCACAACTACCGCGTGCTTACCGGCAATCGCAATCCCGCTGCGCTTGAGAATTTCAATAATCCCCGTCGGCGTGCAGGGCGCAAGTGCCGGCCTCCCAGCCTGCAAGCGGCCAGCGTTCACGGGATGAAATCCATCCACATCTTTTTCCGGAGATACGGCATCGAGCAGCGCCTTCGTATCCACATGTTTGGGAAGCGGAAGCTGGATGAGAATTCCGTCAATCTCGTCGCGACTGTTGAGAGCAGCCACCAGGGCCAGCATTTCCTCGGTAGTAACCTCTGCAGGAGGCGTAATCATGTCGCTGTAAATGCCGAGCTCGGCGCAGGTCTTCACCTTGCTGCGAACATAGATCTCTGATGCAGCCACGTTGCCCACCAGCACCGCCGCGAGGCCAGGCCGAATTCCCTGACCGGCGAGCGCGCGCACTTGCTCGGCCACTTCCTGCTTGATTGCGTCCACTATGGCCGCCCCGTCCAGTATCTCCGGCATCGTTCCTCCCAGCATTCATCCTATCGCCTGCGCCCCTGCTGTACTGTGTTTGATTATGTTGCTCAACAGGCGAGAAATTGATCTCCACTCCGTGCTACCGCCTCCGCTTATCCCACCTTCAAGCCAATGCGACGAGCATCACGCTCGGTTGTGATCCATCTCACATGTACCCACTGGCAACTTCCTGTACTTTCAAGTTCGTGAGGAATGCTTTTGACCTGAGCAGAGGGTGTCACTACCCTCCCTGGAAGCATCCACACGGAGAAACAGCTCCATGAAGCTAAGCAAGGATTCAGGACATCTCTTCCGGTTTTTAGGGCTCTTCGTTATCGCCTTCCTCATCTTTCTGGTGGTACGGCATTTTGTTGTACCGAAGAGTTTTGGCGAGTATGGACACTACCGCGGCGCGGCCATCGATGAGATCGCTGCCCTGCCGGTAAAGTTCGCCGGCCACCAGACCTGCGAGGCCTGCCATAGCGACATTGCCGACACCAAAAACGGCGGCAAGCATGCGCACGTAAACTGCGAGGCCTGCCATGGCGCGCTGGCCGACCACGCCAGCGACCCTGCCTCGGTGATTCCCATGCTGCCCGATACAACGGTCCTTTGCGCGCGCTGCCACACGGCAAGCGCGGCCAAGCCTGCCGGCTTCCCGCAGGTCAAGATCGACGAACACTCCGGCGGGCTCCCCTGCAAGACCTGCCACAATCCCCATACCCCGGTTATTGGATCGGACAAAGCTTCAGGTGCGGTTTTAGGCGCGAAGACCGCTGGAGGTACGAAATGAATCTGTCTCGGCGTCATTTTTTGGTCCTGCTACCGGCCGCGGCCATCGGCTATGAATACGCCCTGGCCGGAACTCCTGCGACCGCGCCCAACTACAACAAGTCCGATCACTGGTGGGGCATGCTCATCGATATTCCCAAGTGCATCGGCTGCGGAAACTGCGTCCGCGCCTGCCAGACGGAGAACAACGTGCCGGAAGGCTTCTTCCGCACCTGGGTCGAGCGCTACCACGTGGACGACTGGCATCTTGAGCGCCCTGAAGTGATCTCACCCGACGGAGGCAAGGAAGGTTTCCCGGTTGTCGAAGCCGACGCGGACAAGTACTTCTTCGTTCCCAAGATGTGCAATCACTGCTCGGATTCGCCCTGCACGCAGGTCTGCCCCGTGGGAGCAACTTTTATCACCCCAGACGGCGTCGTGCTCGTCGATCAGACATACTGCCTGGGCTGCGCGTATTGCGTCCAGGCCTGCCCATACGGATGCCGCTACATTCATCCGGAGAAGAAAGTCGCCGACAAGTGCACCTTGTGCTACCACCGCATCACCAAAGGCCTCACCACCGCCTGTGTTGAAAACTGCCCAACAGGCGCCCGGCAACTGGTTGACCTCAAGGACCCCAAGGATCCGATACACGAGTTTCTGAAGACTCATAACGTTCAGGTGCTGAAGCCGCAGATGGCCACCGGCGCCAAGGCCTTCTACAACGGAATGGACGGATCGGTGCGGTAACGAAGAACAGCTTCTAGCCTCTAGCTTCTAGCCGCTAGCTAAACCCGCCAGGTGAGTGAAGGCGGAAACAGCCAGCAGGGAAAGCTAGAAGCTAGCGGCTAAAAGCTAGGAGCTGATTTATGAACGGTGTTCTAGGCTACATGTATCCCAATGAGATCCACGTTTACTGGAGCATCCTCATTGTTCTCTATCCCTACATTACGGGCCTCGTGGCCGGCGCGTTCATCCTGGCTTCCCTGGTGCGCATCTTCCGCGTGGAAGCGATTGAGCCCACCTACCGCCTGGCCTTGTTGACGGCGCTCTCATTCCTCATCGTCGCGCCTTTGCCGCTCCAGTTGCACCTCGGCCATCCCGAGCGCTCGCCGGAGATGTACTTCACTCCCCACAGCACCTCCGCCATGGCCATGTTCGGATACGTCTACCTCTGGTACCTCATGGCCGTGCTGGTCTTCGAGATCTGGCTCGACTACCGCAAGGAGATCGTTCTTCTCTCGCGCAGTTCCAAAGGGTTGCTACGCGTGATTTACAAGATCATGACCCTGGGTTCGGACAACATCAGCGCGCACTCCCTCCACATTGACGAACGCGTCGGTTGGATCGTCACCCTCATCGGCATCCCTTCGGCGTTCCTGCTACACGGGTACGTCGGCTTCATCTTCGGCTCCATCAAGGCCAACCCATGGTGGTCCTCGCCTCTCATGCCCGTGGTCTTCATCTTCTCCGCCATGGTCTCCGGCATCGCCGCGGTCATGCTCATCTATATGGTCACGACCAAAATGCGCGGGCTCAACACAGACGTCCACTGCCTGGACGCGATCGGGATGTATATGTTCTACATCTTTGTCATTGACTTTGGCCTGGAGATGCTGGATCTGATTCATCGCATCTACGAGGCCGATGAGAGCTTCCGCAGCCTCGACTTCATGGTGCACAGCAAGCTGTTCCTGTCGCAGATCATCCTTCAACTGCTGCTCGGAACCTTGGTGCCGCTGGTGCTGCTTTTCATCACCCAGGTGGCCGGGCGCAGTCTTTCGGAGATCGCAAGAAAAGTGATGTATACCATCTCCGGTTCGTTCGCGCTCATCGGTATCTTCGCCATGCGCTGGAATGTGGTCATCGGCGGACAGCTTTTCTCGAAGAGCTTTCTCGGCTACACCACCTACAAGGTCGAACTGGTAACCCGCGAAGGGCTGCTGCCCGCAATCATCTTCATCCTTCTGCCATTTGGGATACTTTACGTGCTCATCAAGCTGCTGCCTCCCTGGCCGGCAAAGGGCCTGCCGGAGGCTGTTGCAGGAGATTAACTAACTAATAATTCGTTCGGCAATTATCGGGTGGGGATTATGAACGATCTTCCCGACACTATCGACCAACTTGAGACGCGGCTCAACGCCAGACTTGCAACACTGGAACGCCGCATCTACGCTCTCGAACATCCAGCCATAGCAGCCAGCGCCGACACAGCGTCAGCTCCCGCTGCATTCGCCTCCGCGCCTGCAATTCCTATCGCGCCTGCCGGCGGCATCTTTCCCGTACTCGGCAAAGCAATGCTCGGCGTTGCAGGCGCATACCTGCTCCGCGCCGTGGCTGAGGCCAACATCGCGCCCCAGGCCGCTATCGCCGTCCTCGCCATCACTTACGCAATCCTCTGGCTGGTGTGGGCTGTGCGCGTGCCCGCCGATACGTGGTTTGCCGGCATCACGTACGCCTGCACTTCGGCCCTCATCCTGGCCCCCATGCTTTGGGAGCTCACACTGCGCTTCAAAGTACTATCTCCCGATGCCACGGCCATCGCACTTGCCGCATTTGTCGCCTCGGCCTTTGCGCTCACCTTCAAGTCCGGCCGCGTACACGTCTTGTGGGTCGCGAGCGTTACCGCCGCCGCGCTCTCCGTCGTGCTATCCATTGCCGCTCATAATTTCTCCCCATTCATTGCTGTCCTGCTTTTCATGGTGCTCGTCTCTCAGGTCGGCGCAGCAACAGGCCGCTGGGGAAGCATCCGCATCCTCGCCCCTGCCGCCGCGGACTTCGCCATCCTGATTTTCCTCTACATCTATTCAGGGCCGCTGAGTGCTCGAGCAAACTACCCAATCCTTGAAACCCGTTGGCTGCTCGGTCCTGGCATCGCGCTCTTCCTCATCTGCGCGGCCGGCATCCTTCTCCACTGCGGACTGCGCCGCAAGAACATTGCAACCTTCGGCGCGGTTCAGGCCACGATCGCCTTTCTGCTTGCCGCCGGCTGCCTTCTCTGCTTCGCGCCGCAACGGGCAGTTCTGCTCGGAATTGTTTGCCTGGCGCTGTCAGCCGCGTGTTACGCCGCGGTCTTCTCGCTCTTCAAGGGTCCCGAGCAGCGCAGAAACAATCTCGTCTTCTCTACATGGAGCGCGGCGCTGGCGCTGGCGGTGTCCGTTCTATGCCTTCCGCCTGGGTTCCTTACTGCCTGCCTGGGCACTGCGGCTGTTGCAGCCACACTGGCCGGCACACGGGTCAACAAGCTCAACAGGCCGATGCTTGCCTTGCACGGGGCTGTCTACATGTTTGCATCCGCGGCGGCGTCCAGTTTGTTCGCTTACGTCTTTCACGTACTGGCAGGAGCCATGCCTGCCGCGCCAACAGGAAATGTCTGCATTGCCGCGTCATGCAGCATTCTTTGCTACGCGGTTTCAACCTCGTCGGAGGCCGAACCATGGAAGCAGCAGGCGGTTCATCTTGCCACGGCAAGCATGGCAGCCGTCTCCGCTACCGCTCTGCTCGTTCAGGCGCTGGTGGGCCTGATTTCACTCAGAATAGTACCCGGCCCGCATCATCTGGCATTCATACGAACCTTGATCCTCTGCACAACGGCTCTGGCTCTGGCCTTCGGCGGCGTTCGCTGGCATCGCCGGGAACTAACCCGGATTGGCTACGCCGCTCTTGCCATGGTTGCCGTCAAGCTGGCCGTCGAGGACTTGCCTCTGGGACATCTCGCTTACATTGCCGCATCGATTTTTCTCTTCGCAATCACATTAATCGCCGTTCCCCGCGTCGTACATAAACGGCAACAGATTTGAGCCAGACCGCAGGAAAAAATCGAGAGCCTCGGCTGCAATCTTTGCATTTCCTTTAATCCCAATTGTGCCTTTACCTTGCAATGCAGCCTTGGTTTTGGCGTCATGCAATTCAGTGACCGTCCCGGTCTCTCGCCTATTTTGAACTTTCTTCCCGTTCTGGCCGCAAGGCAACATCCAATGTATCAATTGATATGGCAGGCGCGCTCAAAGCGGCGAAGATGAAATAAATTGAATGAGCCGACGAGGGAAAAATTCGCGGATGATCTTGCTTACAAGGTACATCCGCCAACTCAGCACGGATTCGGTCAAATTGCGCAACAGGAATAGGGGCCCCACGGTGCAGACGGCAGAGAATGATCGGCAAAGCAGCCAGCAAACTAGCCCGGTTGCCAATCTACCCTGGGCTCATCTACGCCTTCCCCCATTTCCGCAGGTCGCGCTTCGCGTGCTGCAGTTGGCCTATGACGAAAATGTTTCTTACCCTGAGCTATGCAAGCTGATTGCCACCGACCCGGCCTTCTCGAGCGAAGTGCTCACTATCGCCAATTCCATACTCTATGCGCCACGGTACCCTTCGAGCAGCATCCTGCAAGCCATTACCGTGATGGGCGCCAAGGCCTTGCAGGGCATGTGCCTGACGGTTGGCGTAAGAGCTTACCTGGGCAAGACGATGAACATGAAAGCCATGCGCACTCTCTGGCAGCACAACCTGGCCTGCGCCCTGATCGCGGAGAAGCTCGGCTCCTCGGGTCTTATCGACAAAGACATTGCCTACTCCTCCGGCATCCTGCACGATATGGGCCGCATGGCGCTAGCCGTGGTTCAGCCCAAGCCATACGCCGCGCTGCTTGAAAAGCATCAAGGCTCGCCCGCCAGCATTCTCGAAGGCGAGCGCGATTTATTTGGATGGGATCATTGCGAGATGGGGAAGAAGCTGGTCACGGACTGGCAACTTCCTGACACGTTTGAGCCGGTAGTCTCCGAGCACCACGCCGAGCGGCGCACCGACGGCGCTTGGTCGCTGGCGGAGTTGATCAAAGTCAGTTGCAAGCTTGCCGATGCAGCCGGATATCCCTCCTTCGCCGGATGCGAAGCAGTTCCCTACGAGGCGCTGCTGGACGAGTTGCCAGCACGCGAGCGCAGGCTCTTCTATCCCGATGTCGCAACCCTCTCTGCCGAGATCGGGGAACGAATCCGGGTCGTCGATTCTGTCTAGTACCGTGACCGCGTGATTTAGCAGTTGCGTACCACAAATTTGGGTGCCCCCCGGTCCCGCTTGTGGGACCGGGGAGAGCACAGATTTACGCGGTCGCGGTACAACCGAAGAGGGTTTTATTCACGGCCTCACGCGCGCCGCATCTCCCTTGCGTAATCTCCGCTCTTGCCGCCGGTCTTCGACTCCAGCCGAATCTCGCGAATCACAATGCCCTTTTCGAGCGCCTTGGTCATGTCATAAACCGTCAGCGCCGCAACCGCGGCTGCGGTGAGCGCCTCCATCTCAACGCCGGTGGGGCCTGTGGTAACGGCCTTGGAAGTAATGCGAACGCCGCCGGCAACAATCTCCGCGCGCACCTCGACGTGGCTCAGCGGCAGCGGGTGGCACATGGGAATCAGATCCGAGGTGCGTTTGGCCGCTTGAATGCCAGCGATCTGAGCCACCGCCAGCGGGTCGCCTTTGGGATTGTTGGGCAATGCAGCCAGCACGGCGTCGGACAACTCAACAAATGCCGAAGCAGTTGCCGTACGCAGCGTCGGCTCTTTGCCGCTCACGTCCACCATGCGAGCCTGGCCGGCATCATCGAAGTGCGAAAGTTTCGAAGCCTTGCTTTTCGAATCCTTGTTCATGCGCATCCTTATAAGAGTAAAACCTGCACCGTCTCGCCTGCCTTGAGTTGCTGCGTCTGCTCAGGCAGGACGAGAAAGCAGTTCGAGCGGGCCAATCCGGCAAGATCGCCGGAGCCTTGCCAGGGAACGAGCGCGACTTCAGGCACTTCGCCGCTGGTATTGCACCACGCTGGAAGAAAGCGCGTAAGCCCTGGCTTTTGCTTTACATCTTCCGCTAACTTCGCCTGCGCAAAGCGCGGGCCTGAATGCGGATGCTTGGCAAGCGCGGCGATAAGCGGAGCGGCAAAGAGCAAAAACGTCACTGCGGATGATACCGGGTTGCCGGGCAGCCCTAAGAACGGGCACTGTGCGGGACTGCGTTCTACGCCGGATGATTCGACCCCGCCAAAATCCCCAAATACAACCGGCTTTCCGGGCTGCATGAGCACGCCGGTAAAGTGAAAGCGAGCTCCGGCACGAGCCAGCGCGGGCTCTACCAGATCGAATTTGCCCGCAGAAACGCCCCCGGTAATGAGTAAGAGCTCGGCCGCACAAGCCTGTTCGAGTAAAGCATCCAAAGCTGCGGCATCATCGGCAGCTACGGGCAGAATCCACGGCTCACCGTCGACTGCCGCAACCATAGCAGCCAGCATGGGGCTGTTCGAATTGCGAATCTGTCCCGGCTTGGGTGTGGCCTCCACAGGAACCAACTCGTCGCCCGTGGCAAGAATCGCAACCCGAGGCCGCGTGAAGACTTCGAGCGTCGAATAACCGCAACTGGCCGCAAGAGCGATCTGTGCCGAACCAATCTGCGTTCCAGTGGGAAGCAATTCAGCGCCGTTGCGAGCCTCAGCGCCTTGGGGAACGATGTTCTCGCCTGCGGAAACCGTCCTCGGCGGCAGCAGGCGGACGCTACCTTCGGAAACCTCAACATGCTCCACCATCATCACCGCATCCGCGCCTGCGGGTACCGCGGCGCCGGTCATGATCTCCCAGCCCGCGGACTGCGCCAGCGGGCCCGCCGGCGCATCGCCGGCCCGAGTAGCGCCGGCAATCGGCAGCGGCGCGTGAGCATTTGCATCCAGCGCGCGACATGCGAACCCATCCCGCGTGGATCGGGCAAAGGGCGGCAGATCGCGATCCGCGCGGAGCGGCAGAGCCAGCACGCGGCCTTGTGCCTGGCTCAACGCAACGCTCTCGGCAGCACTCCCTCCTCGTTTTGGATGGGCAGCCAGCCGCGCAGCATATGCCGCGATCTGCGCCGCAGCTTCCTCGTAGTGGATGATGCCGGAGCTCATGCATTGGATTGTAGAAGCTGACAGCCTTCCCAGTTCCAGGAATCCTCCGTGCCCCATCCTTTCTGTCATCCTGAGCGAAGCGCTTTTCAGCGGCGTCGAAGGACCTGCTTCGTGTGACTCTGGCGAAAGGGTGGCAAAGTAATCCGCCGCTCAAAACCAATGCGCGGAAAAACAAAAAAGGGCGCCCGCCGAAGCGAACGCCGTTTTTTGTAAAGCAGAAAAGAACTACTTCTTGGTTGGTGGAGCCTTGTAGGACGAACTGACCTTCTGCCCAGCCTGCTGCAAGATGCTTGCAACTTCCGCCGCGTACGGGCCGGTCGGAGCAAGATCCAGATACTTCTGGTAAGCAGCCAGGCAATCGGGAGGCAGAATCATAATCTGCACTTTGGGATTGGTCGGATCGGGTCCCATCGTTGCCTTCTGGATCAGCCCCTGCCCCTTGATGTAATAAAGAATCGCCTGATTGGGATCGACGGCAATGGCCTCGTTGGCCGCAGCCACCTGCGCATCGGCATTGTTCTGCTGCATGAAAATGACAGCTTCATTTCTCAGCTGCATGGACGCGCGGCTCGGGTCCGCCTTGGCGGACGCGTCGTAGGCCGCGTTGGCATCGGCTACCTTGCCTGTACGCGCATACACCTCGCCCAACCCGGCATCGGCAATGCCGATCACTTCCGGCCGCGGCTTCTTGGAGTTCGTTTCCAGATCAATTGTTTTCTTGTAGGTTGCGATTGCGTCATCGTACTTCTTCAGGCCAGCCTGCGCGAAGCCGAGATTGGACCACAGCAGCGCCTCATCCGGCTTGGCCGCCGTGTCCTGGGTCATCAGGCTTTCAATGTCGGTGTACTTCGCGGTCTTGATCTCATTCGTCTTGGCGTCGATGTCGGCCTTGGATGCTCCGGCGCCGAGCGTACTGACGGACGTCTTTGCCGCTGCGTCGATATCCAGGCGGTCCTGCGCAACCACCTTCAGGTCGGCGTTAAGGTGATTGATCACCTGGTTGGCCTTCAATGCCTCGGAGTTCTTTGACTTTAGCTCCTCGAGCTGCTTCTTCTGCTCGGGAGTCATCGTGTCGATGAACTCCTGGCGCGACATGTCAATGTTCTGCGTCAGCGTCTGGCCAGACACCACCTTCACGCCCTTCACCGAATCCACCATCTGACCCTTTGGCGTGTCGGCTGCGCGATAAACCATCAAATAACTGCCTGGGGCGGCATCGCCGCCAAAGGTGCCGTCTTTGGCCACTGGAAAAGCGAACTTGTCGGTCGTTCCGCCATCGGTGGAGAGGCTCACGGTTCCGCCGCCTTGGGGGTTGCCGGTCGGGTTGATGACCTGCCCCTGCACTTTGCCCACGGCCTCAGCCGCCGGTGCCGCCGGGGCGGGCGCTTGCTGTGCCATCAGGGGCAGAATGCTGAAAGCCAGCACGCCCAGACAGATTGAAAAAGTCCGTTTCATGTTTCTCTCCTTAAGAGCTGCGGAGCGCGTTTCCAGTGCCCGGCTCACCTATGTATTAGGTATGCAGTCCAAAGTTAAATGTTTCGATGCACACTGCACAAGGGGCATTTAATGACCCGATTCCACTTTCTCAACTCTCATGTGCTCTACGCGCTCCTAAAATGGGGACGTGCGAGAAGCTCCGCAGGTTGCATGCAGCGCTTCGGGGAGCTTCGACCTCCATCTCCAAGCCCTAGAATCGGACTATGAGCATAAACATTCGGGCCGCCACACAGGCCGATGTCGGCCAGATTTTGAGCTTTATCCGTGGCCTGGCAAAATACGAGCGAGAACCCGATGCCGTTTCAGCCACAGAGGAGGGTCTGCTGCGCGATGGCTTTGGTCCTAACCCCTTCTATTTCTGTCTGATCGCCGAGCACGACGCCACTCCGGCTGGCTTTGCGCTCTATTTTTACAACTACTCCACCTGGATGGGACGCCCTGGGCTTTATCTCGAAGACCTTTACGTCGAGCCGGAGTTCCGAGGCAAGGGAATCGGCAAGACTCTGCTCCAGGAGGTGGCCGCGATTGCCCTTGAAAACAACTGTGGCCGCTTGCAGTGGGAGGTTTTGGACTGGAACACTCCAGCCATCGATTTCTACCTCGCGATGGGCGCAGAGTTTCTGGACGAGTGGCGCAATGTCCGCCTTAGCGGCGATGCCATCCGTAAGCTCGCGGAAGGAGCACAGTGAAAATTCGTGTCATCGGCGACGGACCCGCCATAAATCCTGGGTGCCCCATCCATTCGCCCGCTTTTGGGCGGATGGGTGGGAAAGCACAGCCCTCAACCATCCACCATCCCAGGAAGTCAGCCCAATGAAAATAAAAGTCATCGGCGGCGGACTAGCCGGGCCGGAAGCCGCCTTGACCGCCGCGCGCCTGGGCTGTAATGTGGACCTCTACGAGATGCGCGCCGTCGTGGACGGCAAGCCGCGCCTCACGCCCGCTCACCAGACTACAGATTTCGGCGAGCTGGTCTGCTCCAACTCCCTCAAGAGCGAGTCCCCTAATACGGCGCCCTGGCTGCTCAAGCAGGAGATGCGCCGTGCCGGCTCCGCCCTGCTCAAAATTGCCGATGAAACGGCAGTTCCCGCAGGCCACGCCCTGGCCGTCGATCGCGTTGATTTTTCGCGCCGCATCTCGGAGGCCATCGCCGCCCAGCCGCTGATCCGGGTCATCCGCGAAGAGGTCACTTCCCTTGAAAACGAGGACGGCATCACGATTATCGCCACCGGCCCCCTCACCTCCGACGCGTTGAGCAAAGAGATCGCCCGCCTCACCGGCTCCAACCATCTTGCCTTCTACGACTCGATCTCCCCCATCGTCGATGCCGAAACCATCGACATGAATCGCGTCTACTTTGCCGCCCGCTGGGACAAGGGCACCGCCGACTACATCAACTGCCCCATGGACCGCGCCGAATACGATCGCTTTCTTGACGCTTTGATCGCCGCCGAAGCCGCCGAAGAAAAAAAGTGGGAGAAGCTCGATTACTTTGAAGGCTGCCTGCCCATTGAGGTACTGGCCCGCCGCGGCCGCGACACGCTCCGCTTCGGCCCCATGAAGCCCGTCGGCCTGCGCGACCCGCGCACCGGCAAGAATCCCTGGGCCGTCGTGCAACTGCGCAAGGAAAACCTGCGCGCCGACAGCTACAACCTGGTCGGTTTTCAGAACCACCTGAAATTCGGCGAACAGGCCCGCGTATTGCGCCTCATCCCAGGGCTTGAAAACGCGCGCTTCCTTCGCTACGGCCAAATCCACCGCAACACGTACATCTGCGCGCCGCTTCTACTGGACGAAACGCTGCGTCTGTCTCCTCGCACTCCCTCAAATGAGGGGTGCCCCATCCTCTTTGCCGGCCAAATCTCCGGTGTCGAGGGCTATACCGAATCCATGGCTACCGGCCTGCTGGCCGGCATCTACGCAGCGGCGATTGCGCGCGGTGAACTGCCGATTCCAGTTCCCCGCGCATCGGGGATCGGTTCTCTGGTCCACTACATCACCCACGCCGACCCAAAAAACTTCCAGCCCGCCAACATCACCTTCGACCTGCTTGAACCGCTCGAAGAAGAGCTGCGCAAGAAGATTCGCGACAAGAAAGAGCGACACCGCCTGCAGTGCGAACGCTCCCTCGCTGCCTTTGACGCATGGTACGCGGACCAAAATCTGTGCGCCGGAAGGGCGTAGTTCCAAAATAGCAACGTAGCCATTTACCCGTTCTCCAACGCGGATTGCACACAAGCGTTATGCGAAAATAAGACCACGCCCATGTCATCGAACATTCACGTCGCGGAGCAATTATGTGCGGCATAGCTGGGTTCATCTCAGCAGTAGATACCCCCGAGGAACTCTCCGCGGCCGCCGTGCGTCGAATGACCGACCGCATGCGCCTTCGAGGCCCGGATGCCGAGGGTCTTTGGACTAAGCCCGGCATCGCGCTGGGCCACCGCCGCCTCGCCATCCTCGACCTCGACGCGCGCTCCAACCAGCCCATGCTGGGTGCCGACGGCAGCCTCTCCATCGTTTTCAATGGCGAGATTTACAACTTTCGCGAGTTGAAAGCGGAACTTGAATCCGCCGGCGTCGCCTTCCACACCACCTCGGATACAGAGGTTCTGCTGGCCCTCTATGCGCGCGAAGGGGAACGCATGCTCCCGCGCCTGCGCGGCATGTTCGCCTTCGCCATCTGGGACTCAAACAAGCGCGAGCTGTTTCTGGCCCGCGATCCCTACGGCATCAAGCCGCTCTACTACGCTCAAACGCACGGCGCGCAAACCAAAAGCGGTGCAGGCGATGGCTTCGTCTTCGCATCGCAGGTAAAAGCAATCCTAGCCTCCGGCCTCGTCTCCGCCGCCACCGAACCCGCCGGCGTGGCAGGTTTTTACCTCTGGGGCAGCGTGCCCGAACCCTGGACCCTGTACAAAGGCATCGTCGCCCTGCCCTGCGGCTCCTGGATGCGCGTCCGTGATCGCAAGCCAGACCCGCCCGTCTGTTGGGACGACATTCGCGACAACTGGCGTCAACCCGCCCAGCCCCAATCCGCACAGCAACTGCAACAGGCCGTCCGCAACGCGGTCACTGACTCCGTCCGCGCCCACCTCGTCTCGGATGTCCCCGTCAGCGTCTTCCTCTCCGGAGGCATCGACTCCGGCGCCATTGCCGGCCTGATCTCCGAACTTGGCGGCAAGGTGGAAGGCATCACCGTCGGCTTTGAAGAGTTTGCCGGCCATCCCCATGACGAAGTGCCCATAGCCGCAGCCATCGCCGCGCACTACCAACTTCCCCATCATGTTCGCCGCGTCACACGCGCCGAGTTCGAGCAGGATCTCCCTCGGATTCTCGACGCCATGGACCAGCCCTCCATCGATGGCGTCAACACCTGGTTTGCCTCCAAGGCAGCAGCCGAGCGCGGCTACAAAGTGGTGCTCTCCGGGGTTGGCGGCGACGAACTCTTCTACGGCTACGCGCACATGAATACGCTGCCCCGCACCGCGGCGCGAGGCCGCGCGATCGCCGCCATCCCCGGCGCGCGCCCGCTGATCCGAGCCGCAGCTTCGATGCTGGCAACCGGCAACCGCCATCCCAAGCTGAAAGCGATTCCCGACTACATGGATTCGATTGAAGGCGCATACTTCCTCAAGCGCTGCCTCTTTCTACCCCAGGAGCTTCCCGCGCTGATGGGTGAAGAGGCTGCCCGCGACGGCCTCAATCGCCTCGGCCATTTTGGATGCTCGCCGCCAGGCATGGCCAAGGCCGACGCAGTCACCGGAGCGGCCGGCATCTGCCTGCTCGAATCCACGCAGTACCTGCGCAACCAGCTACTCCGCGACAGCGACTGGGCCAGCATGGCGCACTCATTGGAGTTGCGCACGCCGCTGGTCGATGCCGCCCTGCTCCATTCACTGCGCTCGCTGCACACAGGCTTCACTGGCGGCGCCGGCAAGCGTATGTTGGCGCAGTCTCCAAAAAGCCCGCTGCCGGATCAGATCATCAACCGCCCCAAAACCGGCTTCGCTATTCCAATGGTCGAATGGCTCGCCGCCGCCACCAACCGTCGCGACTGGAATTCCGTGCCGCTGCTCTCGGCTTCTGGAACCCCGTGGACCCGTCGCTGGGCTCGCGTCGTACTCGACGAAGGATTTCACGGAGCAGTCTGAACACCGATGAAAATCCTTCACTTCATCTCGTCCGTCGATCCCGCCACAGGCGGCCCTGTCGAAGGCCTTCGCCAGCGTTGCGACATCTACCGCGCCGGCGGCTTTGAGGTCGAAATCGCCTCTCTCGATTCCCCCGAGTTCGCGCGCAGATCCGACCTCGCGGCATCCGTCATTGGCCTCGGCCCCGGTCGCGGCATCTACGGATACACCCCTCACGCCGTCCCCTGGCTCAAGGCCAACGTCTCTCGCTTCGACGTTGTGTTCGTCAACGGCGTCTGGAACTACAACACCCTCGCGGCGCACAAGGCACTTGCCGGAACAGATATTCCCTGGGCCATCTTCACCCACGGCATGCTCGATCCCTACTTCAAAAAGCAGTTCCCCTTGAAGCACCTCAAGAAGTCCCTTTACTGGCACACGGCGCTTTCCAGGGTCTTCCGCGATGCCACCGCGGTGCTCTTCACTTGCGAAGAAGAAAAGACCCTCGCCCGCCAGTCCTTCTCCCGCTACAAAGTTCGCGAGACCGTTGTGCCCTACGGCACCTTCGGACCCAACTGCGACACCGCCGCCGCCGCTGAGGAGTTCCTCGCCAAGTGGCCCGCACTCCGCGGCCGTCGGCTTGCCATCTCACTCGGCCGCATCCATCCCAAAAAAGGCACAGACATTCTCATCCAAAGTTTTGCAGCCACGCTGGCCCGCAAGCCAGACTGGCATCTGGTCATCGCCGGCCCGGATCAGATCGGCTGGCAAAAGGAACTCGAAGCCCTCGCCGAATCTCTCGGCATCGCCAACCGCATTACCTGGACCGGCAGCCTGAGCGGCTCGCTGAAGTGGGGCGCATTCACCGCATCCGAGGTCTTCGTCCTTCCCTCGCACCAGGAAAACTTCGGCATCGTCGTTGCGGAAGCCATGTCCTGCGGCCTGCCCGTCATTGTCTCCAACAAGGTCAACATCTGGCGCGAGATCGACAGCTACGGCGCAGGGTTCGTCGGCGAAGACACCGTCGCCGAAACCATTGCTTTACTCGAGCGCTGGTCTGCCCTCGCCGACGGCCAGATCGCAGCCCTCCGCGTAAAGAGCAAAAAATGCTTCCATGAGATGTTTGATTTCAACGCAACGTCAAAAAAAGTCCTTGAGAACGTGGAAGAACTGGCTCGCTCAACCCCGCGATACAAGGCCTCTGCTGACTCGCTGACTCGCTAACCCGCGAAGCGGGGCTGACATGCTGAATCGAAAACAACAGCGAGCTCACTAAACTACACCAGCCCCGGCAAACTCAACAGGCACATCACCGCCTGCAGCGCAACAATCGCCCCTGCTGCGTAAATCGCCATCCTGCCCCGCGGCCCATCAAACGCATCGGCAAACACGCCGCCCACAAACGTAAGCAGAAATGGCACAGCCCACAGCCACGGGCTCCCCGGCACATCTGTCAACACCAGCACCATGCAAACCAGCGCACAGATCAGCGGAGCTGTATTGCCAAAAAACCACGACCGCCGCGTACCCAAATAAAGCAGCAGCGCGGAAGCGCAGCCAACCGTGATTCCCGCATTCGGCAGCGCCATGAAAAGCCGCTGCGTCGGTTCCAGCGAGAACCACAGAAACCCCGCCGCCGAGCGAAACACATAACTGAACGCATCCGGCGAGAACCCGTAACAGGCAAACAGCAGTACAATCGCGCCAATCGAGGCTGCAAGCACAATCGGCAAGCACTGGCTGCGACGGCCCTCCGCCACCCAGAGCATCAGCGTCAGCCCCAGCAGCGCGGCCACGGGCAGCGCCGCAATGTGCGATGCAGCCGCCAGCCCCAGCAGCAACGTGAGAAGCAAAATACGCGGGCGCCACTTGCGCCGCGGGCCTTGCATCGCGTGCGCCACGCCAATCGCCGTGTAAACCCCACCGAAGACACCCAGCGCAGCCAGCACCTCAGGATTCGGAGAAACGCACGCCCGTATCACCGCGGGACAAAAGCAATAAAGCGCAAGGGCCGTGTAGCCGCCCAGGTTCCCATAGAGCCGCCTCGACACCCACCAGATGCAACCGCCCAGCAGACACCCGGCAAACAGGAACGGCAAATGCAGCAAGAGCAGAATGTGCGTAAGCTGATGCCGCAACTCCCACACGCTCACCACGCCGCCGGTTTGCATCACGCGATCTTCCGGCTTGCGAAAGTGGTCCAGTCCGCGCTCGAAAAGTATGTCCAGCGAGATGGGCAATCCGGCCGCTCTGTAGGCCGCAATGCCATCATGAATATTGCCGCAGGTGGTGTAGTAGCCCGGCACCGCCGAGGGATTCTCCCACATCTCCCGCCCGCAGCGCGCGTACTGATAATCGACGTCTGTCAGTGTCTGCCGGCTGGTGAGCCACAGCCCTTGCAGCAAAAAGAGCGCCAGCAACCCTGCTGCAATGCGCTGCGGCAGATTGAATCGAAAGCGGCGAAGGATTCCGAACCGGTGGGTCATCACATTCAGGCGAACTTTATCAGTCTAACCGCTGGGTCATGGCCTGCCGCATTTCACACAGGGCCACACCTGTTTCGGTGATATTCTTCATTGCAAGGCAGGCGCATGAGCAGTTTCTTCACCATCGGCCACTCCAACCATGCCATTGAGGCGTGGCTTGAACTCCTGCGTCGGCATACCGTCGAGGTTGTGGTCGATACGCGCAGTTCTCCCTACTCCAAATACGTACCTCAGTTTGACAGGGATCTTGTTCAGCGTTCGCTGGAGCAGGCCGGGTTTCGATATCTTTTTCTTGGTGCGGAGTTGGGCGGCCGCCCGGAGAACCCGGCCTATTACGACTCCAAGGGCCATGTTCTCTACAGCCGCCTCCGCGACGATCACCGCTTCGAGGCTGCGATTGCACGGCTTGAATCCGGCATGGAACGATTCCGCGTCGCTCTTCTCTGCGGAGAGGAAGACCCCGCCCACTGCCACCGCCGCCTGCTCATCGGTCGCGTACTCGCCGAGCGCGGCCACACCATGCTTCACATTCGCGGCGATGGGCGTCTCGAAGCCGATGAAACGGTTGCCGCCGAAGCCGGAAAGCCGCTGGTCGATGCACAGCCCGCCCTGTTTGCGGAACTCGATGAGGACCAATGGAGATCTACAGCATCGGTTTTACCAAAAAAAGTGCCGGCGAGTTCTTCGGCACACTGAAGGCCCACGGAATTGAGCGCCTCCTCGACGTAAGGCTGAATAACACCTCGCAGCTCGCGGCATTTGCCAAGCAAGCCGATCTTGCCTACTTTCTAAATGAAATCTGCTCTGCCACCTACGAGCACGAGCCACTGCTCGCCCCAACGCAGGACATTCTCGATGCATTTAAGAAGAAAAAAGGCGATTGGGATACTTACACCGAAGCCTATCTCTCTCTCATCCGCACAAGAAAAGTAGAATCTGTCCTTTCCATGGAGAGCTTCCAGAAGAAGACTGTCCTTCTGTGCAGCGAAGCAACAGCCGAGCATTGCCACCGCAGGCTTGCGCTCGAATATTTGCAGCAGCATTGGGAAGGTGTAATAATTCGCCATCTTTAAATTCAAGCTCCGGGGGCAAGTTTGGCGGCATGAGCTTCGACCGGATTGTATGTCTAGCCAACTCTTACAAGCACGACCACCGCTGCGTAGCCGGAATCAGCGTGATCACAAAGAAGTGGGTTCGCCTCGTAGGAAGGCAAGTTCCCGGTTGCCTCACCATTCGTGAAACCTGTTACGCGGATGGGAAACAAGCTGCGCTCCTCGATGTCTTTGAAGTTCAGCTAGGAGAAAGTTGCGGCAGCAATTGCCATCCAGAAGATGTGTACGTAGCCGGGGAACCATGGCGCCTGCTTTATCGATACGATGAGCCGAAGTACCGAGAGCAGGTCTACGGTTTTATCAGTAAGCAGCCATCGGTCCTGCAAGGATACACAGACAGCATCTCGGTACAGAAGATCATCGAGCAGCCCAGGGAAAGTTCGCTGGAACTGATTCAACCCGACGACTTATGGTGGTGGATTCGCGAGGAAGGAGACAGGCGGAGGAACCGTGCAGTCTTTCGTGTCAGCAAAGCGAGTCGTGTCCGTTACGATCTGGCCGTTACCGACCCCGTATGGCTGAATCAACTGAAATTTTTGCCGACCGGAATTCACCCGCACTCTCTTTTGATGGGCAATGATCGATCCGAGACATTGCTCTCCGTGAGCCTGAGTGAGAACTTCCATGGATTCCACTACAAGCTGATTGCCGGAGTTGTGAACCTGCCGGAGCTTCGAGCATTGATGTCAAAACCAACTAAGACGGTGGAAGGCCAATCCGAGGTTCCATCTTCGACGCCGCAAACGCCTTCGGGTGGAAGATGGTTTCGACGTACATTTCGCCGGAAAACATAACCGCCAAACCGGCCCCACAACTTTACCCGCGAGTTCCTGCTCTGCTACCGTTGAAACTCCATGCTGACCCGCCGCCAATTCACTCTCTCCGCAGCCGTCTGCGCCCTCGCAACGCGCGCCTCATTCACTCCAGCTCAATCGAGCGGCTTCTATCGCAACCCCATCCTCGGTGGCGAT
>Ga0302320_10011424_pt1 | contig 18796 bp, 21 predicted proteins | sample Bog_T0_3_FD_202130 | JGI IMG/M metagenome (GOLD analysis project Ga0302320, IMG submission 202130) | Peat permafrost microbial communities from Stordalen Mire near Abisko, Sweden - Bog_T0_3 | ecosystem: Environmental > Terrestrial > Soil > Wetlands > Peat | place: Sweden: Abisko, Stordalen Mire...
GGGCGTGATCTGAGATAGCAGGGCAGGCGGCCATTAAGTTGAGCCTGTGAGTTTTCGAAGGTCGCGCAGGACGAACGATATCGAAGCGGACTGCAAAGCCGTGTGGTCCCACCCCTGATGCTGGGGTCAAGTCCTGCGGAGGCTCGTCGGCCCAACCGGGCGCAGACAAAACCTTATCCGCGGGACGACGGGCGCAATGAGCACCTCCCCGAGGAGAGCACGGTATAAGCAGTAAACCATCGCGTGCGGGAATGCCGGGTTTTCCGGTGCCTCCGCTGTGAATACTCGTGCGCAGACGTGCTACCCCTTTTGCGCGCACGAGGCTGCGGGTGCATCAGGCACCCGGCATCCCGCACGCCCTCCGGGCCTTTTCAGGCCCCTCTGGGCGAAAGTACTTTCATCGACTCGGGCGCATCGCGTCGCGAGGCGCGAACCGATGTTTTGATGGTGCGCGGCGCGACGCCGCGTTCGACTTAAGAAATTTTGCTACTTTAAAAATTGGCTGTTGGAAAGTGAATCGATGTCCACCGCGGGCCAGCGGTCGTCGCGGCGTCATCGGTCAGCCGGTCGAGCCCTGCGATCGGCACCCTTTTCCGTCGCGGCGCTCGCGGCCCGTTGCTATGAAACTGACGTCAGTGGCTATTCATTTCCTTGACCTGGCACCCCCTCAGGAACAGCCGCGCGCAGGTCCGCACCCGCTGCTCGATCTCGGACCGCGACGGCAGGGGAATGCCGCCATAGATCGCGGCGCGCTGCGGCGCCGAGGCGACCATGCCGATCAGAATCCCGGCCGCCTCGATGGGATCATCGAGTTCGATCTCGCCACGCTTGATCTGGCCGCCCAGCCAATCGGCCAGCGCCGTCACCGTGCGGGCAATGCCGTTTCGGTAGAAGGTCGCGGCGAGATCGGAAAACTGGCCGGCTTCCTGCAGCACGATGCGCTGCAGCGCGACCACCTCCGCGTCCAGCGTCAGGTCGGCGCAGATCATCAGCGCGGCACGGAGCGCGGTTTCGATGTCGACATCGCTGGCCACGTTCAGGTTGACGTCCGACAGAAAGCGGTCGAGCCGGTCGGACACCAGGGCCTCGAACAAGTCAGCCTTGGTCGGTATCAGGCGATACAGGGTCTTGGTCGATATGCCGGCGCGACGGGCCACGGTTTCCGTGCTGGTCGCGGCGAAGCCGTTGGCGGCGAATTCGTGCCGTGCCGCGGCGTAGACGATCTGGCGCGTTTCATCATCGGGACGCAGCTGCGGCCGTCCCCGGGAGCGCTTTTCGGGAGAGGGTTTCACTTTAGTCATGCTTTCAGATGATGCCTGTCATTCCATTGACAGATCGAATATGCGGCCTATTTTGGAAATTATCAAGTTTCCTAATTGCCACGCGGCGCCAAGCACAGGAGCGGTACCATGATCCAACCTGCCACCTCATTCTCAAATCATCCCACCATTCAACCCGATGCCGTCGCCCCCGGCCTGCTGCCTGAATTGGCCAAGACGAGCCGGTTCAATCTTCGCAAGGCCCTGATGACCGGCGCGGCGATCGTCGCGCTGGCGGCGGGCGCCTGGTACGGCTTCGATTACTGGACCGTCGGCCAGTACCTGGTCTCCACCGACGACGCCTATGTCCAGGCCGACAACACGACGGTGGCGCCGAAGGTGTCCGGCTATCTGCTGCACGTCCTGGTCAAGGACAATGAGCGCGTCAGAACCGGACAAATATTGGCGCGGATCGACGACCGCGATTTCAAGGTTGCGCTCGACCAGGCCAAAGCCGACGTCGCGGCCGCGCGGGCCACGATCTCAAGCAAGCAGGCCCAGCTGGATGTTCAACAGGCGGTGATCAACGCCGCGCGGGCGACGCTCGATGTCGACCAGGCCGTACTGACCTTCGCTGCCCAGGACAACAAGCGCTACAGCGATCTCGCCACCACCGGATCGGGCAGCGTGCAGAACGCGCAACAGGCGCAGGCGCGGATCGCCACCGCCCAGGCTACGCTGGAGCGCGATCGCGCCAATCTGACCTCGGCGCAGAAGCAGGTCGACCTGCTCAACGCCGAGATCGTACAGGCCAATGCGGCGCTGGCCCGCGTCGAAGCCGCACAAGCCCAGGCCGAGCTCAATCTCGGTTACACCGTAATCACAGCACCGATCGACGGCGTGGTCGGCAATCGCAGCTTGCGCGTCGGCCAGTATGTGCAGGCCGGAACCCAGCTGATGTCGGTCGTGCCGGTCGACGGCGCCTACGTCGTGGCGAACTTCAAGGAAACCCAGTTGACCGATGTTCACGACGGCCAGCCCGTCGACATCGCGGTCGACATGTTCCCCGGCCGCGTCTTCCACGGCCAGGTCGACAGCATCGCGCCTGCCAGCGGCCAGGAATTCGCGCTGCTGCCGCCGGACAACGCGACCGGCAATTTCACCAAGGTGGTGCAGCGGATCCCCGTCCGGATCGCGCTCGACGCCGAGAATCGTTCAGCGATCGAGCTACGCCCGGGCATGTCAGTGATTCCAACCATTGCGACCCGTGCGCTGCCTGCCACAATTGACGCTGCCTCTTCTCCTTCTCCCCGCCCTTTGCGGGGAGAAGGTCGGGATGAGGGGCTTCTCTCCTCGCATTCGACTCTTGGAGAGTCCCCCTCACCCGGCGCTTCGCGCCGACCTCTCCCCGCAAGCGGGGAGAGGTATTCGAGCGCAACGGGCTTGCCCGATAATTGTTTTAGGTTTAAAATAATTCGCAGCGTAGCAGAACGCCGGAGGCTGTCATGAAGATTGCGATCATCGGTGGTGGGCCGGCCGGCCTTTATGCGGCGATCCTGCTCAAGAAGCAGCGCCCCGGCGCCAACATCACCGTTTATGAGCGCAATCGCGCCGATGACACGTTCGGCTTCGGCGTCGTGTTCTCCGACGCCACGCTGGATAATTTCGAAAGATATGATCCGCCGAGCTACCGCCGCATCATCCAGGAATTCGCCTATTGGGACGACATCGCGGTGCATTTCCGCGGCACCGTGCACCGGGTCGGCGGCAATGGTTTTTGCGGCTGCTCGCGGCGCCAATTGCTGTTGATCCTGCAGGAGCGGGCGCGCGAACTCGGCGTGACCCTCAAGTTCCAGGCCGAGGTCGATGATGACAAGCAATTTTCCGATGCCGATCTGGTGGTGATATCAGACGGCATCAACAGCCGTTTCCGCGACAAGCATGCCGACCACTTCCAGCCCGAGGTCGATCTGCGCTCCAATCTGTTCGCCTGGATGGGTTCAACCCGCCCGCTCGATGCCTTCACCTTTATCTTCCAGGAAACCGAATGGGGCCCGTTCATCGCCCATGCCTATCAATATGAGGCTGGCCGTTCGACCTGGGTATTCGAGACCGATCCGGTGACCTTCAAGCGCGCCGGCCTCGAAGGGCTCAACGAACAACAATCGGCCGATCGCATGGCGGAGATTTTCGGCTGGTTCCTCGAAGGGCATCCGCTGTTTACCAACCGCTCGATGTGGCGCCAGTTCCCGATGATCCGCAGCAAGCGCTGGGTCAAGGATAACATGGTGCTGCTTGGCGATGCCAAGGCGACGGCGCATTTCTCGATCGGCTCCGGCACCAAGCTCGCGATGGAGGACGCCATCGCGCTCGCCGACGCCATGGCGCGCACGCCGAGTGTCGAGGCCGCGTTGAACCACTATGAGCATGGCCGTCGCGAGGAAGTGGAAAAGATCCAGCACGCCGCCGACGTCTCGCTGGTGTGGTTCGAACATGTCGACCGCTTCTGGGATTTTGATCCCGTGCAATTTGCCTTCGGCGTGATGACCCGGTCCAAGGCCATCACCTATGATAATCTGACGCTGCGGGCACCGGATTTCGTCAAGCAGGTCGACCAGGCATTTGCCCGACAGCTGCGCGCCAAGGGTTTTGATGTCGACGTCGAAAAGCCTGTCGCGCCGATGTTCCAGCCGTTCCGGCTGCGCGAGATGGAGCTTTGCAATCGCGCCGTGGTGTCGCCGATGTGCATGTATTCGGCGCGGGAAGGCGTGCCGGGCGATTTTCATCTGGTGCATTATGGCTCACGCGCGCTCGGCGGCGCCGGCCTGATCTTTACCGAAATGACCTGCGTCGGCCGCGACGCCCGCATCACCCCGGGCTGCGCCGGGCTGTGGAACGACGAGCAGCAGATCGCCTGGCGCCGCATCGTCGATTTTGTGCATGCCAATTCGCCCGCCAAGATCTGCCTGCAGCTCGGGCACGCCGGCCGCAAGGGCGCGACCAAACTGATGTGGGACGGCATCGACCGGCCGCTCGACGAGGGCGGCTGGGAGCTGATCTCGGCCTCGCCGATCCGCTATTTTCCCGACAGCCAGCTGCCGCGCGAGATGGACCGCGCCGCGATGGACCAGGTCAGGGGCGAGTTTGTCGCCGCTGCCAAGCGGGGCGAGGCTTGTGGGTTCGACATGCTGGAACTGCATTGCGCCCACGGCTATCTGCTGGCGAGTTTCATCTCGCCTCTGACCAACCACCGCACCGACGCCTATGGCGGCACGCTGGAAAACCGGCTGCGCTTCCCGCTGGAGGTGTTCGCGGCGATACGCGCGGCTTGGCCTTCGCATAAGCCGATGTCGGTGCGTATTTCCGCCACCGACTGGGCCGAAGGCGGCATATCAGGCGATGACGCGGTCGAAATCGCGCGCGCCTTTGCCGAGGCCGGCGTCGATCTGGTCGATGTCTCGACCGGCCAGACCGTGCGCGAGGCCAAGCCGATCTATGGCCGCATGTTCCAGATTCCGTTCTCCGACCAGGTCCGTAACGAAGCCAGCGTCGCCACCCTGTGCGTCGGCAACATCACCAGCGCCGACCAGGTCAACACCATTCTGGCCGCCGGCCGCGCCGATCTGGTGGCGCTCGGCCGCCCGCATCTGGTCGATCCCGGATTCACGATGCGGGCCGCCGCCTGGTATGGCGCCGATGTGGCATGTCCGCCGCAATATCTGCCCGGCAAGGAACAGATCTTCCGCAACAGCGTGCGTGACCGGCAGGATGCCGAGGAGCTCAAAATTAAGGCTAAGCCGAAGACCCGGGCGGAGCTGAAGGCGGAGGCGGCCAAGCCGCTTGCGGCAGAGTAACGGACCATGCGACGTTAATGTCCGTCTCAGGTCGCGTTGCAGGTCGGAGTGGAGGCGGACGATGAAGGCCATTATCGTCGGGGGCGGTATCGGGGGTCTGACCACCGCGCTGATGCTGCGGGCGCGCGGCATTGCCTGCGAGCTGTTCGAGCAGGCCGACAGCATCCGCGAGCTCGGCGTCGGCATCAACACGCTGCCCCATGCGATCCGCGAACTGGCCGGCCTCGGCCTGCTGCAACGGCTCGACGACATCGCCGTCCGCACCGACGTGCTGTATTATCTCAACCGCCATGGCCAGGAAGTCTGGAAGGAAGCCCGCGGCATCGATGCCGGCCATGAGGTGCCGCAATTTTCCATCCATCGCGGCCGGCTGCAGAGCGTGATCCAGCGCGCGGTCGAGGAACGGCTGGGGCGCGAGGCGATCCACACCGGCTGCCGGCTCGGGGCCTTTACCCAGGACGAAGGCGGCGTGTCGGCCTATTTCTTCGATCGCGCGGGCCAGCATACCAGGACCGTGCGGGGCGACATCCTGATCGGCGCCGATGGCATCCATTCGCGGGTCCGCGACCTGTTGTTTCCCGACGAAGGCCCGCCCTGCTGGAATGGCCTGATGCTGTGGCGCGGCGCCCGCGACTGGCCGGTGTTCCTGAGCGGCCGCTCGATGATCGTCGCCGGTGGCCTGCAGGCCAAGGTGGTGGTCTACCCGATCGCCGAAGGTTCGAGCCCGGCCACCCGGCTGACCAACTGGGCGGTGCTGGTCAAGGTCGGCGACGGCAACGCGCCGCCGCCGCGCCGTGAAGACTGGTCGCGGCCCGGCAAGCGCGAGGAATTGATGCCGCATGTCGCGCGCTTCTCGGTGCCCCATGTCGATGTGCCCGCGCTGATTACGGCGACGCCGGAATTCTACGAATACCCGACCTGCGACCGCGATCCCCTGCCGTGGTGGTCGGCCGGCCGCGTCACTTTGCTCGGCGATGCCGCTCATCCGATGTATCCGGTAGGATCAAACGGCGCCTCGCAGGCCATCCTCGACGCGCGCTGCCTCGCGGACGCGCTGGCGCGCGCCGATCATCCGCGCCAGGCGCTGATGGAATATCAGCAGAAGCGGCTGCCGATGACCGCCGAGATCGTCCGCTCCAACCGCCGCGGCGGCCCCGAAGGCGTCATCGACGCGGTCGAGCAACTCGCCCCCGACGGCTTTGACAATGTCGAGCATGTGCTGAGCTATGCCCAGCGCGAGGCCATCGTGCGCGGCTACGCCAGCAAGGCCGGCTTTGCGGCGCTGCCGGGATTGACGGCGGTGCGGGCTTAAAGCGGTTTTGCAGGCGAGGCCGCAGACTGACGCCGCCAGTCAGCTCCGGGCGACCTAAGTCCGGAAGAAAATCATCCAGACACCACCCAGCAGGATGGCCGCCAGCGCCACGCTGATGATCAGCAGAACCAGCACGCCGGGACCGGGTTCGGCCTGTCGGGCTTCGCCCGGCGTTTCGACAATACGCCCCTCGTCGGTTTTGTACATGGCTGTTCCTCGATCTGTGCTCCGACGTCAATCGAGGCCGGCGCCCGTTGTTCCCAGAGGAACAGGCAGCGCTCTCGCGCGTTTGTCCTTTCGTCAATCACGGGAAACTTCTGCCATGGCTGAGACATTCGACCCGGCCCCGCCGGACAAGCACGCCGATCCATCCGGTGCAAAGACTAAGAAAGACGACGAACTCAAGCGTGGTCTCACGGAGAGTTTTCCGGCGTCGGATCCGCCGAGCAGCACGCAGCCATCGAAAACTGGAAACGATGCCGGCTAGCGGCCAGTCAAACAGGAGCGACACGTGGGATTAGCGAGCTATGAAATTGCCGGCACGGAAGGCGAATGGCGCGTGCGACAGGACGGCAAGATCGAAAACACGGCAGACGCCTATAGTACCAAGGAGGCGGCTTTTGAAGCGGCGGTCGTGGCGGCCTCTCTGGCGCTGCGGCAAGGGCATGAGGTGCGGGTGACAGCGCCGGCAAGCGCGACGGCGACCGGCGCTGCAAGTCCGACCTGATGGTCCGGCCGAAGAACAAGCGGTGATGGTCACGCCTGTGGATCCAGAGATGACCGGCCTGCGCTCGAGAGGCTGGGCCATCGTGTCGGTTCTGACATTGATCGGGGTCGCGCTCGCCTCGCAATATTTCGCCTCGACGAGCGTAGAAGAACCGCGAAGTGCTTCACCGGCACCGTTGGGCAGCGATTTGAAGGGCGCAGACGACGGCCATCGCAGTCGCGGCAGCACCACTGAAGTGGGGATGCCGACGGGCAACTGGAAGGAAAGCCTGCTGAGGATCTATGCGAACTTCACCAGGCACCGGATCATGGCGCTGGCAGCGGGCATGACCTACTACAGTCTGTTGGCGATCTTTCCGGCGATCGCAGCGCTGGTTGCGGTGTATGGCCTGTTTTCCGATCCGTCGACCATCGCCCGGCACCTGGATGTGCTCGGCGGATTTCTGCCGGGCAGCGCCATCGACATTGCCAGGGAACAGCTGACGCGGGTGGCTGCGAAGGGTTCGCACACGCTCGGGCTGACGTTTCTGGCGGGGCTTGGTATTTCGCTGTGGAGCGCCAATGCGGCGATGAAGGCGCTGTTCGACACGCTGAACATCGTCCATGGCGAGGAGGAGAAGCGCGGCTTCGTCAGGCTCAATGCGATCTCGCTCGGCTTCACGATCGGCGGCGTCCTGTTTGTCATCGCCGCGCTCGGCGCCATCGTCGTGATACCCGTGGTGCTCGATGATATCGGATTGTCCGACCGGGGCGATCTGCTGCTGCGGGCTGGCCGGTGGTGGGCGCTGTTTCTCGCGCTCACCTTCGCCTTGGCCATCATCTATCGCTATGGCCCGAGCCGCGTGGTGCCACGATGGCGTTGGATTTCGTCGGGCAGCGCCATCGCGGCGCTGCTCTGGCTCGGCGTCTCGGCGCTGTTCTCCTGGTACGCGGGCAGTTTCGGCCGGTTCAACGAGACCTACGGCTCGCTGGGGGCGGTGATCGGTTTCATGACCTGGCTCTGGATCTCGGCGATCGTTGTCCTGCTCGGGGCCGAGATCGATGCCGAGATGGAGCACCAGGCGGCACGCGCCACCGCGACGGCATCAGCCCCGCGTCGTGGGATTCCCAGACCGGTTTGAGGCCTGCCCGTCTTCGCGCCGAATCCGCGAAGACGGCCAATGAACCGGCCACCGCTCAGGGAAGACCTTCAGGTCATCTTGCTTTCGAGAGCCGATGATCGGAGTGGTCAGCGAGGCCGTCAGGTTTGATAATTCACCAACAGTGCACTCACGGAAGCCGACGTCGAACCGCTTTGGCTGTAGGTCGTCCCTGAAGATTGCGAATCTTCCAGAAGCTTCAGGAAGTCCTTCAGCAGCTTGCTGGCGTCACTCGCTGTGCTGCTGCTTGACGAAGACGAACTGCTCGTCGAGGACGAACTGCTCGAGGAGGAACTGCTGGATGACGAACTGGTCTCGGACGACAACAGGTCAGCAATCGTATAGTCGCTGCTCGAGGAAGATGACGATCCGCCGGATGGCGGCGGACCAGAAGGTGGTCCACCCGCGCCCGGCGGTGGGCCGCCCCCGCCCTGTGGGCCGCCAGCGCCCTGCGCGCCACTTTGGCCGCCTGAAAAAGCGTTGGTGAACAGGTTTTGAAGCTCGGTAGCTTGATCGCTGGTCAATGTGCCGTTGCTCACCTCATTGGAAATGAGGCTGGAGATCTTGGTGCTGAGGGAGCCCGACGAAGGTGGCTGACTATCCGAGGACTGGCTGCTCGTCAGCGACGAACTGATGTCGGTCAGCGCCGTCGATAAAGCGCTTGTATCGCTCGAACTGATCTTCCCCGCTGAAACTTCCGACTGCAGCTCTTGCTGTAGCTTCTGAAGCGGAGAATGAGGCGTGTTGCCGGCCGCGGAGATCGCTGTCATGGTTTGGTTACCCTCGGTTAGACGTGCAACCTAGGGCGCCATGCTTAATAACTCCTGTCCATTCTCGCGTAGATATACGGAGATGACTGGTCGGGCAATCTTGAGCAATCTTCAGAAACAGATCTAACGACCTGGCTGCCGCGCATGATCGGCTAGGGGCTGAACAGGCTCGGGACGCGTGGCGCCGGGCAATGCCAGATCGGGTAGGCGATGGACGCTCTGCCCGATATGGCCGATTTCCCGGGACATGACGGCGTCGCACCAGATCTGGAATCCAGCCTCGCGCGCCCGATCGCAAAAGACATAGTCCTCGCCGACGATGGCGCCATTGGCATCCGTCTCGAACCGAAAATACGGTTTGGAGAGCTTGTCAAAAACAGCCATATTGATCAGCAGGCAGCCGGTCGGAATGCGCTGCATTTCCAAAAGGTCGCCCGACAGGACCGCCGGCTGGGTGGCGAGCTGGGTACCGAGGATATCGAACGGCGCCACACGCTTGGTGTAGGTGGCGCCGACGATGTCCTTGCGGTGAAGCAGGAGACGAAAAAGCGCGGTCGGCGGGAATATCATGTCGCTGTCGAGAAACAGCAGGAAGTCCGCGCCAAAATTCCTGGCAAGCTCGACGCCGTTATTGCGGGCCTGCGCCACGATCGACGATTTGACCGTCATCAGTTGCAACTGCAGTCCGGCCGATGCCATGCAAAGGTGGGCATAGGCCAAGGCAAAATCGGCATGCACCATGTCGCCTGACGGCACGGCGATCGCGACACGAGGCAGCGGGGGCGGCGGCGAATCCATGGCCAGATGTTCCTCGTCCTGCGCTGCCGGGTCAATTAGACTTCGCGCCATTGCGCTGCCGTGACCTGAGCAGCGAGTCTGATCCAGCAAAGTTGGGAAATGAAACTCGCCCGCATCGCAGGAACTCTCCCCGAGTGGAACTCGCGGGGACTCTGCGCGATCAATTTCGCCAGGGCGAGCTGAAGGCCAATGCAACCGGTTCCCAATTGACTGACATAGCGCAGCTGAAGGCCTGATAGGCTCCGAAATGCGCCTCGCTGAAGTCGTAGATGGCAACAAGGTCCGCTTCGGCTCTGGCCGAAACGCGATAGTTAGCCATGGCGGCGGGCGGCAACGCGCCCGCGGGCAACGGTCAACACATCATCCATGCTGACCGTTGTGATGCGTTGGCAATCAGGGTGAGCGAGATAGTCGCGTTAGCGACCGACTTGTTCTTCCCGCGTAAGTGCGTTCCAAGCCGCAAGCTCGGCCTCGCTCGGCGGGAGCGGGGAGCGTCCAGCTCGATGTCGCGCGCATCAGCCATATTCACACTTATAGGGAGATGTCTCGATGCTGGCAAGGGATGAGCAAAGTTCGACAGGTCCGAAGCGCGGTTTTAAGGCGAAGCCGCAAACCGCGACTTCAGACAACGATGGGCATGATCAGTTGAGTCAGGGTCTATACCGCCGATCGTGCGAGGTTTACGGCCTCGCCTCCAACCCGTCTGGCTGAGGTCATTTTGCTTTAAGCCCCAGGCGGCGGCAGGAAGTGGACGTTGTATTCGGCGGCCAGCGCCACGACCTCGTCGGGCTTCTGTTCCTTCATGTTGTGCAGGGCCCAGAACAGATCATACAGCTTCTGACTCGGCGACACCCAGAACAGCACCTTGGCCACCTGGTCCGACTTGTTGAAGATGCCATGCGGCAGGCCCATGCCGAGCCGGATCAGATCGCCTGGCATGGCCTGGGCGTCGCTGCCGCCCAGCATGAAGTCGAGCCGGCCTTCCAGCATATAGAGGTATTCATCCTGGTCGGGATGGATATGCGGCGGCACGAAGGTGCCGGGCGGCATGGTCGCATGCCAGGAAAAGCTGTGGTCGGTGCAATTTTTCGGCACATAGGTCTGGCCCAGAATGTTCCAGGAAATGCCCTGCATGCCTTCATTGGCCCGGGTGATCCCGGTGATCTCGGTTTTCACGGTGGTTCCTCCTGGTCTAGAGCGGTTTCCGGTTGTCGGGAATCATCACGGTAACCAACGTTTTTCGTCATTGCGAGCGTAGCGAAGCAATCCACCTCTCACCGGGCGCAAGTCCATGGATTGCTTCGCTACGCTCGCAATGACGCGGTCAGGCCGGGCCATGCAATCCAAGTGGAAAGCGCTCTCTGGCTAGTTCGACGGCGCGCAATCCTTGGCGTAGCGGTCGCCGTAGTTCTCGAACACTTTCTCCACGATCTCGGTCTGGAATTTGCCGTCGGGGCGTTTTGCGACCTTGGTCAGATAAAAGTCCTGGATCGGGTAGCCATTGACATTGAACTTGAAACCGCCGCGCGGCGAGTTGAAATCCGCCTTCTTCAAGGCCGCGATCACCGCTTCCTTGTTGGAAAGATCGCCCTTCACCGCCTTGACGGCGCTGTCGATCAGAAGCGCTGCGTCATAGGACTGCATGGCGTAGGTCGCCGGAATGCTGTTATAGGCGGCCTCATACTCGGCGACAAATTTCTTGTTGGCCGGATTGTCCATATTGGGCGCCCAGTCGGCGCCGCCGAACATGCCGACCGCCGCGTCCTGTTGTGCCGGCAGAGTCGATTCGTCGACCGTGAACGCCGACAGCACCGGAATCTGATCGGCGAGGCCGGCCTGCTTGTATTGTTTGACCAGGCTGACGCCCATGCCGCCCGGCATGAAGGTGAACACCGCGTCGGGCTTGGTCGAGGCGATCTTGGACAGTTCGACCTGGAAATCCAGCGTGCCGAGCGGCACGTAGCTCTCCTCGACGATCTCGCCCTTGTAGTCGAGTTTGAAGCCGGCGACCGCATCCTTGCCGGCCTGATAGTTCGGCACCATGAGGTAGACCCGCTTGTAGCCACGGTCCTGCGCCACCTTGCCAAGGATCTCGTGCACCTGGTCGTTCTGGTAGGAGGTGACATAGAAATACGGACTGCAGGCCTTGCCGGCATAGCTCGACGGCCCGGCATTCGGGCTGATCAGGAAGGTCTTGGAATCGATCACCGGCCGGTGGATCGCGCCGAGGATGTTGGAGAAGATCGGCCCAACCACGAAGTCGACGTGATCGCGTTCCAACAGCCCCTTGACCTTGGTCACCGCGGCGTCCGGCTTCAATTCGTCATCGACCACCACCATTTCGACCTCCCGGCCGGCCATCTTGCCGCCGAGATCCTTGACGGCGAGGGCAAACCCGTCACGAGCCTGCGCGCCGAGCGAGGCCGCCGGGCCCGACAGCGTCACGATCACGCCGATCTTGAGCTTGTCTTCGGCGCTCGCCTGACCGGCCGTGACGCTCAACAGAGTTGCCAGCCCGGCAAACTTCAAAAGCTGTTTCATCCTATCTCCTCTGATCGGCTGCAACGGAGCCGAAATGTGGTTCACGCTAGGCCTGCCGAACCCGCTCGATCCCGGGCGGGAGCTTATGCCGACGCCGGCTCTGCTCGCAAGCCAAGCCCCCGACCAGCTAGGTCCCGATCAGCTGCGCCGTTGACCGGTTGAGCCTCGGACAAGCCTCGGCCGGCTGGTCTTCCGAGCCAAGGCCATGCAAGCCCCGCGCCAACTGTTTTAAGTCTAAAGAAATTCGGGGAACATCCGAAACCACGTCCGAATGCTGCAGAAGCGACGTTTTGACTTGCAGCCGGCGCTGAATTATTTGAAGGTCAAAATAACCCGCTGAGGCCGGCGCGACATTCGTGGACGGCTTGGGCTTGGGCGACTTGGGCCTGCACGACTTGGGCCTGCACGAGGTGTGATCGCGTCATGATCCTTGATTCCGAGACCAAGGCTGTCGAACTCCCGGAGGATCACGGCAACGAACTCCGCTTATGGCTCAGGCTTCTGACCTGCACCACGCTGATCGAAAGCGAGGTGCGCGGCCGCCTGCGCGAGCGTTTTGATGTCACTCTGCCGCGGTTCGACCTGATGGCCCAGCTCGACAAGGTGCCGGACGGCATGACGCTGTCGGATGTCTCGAAACGGATGATGGTGTCGAACGGCAATGTCACCGGGCTGGTCGAGCGCCTGGTCGAATCGGGCCATCTCGACCGCCGGACCTCGGATACCGACCGCCGCGTCCAGGTGATCCGGCTGACCAAGACCGGCCGCGCCGAGTTTCGCAAGATGGCGGCCGAGCACGAGATCTGGATCGCCGATCTGTTCGCCGATCTGGTCCCGAAGGATGTCCGCGAGTTGATGCGGCTGCTGGCCAAGACCAAGGCCTCGGCGCAGCAATCGGCAGGGCGGCGGGCGGTCAAGCCGTGAGCAAGCCCGTCGACTATGAGGTCGAATACAACAACCGGGCGCGGGTTCCGGAAAACCCCGCGCTGATCCAAGGCTGGGCCCGCGATGCCCGGGCCTATCGCAGCCTTCATGCGCCGCGCGCCATCGCCTATGATAGCGGGGCGCGGCACAGCATCGATTTTTTCGAGGGCGATCCCGATAGCCCGATCGTCGTCTTCATCCATGGCGGCTACTGGCAGGCGCTGGATATTTCGTTTTTTTCGCACCTCGCCGCGGGGCCGAATGGCCACGGGCTCAGTGTCGCCATTCCCGGCTACGAGCTGTGTCCCGCCGTCACGGTCGATCAGATCATCCAGCAGATGCGGCGCGCGATGCGCGCACTGGCGCGGCTGCAGCGGCCGCTGATCGTCTCGGGTCATTCCGCCGGCGGCCATCTCGCGGCCTGCATGCTGGCAACCGACTGGCCGGCTGTCGACGCGTCACTGCCCGACAATCTCGTCATCGCCGCCTACGCGATTTCGGGCCTGTTCGATCTCGGGCCCCTGGTCGAGACCTCGATCAACGGCGCGCTGCGGCTCGACCAGACGGCGGCCCGGGCGGTGAGCCCGCTGTTCTGGGACGCGCCGACCCGCGGAACCCTCGATGCGGTGGTCGGTGAACGGGAAAGCGCGGAATATTTCCGGCAGAGCCAAGCCATTGTCGAACGCTGGGGCAATGCCGGCCTGCCGACACGGTTCGGCCTGATCCCGGACGCCAACCATTTCACCGCGATCGCGCCGTTGGCTGATCCGGCTTCGGCCATGGTCGCGCGACTGCTGGAATTGGCCGGGCGCTCAGCGCCCGCATCTCGATCATAAACTCATCAGCGGGCTGCCCAAATTCCGCCCTTGCAGAAATTTGTTTTAAGCCTAAAATGATTTCTCGCGCGGCCGGGCGTTCGGTTCGGATGTGGGCCGCCACGCGCCGAGTCTGCGGTGGCACCGAGTCTGCGGTGGCATAAAGTTCTGCAATGATCCAACTCCTGCAACGATGAAAGGAGCGTGCGATGGCCAATCCGGCAAAAGCAGCGGTTAATGAGATGCAAACTCACTCCGCTCATGTCGACAGCTTCGCGCGGGATCATCTGCCGCCGGCCGACCTTTGGCCGGAATTCAAGTTCACGCGGCCGGAACTGCAATATCCGCCGCGATTGAACTGTGTCACGCATTTCGTCGATCGCTGGGTCGAGCAGGGCCACGGCGAGGCGCCCTGTATCATCAGCCCCGATGTCAGCTACAGCTATCGCGAACTGCAGCAACTGGTGAACCGCATCGCCAATGTCTTGACTGGCGAGCTCGGACTGGTCACCGGCGGCCGCGTGCTGCTGCGCGCCGCCAACAGCCCGATGATGGTGGCGACCTATCTCGCGGTGCTGAAAGCCGGCGGCATCGTGGTGGCGACCATGCCGCTGCTGCGCGCCAAGGAACTGGCCTATCCGATTCAGAAGGCGAAAATCGCGCTGGCGCTGTGCGACGGCAAGCTTGCCGATGAAATGGAAAAGGCCAAAGCAGTGGCGCCGGAGCTACAGCGCGTGGTCTATTGGGGCACCGGCGAGGCCGGCTCACTGGAAGATCTGATCGCCAAAGCGAGCGCGGAATTCACCGCCGTCGATACCGCCTCCGACGACATCTGCCTGATCGCCTTCACCTCGGGCACCACAGGCGATCCGAAGGGCACGATGCACTTTCACCGCGACATGCTCGCGGTCTGCGACGGCTATGCCCGCAACGTGCTGCGGGCCAGGCCGGACGACCGTTTCATCGGCTCGGCGCCGCTCGCCTTCACCTTCGGCTTCGGCGGGGTGTTGTTCCCGATGCATATCGGAGCGTCGTTCGTGCTATTGGAAAAGACCGGGCCCGATGAACTGCTGGCTGCGATCGAGCGCTATAAGGTGACCGTGTGCTTCACCGCGCCGACCGCCTACCGCGCCATCCTCGGCAAGCTCGCCGGCCGGGACATCTCGTCGCTGCGCAAATGCGTGTCGGCGGGCGAGACGCTGCCGAAGCCGACCTTCGAGGCCTGGCTGAAGGCGACCGGCCTCAAGCTGATGGACGGGATCGGCTCGACCGAGATGCTGCACATCTTCATCAGCGCGACCGAGGACGACATTCGCCCGGGCGCTACCGGCAAGCCGGTGCCGGGTTATGAAGCCAAGATCATCGACGACGAGGGCAACGAGCTGCCGCCTGGGACGCTCGGCCGGCTGGCGGTACGCGGCCCGACCGGCTGCCGCTATCTCGCCGACGAGCGCCAGCGCAAATATATCAGCCGCGGCTGGAACGTCACCGGCGACACCTATGTAATGGATAGCGACGGCTACTTCTGGTACCAGTCGCGCTCCGACGACATGATCATTTCCTCCGGCTACAACATCGCCGGGCCCGACGTCGAAGCCGCCCTGCTGAGCCATCCGGCGGTGGCCGAATGCGGCGTGGTCGGCGCCCCCGATGAGGCCCGCGGCATGGTCGTCAAGGCCTATGTGGTGCTGGCGCCGGGCACCGAAGGCGATGCGACGCTGGCTGCCGCGTTGCAGGAGCATGTCAAACGCGAGATCGCGCCCTATAAATATCCGCGCGCGATCGAATTCGTCGCGCAACTGCCGAAGACCGAAACCGGCAAGCTGAAGCGATTTGCCTTGCGCCAGCAGGCTGTGGCCGGCGCGCCGGCGAGCCCGGCCCGGATGGCCGCGGAATAAGACGACTAAGGGATGGAGAGGATTTGGTGAGCACGTCCAAGGGGCCCACGCTGGCGGTGCTGCCGCTTGATCAAAGCGAACCGCTCGAGGCCGGCGTACAAGTGCTGCAGCCCGCAGGCTGGCCGGCGCCGAAGGGCTATGCCAACGGTATGGCGGCCTCTGGCCGTATCGTGGTCACCGGGGGCGTGATCGGCTGGGATCCGCAGGGCGAACTGCCGGGCGATTTTGTCAGCCAGGTGCGTCAGGCGCTGAGCAACATCGCGGCCATCCTGGCCGAGGGCGGCGCCCGGCCCGAGCATCTGGTGCGGCTGACCTGGTATGTCGTCGATATCGAGGAATATCTGGCAAGCCTGAAGCCGCTCGGCCAGGCCTACCGCGATATTTTCGGCACGCATTATCCGGCGATGGCGTTGGTCCAGGTGGTGCGCCTGGTCGAACGCGCGGCCAGGGTCGAGATCGAGGCCACCGCGGTAGTGCCGCAGTGAGGCCGGCCCGGAGCTGCCGGCCGCGCGATTGACGAGCCGTCCATTCGTTCGGATTCTTGATCCCGCCGGAGGCCCTGTGCTTGGTCCCGTCTCGACATCAGGCTTGATGGATGTCGGTGCCGGCAAAATCCTGGCCCTTGAACAGCAGCGGCTCGCCGCGGGTCAGCGCCAGCGCATATGAAAAGCAATCGCCATAATTCAGGGCGGCGGGGTGACGTCCCTTGCCGTAACGGCGCCAGGCGCGTCGCGCCGCCTCAGCCTGTTCGGCATCGACAGCGACAATCTCGGCAGCGATCTTGAGAAGCCACAGATCAAACTCGCGTCCGCCCGCATCACCGAGCCGGGCCTCAATCACGATTGTGGCTTCAAGAACGGTTGCTGCAGAGATCAGGCGCACAGGGTCATCCGCGATCCGTCCCTCGATCAGCGCCGCATCAGCCTCGTTGAGGGCGATTGCCACGATCGCGGAGGTATCGATCACCATTACCGCGGCAATCCATCCGCATCATATCCGATAATGTCTTCGGGCGTCCGATCATCCAAGACCGCCATTGCACTCCACCGCCGACGGATTTCGGCCATATCCTCCAGCAGGGCTGCCTTGCCGGATTGGCCACCAATCCGGCGCAATCGCTCCTCGATGGCGCGTCTGGTTGCCGTTGTGATGGTCTCCCCGGTGAGTTGTGCCAAGCTCCGAGCCAATCGCTCAGTTTCAGGATCTTTGATACTCAGAGCCATTAAAGGGTTCCTTGGTTCCTATTGAGGTATATTCTACCTTCAAATGGACCTTCTGTCACTAGCCAACACAAGGAGTTTGCCATGCGGCCACATCCGTGACCTCAGGTCTTCTGAAGCTGATGCTGCTCGATTGCAGCGTTCCCGGCGAGCCGCATGGCGAGATTTGGCCGGCTCGTCACCCATCAGGTGCCGATCGGCGCGTTCGAGGGGCCGCATCCGTTCTTTGGGCCCGACGGCAAATTGCTTTCAGCCTGATGGCCTCAGTTCGCCTTCGCCAGGTCATCGTCCTCCGGTGAATTCAGATACATCCCGGACATTGAATCGACCCAGCACAGATGGTCATGTACTTTGTTGACGCCGGCCACATTCTCGGCGGCGACGATGGCGGCCTTGCGAGCGCGTTCTTCGCTGATCACGCCGCTCAGATGCACGATGCCGTCGCGCACCACGACGCTCAGCCCGAACGGGCACCAGTCCGCCTTTTCCAGCACCGCGATGACACCGTTGCGGATCTGGTCGTCGTCGGCGGTTGGATCGGGGACGTCGCGGGCGAGGCTGGCCACCGCCTGCAGCAGATTGGCGCGTGAGACGATGCCAACGAGCTTGTCGTCGCGCAGCACCGGCAGCCGCTTGACATTCTTCTTCTCCATCAGCGCCACGATCGTCTCCAGTGGCGTGCCTTCGCTGATCGTCAGGGGTTCCGGGGTCATGATCTCGGACACCTTGCGGCCGTGCTCGTGAACGAAGTCGCTGGCCGCCTTGCCGGGGCCGAGAATGAATTTCAGGAACCGGCCCCGCTTGCGCTGGGTGCCGATTTCGCCGCGGCGTAGGAAGTCGCCCTCGGAGACAATGCCGACCAGGCTGCCGGAGGCATCGACCACCGGCAGCCCGCTGACATGGCGTTGCAGCATCAGCTTGGCGGCATCAGCGATGTTGGTATCAGGGGTGACGGTGATGACGCTCTGCGTCATGATCTGGTGGGCGCGCATGGCAGCCTCCGCAGGTTTGAGAAAACCTTGATCCATCCTACTCAGGAGTCCTAGGCCGGCCGGCGCAGCTTGATTTGATCCAGGTCAAGGGCGGTGGGACCGCGGCGCATTCGGTCAAGGACGTCAGGTCGATGTTCGCGGTGTGTGGTCAGCACCAGATCGAATTCCTGCGTCGCGACAATGAACGGCTGTTCAAGCACGGCATCCACGTCATCGAAAACGCCTCGAAACTGTTCAATAGCCGGCCCGGCGGCTGACGGCGTCGGTGAGATCGATGCCTCAGCTCGCAAATGAGCGCCGCGCGGTCAGCTTGCGGTAGGCCCTGGAGGCGTTGTGCAGCAGGCGCTTCTCGGCCTTCGGGCCAAGAAATGACAAGGGGGCAGGGACGCCGTCGTGCCGCAGCGCAGCCGCCAGCGCGCGGCCATTGGCGGCGTCGTTCAACTGGCCGAGACATTTCTGTGCTTTACGCAGGTATTTCAAATCTTCCAGCAGATCCCTGAAGCGGCGGTCGGTGAGCAGGTCCTCGAAGGCGGCGATCGAATAGGTCA
>Ga0302320_10011425_pt1 | contig 18795 bp, 16 predicted proteins | sample Bog_T0_3_FD_202130 | JGI IMG/M metagenome (GOLD analysis project Ga0302320, IMG submission 202130) | Peat permafrost microbial communities from Stordalen Mire near Abisko, Sweden - Bog_T0_3 | ecosystem: Environmental > Terrestrial > Soil > Wetlands > Peat | place: Sweden: Abisko, Stordalen Mire...
TCCGCCTGCTTGATCTTGAGATTGGGCTGCGACTCAAGCACCTCACGCATCTTCAGTCGATACGCCTGCTTGTCGCACTGCGCCCGGGGCGACCACACCGCCGGGCCGCGCGAAGTATTCAGCAACCGAAACTGGATGCCCACCGCATCGGCAATCTCGCCCATGATGCCGCCGAGCGCGTCGACTTCGCGCACCAGATGCCCCTTGGCGATCCCACCAATCGCCGGATTGCACGACATCTGCGCAATCAGATCGGTGTTCAGCGTGAACAGCGCAGTATTCAACCCCATCCGAGCCGCGGCCATAGCCGCCTCGCAGCCGGCATGTCCCGCGCCCACCACGATGACGTCGAATTGTTCGGTGAAGAGCATTACAGCTCCATTGTAGCCGGAGCGAACGGGCCAAGCTGATGTCCGCGACAAGGAATTTACAGGTGGGATTTTGCGTCGAGCGCGGCAAGATCCTCTTCGGTAACGAAGTCGGCGACAAAACGAGAGTGTCTACTGAGAGAAAAACGCCCGTAGCCTAGAACGGATTCAACTTCTCCAGCCCCTTTTTCTTCTTCGGCTTGCTGGAGGAAATATCTTTGTCGTCGGCCGGCTGATCCGCTTCGCTGGTGCCCGCACTCGTGGTAGTCGCCGCCCCTGACTGAATTTCATTCACCTGCTGTGGAGCAGGCGCAGTCGCACTATCTGCCGCCACATTCGGCTTCAACTCGTTCGGGTCGGCCGCCGCTGGCGCAGCATCCGAGGTCGGCGGAGCGGAATTATCCGCAGGCGGCGCACTCGCGGATGCATCCGGAGAAGTTGCCGGCGCTGCTGCATCGGGTGCAGGCGTATCCGAGCGTGGCGCAGCTTCGCCCGCAGGCACAGGGCCGCTGCCCACGGCCTCTACGGAAACCGATTTCCCACCGCCGCCGACTGCCGCTGCATTCGCTTCCCGCACCACATCACTCGGACTCATCGGCTGGGAATCGACCAGCGTCGGTTCGCCGATCGTCACCGCGCTGCTGACGTCGGGATGCTTGGCGAACGAGTGCATCACCTTCGCCACCATGGTGTTGTCCTTGCGGCTGTCGATCTCCGCCTTGTTCTGGGCGACCTCAGCTTTGGTCGGCCGCGGGATCGGCATCTTGAGATCCGCCAGCCGCTTCTTCGCATCATCGGCCCGATCCATCAACGGATATCGCGTGATGATTCGGCTGTAAGCATCCGCCGCGTGCTTGGTGAAATCCTGAAGCATGTTCGATTTCGCGGTCTCGTTGATGCATCCCTTGGGAACGTTGAAAGCCGTGCAGGAAGGCCGCGCCCGCAGAATCTTGAGCTCGCCTTCATAGGACTGGCCCAACAGATAGAGACCTTCGTCGGCCTTGCTGTAAAGCGGGAATCGGTCTTCCAGCGTACGCAAACGCGCGATCGCCGCGGGATATGACTGCCTCAAGTAATAAAACTTTCCCACTTCAAACTCCCGCTCAGCCACCACTTCCTGCACTTGCAAAAGTTTTTTCTTGGCTTCTGGCACCAGCTTGCTGTCGGGAAATTCCGAAATCAGATTGCGATATTCTTCCTCCGCCCGCAGCGCGTGCGTGAAGTCACGATCCGGCTTTTCCATTTGCTCATAATGAATGTTCGCAATCTTCAACTGCGCTTCCGCCGCCTCCGGCATGTTCGGGAAGAATGTCTTGAAGTCGTTATACTCAGCTTCGGCCTGGGCCAGCGAAGCGGTTCCGCCCTCGTCATACCATGAGTCAGCCAACGACAGTTTGGCGCGCGCGATGTATTCCGAATCGGGATACGTGTTGATCATCGTCTGCAGCGTCAGCCGCGCAACGTCGTAGCGGTTGTGCTTCATCGCGTCCATGGCTTTGTCGAATAGCACTTTGTCGGGCTGCTTCGAATCCACACTCGCAATAGGATTGGACACCTTTTTATTGGTGCAGGCGACCGTGACCACCAAAAGCAAAACAAACAGCGAAATTTTGATGCGACGCAACATAATTCTCCGAGACTTCTGAACTCCGATTACACCTTCACCATCGTCGCTTCCCGCGCCGCGCGCAGCAAGCCTTCCGCATTCTTCTTTGGATCGCCTTTGCCAAACACCGCGTTGCCCGCCACTAAGATTTCGGCTCCCGCCTGCACCACTTCGGCGACCGTATCCGATCCTATGCCGCCGTCCACTTCAATGCGAAAATTCAATCCGCGCTCCCGGCGAAGCTCAGCCAGCTTTCGGATCTTGTGCAAGGACGAAGGAATAAACTTCTGTCCGCCGAAGCCAGGATTCACCGACATCACGAGCACATAGTCCACAACGTCGAGCACTTCGCTCAGAGTATCAACCGGAGTCGCAGGATTGATCACAACTCCAGCGCGCATTCCGTGGCTCTGGATTAAATGGAGCGAGCGATCCAGATGGCGGCACGCTTCCTGATGCACCGAAATCCAATCCGCGCCCGCAGCGGCGAAATCCGGGACATACTGGTCGGGATTCTCAATCATCAGGTGGCAATCGATAGGCAGTTTCGTGGCCGCACGAAGCGACTTTAAAACTGGTGGCCCGATCGTGATATTTGGGACAAAGTGGCCGTCCATAACGTCGAAATGGACGACGGTCGCACCGCCCTCGGTCGCGGCGGACACTTGTTCCCCCAGACGGGCGAAGTCCGCAGACAATATCGACGCTGCCAATTCAATCAACCGGGTGCTCACCAAGGCTGTTTCGGGTACAGAAAAAGCCCTCTTTAATGGGAGATAACTTTACTCGGAGTTTACCACGATGCGCCGGAATTATCCGGGTAGAGCGGCCATCCGCGGCGAGGACGATGCAAAGCCGGAATTCACCGCAAATTCATATACCCGACATCTGCCTGCAACACGGCATGGTTACTCTTTAAACATCACCAATGCCCTTCTAACCGGGAGGGATCTTAGGACAGCCTCGGGGGGCTCCGGGCTGTCCTTACTTTTTGTCCACGACTCAGCGCAAGTAAGACCGCACTAGATTGATCAGCTCATCGGCGGCTTCGCTTTGATCGCGCGTCGGCTTGCGCGCGGCGTCCAGCACATGGAAGCGCACATGATCTTCGACCAGTTCCACCATCAGCCCGTTCATCGCGCCGCGTGCCGCGGTGATCAGTTGCAGCACGTCGCCACACTCTTTTTCTTCCGCCAAAGCCCGCTCGATGGCTTCGATCTGACCACGAATGCGGCGCGTCCGCAGTATGAGTTTTTCTTTTTCCTTGAGAGTGTGGGCCATAGGCTTCTCCAATCTTCTTGACAATACTACAGGGGGGTATAGTATAACGTCAATCAAGCTTTATCTCGGGTTTAGGCAACTTCCTGGCTGTGTAACCATGATGGGACGAAAATTTCAAAACTCGACTAGCGAAATACGCTGAAAGCCAGAAAACCAACTCGCGCCCGAATGCGAGGCCCTGGATGGGCCCTTTGTGCTTTTCTTCTGCTCGGCACGCTCGTTCTCCGATGCTCTGGCCAGTCGTCTCCAGATGCGGAAAACTCAGCCCAGTCTACCGACACGCAACCCGCGGCGGATCAGAGCGCGCCCCGCCCCGAGGAGCAAGCGCCCATCCTGACCATGTTCGCGCATTCCCAGACCGCCCGATGGTGGATCTCCGGTCAGGACAACATCATCTTCCAATATCATCCCGCCTTCCATGCGCTATACAACGGCCCCAATAGCCTGCAACCGCACTACGAAAATGCAACCTCGCATGTGGGGACAATTTTTCTTGGCTACGAGATCACTCACACCACTGAAATCCTTTTCGACCTGGAGGAAGCCAGCGGCGGCGGTCTCAGCGACTCCCTGGGTCTGGGCGGCGAAACCGATCTGGATGTCGTCCGCAATCCGCTACTGTCCAAAAACATTTATGTCGCGCGCATCCTGATGCGGCAGATCATTCCGCTCAGTCACCAAACCATCGAGGTGGAGCGTGGTCCGTTCGGACTAGCCACGCATTTACCTGTGCGCCGCATTGAACTCCGCGCGGGAAAATTCGGCACTGCAGATTACTTCGACGTCAACGAAGTCGGCACCGACAGCCACTTCCAATTCATGAACTGGACCGTCGACAACAATGGCGCATACGACTATGCGGCCGACACTCGCGGCTATACTTACGGCATCATTGCGGCCTACTACGATCGAAACTGGGCCTTCCGCTACGGCGAGCAACTCATGCCCAGCGTCGCAAACGGCCCCGATCTGGTATGGGATCTGCGCAAGGCGCGGGCTGAAAACTACGAACTCGAACTGCATCCCGGTCGCGGTGCGACTCGCCCGACTACCGTTCGATTGCTGGCATTCGAGAACCATGCCAACATGGGGGTCTATCGCCAGGCCGTGAACAACTATCTCTCCGGACTCACGCCACGCCCGGAGATCGCAGATCATCCTTTCAAAGTCACGGTCAAGTATGGCTTCGGCGTAAACCTTGAGCACGACTTCACTCCACTGTGGCGCGGCTTCGGCCGCTTCGGATGGAACGAAGGCCAGCATGAGTCTTACGCATACACTGAAGTCGATCAGACTTTTGCCGTCGGCACAGACTATGTAGGGAAGCGCTGGCACCGGCCCAACGACAAGGTCGGATTCGCCTTCGTATCGAATGCCATTTCAGCCGACCATCAACACTACCTGGAACTCGGCGGCCTTGGCTTTCTTTTGGGCGACGGCCATCTGAACTACGGCCGCGAGAATATCGAAGAGACGTACTATAACGCGCACATCTGGCGCGGATTGTTTATGGGGCCCGATCTTCAACACATCGACAATCCCGGATACAATCGCGATCGCGGTCCGGTCTGGGTGGGAAACTTCCGTTTCCATTTGGAGTTCTAATTCACCAACAGTTCACACTTTGTTACACGACTCCCCGCTAACCATCACAATCCTACTGCGTCCATTCACTGAAGCGAAATCAGCGGGAACTTTTGCTACGGCGATCGCGTAGTTAAGGGAGATGAAGCAAGAATGAGGCAAGGGACAATCTGCCTCGTTCGGCACAAAACTTGAAGGGTAAGGGACTGCATCACTTTCGGTTTGGCGGCCCAGGTGAAGCAATCCCCGCAGCAGAACGGCGAAGCCGAAACTTCGTTTGCTCTGACCCCTGCCCCTGCATTGTAAGACTTTCGCCAGGAAACACAAGCTCTTTGCGAAGGCCAGCCGCCCAGAACCACTCCCGATCATCGGGATCAAAAGGAGAAGTTATGAAGTCTACAAAGAACCTGATCCTCACCCTGGGCCTGGCGGTCCTCACAGCAACCAGCGCCTTCGCGGCTCCTAACAAGGGGTCATTGCAGATCACCAGCCCAGTCAAGATCAACGGGACTCAGCTTAAGCCCGGCGACTACTCGGTCAAGTGGGAAGGCACTGGATCGAACGTCCAGCTCAGCATTTTGCAAGGCCGTTCGGTGGTCACAACCGCGACCGCTCACGTCGTCGAATTGCCGCAGAAATCAACCAATGATGCAGCCGTCATCACCACCGGCTCCGACGGTACGAAAAACATTGCCGAGATTCATTTCATCGGCAAGAAAGAAGCTCTCGCCCTTGGCGACGGCATGTCAAAGGCGAACATGAGCGGCAGCAATTAGCTAGTCGCTCTTTTCACTGCATTCAAAAGGGGACGGCGGAGCCCCATCGCCGTCCCTCGATAATTAAAGACTCCGCCCGCCCCAGGCGGCTTAAGGAAAATATTCTTTCGCTTCCGCCGAATTCCGCATTATCATACCCGTTGCCTGTCTCTAAGTAATTTTTTGAACACTGGACGATCCTTAAAATTATGAGAACCCTGTCGCGCATTCCCCGCTCCGCACTGTTCCTTTTTCTCACATCGACGCTCGCCGCATATCCCGCGCTTGCGCAAACTACTACGACCGCCAAACACACCACCGCGGGTAAGCAGGATATCGTCAGCCAGGTGCTCAAGCTTTTGCAGGCCAAGCTGCCAGAGAGCGTCATCCTGAATAAAATTCAAACAACGAACACTCCGGTTGATCCGACGACGGATCAATTGATCGCGTTGAAGCAAGCGGGCGCCAGCGACGCAGTTCTCGCGGCGCTTGAGAATCCCAGTGGAGCCGCGGCTCCGGCGGCGGCTCCGGCCGCAGCACCACCGCCTGCCGCCGCCTCCGAGCCGGTCGCGACGCCCGCCGCAGGCTCGGCAGCGGCCGCCAATGTGCGCTCCGCCGACAAGAAGCGCATTGCTGTCGATGAATTCGATTACTCCACTGTCAAAACCACCGTCGCAGCGGTCTTCGGCACCGATCAAAACATCGGCAAAGGCATTCAAGCCATGTTCGTGAAGCGCATCGCCGAAGAGGGCAAAGTCGTCGTCGTGGAGCGCGCGAAAATTAACAAGATCATGGCCGAGCAGGATCTCAATGCCAGCGGTCGCGTGAAAAAGGGAACGGGCGGTCAAGTCGGCAACATTCGCGGAGCGGACGCCATCCTTTACGGCGACATCGTCGTGTTCGGTCGCGACGACCGCAAGAAGCAAGTCGCCGGCGGAGGCATCGTGGGCGGCGCGTTCGGTGCGATCGGCGCCATGAGCAAAAAAGATAAAGCCGTCGTGGTCATCGACTATCGCCTCGTCGACGCTGAAACCAGCGAAGTCATCGCCACCGGGGAAGCTCGCGGTGAGTCGGTAAGAAAGAGCGCCGGCCTCGCTGGACTCGCCGGTTCTTTCGGCGGCGGTGGCGGCGGACAAGTTGACATGACGTCCTCGAACTTCGGCGAAACTATCGTAGGCGAGGCCACCATGGATTGCGTCAACCATCTCGCCGACGAACTCAACAAGCAACTGCCCAATCTCGAACAGAAGCACGTGGACATCTCAGCTCGCGTCGCGTCCGTCAACGGTACTACGTTGATCATCAACGCGGGTAGCGCACAAGGCGTCGCCGTCGGCGATGTGCTGCAAGTCTCCCACATTCTGAATGAAGTGAAAGACCCGCAGACCGGCGAAGTGATCGATCTCAACACCCAGAACATCGGCACATTAGAGATTACGGCGGTCAAAGATCGAACTGCGAGCGGGACGTTCCATGGAACCACGGCATCAAAGATCGGCGACGTCGCCGAGAAGCACTAAGGGCAATAAGCGTTTGGTGATGAGTGCTATCAAAGACGCATTCAGGCTGCGTAGGAGACGACTCGGGAAGGGCTATGTTTTTGTGATTTCGCCCACCGCTCGCCAGGCCTGATTGATGGCCTCGTCGGTGTAGGCATAGGCTCCGGCGTCGGCGTTCGCGATGGCGATTCGGCCAAACGGCTTGCGCGCGATTTCGCAGGGAGTTTCGGTGCCTTCGAGCCAGAATTTATCCCACAGCGAGTTGTATTCGTAGGCATAGCCGTGGGGCCAGCGGTTCACGGTAATGGCGGAAATGTCTCGCGCGGGGTCAAAACCTCCCGGGCCGGCGATGCGGGCTAATTCTTCGCGGATGTTGCGCTCAATATCTTCAAAAGAAGTGGAGTAAAGCTCGATGCGTCCGGCGGTGTGTTGATCGCGTGCTGGCAGACCTGGCTGGCCTGGGGTTCGCATCATGTGAATCACAACGGCGTCTTCGGGGCCGCGCGTGCAATGGTAATCGCCGATGCTCACCGGCAAGTCGAGGCTGACGTAAGTGTGATAAAGGCTGGGCGCATAAATCGAATTGGAGCCAATCTTTTGGAATGCAGTCCAGTTGCGGATCGCGATGTTGTTATAAAGCAAGGGAACCTTCTGCGCCGAGGCAAGAGCGGCTTTCTGCGCTTGCGGCAGTTCTTCGCAGATGTACGGAATCACGACGTGCCAGCAGGCGAGAACGCAGTGCGGAGCGCGCGCTGAATAGACTCTTCCGCCGCGTGCGTAAACAATCTCGACTTCGCTCGCTTGCGCGGGATCGCCAATGTGCTTCACGCGCACCGCGGTGCTGTTGAGTCGAATGCGCACCGGCGAAGACGGTTCGTCGAGCTTGGCGTAGTTCGCGCGCGTGGTGATGATGTCCGTCGCTGAGTCCCCAGGGATTGCGTCAGGAATAAGCTTGCGCACCAGCAGCCGGGCGATGGTCGCATTGCCGTCGGGGAAATGGAAAAAATATTTCTCGGCCTCCTCGTTGGGAATCGCATCCCGATTCATTCCTTTGCCGGGCTTGGGATCGAGCTTGAGGCAATCGAACCCCGGTGCGCCCATGCCCCAGGCGTCCTGCGCGGAAACGGCGTCGATGCCGAGTCCGAAATAAGGTTGCGGAAAGGCTTGAAACATTTTCACCAGCTCGGGGCTGACTTTGGCAATGCTGGTTAAGTAGTCGGCGTAGCTGATGCGCGCCAGCCGCGATTTCTTCTCCTCCGACGTCAGCCCGGGCATGTAATCTTTCTTTTCGGTGTAGAGGCGACGAAGATCTTTCTTCGCCTGCCCGGAGAGTGGCGCACCGTTCAAAAACTTACGGAACGTGGACACGCTCAACTTTGCATCTTTCGCTTCTCCCCCGAAAGGATCGGGATTGATCACCAACGCATCTTCCCCAAACGTTTCCTTGTCGAAGAAAATCTTGGAATGCAGGCCGTGCGAGTGATAGAGATTTTTATCCAGATATTTGTGATACGAAGGCACGTCGATGCCCAGCTCTTCGATCAACGCCTTCGCGACTGGGCTGTAGGGCGCGGGGCTTTCGATCGCATAGGTCCCGCCGTAGCCAAGTAATTTGCGATTGCCCACGGTGAACTCATTGCGCTTGGCGTGGCCGCCAAAGTCGTCGTGATTCTCGAGGATTAAAACTTTGGCGTCGGCTCCGCCGCGCTTTCGAAAAAAATGTGCGGCGGAAAGCCCGCTGATGCCGCCGCCGACAATGATCAGATCGTAGCGCTCGCCGGTATCTTCGATGGGTCCCGCTTGCTCCCAGAATGATCCATCGCGAACTTTGTGCATGGTCTCGAACGATCCGGGATGACTGCCGCGCAATCCTGTGAGGGCGGGAGGATAGTAGGTCTGGGACTTCGTGGGATCAGTGTTCGAGTCGAAAGCCAGCAGGCTGGAGGGCAGAGCGGCTGCGCCGAGAGTCAGGGCAAAGCCATTGAGGAAGTCGCGACGAGTGATGTCGCAATCCATGCCGAACTGCCTGTCCCTCTTCTTGGTCGGGTTGCGCAATCGGACTCCGATCGGTTACGCCTTAGGGCCGCCCGCTTCTTCGTCGGCTTTCTTTACCGCCAGCTCCGCGGCCTGGAAACCTATGCGGCTGTGTGCGCCGTCGCAAAACGGTTTGTTCACCGAACCGCCGCAACGGCAGAGCGAGAACGCGGGCTTGCCGGTGAGGTCATAAGGGGTGCCATTGACGTCGACCAGTTCAACAGTTCCCTCAGGCGCTTCTACGCGAAAAGGGCCATTGGGACGGACAGTGATTTTGACGACAGCCATGAGATTCTCCGGGAATTTATCGAGTTCGCAGTAAGTACTGAAGATATCAGCTTTCGACCGAGCCGGGCTAGAGAAGACTACGCGACCGCACGATGGTCATACGCCAGCCTGCGATAGAGCGTCAAGTAATCGTTGGCCATCCGCCGGGCGGTGAAGCGCTCGCGGGCGCGCTGGTACGCACGATTGCCGTATTCGCGACACATTTGGGTATCATCTCGCAGCGCACGAATACATTCTGCAAGGCTCTGGCTACGATTAGTCTCAAAGTAAAGAGCGGCCTCGCCCCACAGTTCGCGATGGACAGGAATATCGTTGGCGACAATCGCACAACGCGAAAACGCCGCTTCCAGGGTGCCCGCCCCGCTTGCATCGTAGCGCGACGTGGCGGCATAAATTGAACTCCGGCTCAACAGCATTCGCATCTGCGCTTCCGTCTGTGCGCCCTTGAAAGAAACCTGCGCCTCGTCCACCGCCAGCCTCAGATCGGTACGAATGGGCGAATGAGCCTGGGCGGGCGGCATCTCCGATCCCGCAATTTGTATCGGCAGATCATGCGTGTACCGCGTGAGCAGGTCGATGCCCTTGCTGAGATCTAGCGTCCGTCCCGCAGCCAGCACCGAAGTCTGTTTGCTCAAGTAGGGATTGAAGTGAATGGGATTTCGACCGTTGTGAATGACCTCGGCGCGATGCGGTTTGCCGTAGTTTTCTTGCACAGTGTTTTGCAGCCAGGCCGAAGACGCGACCACGACATCGGCCTGCTGCAATCCGCGGCGAATATCGTCGCGATAGGTGCGCAACCACGGACTCGCTTTCGGCTCGCGCCCATGCACGGCGTGCCACCACCCAACGTAATCGCCATGCGCCGCCGCCACGCACGGGACGCCGGTTTGCAGGCTACCGAAACGCAGATGATTGACATGCACAATGTCCGGATTGAGTTCTCTGATCAAAGCAGTCAGATAAGAATGGGCGTCGGGAAAGTCCTGCTCGCCCTCCTGCATCCAATCGAGACGAAACGCGGTGGGACAATAAGTGAAGTTGGGCAGTCCGTTCATCCACACCACGCTCTCAGAGACCGGTATGTCCCCGAAGCTCACCAGGGTCACCCGCATTCCGCGCGCGGTAAGCTCGCTGGCCAGTTCCCGGGTGTGAATCCAAACGTCGCTTAAGGTATCGGTGGTGATGAGGATGTGCATTGCAAGTTTCGTAGAAGCGCCCGTGCAATGCGCCAAAGCCACGTTCGCCAGTGTAATAGGAAAGTTTGTCCGCGTCGAGGGCATGCAATCGCTTGCGACAAAAGCGAAAGAGTTCGGCATGTTGGCGGCTCGGATACAATCGGAAACATGCTTCGATTGATGTGCGTGACGGCTCACCCCGACGACGAATCGGGAGGGTTTGGCGGGACGCTGCGGCTCTACGCTGAGCGGGGAGTTGAGACGTTTGTGCTGTGCCTGACGCCGGGGCAGGCGGCGTCCAATCGCGGAGGCGCACAGAGTGATGCTGAACTTGCCGCCATGCGACGCAAGGAATTCGCCACGGCGTGCGAGATTTTGCACGTGTCCAAAGGGCTGGTTCTGGACTACGCGGACGGCCAACTGCATCGGCAGGATCTGTACAAAGTGGTCGCAGATCTCACGCATCACATTCGCGAGTTTCGTCCGCATGTGCTGATGACTTTCGGCGCTGAGGGCGGGGTCACAGGACACACCGACCACTCAATGGCCTCAGTGTTCGCCACGCTGGCCTTCCACTGGGCAGGTCGGGAGAATCGCTTTCCCGATCAACTGCAAGCCGGACTCAAGCCGCACATGACACAGAAGCTTTACTACGAGACCAGCGACTTCATGCTGCCCAATCGGCCGCCGGTTCTGCTCCCACCGGCGAGCGCGGCCATCGATATTAGCGCTTGGGTAGAGGCGAAGATCGAAGCGTTCAAAGCGCATGCGAGCCAGGGGCCGCTGCTGGTCACGTTCGAGAAGGCGATGCGTGGGCGCGTTACGCCGCAGGAATTGTTTCATCTCGCAGCGCGAGTTGGATTCGATCCCATCGCGCCGGAGGCGGATTTGTTCTCCGGCTCGATCCAGTGACTGGCAACGACGAATCGGCCAACGATCAGCGCGCCTTGATGATGTCGCTCAACACATCGGCCTTCGTATCCGCGCGAACCAGATGCGGATATTTTTCCCCGCCGTGGTAGTCGAGTTTGAAAACGCTGACGTAGTCGGAGTTCTCGACGATCAATTCAAGCGGCTGCGAACTAGTCTTCCCCTGCTTCAGGGCATCGTGGAACGCTTGCCCAGTAAAGTGCCTGCCGTTTACAGCGATAATTTTCATTCCCGGGCCTATCCCTGCCACGGCCGCAAGCTTTCCCTCGATGGTGTCAGCGACTGTGCCGTCGCCATGTAGCGCCAGTCCGATTGAATACGTTGCATTGATGTTCTGTCGTGACTCCTCGGCCGTCCGCGCCAATTCAGACGGCGTGTCATCGTACACCAGCTTCCATCCACTATTCTCAATGCCGGTCAGTGGGGCGCCGGGGCCGTGATTGGTCAAGCGCTCCGTCCAAAAGCCGCGCCAGTCATAAGGAGTTACTTGATTGAGCGTGCTCACGATGTCATCGAACGTGTATGTCTTGACCTCAGGCTGACCACCCTGTCCGCCATGAAAAAGATGACAGAAATCGTCGAGAGTTTTCTGGCCTTTGGTCTGCTGCCGGATAATCGTATCCACCCAGAGCCAGTTCAGAACATCTTCGGGATAGTAGTCGAGACTTCGCCGCCAGTCTTCCCATGCCATCGGCGCGCCCTGCATCGATGGCACGCCATCCGCAGTGTCCTGCAAATTGCGCCACGAACGGCCCGAGCGTATGTCCATGCTGGCTGCGATTTCAGCCAGATTGTCGAGATATTGTTGCGGCGTACGAATCCCGCTGCGAGCGCTCAATACATCGCCGAGGTACGAAGTCAATCCCTCATAAACCCACAGCAAATCATCCTGCATGGGCTGCTGAAAATCCGGAGTCGCCAGATCGGCGGGACGGCGGTACTTGCCGTTCCACGAGTGAACGTATTCGTGTGAAAGCAACCCCGACGCCAGTAAGCGCAAGCCCGGATCGACCATCGCCCGTTCGCCGCTCCGGCTGTCGTTCGATTCATGGTGCTCGAGTCCGAAATGCGCGACGTGATCGCTCAGGCTGTAAATGAAGTGATAGTCGCGGAAGTGACGCGCCCCGAAAAGCTTGAACGCCTGATCGGTGAGGTTCTTGTAGTTGTTCAGAATGCTGTCCGGAGCGTTGAGCGCGGCGGCGCTGTCCGCGGCAATATCCATCTCTTGATGCGGGTTCTCAGCCAGCGGAACAACTCTAAGAAACTCGCCTGCGATTGTCGGGGAGTCAACCAGCCGGGTCAACGACGCGGGCGCGAACTTGATCTCTTGGCCATCCTGCGAGGCGATAGGCAGCGGCGTTCCGAACTTCCATCCCTGCGGCAACTTGAGAAGGGCTTCGAATTGAATCTCATTTGTGCCCCAGCCTTTCGGATAGAGGACCAGCGTGTTCCAGCTGACTACTGTGAGCTTCGCTGTGGCGGATTCGCCGCCGGTATAGATTCCGCCCGCGCCGGTGGGTGCGGCGTAATCAAAGGCGGCCTCAATACTGGAAACTCCTGACGGAACCTGGACATGGAAAGTCCACCCGTCGAGCAGATCGCGACGCCATTTCAATTCGTGCCCCTGCGCAGTGAAATGAAGGCCAGTCAATTCTTGAATTGGCCCGGTGGGGCCATGCTCGCCCGGAATCCACTTCGGGTAGTAAAGGATAAGATCACCCGCCGTCGCTGGAATGCTGAGCTTCGAGTGAAACATCTTGCGCGGCGCTTCACTCGCATCCACCGCGACCGAAATTGTCGGCGCCCTCTGCGCGAAAGCCGAGCCTGCCACGATGCTAAGAGCGACGAACGACAGGGCAATTCGCAATCGAATTTGCATAACTCTCCTTAAAACCGGTGCACGATTTCTTGTGAAGAATTTCTGACTATAGCAGTCGGGTCCCTTCCCCGTCACGCAAGAGAATTGTCCCCTATACTCGGTTTGGGCAATCCGTATGAAGCTTACTCTTTCGCTTGTGACCGTCCTGATCATCTCTGCGACCTCCCGTGCGCAGAGTCCGGCGTCTCCTTTATTGAAGTCGAGTGACTTGCAAGCCGACGCTCTTATTCTTCGTACTGCATACGAAAGCCTCCATCCAGGCCTGTATCGCTACAACACAAAGGCCGAGATCGATGCAAACTTTGCGACTCTGAACCGGCAGTTCGACCATGACCAAAGCCTGCAAGACGCTTTTCTCGCGCTCTCAACATTCGCCGCTAAGATCCGCTGTGGTCACACGCAAGCGAACCCCTTCAACCAGTCGCAGGCCGTGGTCGAAGCGCTTTTCAAGAGCCCCACCAGACTACCTTTCTACTTCGAATGGCTTCAGCAGCGCATGATTGTCACCCAAGATTTCACACCGGATCACATCCTCCCGCCGGGCACAGAAGTCACTCGCCTCAACGGCGTCCCAGCCTCGACGATCTTGACCCAACTTCTGTCTATCGCGCGGGCCGACGGATCGAACGATAGCAAGCGAATTGCTCAGCTCGCGGTGAATGGCGATAGCATCTACGAGACATTCGACATTTACTTCCCCGTGTTCTTTCTACAGAAGAGTGATTCCGCCGTGCTTTTTGTCAGGAAGCCGAACAGCAAGAAAGACGAAGAACTGAGGGTAAAGTTTCTGACCTTCGAGCAACGCATCGCGCCCATCAAACAGCGGGAAGCGCACCGCAACGGAGGTGACGAGGCATTATTTGAATGGAAAGACCTGCCCGAAGGCGCGGCATATCTGCGGATGCCGACGTGGGCGCTTTATAACAGCAAATGGGACTGGAAGAAATGGCTCAACGATCACCTGGACGGCGCGGCGGCGCGCAAGGCTCCTGCACTCATCCTCGACCTGCGCGGCAACGAAGGCGGCGACGATGTGGGCAACGAAATTCTTCCTCACTTGATTGACGCTCCCGTGACGCTTTCGCCAATGCGCCGCCTCGTCCGGTATCGCAAGGTTCCCGACGACCTGCTGCCCTATCTAGACACGTGGGACAAGAGTTTTCGTGAGTGGGGAGCGTCGGCGGTCGATATGTCCGAACCGTGGCCGACCGCCCCGGCGGGTGTGCGGTATTTCAAACTCGTACGCTACGACGACGATGCAAACGGGGATGTCATCCAACCGGCAGCGAGACGCTTCCGAGGAAAAGTCTTCGTATTGATCGACGCCAACAACAGCTCGGCCACATTTAATTTCGCGCAAGCGATCCAGAGCCATCACTTAGGCACACTAGTGGGGCAGACGACGGGCGGCAGCCAGCGCGGAATTAATGGCGGAGCATTCTTTTTTCTGCGACTGCCTCATTCAGGATTGGAAATGGACCTCCCGCTCATCGGCACATTTCCGCCTGCGCCCGCTCCCGACACCGGAATTGCACCCGACATCATGGTCGAGCCGACGATTCTAGACATTGCACATGGGCGCGACGCTGTCATGGAAAAAGTGATGACCGCGATGCAGAGATAACAATTTGCTTTGTGAGCTTTGTGAAAGGCTCGGACAAAGCCGCGGGTTGATGCTCCCGCCGCTGCATGTTACGGTAGTAAGTTCGTTATCCCAGCAGCCCAACCACTGCTTCTTCTGAGGGTTCTTTGTCTGTAGTGGAAGCCACAACGGCCACGATTCGCAAAACTGCGCTGAACGCCGTCCATCGCCAGCTTGGCGCGAAGATGGTCGAGTTCAACGGCTGGGACATGCCAGTGGAATATCCGCGCTTCGGCGGCATCATGGCTGAGCACAATGCGGTGCGCACCGGGGTGGGGATTTTCGACGTCAGTCACATGGGCGACATTCTGCTTTCAGGCCCGGAAGCGCTCTCCGCCGTGCAGCATATTTCCATGAACGATGCCTCCAAGCTGTCGATTGGACAGGCGCAATACTCGGCGCTTCTTTATCCTCAAGGCACGTTCGTCGATGACGTGATCGTGCATCGTCTCGCGGACGAACAATATCTTCTCGTGATCAATGCCGGAACGCGCGAGAAAGACTTCAGTTGGGTTCATAGCAACACGCGCCAGTTCAATTGCGCGGCCGAACATCTTTCCGACGAGTTCACGCAGATTGCGATTCAAGGCCCGAAGGGTGTCGACCTGTTGCAGAAACTCACCGATGCCGAACTTTCGAAAGTAAAGTTTTATTGGATCACGCGCGGCACGGTCTGCGGCCTCAAGAATATTTTGATCGCGCGCACGGGATATACCGCCGAGGATGGCTTCGAAATTTACGTTCCGTCGGATGAAGCAACCAGTGAACGTGTCTGGAATGAAGTGCTCGCGGCTGGAAAAGACTTAGGCGCAATCCCTTGCGGGCTGGGTGCGCGCAACACACTTCGCCTCGAAGGCAAGCTGCCGCTCTATGGACACGAGATATCCGACACCATTAATGTGTGGGAGGCAGGGCTCGGACGTTTCTGCAAAATGGATAAACCGGAATTCATCGGCCAAGCGGCCCTGCAATCAGCCCAGGCAGCGGGATTGAAACAGACATTGGTTGGACTGCAGATGGTCGATCGCGGCATCGCCCGCGACGGCTATAAAGTCCTAGATTCGCAGAATAAAGAAATTGGTTACGTGACGAGTGGATCCTATGCGCCATTTCTCAAGAAAAATATCGCGCTGGCGTACGTTCCGCCCAGCTTCGCCGAGGTCGGGTCGTTCGTCAATGTCGAGATACGTGGTCAAGGAGTCAAAGCGCAAGTCGTGCCCACGCCGTTTTATAAGCGTTCAAAGAAAAATTAGACTAGGAGAAAGCCAGCAATGCCGTCTTATCCCAGCGAATTTAAGTACACCAAGGAACATGAGTGGATTAAGCCCGAAGGCGGCAACGCGACCATCGGCATCACCAGTTACGCGCAGGAGTCGCTCGGCGACATCGTTTTCGTCGATGCCCCCAAAGTCGGCTCAGAGATCACGGCTGGCGCTACCTTCGGGTCTGTCGAGTCGGTGAAAGCCGTCTCCGATTTATTTGCACCGGCCTCGGGCACGGTCACCGAGGTCAACGCCGAACTGGCTACCGCGCCGGAAAAAATCAATCAGGACGCGCACGCCGCATGGCTGGTCAAGATCAAGCTGAAGAATCCCGCGGAACTGGATTCGCTGCTGTCGGCGGCGGACTATGAGAAGTTTGTAGCTGAAGAAGGCGGACACTAGGAACACAGTCCGAGAAGTAGTAATCGGAGCCTGAAATGATGCACTGGATCGTTGGCGCTCTGATAGTCTGTTTGGTCGTAATTCGTGTGGCGCTTGCGATCCGATTCAGAGGCGATGATCGCGGGTGCCGACTGACTATTTCCACCCTGCAGCTACTGTTGGCAATCGCCGCCATCGCAGCCTGCGAGTGGATTCCAAAGGCGACGGTTGCGGCATTGTCGTTTGCACTGGCGGGCATAATCGCGCTTTCCTTTCTTCCAGCGAAAACCACCAAAGCGTAGGCACTGTTTTCGCACCACCGCGCACGGATAACTGATAAATTTAAGGGTTGAGAAAGGCCAGTTGCACCGATCTAATCGAAGGCTCATCTAAGGGAATTCATGCGTTATTTGCCAAAATCTCCTGCTGACCGCAAGGCCATGCTCGACTCCATCGGAGTGCCTTCGGTAGACAATCTGTTTGCGCCGATCCCCGCCGAGTATCGTCTGGAGCGAGATCTGAAAATTCCACGCCAGATGGCCGAGTCCGAGATCATGGACTACTTCCGCGAGCGCTCGAAGGAAAACGGCGAAACTCGTGCGTCGTTTCTGGGAGCCGGTGCATATTATCACTATCGCCCGGTCATCATCGATTCTCTGATCTCTCGTGGCGAGTTCCTCACGGCCTACACCCCTTACCAGGCAGAGATTTCGCAAGGCACACTGCAATCGATTTTCGAATTTCAGACGATGATCTGCGAGTTGACCGGCATGGAAGTCGCCAACGCTTCCATGTACGACGGCTCAACCGGCGCGGCCGAGGGCGTCATGATGGCCGCCCGCATCACGGGCCGCGATTCGGTGCTGGTAGCACGCAACATCCATCCTGAATATCGCGAAGTGCTCGCTACGTACGCCTTCCATCAGGGAATGCCATTGTCGACCATCCCTTACGCCAGCACGGGACGCGTCGATCTCGCTGAGTTGGAGAAGTCCATCTCCGATCAGACTGCATGCGTTCTAATCCAATCACCGAATTTCTTTGGCACGATTGAAGATGTCGCGGCCATCGCCGAAATCGCTCATAAGCACGGCGCGCTGCTGGTTGTCTCCATCGCAGAAGCGGTTTCGCTGGGAATCGTCGAACCGCCGCGGCAGGCCGACATCGTCGCAATGGAAGCGCAATCGTTTGGCGTTCCGGTAGGATACGGCGGACCTTATTGCGGAGTGCTTGCCACCCACGAGAAGTTCGTCCGACAGATGCCGGGCCGACTAGTGGGACAGACCACCGACAAGAATGGCAATCGCGGATTTGTGCTCACCCTCGCTACGCGCGAACAACACATTCGCCGTGAAAAAGCGACCTCCAACATTTGCACGAATCAGGCTCTGGTCGCGCTGATGGTAAATATTTTCATGAACGTCTACGGCAAAGTTGGTTTGCGCGAGTTGGCGAAACACAATTTGGCCAAGACTGCCTATGCCGTGCAGCGGTTCAGCAAGAGCGCGAAGGTCTTATTCCCCGGTCAGGCGCGCTTCAACGAATTCGTCATTCAGACCAAAGAAGATCCCGACCACTGGAGTGCAAGATTCCTCGAACATGGCATCGTGCCGGGCCTATCTCTGAAAAAATTCTTCCCCGAACTCGGCAATGCGTCCTTGTGGTGCTGCACCGAAACGATGACCCGTGCGTTGATCGACCAGGCGGCTGCAATGTTGAGTAGCGGCAACTCCCATCCATTAGAAATTGATGCTGAAGTGCAGGAGGTGGTCCGATGACCCAACTTTCGCGCAAAGCCACAACCAACGTCTCGCAAAATGAATCGTTGATATTTGAGAAGTCGTCCCCGGGCAAGGGCGCATGGCGTTTGCCCCCGCTTGATGTTCCGGAGGTCGATGTTGCGAAACTACTAGGCGAAGCGGAACGAAAAGAGTCCGGCGCTCTGCCTGAAGTCAGCGAGATTGAAATTATTCGCCATTTCACGCGGCTCTCTACTTGGAATTACGCCATCGATCTGGGCATGTACCCGCTCGGCTCTTGCACCATGAAATACAATCCGCGGGTGAACGAAGCCGTGGTCCGCATGGAAGGCCTCGCGAACGCGCATCCCC
>Ga0302320_10011426_pt1 | contig 18795 bp, 14 predicted proteins | sample Bog_T0_3_FD_202130 | JGI IMG/M metagenome (GOLD analysis project Ga0302320, IMG submission 202130) | Peat permafrost microbial communities from Stordalen Mire near Abisko, Sweden - Bog_T0_3 | ecosystem: Environmental > Terrestrial > Soil > Wetlands > Peat | place: Sweden: Abisko, Stordalen Mire...
CTACTTCCCCAAATAACCATCCACAGAGAATCACAAAACAAATCTAGTCCCCCTTCCATTCTGACATTCCATGCCTCTTCCCTCTCGAGACGAGACCCCCAATCACAATCACAAATCCACCAAATTCTCACATGAGACCTCAGCGGCACATTCTCCTTCTCAAGAGCCTCTCTCAATCATTCAACCCTCCCACAGGATCTTCAAAAGTTCGACAGTCCCTCCTTACCAATCGCCACCACCAATCCTCGAAATAGACTTCTGACATGTACAGTCCTCCATATCTTGGTTCAAGAATTCTTTCCGTCGTACACTATCCCTGTTCCAGAAACGAGAACTCTACACTACATGCTTCCATATTACACACGCATATACACATATCTGCCCACTTCCTTCCACATTTATATTAAACACCTCACGAAAGAAGAAACATCACCACAATTCAAAGATTTGAAATCCAATCCATGGACCCACCTACATAATCTTACTTCCTTTCCTAAAATAGAAACAGCTCTTTTTACATGCATGCATGTAAATGCAGCTTTTCTCCGTACAATCAATGCACCCATCACGCAGGGCTGGAAGAACCAATCCCCACGACCTGCAAAGCTAACTGGGATTACAATCCTTCAGACTCCGCTAGTGCAAATCAAAATCTAGAAGAAAAAGTGTGAAGGATTCTGCATGAATGATGACGAATGACTTCAGACGACCCGTTTGCTGACTATCATTAATATAATATAACATATCGAGAATTCAAATGGCAAGCACAACCACCACTCCAAGGAAAACAATTTATTCATCTTATCTACGGTATATGCACAGACAGAGTAAGCAAGCTACTGTGCACAGTGTGACTCTTTTTCTTCTTCCCTATTTGTCAAGAAGCCCATTCTGCAGTCTGCATCGTGCTAGAGAATAAGCCACAACTAAATTTGCCGTTCTATCCTTGGCTACGCAACTCTCTCAAAGTTCGAGTTCAATTCCAAGATCCAGTGCCCCAATAATATCGTCATCCATCAAGGGTCTTCTAATCGTCGGAATTCCCTTCTTATCCACACTAGCCGCCTGTAACCTCGCAATATGAGGAAGTACCGTACTCTTCCTTGGTGTCAAATTAGGTGTCCCAACAGCAGGAGTAGTCGCACCACTAGCGTCACTCTCTGTCTTCTTAGCATTGTAGCTATCAGCGACATCGTGCTTGAATTTGGCGCGGGTCTTGACTCGGCGTGAATGGTCTTCCGTGACTGCTTCGCCTCGAGCGATGGCAGCTTCGACAGCTTTTGCGGCTCGTCGCTCGGCGATTTGGGCTTGACGGACATCTTCTGCATTCTTACGGCGATTCTCGCGGTTAAGTTTTGCCAGACGCTCTTGTTGACTCATGCCTGCTGGCACAGAGCTCTTTTTAGCTGATGGCTGTAGGGATGTGCTATAAGCTAGCTTTGGGCCATCAAGCGCTAGGAGTTCGGCTTGAAGTTGCTCGACCTTTTCGCTGTTTCCAGCAGACTTGGCCTCTTTAATGAGATTGTTAAGTCGGTTTCGCTCGATTGGAATGTACTTGTTAACGAGCGCACCCGATTTTGTAAGCTTCTTTTGAAGTTCATCCTCAGTCCATGACCTGTTAACAAGGTTGTTGATATCAGCGATCTTGCTAATGAGCTTTGGCTTCGTTGGGAGAGGAACACCCTCATGTTGGCAGGTTTGCTTGTAGCGATTCCATTCAGCCTAGAAGTGGTAAGTATGAAGTCACCTTATTAGAAAAGCATTCAACAAACCTCCGTAAATGGAGAATCCGAGCAAGTAATGAATGGCCAATTGCGCTCGGCTTTGCCATGGGCAGCTCTGATGTATTGAGTTGTCTTGAAGAGCTTGCCTTGTGCATTTTCAATAGCATATGGCCTATCTTCAACAAATCCTTTTCCAATATCAGCATATCTTTCTCTTTTCCGAGGATTCAACGTACCTTTGATAATAGCCATTCGATAGATATTTTGACCTGTCTCCTTGTCGACCCCAATGCTAATGCGAACAAAACATCCGGTGATTGCCTCATCGAAGCCAGGGTAAAAGCAGACCATAGCAAATCGTGATCGGCCAACTCGAACTCGCTCAATATCATGAAGACTAGCTGGTTCAGCACCACGGTAATCAGGAGAAGCAGATTTCTTATTCTTCTTCCCGTCATCCCAATCAACCTCGCTGTCGCCATCGGCATCTGCATCAGAGTAGTCTTCATGAGCATTGCTTCTGCGGTCCTTGTTTCGTTCCTTGTCCTCATCACGGCGACGTTGGCGGTCATTCTTCTCAGCTCTTGCACGCTTGAGACTGTCAATTCCAGTGCTAGCCTCTCCAACCTTTCCGCCTCCAAGTTTTGTTCGTTGACGAGAGGTTTTGCGTTGATTCTCATCCAAATCTGCAGTCGCGGCCTTGCGCTTCTTGTCCTTGGTCTTTTGTTCGGCTTCGCGGGCATTCAAGAGTTGACGCAAAGCTCTGTTTTGCCTATCACGTTCAACCTCTGCAGCACGCTCAGCGAGAACTTGTTCACGGTCGATTTCAGGCATAGCCATGATCTCGGCCTTGTCGCTAGAGTGCTTGAATTTGCCCTCAAGAGGATATCTGTCACCATCGTCATTGAATACTGCAGGGGCATCGGACTCTGAATCGGATTCATCCATAGGCGCGGAGCGCTGGGAATGCGGCGAGGAGTTTCCGGATGAACTGTTGTAGTGTAAGTCGAGGTTGAAAATAGTTGTAGAATGAAAATGCGGATCGTAGAGGGAGTTGCGCAGGTCTGGTAGGAAAAGAAGATAGAAGGAGGGTGTGAATTGGTTTCTGGGCAAACAGGGCAAGGAAACTTACGCCTCTCCCTCCTCCTCGGATTCATCATTCTTTCTACTCTGCTTCTTGCCTCCGGACTTTCGCGCGGGTTTCGAGCCTCCACGAGGAGGGGAAACCGATTTTTGTTTGCTGGTGGTGGGTGCTACATTGTCTTCAACTGCCGACTCTTCATCGGAAGACGCTTCGCCTGCAAGAGCCAAGAGCTCAGATTCGATATCCGCCATGTTGTGAGGCGGGTGTCGGTATCGATGGTGTAATTGAGAAAGGAAGTTTTGTGCAGAAGGCTTCGGCAATGAGGGGGTGAGAAAGCTAAGTTTCTGAGTGTGCGGAAGGTTGGCTACGTTGCTGGCTACGTTGCTGGCGCGGGTTGCAGTGAATTTGAGGCCTTTCGTTGAAGGCGCGCAGACGCAGACGAGCGAGGATATGGTGTGCACGGGGAGAGGGAAAAGAAAGAAAGAAAGAAGCTGAGGAAGAAAAGGAATCTAAAATAGTTGCAGAAATATTCTGGGGTTATGATAAATGACAAGCAAATCAGAAAATGGGATATAGGACAGTATTGTGCTTTCAATAATTGAGGTTTATCGATTGTCCTCCCAAAGTCCCAGAGACAATACTATAGGAAGGTCCAGTCCCCTAAGTATTAGCGCCGGAGCGGAATAATAGATCGGCAATATTTTGGACCTCGTCATGGTCGATGGGCATGATCATGATCTTTTTGCTTCCTCCATTGTGCAAAGAAAGGGCATTTCAAAAATTATGAGGGTCCACTCAGTCACTAGACGTTCGCTCCTTGCAGCCCAATTTCCTATCTATGATTTCTTAGCTCCCAGTATTTTCCATTCCCCGAAAGTTTTCCGCGTAGGTAGACAATTCTCGACGACCCCAAGATCGTCTACCGCCATGCAACATGAACAATCATCGACAGCCCCCAAGGCCAGCGCAGAAGCTGCTTCGAAACCATCTTCCTCCTCCAAACCTCTAACCCAAGCCCAACGAGACTACCTTTCCAGTGCTGTAAGTTCTGTCTTCCTCTTCGCGCATCAATCGCCACCACCCTAACACCCCTTCCAGCTTCGGGTAAACCAAACCGGAGAGCTAGCAGCTACCCTCATCTATGCTGCCCAAACCCCTCCCATTGTAGCCGCACATCCCCATATGCGGCCGCTGATGAGACATATGTATGATCAAGAAGCTGGGCATTTCAATACTTTCAACCATCTCCTCGCCAAACATCGTGTAAGACCTACAGCTATGTATCCAATATGGTCCATAGCAGCCACAGCTTTGGGATGGGGAACAGCATTGATGGGGCGAGAGGCAGCTATGGCGTGCACAGAAGCTGTGGAAACTGAGATCGGAGGACATTACAATGAGCAAGTTAATATGCTTTTGGAAACGGCAGAAGAGATGCAAAAATCGGGAGAGGAATTGGGCCCTGAGCTAGAGGAATTATTGAAAACAACGAGAAGAATCAGAGATGAAGAATTGGAGCATTTAGACAGCGCACTACAGAATGAGGCCAAGTTAGCCGTTCCTCATGAATTACTAGTGGGCTTCATCAGAATGGGATGTAGAGGTGCGATTGAGATTAGCAAAAGAATCTGAATGTTATCTCATTTGATCTATTGTATTACATGTTTGAAAACTAACTCCGCTCTTATGCTGAATGCTTCCTATGCTGAAAGTGATAAAAAACGCCCTGCGTCCATGATCATGCTCCTTTCCGACGACCCCTTATCAATATCGAAATTCAACTCGAAATGTACATAGCTCACTAGAATTTACAAGAACATCTAGTCGCTGAAAGATGCGTTAGCAATATCTCATGCCAAGATATGTTTTCTGGACTTACTAGATTTGCAGAGGTGCTACTTGATCCACCTGGTACAGCCAGTTGGAGTTCATCTCTTCCTTCAGGAGCCAGTCGTAAGGAAATACGACCAGATGGCCCTGAATCAGCCCCAAGAGTTCCTCAATGGTGTCTTTACTAAGCATGTCATCACTTGCTAAGAACCCTTTACGGCTTCCTTTAGTTGTCCCACGTCGCCGTCTCTTGACAGAACCTTGATTTGGTGTACTGCCATTTGTTTTCTCGGCCGCCGCCGAGCTCGCAGAGAATGCGGTTTTTCGAGCAGTGGCTTGCGCTGTTTTCTCGGGATCCATGGATGAAGTATTAACTGTCGTGTCAAGCGGTGCAAGACATGGGTGTGCGTCGAACTGGGGGATGTCACTGGACTGCCGCAGAGTTTCCTTTTCATCCATTGCATCACCCTGGCCACCAATCCTGCTTGCGTCGGTTGCAGAAGTATCAAGACGTGACTCGTTTTCTTCTTCCGCATTTCTAGTCCAATCCTCCACTGTACCAAGATGGCCTGTGTTGCTTTTATTCGGCATGAGCTTCTCAGAAATACTGCTCAGTCCTTGGGTAGCACTAGCCGTTGTTGTTACGGCTCCTGGAGGACCACTCTTTCCAGGAGCCTCTTGACCTTGGCGTTCAGTGCTCTTTCCTCCTTGAGCTTGCGCAAATCTTTCACCATAGGCAACGTATTGTGCGTAGTCATGCCAATTAGTCACTTCGCTATCGGGGTTGCATCTGAAGACCCGCCGGAAGATTTTGGTATTGTTATCTGCAATCTGTCGCCAGGTCTCTTCAATAAAGCTGAAATTGAGTGGATCTCGCATGCAATCCTTGTCTATAGGAACTGTCTTGATATCTGCAGTCATCGGATTGAATGGTTTAGGGACTACGTTTCCAGATTCATCTAAGGTGACTTGAGGGCCACCAATATCTGTATCGTCAACAGGCGGCAGAGGGGGGAGTTGGGAAAGCTGGGCCAACCCAAGTTGCTCGGTCGTTCTCCTAGGTAAAGCAGGTGCAGGAGGGAGACCAATATTTCCAGAACCACTGCCATCGCTGCCAGTGTTCTGTGATAGCGAGGGTCGGACGTGAGGCTTCCCTGGAGAATCAATGGTGCCTTTACCTTCCGATGCAATATTGGCAACCAGTACCTCACGGACTCCATCAACAAGTACAGAATCTCTTCCACGTACTTGGCCAGTCGACTCAGCTGCCTTCATTTTATCTTCGCCTTCGCCTTCAACCTCAGCCGTATGTTGTGCATTGCCTATTACTCTCTTGTCGGTGGTGACAGGCTTAAACCTTTCGGATTTCAGGTTGGGATTATCTTCCTCCTCCCAGTCAATATCGTGGTTGAAGCTGCGAAGGTACTCTTGGTCTGCTATTCTGATGGCAACTTCCGGGGGTACAATTTTAGAAGGCCCAGCCTTAGATGGATCTGCTTCTGAACCACCGGGTTCGGAGTAGATTTCATTCATCTTGGCTTGATAGTCCTCTTCTTCTCTATCCAATTCCGTACGTCTCTCTTCTTCCATTACCTCATCGACATCAAGGCCTAGGTGCTCTCTCATCAAACGCATACGTAAAGTATGAGCAAAACGCCCAACGAGATATGGCTCGCCATCCATTGTAGACCATAGCATGTCAGTATCTCGGACGACTGCAGCACATTCCGAGTCTCTAACCCCTAGCATAGATCGCTCGTTAATATTTGCAGAACCTATCAGAGCAATCCTGTCATCGACAATGATGACTTTTGCATGGATGTATAATTGCTCAGTGACAAGCATCTTCTTCGGACCTATCTTTCCCCAAGATCTGAGACTGTAGAAATTGACAAAATCCTCTGGTTCGAGACCCGAACTTCTCAGTCGACCAAATATGGATCCCTCACCACGACAAATGCTACGGAACTGGCACTGCATAATCAGTCGAACGCTTGTCCCTTCAGGCTCTTCTACCGTGTTTTGAAACCCAGGCATAAGCGGAATGACAATAACGCATCGCCAGTTCTCACCGTCCCTGTGAGCACGAAGTGCGCGTTCGACAATAGCATCTCCAATCTTGTTGACGATCTTAACGTTCATGGTTTCACAACTCGTGATGAAGAATTGATTTTCGATGTAGACAAAGTGCTCTGATTCCTCGATCATTTTGCAGTATGCATTCATGATACTGTGCTCGGTGTCCATTAATCCTAATGACCAATCACTTGCAGATCGTAATATCTGAACCTCACAGGTACCTGTGAGTCCAAGAGCTTCAAGGTCGGCGGGAACATAGTCAGGGGGAGGAAGAAGGAATGGAGTTGGCCTCGTAGGCTTGCGGCCTCGAAGAACGTAGTTCCATCGTTGCACGAAGTGACGAGTTAAATCTCTTGCCGGTTGACCGACGACTTGCATTGCAACATCATGCCAAGGCATTCTAGGCGTCTTTGACCGGTCATACATTTCGGCGTAGGGCTCTGATAGCTTGTAGAAGTCTTGGACACGAGGATTGGAATAATCCTTGCCGGGCCATAGTTGACAGTGATCAGCATCTTTGGGCATTTCTGATGGTTCGAACCCAGTAGGTTTGTCATCCACGACCGAGTGTTGTGGAGTATCCCAACGACCAAAGCAGAGGTCGATGCCTCCTACAAAAGCCACCGTGTGATCGACGACACAAATCTTCTCGTGGTGCGCAAAGAAGAATTGGTTTTTCTTGAACTGGTTGGGCGATCTCTGCACAAAAATGTTAGGGTGCAGGTCCAACATGGAGAATTTAGTGAACTCGGAGTCAATAGGGATAGCAGCCTCAACATTTCGATAGATAATGATGAAGATCTTAACGCCCTCTCGAGCCTTCCTTTGTAGCAGGCGGTCAAGACGCCACTTTTGACTGATCGCTGCAGGCCTTCGCATGTACAATTGTGGACTTAGCCACCAATCATGGATATAAATGACATCTTTAGCCATGTTGATAGCTCGAGATACATTCCACATGTAGTCACGGCCATCAACAAGCCATTGTGCGTAAACGCCAGTCCGCACAGGGGCAAAACTGCCAAATCGATTCGGTTTTGCCCATGGCGTGTTGTCCAACATAAAGTTTATGGAATCCTCAAATTGCCGTAATTGACGTTCATTCTTTGCAAGAAGTTTAATCTTGCGCTCCGAATTCTGTAACTTGAGACCGTGGTGTTGAGGGTGCTTGGCAGATGTTTCGGCTTGCTCGAGGATATCTTTTCTCCCCATTTCAGAGAGCTTTCGCCGCTTCTTTTGAATCTCGAACTTTGAGTCCGCCAGGTAGACATCGTATATATGCATATTCTCAGGTGAGTCAACGCACACAATGTAACTGTGCCTGACCAGAAACCACTTTGGTGAGTGTCTGGCGAATACATTCTTTGGCGTTAGCATTCTTCTCACATCTAACCCCTTGGATGATTGGATTACAAGGAAACCTTCTTTCCCATGATAACTACCTTCTGCAGCTAGACGTACTCCTAATGCAGAGAGTTCTAAGAATCTACATAGGCGATTGCTGTCAGCTCGAAAGATGAGCCATCGAATCATCTCTTGAAGGTATTGCTCCAATCTCCTCCGCTGGCGTTCATTGTAGATTTTCTTCGGCTGCCCAGCTGATGAAGCACCTCCTGGTACTATAGCTCCAGTGCTGGGGTCAACTACGGCACTAGACTTTCGCCGTGATGAAAAGGAAGGACGTCGCTTTTTTCGTTTCCGTTGATCTGTCTCGCTGTGTGTTGCTTCTCCCACAGTTTCATCAGCTCTTACATTGTCTGCTTCATCTTCTTCGCTGTCACCAAGGCCACGAACACCTCTAAAGTAAGGAAAGGCCGATTTGGGAAACCGTGGTTGCTTAGGTCTAGAGTCTACATCACTTCTGAGTTGAATGTATTTGTCGCTACTGCCTTGGATTTTATACCGCAGATGCAAGTTGGCAAAATCCCGAAGAGAACGATGAATGACCCATTTCATACGATTCAAGCCACTTCCATATTCAAGCTCAATTCGGAAGACGAGATGCCTTTCGCTATCATCCTCATCTATTGGTTTGCTATCGGTCACCTCTATCTTGAGCTGCTCTAGAAGGACCGGGATGCGCTTGTTACCATGCTCGTCTCTTTGGATCATACTAGCTAGCATGAGTGCTGCAGGAGCTCCGGCACGTAGCTCAGCCATGAGTTCGGCCGATTTTAGGTAATCTACCTTGTGTTCTTCTTTTCTTGCCCCTAGCATTTTGAGCCCATGCTTTAACATCCGCCATCTTTGGGCAGCAAAAGTGCTGGATCGTTCGCCTCCGAAAAAGGGTCGCCGTGCAGTCTGAGGGGTTTGTCCTTCGCCCTCGCTTTGCCCACCTCCAAAGCCCGTTATTCGCCGCAAATTGCTCGGCCTTCTTGATTGAGTGCCATCAATTCCTTGAAGTGAGCCAGCTACACTCAACCCTCGCCCACTTGTCATCCATGCGCTTCCACGCCTCCATGCACCGTGTAGTCTGTCTTGACCCTCCCCTTCAGAGAAATGGCCCCTTTGCTCTAGAGATCCATCCGTAGCTCGTCTATGAATGGGGAAAAAGTTGGGTCGACTGCTGCCACCAGGGGAATCCGCAACCAAGGTGTGCCCTCTTGGGGTATTTGGAACGGTGTTGTTTCCAAACTCCTTTCGTAAAGGTCTTCTTACCCGCCGCTTCTTCTTGACCCGGGCCGCATCCGTAACGTTTGATTCTTCATCGGCTGTCTCTTCTGCATCTGCATCTTCATCGCTGCCCTCTTCGTGTAAAGTATGTGGAAATCCGGGAGCTGGTCCTGTTGGCTCTTCGAACACGCCTGGTGTATAGCTTTGACTCCTGGTATGTCCACTAGTCGTAGCCAATGCCTTTAACTTTGACATCAGAGATGGGCCTCGACGATTAATTGGCGTGTCCCCTTCCTCCAAACCCCATGAATCTGACCTGGTATGACCTGGCGCCTCAAAGCCGGATTCTCTGGCAAATTGCACGCTCCGTCTATCAGGAGTAATAGTGCCGTTGGCATCTTGAGGAGCAGAAGTAGGAGATGAACTGAATTTCAGAGAGGGAGGAGGCCTGCGGTGAGGGCTTTTAGAGCGGGCACGAGCATTTGCAAACCCACTACGCAGAGGCGATCTGGGGCCATTGTGTGCTATTCCACCATTGATATAGTCCTCTGCTTCATTCGGGGCTTTGGCAGCACCATTAGAAGCTTGTGTCGAACCGTATGGCTCGAGGTGATCAGGACTCAGTTCAGTTCGCAGACCTGACATTCGTACTGGTACTGGCGATTCGGAAACAGGAGTTCGTGTCGTAGGGGAAATTGATTCGACCTGCTCCATGGTGGCGTGCCCTCAATATTTTGCAATGCTGCGAGCTATGCACCGGATGGACTGAGGAAGGCTATGCGTCCTTCGTGGCATTCATAGTGAGAAACAAGCGTGTATGTCAAATTTACGGCGTCCGCGTGCGAGTTGAAATTGCCAAGGTCTCGCTCTGATGTCGGATATGCGTATCGTTAAGTCAAATGACAGATCAATAATCAAATATATCTGAGCGCCGATATAATGTGGTGAGAGTTATGAAATCAATGATTTTATGAGCTCTATTTGGTAGTCTTCGAAATGGGTGAGTATCGTCAGTTGAACAATGACATCGTTCGGGAAACCAAAACCAAAGCCCAAAGTGGATCGGTCCGCTGATTTCCTGGTCCCACATCATCCACATCACATCATCAATACCTCGGGTCATCAACAAACACCACACACATAATCCTGGCATTTGGAGCCGAATGTATAAAAGAGCATGGAGAATACAAAAGACGATTGTTCCAAATAACGCAGTACATTAAGCGCTTGGTGCATTAAACTGTATGGAATATCTACTGTACCAGCCTAGTGGCTCGGATCAGTTGCAGTGTCTTTCCAACTTTAAGTCAGCAGTGTAATTGCTATTCTGTCTTTGCTTTACACAGTACTCACTGCACACTGCACGCTGCACTGAAGGCTAAGCGTTATGGTATCCATGATATATGCATGGTACTGTATCCCTGGTATCCCTGGCTTGACGCCAGAGACCCGGAGACTCCCGGTGCATGTCTCACGGCGATGCACTTAATGTGGTAACTCATCCTTATTCGGACAGACTACAAGTGCAAGTCGTCGAGCCCTTCTATGGTGGTTTCATCTGAAAGTATGCCGCGAGAAAACCTTATCTTGACGATCTCCCCACCATCTCAACTGAAGTGCCAACGAAGACCTTTTATCTTCCCCGGTGTCTGAGATAGGTATCTTAGCAAATGCATAGTTGAGTTTTCTAGATACCATCGGCCGGGCACTTGAACCTCAATGTCTCAAGGATTATAGAACATTCCTGTGCTCAATGTATGCGGGCTTCCTTCCAGCTCAGCCTTTCCTCCCTGTGTAACCAAAAATTATACAGTCTTTCGAAAGATGTGCAGTCTTCTACAGTCTCTCGCAGCGTTGGAAATCCTAACTCATGCATAAAGAACTATCAAAATTCTTGCTCCTTCCAAGTGGAGTATCAGTCCATTTGCTGTACACAACAGTTCTGCTTTATCTCGCTGCTAATACTATTACCAGTTAATCCATAAATTTGAAGAAATAAAGCAGGCTGTTTCTATCGAGCCTCAATAGCGTAATATCGAAATGAAGCTTCAATGCTAGTTCCAATCAAGTCTAGTCTTTTCCTTTATCAATAATACTTCGTATACCAAATGTCTTCAAACTTTCAAAGCTCAAAGTTTCATACCACGGAGCGCATTTGAAGCTCATATTATATAGATAGAAGAATAGCATAGTTACGCTAGGAGAGATAAGTAGACCGTACGATGGTTACTTACCTACTATTACCTATAAAGTTTTGGTCTAGAACCCCCTCGACGATTGTGCTTGATGCGAATCCCTTTCTAAATTAACACCCATTTCCAATATAAGAGTTCTACACGCACAAGCAGTCAAGAACGATGGTCAAATTGGCGTTTTTGCGAAGTTCGAAATTTGAAGCACAGAACATAAGAAAGAGTGCTTCTAGCTTGGATGCTTGACTCGGTCTCAATGATTAATTATCAGAATGGTAGTTTTTGAATGCTCAAGATGAGCGCATGAGTAGAGCATATGTGGATCTAGCCTGCTGTTGGTAGAGCAGTGTAGTGTTGTTTCTAGCTGTGGCGCTACACTCAGCGTACATTGCCGTAGTCAAAAAACCCCTTTTTAAATTCTCTTAAAATCCTTCAAGATTTGAATTCCAATATTCCGAACTATAGTAAGAGCTCAACCATTTCAATGATCATAGGACATTTTAAAGGGGTTGGTCGACTTAATGACTGTTCATCGCCACTGGGTTATCACTTGTGCGTATTTGATAGCTCTCGTAGCAAGTAACTGATTCATTGTGTTCCGAAGTGGCATTAAACCAGCTTCTTTTTACGCATTCGAAAACAACGAGTTTACCAGACGATGCCCTTGGGGCTCTTTGGAAATGGCACCCACTTCCTCAACACTGCACCAACCCATCCCATCGGCATACCCTCCGATTGAGCCTCCACAATTGCTCGGTTCATTCCCACCACATCTCGTTCCTCCAAAGCCCCGTTCTCACCTCCCCTGAACACAAACACGCCGCTAATTTCCTCTCCCTCCTCGAGCTCCCGAGGTATTCCCCAACCAACGCTCTGGTCCGCCTCCACTCTTACCACGTCAACTGTTTCTGTCTGTCTACCACCCCTCAAAATCTCCACCACATTCTCCTTAACCTCCCACAAAATTCCAAACACGACACCAGCACTGCCAATCGAGTCTCCAACATGAACAACCCCGGGCTTTCCCCCTTCGGAAACAATCCACTTCCACCCGTCAAGCCTCGCCAATCCGACAAAATGGATGGCGGCTTCACCAAAGGTCTTCTCCATCCATGAGATGCTCATGTCCTTGTCGATAGCAAGGAAGTTGATAAACTTACCAGACTCACAGTTTTCGCCGGCAATAATGGTATTCGAGGAAGCAGAAGAGACAGAAGCTGGTCTAGCGGTTTTCGATGAAGTCGTACCAGGAGCGACCTGGCATTCTATACGACCAAGAGCGCGACTCTTGGAAGCGGGGGCGGAATATGTGGCGTGAGAAGATGAAGAGGGCTCGGGCGCAGACAAGTCGACGCTGAGGGTGGAATTCTTACCAGGAGCTACCTGGCTTTGTATACGACCAAGATTGCTACTCTTGGAAGCGGTAGGGTTGATAACAGAGGACGGTCCAGTGACAGGAACCGAAACTGCAGACGAATTAAGGTGGCCACACTCAGCAGCTTTTGCAGTTGGCTTTGAGATCCTCGAAGAGCGACGGATCGGTGCTGGTGTGGAAGCGCGGGGGACGACCTGCTTTGGAGCAGCCTTTGCCTTTGGCGCAGGCTTGGGCTTCGACATGGGCTTTGGTGGTGCTGGTGGCGATGCGGGGATGATCTTGGTCTTCTTCTGCGGCGGGGGGGCCACAGCAGCGGCAGTTGTATTAGTCTTGCGTTTCTTGGATGGTGCTAGTTCTCCCTTCGTATTTGTCGACGAGGAAGAAATGGCAGCAAGAAGCTCCGTGGGAAGGACAGGAGCAGCGCTGTCTGGTGCCTCTACCACGATGGTATTTGGTGAGATGGGTTGCGAGGGCGAAGGCGGGAAGGAGTGGTAAGAAGATCTGGAAGTTTTGGAATCACCCGAGGCGGAGTCATCATCATCGACGGCGATGACTCGTTGTTTGCCTTTGCCTTTGGTTTTGGAGGACATTTTGATGAGAGAAAGAAGGAATGTCAAAAGTAGTTTGTGTAAGTTCGAATGTGTCTGATAAATAAATGGCTCGCAAACCAAGACAGAACGGAGAAAGATGCTTTCTAGTACGAAGGAAAAAAAGAAAAGAAGAGCTGAAGGGTTTGAGGTTGAGATTTTATGGCTTGCTCGCCTTGGAACCACTTAGGTAGCGCCTAGGTACCGCTTGAAAATTTTTGTCTCTATTTTTCATGTTCGTCAATAGAATATGGCGTCGCATTGTGCTAAGCATTGTTGCAAGTCGGTGAATTGGTGCGGGTCTCTGTTGGATGATGCCACAATAACTCTACGGTTTTTAAATCATGTAAGTACAATGACTTCGAGTAATGGCAATTTTGCGACATCTTAATCATTGTATCTGAAAATATGACCAGTTGATATGCATTTAATTCAAATTAATGGATATTCCTGCTACGGTGTACTTGCTCTGCTTATTTGTCGTTTGTTCCCTCACTTTTATCACTATCGAGAACATGACATAAAGCATCAACAAAGACTCATTGTCTATGCACCGAATGGGGTTGGGTCTACGGCACAAGGGCACCCTCGATATCTACGAAGTCATGAAATCTTACCATGATTTGTTAGTGTGGAGTTTGTATTGTGGTGGTTAGCTGCCAATTGTATTCAGGGGTTTCCAAAATTAAGCGAGAAATTACATCTTGTTCTTCGGCGCTCGCATTGAAATATGCAGTCCATTTTTTGTAAGAGATGGGCCGAGTGCGGTCATCCGAAGATTGCACTTGTTCTTCGAGTGACGCAGGAGGAAACAGATAGAAAATTTAGAACGAGACGTCGCTGTATCTCACTGCGATATAGTTCTGAATGTATATATGAAACAATGAAGGAATAATAATAATGGGAGGTGATAAGAGATGGAGGTATTTTAAACCCATTTATTTGAGAACTTGGCTCGAGTGTAGACGTCTATCAGCTTGGAGGGCATAGACAAATAGAGATACAATATGATTCCCATTGCTTCGCTTCAAAAATTCCAGTACGAAAGCTCATGAACATCTCAGCCCTCATTCCATTCCTCCCAAGGCTGCGTGGCTCCAGAAACTAGCCCTTCCTCACCAGTATCCCCATCCACCCACGTAACAACCCCACTCCTTCTTCTTTCCTCTTCATTCGCAAAAAGTTTCCCGTCCCCACCCCAAAAGTTCCTCTCCTTCCGCTTCTCTCTTAGCCATTCTCCCATGCCATACAAATCCACCTCCCAAGGCCTGAACCCTCTCTCCTTCTCTCCCATCCTGACACTTTTCGCCTGCCCCTCATCAAAAACCTCACTACCCACTACCATGAAAGCCGGATCTACCCCTTCAAACATCACTTTCTGCTTCGGCCATCTCATCGCCTTTACATGCAAGTCTAAAAATCTCGCTCTTTTGAATTCATGACTTATAACTACAATACTCTTAGGCCATCTACCCGTTTCCCTCCAGAAAGTTATAACCCCAAGCACTAAATTCCCAAAGCTATCTAAAGCTTTCTCCTCTAATCTAACCCTCTCTCTTAATTTTTCGTTCTCTTCCATGATCCCCCAGAACTGATTATCCTCACAGCAATCCAAGTAGCTCCTCGCTTCGCTTACATCTTTCTCCTTCCTCGTTTTTCCTCCCGAGAAAACGAGGAGTGAAGATGAGGATGAGGCTAGTAATGAGAGACCAAATTTGATGTGTTGGATGTAGGTTGAGTAGAGGAGAAAATCGGAGATTTGGAAGGGCGAGAGAAGCCATTCTGAAGGAGAGGCCCCGCGGTTGGGTTGCATGGCGCTGCTTTGGGAGGGGAGGTAGATGGCATGGCAGCAGACTAGAATTAAGGAATTAGGAGGAGGTAGCGTAGTAGATTTGGGGGCCAGAAGGTCCATTGGTGAAAGCTGAGATGTTCCAATATCCTGGGATTGAGACTTGCGGATTTTTGAATCGACAAGGAGCTGTTGAATGATGTTAATAACCACTTTGGAAAGAGAGAGAATTCAACGCACGATTAAATCTGAAAATCGACTGCTGCGGCCCCCACGTTGCGCGTCTCGTGCACAGAGAAGTCTATCTATATTATCTTTAAGCTTTGGCTCTTAGAGTGCTATTTTGTTCAACTACCCGATAACTATTCTAGACTGTTTTATATTTGGAGACGGTCAAATCGAGGTTTGATCTTGCAGATGATGTTGTTGGCGGGTCTATCCGGGCCTAATGTCGGCCCTTAGAACCTAAGTCAGCATCATGAGTCAACGAGCCCCTAGCGGTAAATTAATTGACGGATTTGAAGCTCATGTTTTTGGAAAATTTGATAATTCAAATTTCATTTAGCCTTTACAGCTTAACATTCCAGTTCATCATTCAAATCTCAATGGTAGCTAATTGAGAAAAATATATGAAAAGAGTGTGTATTAGTCTGCCGATTTAATCAACCACTGATTATCCTAGGATAAGAGTCACTCTGATAATGTGAGTGGCTTGGAAAGCTATGGGTTCTTAAAATAATGAAAGCCAGTCTTTTAATTCGCAGTGAGGCTAATGTGATATTATCTTAACGATCATCTAAGTCACTAATGGGGTATCTTAATCTATTAGAAAACGAAAATCATAACGTCATGATAAAAATATGTTCAAAAATTTCTCAGATTATGCTCCTAGAGGCGTCAAGAGTCCTGTGGTATTGCAAAACGACGCAGACGTAATCGCCGAAGTGTTCTTGGGGAGGGACGGTCTGGCGAACTTTGGAGTTTCTTAGCACTCGTTTCCTCGGCGTGCATCTTCTCTTGCTTCGTAGGCGTCTTAACAAAAATTGGTCGCTCCTTCTCGGTCAGCCGGTTCTTTTCTGTGACGTGTGCTGATATGACTGGGGCGATGAATGGCGAACGTGACTTCTGCATTTTGGGTAATGGAAGGGTTGGCATTGAGAGAAACTCTAAATCATTATCATCCTCATCTGAGACAATCTCTATTATCTCCAAATGGGACGTTATAGAAGGTTTTGGGAGTGCTAGGCTCGGTATTAGAGTGCTGGTGGTATGTTGATTAGAAGGTTGAATCTCTGGGCTGGAGAAGTCAGGTGGGAGACTAGGGATACGGAAAACTGGCTCTGGCGACTTTGGTTGTATTCTCGATATCTGAGTGATAGGTTCGGAATTCTTAGATTTCGTCGGCGATTTTGCCGTGGTGTAAAGGGTTTGGCGACCAGGGACATCCTGTGGTAATCTTCCACGCTTCTTGGGAGAAGTCTTAGCAACGGGAGAGGTCGGTTCTCCAGCTATGTCCTTTGCAGAAGGCATTTTTCGCTTTTTGGGCATAGCCTTAATTGACCCAGAGGTCTGATCTTCAGCCACCTGTGCTATAGGGGGCAATTTGCGCTTTTTCGGACTCATAGTGGGTGCTTTGTCTGGTAAAACAGTTGGAGCGCAATGCTGGATGATGCATCGAAGAATGTTGCCACATTGGACGATTGGTGGAGGATCATGAATAAGTTTGGTATCGCTAAATGACGAATTCGCTTCATTGACCCATATTTTGATATGAAGGGATGTGATCGCTGCCAGTGATGCTTCAACTGTAGTATAATAGATAGTATTCGCGGATTTTTTAGCCACATGCTTCATTTCGTATTTTGCATTTGCGGCTTCTCCGCCGGATTTTGTTTGTGCAAGAGCACGAACGAGGAGGATGGGAATGACTAATTCAATATATACCTTGACCCATATATTAAAATACTTTCCGAGGAATGGCCAGAGTTCCTCTTCATTGAGAGATATTGTCCAGCCATTTGGTAGGCCTTTGAGAATATTCGATGAAGACACCAACGGTTTGTAGTAATCCTGGACATGGGTGGGGTTGGGGAATCTAGCTTGCAGAATAAAGAGGTTAGTGTTGCCAAACCAGCAGATATCAAAAGACGAGAATACTTCTCGCGCTTCTTAGCCTTAGAGACCGAATGTCCTGAGGAGAGGAGAAAGAATAGCAAAGTCTTAAAGCATCTAAGTCTTTTGGACACAAAGCCAAAAACGGGAGTTCCCAAAAAATCCAAAGTATTCAACCTCTTGAAGGCCTTCAACCCCTAAAAAATCTGCAGATAGCAAATGAATAAATGACCTTGATGAACTGATCACTTACTGCTCAGGTATGGAAACAGACGATCCTCCTTTTTGCAACTGCGCCTGAAGTTCCTTTCGCCAGCTCTGAAGACTTCCGTTCTCAAACGCTCTGCAAAGCGATTTGCCCAAGCTGCTCTTGACCAGCTCGAGAATACGAACTGGCCCACACCCCACCAAGCCTTTATGATCATAATCCCCACCTCCTATTACTGCCCACAACACCAGTCCTTCTCGGTCTAGGCTAGGGAACTTCGCTGATAAAGTGCTTGCTCTGTATATTCTGATTTTCGATAAGTCTTTCTGTTTTTTAAGATCCATATTGTCATTGTTGTAGTAGAATCGGATCACGACCTGACACCCAAACATGAGGCAATCCCCATCATCAGTCCAGACAGCATCGACGACTCCAAGGCGTTGCATTTCAGCACATTCGGCCTCTGCTTCAGCAGGGGCTTGATGCCATGGCACACCCAGATGACCTAGAGTTTTTCGTAAGAGCTCTGTTTCCTTCTCTGGTAACATTCTCGGAATTTTGCCCCTCTTCTTAGGTCTCTTCGGACCATCAGCTACAAATATCAATTGAATATTTAATCGTAGTAGTTGCAGAACCTTGTAAAGTATGTTCTTTTCGTTTGGATTTGCGGCAGGTGTATATCCTAAGGAAAGAGTCAGAGCTGGGACATTCATGAAACCCCTAAAACCTACTGTTCCTAATATAGGCGACTTGTTGAGCAGATTGATAGCAATTGAAGCGCCAGGAAGCCTCATCAACAGCAATACGCAACGGCCGCTTTGTCTGCTCAAAATGCTTTGTAGCGAAGGCTGCAATGTCCGTAACCTCCCCTTCTCCAAGAGTTTCCCAGAGGCTAAGAGTTTATCAATTTCAGTTCATAACAACCACGGGGTGGACAGAACTTACCCCGGAATTCCCATTTTGAAGGGACTTCGGTCTTTGGGAGGGACAAATCGAATTTGTGGCTTTGCTTTAAAGGAGGAAAGAAACCTTTTGTGAGACGGTGTTATAAGACAGACAGAACAAATAAAAATCGGAGTTGGGAGACGCGACGGCAAATCGCGTTTGGAAGGATGTCACGGGCCTCTATAAAGATAGAGGCATGTGACCGAGACTCGGAGATTTCTCTTCACAAGTTGCTGCACATCTTTGATAGGCCGAAC
>Ga0302320_10011429_pt1 | contig 18791 bp, 16 predicted proteins | sample Bog_T0_3_FD_202130 | JGI IMG/M metagenome (GOLD analysis project Ga0302320, IMG submission 202130) | Peat permafrost microbial communities from Stordalen Mire near Abisko, Sweden - Bog_T0_3 | ecosystem: Environmental > Terrestrial > Soil > Wetlands > Peat | place: Sweden: Abisko, Stordalen Mire...
GTCGAAAAGCCACCGTATCGCCCTCCCGGACAATAGCATCGCCTGCGAAGTGTGGACAAGATTGCGCTGAAGGCGCTCCATGACCTTGAACCCGCTATCTCGAACGCATCAATTACGACGTAGATTATCACCGTCCAGTGAAGGTGGCTGCAGATTTGAAGGGAGAATACCGGACGGCTTCGGCTCTTTTGGAACTATGGATCGCAATTAAGTTTCTAGCAAATTTTGGCTCCTCAGGTAAAAGCCAGCCCTGGTTTTAGAGAAGTTTACGAGAGTCCATTACGGTTCACCATAAACTATTGTAATCAAATGATTTATTTTCCATATTCGTCCAAAAAAGCCCAATGCGGATCAGGGCCAGCCAAGCAAATTTGATGGTATTTTTGATGGTACTTTTTTGACATCGAATAGGCCCAAACTGCTATGGTATTCGCAATCCTTCAAAGGCTCAAATGGCGCTCACAGACGTAAAGATTCGTGCTGCTAAATCTGCGGAAAAATCATACAGACTTGCCGACATGGGAGGCTTGTACCTGCTCGTGCCACCTGCCGGCAGCAAGCTCTGGCGGTGGAACTATCGCTACGGCGGCAAACAAAAAACGATGCCTCTAGGAAAGTATCCTGAGATTTCCCTTGCGGATGCTAGGACCGCACATCAGGCAGCGCGTGCCCAACTACGGGACGGCAACGACCCGATGGCGCAGCGCAAAGCTGATAAGGGTGCTGCAAAGGTAAAGGCCGTTGAAGTGCAGGTGAAGGCTGAGGAGGCATGTGGCGAGCGCTCATTCAAAGCCGTAGCCCTCAAGTGGCATGAATGGTGGGCATCGGGCGTTGACAGCGAAACCTCAGCATATATTTTGCGGCGCCTGCAGTCTGACGTGTTCCCTACCTTCGGGCGCAAGCATATCTCCGAGGTCAAGCCTTCTGACATCCGCAACCTGATTCTTTCCATTGAAAGTGGAACCGGCAAAGGAAGGCGATTCAAGGGCAAGGGCGCACGGGATGTTGCGCAGCGCCAACACGGAACGATTAGTCAGATATATCGGTACGCCATTGCGAACGAACTTGCAGACAGCAATCCCGCTGCAGCATTCAAGCCCTGCGATGTTCTCAAACCGCGAAAGACGCAACACAGGGCGAGAGTTGAAACAAACCAGCTTCCAAAGCTGCTCGTGGCCATCGATGACTTCCCTGGCCACAAAGTGTGGCGCGACGCACTACAGCTGATGTCAATGCTCTTCGTGCGCACAGGTGAATTGCTGGAAGCTCCATTGAGTGAATTCGATCTGGACAATGCTCGCTGGATAATCACCGCCGAGCGAATGAAAATGGACAGGCCGCATATCGTGCCCTTACCGCGGCAAGCTGTGGCCATCCTCCGCGAATTGTTTTCACGCGCCATTGCCGAAAACAAAGCATTCGTCTTCCCCGGCCTAAACAAGCAGACAGAGAACGGCACCCTTAACGAAAATACCTTGCTGGTAGCACTCGATGAGATCGGCTACAAGGGCGTGATGACCGGCCACGGCTTCAGAGGACTGGCGAGCACGATCTTGCATGAGAATGGATTTGATGAAGCTCACATCGAGCTGCAGTTGAGCCACGCCAAGAAAAACAAAGTCGCAGCGAGCTACGACTACGCGAAGTACATTCCCCAACGTACAGAACTTATGCAGTGGTGGGCAGACTACCTGGATGCTGGCTTGAGCGCTGAGAAGACGAAAGTTGTGTCCATCCGCAAGCATGCCTGAGCGACTGATTGACTGATCGCCACCGTCCCTGAACTTCCCCCCGGCGCCGGCCAGAGTTTCGGCAATGCTTGGACGCTGGCCGGCAGATGCGCCATCCTAGCCGTGCCCAGCGTGATTGTTCCTGCAGAACGCAATTGGTAATATCAGTATCATTTTCAGAAAGCTAACTGCGCAATAGTTGATTGCTTGAAAGGTCACTGCGTTGCCGAACCGAGTGGATAATCGGATTGTTTTTGGAACGTCTTTCTACATCACCGACCTACCCGCTGCGCTTGCTTGCTTGCATGCGGTTAGGAAAGCGGGATATGAGGACGTGATCCTGGACTTCACCAGCTGTGTGGCTGCGCTTCCCGCTCCGGTCCTTGCGTTGTGCGCGAGAGTGCTGAAGATGCAACTGGAGAAGTTTGACTTTACGCTTAGATTGCCTAACGATCAGAAACTTGAACGGCACTTTCAAAATGCGAACTGGGCCTTCCTCCTCGACCCTGCGAAGCATCCACCCTCGAACGTAAAGGGCACGACAATATTTCCCGCAACGCGGTTCGTCGATACGGAGGGACAGCAGCGCGCTGTCAATTCAATAATCGATGGAATCCTAAGTGTCACTAAGAACATTGACCGGCAAGGGTTTGCGGCTTTTGAATGGTCGGTCAACGAGATTACGGATAATGTTCTCGTTCATTCGAGATCTGAAGTGGGTGGGATCGTTCAGATGTCAACATTCACAAGGCGAACTCAGCGCATAGAATACGTGGTGGTGGATGCTGGAATTGGTATCCCAAAGAGCCTTCGGCAAGCTCATCCTGAATTGAGATCTGATGCGGAAGCGCTAAATCAAGCAGTCAAAGAGGGCGTTACGCGCGATAAGACATTGGGTCAAGGAAATGGGCTCTACGGAAGCTACAGGGTCTGTAGTGAAGGCGAAGGCATCTTTCATCTGCAGTCGGCGCATGCCAAGCTCGTATTCACCCGCGGAAAAGGTCTTCAGGTATCGACCGAGAAGGTTCCCTTCGAGGGCACACTGATAGATGCGCAGGTCAATTTTTCTGATCCCCGATTGCTGGGAGACGCACTCAACTTTGGCGGTAAAGTTCATGTGCCGTCGGACTTTATTGAGTCGCGATATGAAAACTTCGATACCGAAGAAATTAGATTTGTGATCTTGAAAGAGGCGCCCTCATTTAGGAGTCGTCTCGGCGGAACGCCCGTCAGATATAAGCTTCAGAATCTGGCACGGATGTGCCCAGATCAGAAAATCATTGTCGATTTCGATGAAGTCCCGTTGATATCCAGCAGCTTCGCTGACGAAGTCTTCGGGAAACTCTTCTTGGAGATGGGTCCAATAGCATTTTCGCAGCGCTTTGAGTTTCTGAATCTTCCGATTCTTGTCCGTCAACTCATCGACCGGGCAATTTCTCAACGCCTTTCCGGAAATTAGCACGTCAGGTTATCTTGCCCTCGAACTCTTTGCTTGATTTCCGCGACATCTCTACTTGCCCAACATAGCGAGCGCACTTGTTGATGCTTGCTTGACCTCTCATATTGCCAATCTGCCGGCGGGATGGAACTCCGAGCCGCTCTCCGCTGCCAGCCAAAGTCTCGGCGCTACCCGAGTTCTAGCTGCAAGAAGCGCCTTTCTGGTCGTGCGGGCCCGCATCGATCGGCACTGCATAGCGGAATGGCAGTCTCAATCCGAACCATCAGTGTTTGCCGAAATCCGGATCGGACTGCCGATTGAACTCCGTCGATACACGTCTGCTGGAGCCCGATGTCCGCCTACGGCACACCCAAAATCCATCCTTCGAATTCCGCAATTGAGCGTTCCTCATCGTTCAGGCATGGGGAGAGGAATCGACCGAGGGTTCCTTCTGCATCGGCTCGGCGAAGCCATGCAGCAATCGAGTAGGCATCGTGTTGGTGCGCGTCGCGGTCTTCAGGGTGGAACGACTTGCTCCACAAGGCGGGGTAAACCTCTACGACGGCCGACTTCCCGTCCGGAATCTGCCAGCCGTCGAAGGGCCAGAAGTGAACTTGCCCCGCTGTTCGGGACCGAATGAAACGAAGCCAGGGAATTCCGCTATGCGTCGACTTTGCGACGGAGCCCTGCACATCGAAATGGAATACCGACTTTGCTCTGCTGCGCCTCTCTGTGATTCGTCGCCAAGTTGCCTTTCCACATCGCATCGCACCGTTTCCGTGAAGGCCATCGCGCACAAAATCGACGTACATGTGCTCTTCGTCTGTTGGCCAGTGACGCTGGAAGTCATCAAGGAATACGGTCCAATCTAACGGAAGGTTGTGCGTCTCGAAATACTCAAGTGGAAAAGAGAAGCCGTGGTCGATGCCGACCATGGTAGTCACACCGGCGGAAAGCTCAGATGCGAGCCATTCACCAATCCCTCTCCGGGTCCAATATTTCCGAGGGCCAAGCGACGGTTGAACTTGTGGAGGAACTTCATGGGGTTCCTCGTCCTGCTTCGCCGCATACACACGAAGTCCTTTAAGGCTCGACTCGGCAGTTTCAGCCCCGGAGTAATCCACGCCGATATAGCGTTCGAACTGCGCCATCACGCCCCTCTGGTTGAATTCCTCATCTTATCTTTGCGAGCGAGTAGGACGTGCTGCGCCCTCCGGCCGAGTCCTTTGTAAGAACGTGCTTTCGAAGAAGATCCTCAATGTCGCGCAGCGCGGTATCCTGCGAACACTTTTCAAGCTTCGCCCATTTTGAAGAAGTCAGCTTGCCTTCAAAGCCGTCCAGTAGCCGATTGATCATGCTCCGTTGCCGCTCGTTCAACTCCGTTACGGCAAAACGATCCCAGAAGCGGGCCTTGACGAGCACCGCCGCAAGTATGGTCTCCGCCTGATCAAACGCGCCTCCAAGACACACGAGAAACCATTCGAGCCAGCGCGTGACATCGACATCGCCTTTCTGTGTCGCTTCAAGGATCTCGTAATAAGACTTCCGCTCCTGCTGTATCTGCGCCGACATGCTGTAGAAGCGTTGTGAGCTCTGTTCTGAGCGAGCCAGAACCATGTCAGCGATGGCGCGCGCAATGCGTCCATTGCCGTCGTCGAACGGATGGATGCCGAAGCCTCACGAACCAGGTTCAAAGCTGTGCGAGTTCTGCACAGACAAACACTTCGTCTACATGTACTTTCGCAGATTCCACGGCTGGCATTGCAGTTTCAGCACCGAAGCCAGAAAGAAGCTTCCGAGGGAGTTCACATTCCGAGCCCCAGAAACAATTCGCGAGTTGGCTAGGCGAGGCGGTGGGCTGATCGACAAGTGGGACAGAGAAGGTTTCGATTTGGCATTGGAAATGGGCAAAGGCGGTGTCTGGCTCAGATTAAGCAACGACCAGTACGCGGCACTCGGAGGTGTGCTGTAACAACGCTCACGTCCCAAAAGCGCGCGAGGCTGACGATTGCCTCTCCAATGCGCACGCACTTGCAAGGGTGCGGTGAATCAATCGCCCGTTCTTCTGGCCTCGTCCCGGCGCTGGCCAAGACAGGACTCCTATGCCCGTCCGTTCGCTGACTGGCATAGGAGTCGTTTAGCAACAGGCTTAAGAACTTCGACTGAACAATTTGCACTGTACGGCCGATAAAGACCATTTAGGAATAGCGGTTTCATGGACTTCATGTGACTTATTCAATGGTTTGGATCTCAACGCCGATGCAAGGGAGTGATCACTCGAAGACACCCAGCGGGCTGCGATTGCAGATGGCCTCGTTCCCAACAGAACTCGAAACGAAAAGTAGATGAGGGCCTCCAAGAAGCACGGATTCTCTCTGATCTACCCTTTGAGCATCGCTCCCAGCGATACTTTGCCTCAGGCTTATGTTGAGGGTTCTCCGTACGCTGCCGCAATTCTGGATGCTTGGTCGCCGGCTCAATCACAGACGAGAGTTGTTGTGAAGCCAGCCTCTGAGGTCAAGTCGTTTCTGGAGTGGGGCGGCATAGTTCGATTTTGCCAAAAGAACGTTGAGGGCAGGGCTTGTTACCCTCGCAGACTCTCCGATCCCTCGAGGCCGGCGCCAGAGGCTACCCCTACAACGTTCATCGGCACATCCATCCGACAAATGCGTTCCATGTTTCGACGCTCCCAAACGCTGAAGCTGCAAGCAACAAGTCGTCAAGAAACACAATTAACGGAATTCACTTTCACAACCGACAAACACGAAGATCAGTGAGGTACGAAATGTCAAAGACTAGCTCAGCACCCAAGGCGAGATTTTCTGGTTCGACCACTGCAACTGTCCAGCGAGCCGATGACCCCCTGGTCGAATGCTACTGTTGTGAAAACTACAACCCGCGCCTGGACAGGATTAGGTCGAAAGCGCTTGGCTGGTTTGTCCAGTTCGCAATTCGCGCCGATCTTCACGCCTCTTTTTCTACTATCTTGGATTGGGATGACAAGAGGATCCAATTGTGTGGCTATCCTGAGATCCATTCGAAGGCAAGCGAACTCTACGGGCTGATCCGCACGAAGCACGTCATCGACGAGAACGACTTGGAAACCATCGGTCTCAGCATCTTCAGCTTTCCCACTCTTTCGCATTTCTTTGTAGATACTCGCGGCCAGCAATTCGTGCGCGAAGCGACCTTTGAGGACCTTGGGGCGTCGTCGTTAGAAATACGGGAAATAGTTTTGGGTTCCGAGGAACTCAGCTCTTCACTGCCGAGGGCATCGTCGCGCGAAGAAGCTTTCGGAACAATATTCGGCAAGCTGACCAAGTCTCAGATTGAAGCTGAAGCACACCTCCCTCAGGCAGCCCGATCCAAACAGCGACTTCTGGTCGTGGACATGGGTGCCCCTGTCGAACTCCTCAAAGCGCAGTTTCTAGCTGCGCTCGACAGATCAGGGAGGCAAAAGAACTCAATTGAACTCCTGATTCAAGGATGGAAGAAATACGGCATTCTCCCCTACATTGATCAAAATGAATGGGCGAGCCATGATTCAAATGTATGCGTGAAGGCCCAGGTTCAATCCGAACTGATTTACGAACTTGACGAGGATGCTGAAGTTGCGTTTCTGTGCGAGAAAACTTTGCGCGAAACAACCGAACCACACGCCGGCCGGATGCTCGATGTGCAAAGTCAGCAATTCAAAGCGCTCACTGCCGCAGCCTCGGAGGAGTTTTTCGCAACCATTGAATATGCCCGAAAGAGCGACAGCAGCTCGTCCAACGCCGCTGGCGAAGAAGCACTGCGCAGGTGGTTCCCTCGCACATTCCCGTACAGTATCCCCGATCTGAAAAGGGCGGCACGAGTGTTTCCGGAACATTCTGAGCGGTTGACGAGCGTTCTGGCCGAGATCGACAGGTCCGGCATGTTGTCGCTAAGCGTGAAGGAACGCATCCGCGATTACTACCATGAGACGAACGGCATGGCTGTTTTGGAATTCGTCAAAAAGGTCGGCATGGCGCCAGAAATCCTGTTCCCAGCCGATGAGAGCTCTGAGTACAATGCACGCCGCTGCGTCGAAGAAGTCGACTTAGGCAGGGCCTTGGCAGCATACGAGGAAGCTGCTGAACAAGAACGCAGAGATTCAGAGAGGCAACTAGAACTAAGAGGTCTCTGATTGGAACGCCCTTCGGTGCGTCGCTCCCCATAGCTGGGATGGCATCGCGCATCTCTGCGGCTTCTGCACTCGGGACACGGGGCTGCGACGAATTCTGCGAAACGATCCTTGAACATGACTTTGGTGCCGGTTGCATGGGGTAGCTCATCGTGAAACTGGCGCGGCGTGGTCTGTTGGCACGTGCGGACAATGCCCCTCTGCTCGTGATCAACGCCGCAGTTGACTGCTTCGTCCCGCAGGCGGACGCGCTGCTTTTCGAGGTCAGGAGGAAAACAGAATTCATTTCGTTGTCGGAATCGGACATTGCTCATTCTCGAAAATGCCGGTCTCGGCGCTTATCATTCGCTGGCGGCGGGAGTAGATTGATCATTCAACCCCGAAATCGATCTTTTCAGTTGATTTTTGTCATTAAAGTCCTATATATTGATATTTAAAGCTAGGTAAGGATTCATATATGGAGCTTATGCGATGAGATCAAATGTGTCAGACGTCTTGCCACCCATGGTCAAACGATCGCTGACCAAATTCGGAGGTGACCTTGCAACCGCGCGCCGAAAACGCGGCCTTACGGGTCTAGCTGTCGCCGAGCGAATGGGTGTCTCCAAGAATACCTATCTTCGCGCAGAAAAGGGCGATTCCAAAGTCGGCCTCGGCGTTTATGCGATGGCGCTTTTCGTGCTTGGCTTTGGCGATCCTCTCGGAAATCTTATCGACGTAAGCCGTGACGATACCGGCCTTCTGCTCGATGAAGCGCGCCTGCCCAAGCGCGTACGCATGAAGAAAGCAATGGAGCCGCGGCCATGAAGCGGAATATTGACGTGATGATGGGCAATGACGGGCAGGTCGGCACGTTGCATTACGACCTCCAAGACCGTCGTGAAAACGCCGCCTTCGAATATGGTGCTGTCTGGCTTGGCGATCCAGCGCGATTCGCTCTTGAGCCAACGCTTCCCCTTCAGGCGGGGCCACAGTTTCATCGCAAGTCGAAAGATGGGTCCTTATTCCATGCGGCGATTGCCGACACGGAGCCCGATGGGTGGGCGAGGCGGGTCATCCTGCGCTATCACATCAAACGTCGACAGGAATTGCGCCGCGAAGGAAAAGCGGGAGAGGCGCAACCCCTCAACGCGCTTGATTATTTGCTAGCCGTGGACGATGCCAGCCGCGTCGGAGCACTTCGTTTCCGTGACGAAGGCGGTGTGTTCCAACGCGCACAGGAAGAAGGGCGCCGGACGGCTCCGCCGCTGATTGAACTTGGAGCCTTGCTTAGCGCTTCACGCGCAGTCGAGGCAAACAAAGAGACGGCTGCGGACCTGGCATATTTGCGCGGGCGAGGTACCTCGCTCGGCGGCATGCGCCCAAAATGCACTGTCGTTGACGAAGACGGCGCGCTCAGTATCGGCAAGTTTCCGAGCATCACAGACGAGCGTGCCGTTACCAAGGGAGAAGTGCTCGCTCTGACTCTTGCCAGAAAAGCCGGGATCAATGCAGCCGCAGCGCGTATCGTCGAGAGCGAAGACTTGCCGGTTGCGCTGATCCGCCGTTTCGATCGTCAGGCCAATGGGCATCGCATCATGTATGTCTCCGCCGCAACGATGCTGGGTGTCGAAGTGACGGAACCCCAAGAACATACCTACACAGAAATCGTCGACGCGATCCGCGTGCACGGGGCCGATCCACAAGCCGACATCGAAGAGTTGTGGCGGCGAATTGCCTTCTCGATTTTGATTACGAATGTTGACGACCACCTGCGCAATCACGGCTTCCTCCACGTAGATCGGGAATTCTGGCGCTTGTCCCCGGCTTTCGACATCAATCCTTCACCCGAACGCGTGCGCGAATTGAAGACATGGATATCAGAGGACTCAGGCCCTGACATGACCATCGACGCCCTCATGTCCGTGATTGCTTATTTCCGCATATCTCCCACTCGAGCCAAGGCGATTTTGAGCGACGTTTCGCATGCCGTGGATGATTGGCGAAAGACAGGACAAGGCATTGGCATGAGCGATGGCGAGCTAGAACAATTCGCAGACGCTTTCGAACACGCTGAACGCGATGCCGCCCGGAAGTTGGTTTAGTCCTCCTTCCGAAAGTATGTCGACACCGGCCCTCCTCTGTACCCGTGCTTTTCGTTCCATGACGCCTCCTTGGCGGAAGCCTCAACCTTATCTAAATCCCGTGTCCAGTTCTAGCAGGGTGCACTACGTACCTGACCTATAGTTGCCAACGCGTTCTTGTGCCGAGCCACCCGCGACGCGTTCGACTACCAAGAGAGCGCGTCGGCCGTTTTGCGGTCAAGTGGACTGGATTTGTAGACACTCGCCGACTTCCCGGGTAGCCTTCCGAGTCAGTGAGCGCATTGGCGGATTGCCACGAATCATCATCTTTCGGAATATCAGGCAGATCAACTGAAGGATTGCCAGGTGGACGTGGACGCAAATTCGATACGTGTTTCCTCATTTCCTCAGACCTTCAGCTAACTCTCACCGGCTGCTCTTTCGCAGCATGTTTACGAATTGGGCAACACACGCTTCAGCCAATTCCTCATTCGATATGAACGGAGACTGATGGATCGTTTTTCCGTCCTTGACCCAGCCGAGCTCAAGTGCATCGGATAGGGTAGGTTGATATTTTTTTCGGTCACTTTCCTTTGGTGGAAACCAATGCCCACCGGGGCGCGGCTGTCCAGGGATGAACAGGTTACCATTCATCTCGACGACCGAAAGACCGGCTCGATCAAGCGAATTGGGATAGAGTTGCTCCCACATCACAACGATGCCGAGGTACGGAGATTTCAGAACACACTCCTGCACTCGTTCACGCGGCTGGATCAAGTAGCCACTCTCGAGATCGAGATTGTGTTTTGCCTCGACCTCGTCGCACTTCGCGCAGATGAGCTGAAAAAGCGTTTCGACGTTTCTATTCACTGCCTCTAGACCCTCTCCGTGGCCTAGAGAGGACAGCCGATATGAGTATTCTTGCTCGCGCTTGTGAATGTCGGCAACATCAAGTGCTGAGGGCACGCGCTTCGCTTCCTCAGCCTGATATTCCTTGCTCCTGAAAACCGCCTTGAGCGCCGACTCGAATGCGTCGATCAGCACCTTCCGCGCTAATTTCTTCTGATCTTCCGACGCATTTTCGGGCAGCGTGAAGCGAATCGGAAAACGAACGTGAGCGAGGTTGAAAGGCAGAGAGACATTCGAAGCCTTTCCAAACGCTTCGTTCATCACCGCAAAGATTCGCGTGGAGCCGGGCTTCTTCAGCGCGTATCCGTATTCGATCAGGACATTCGGATTTGGGATTGGTCTTCCGTCTTCACGCTGGCCGACGAAGGTGAAGTCTGAAACCACGACTCTGGCCGCGTCGATCTTTTTGAGAATCGTGTCGAAAACGGCCGGAGTACCCGGCTCATCCTTCGTGTCTTTGTCGAGTTCGAGATCTTCTCGAATGGAGACATCAACCTCGTAATTGGCTCGGAGCCTGTCGATGGCGGACTGGAGCGCGCGCTCGATGAAATTGCGACAAACGGCCCCCGGCCTGTCGCTCTGCCAGGAATAAAAGACGGTGTTCATCCTTGAAGGATAGCAATTGGGTCAGACAACGGCTGGACGCCCTGCACCACGGTGCAGGATTGGGCGGAAGCGATTTGGTCACAGAGCATCGCCTACCAGGTCAGTTTGCTCGGGTCGAAATCCGGCCCAGCGTACCTCACCGTCAGTTCTTCGACTTTCTGAGTGTAAGGATTGAAGTGATGCCCTCGAGCGAATTGATGGCCGATGTATTCGCGCGTGATCGGAATTCGGTAGTGATTGCTGTTGAACAGGGTCACCAGAACCTCGAGCGTGGTGTCCTCAGGTCGTCCTTCGATGGTCAGAATGTGCCCATCGGTTCCACGGACGCCCGCGACAATCTCCTGCGCGATGATCGGCTTCTGGCGCATGAAGACACGCCCAACCTCATCGCCGACGTCGTTGCGGATGAATTCCCGCGTTTCGTTGTTCTCGCGCGAAATTGCGAACTTCTCGCCGCAGATGTGCGCCATGTAGTTGAAAGCGACCTTGCAGAGGCATCGGGCAACCGTGCGGATCAGATAATGCTCGATGTGGAGCATGACCTTTCCGTCTGCCCCAATGGGCGGTTGCATTTTGCCACCATAGACGAAAGTCGGGCAGACCGCTTTCAGTTTTTCAATCAGTTCGTCATTCTCAGCTTCATCTCGGCCGCCAACGATCCGGAACTCGCTGCCCTTTGGATAGCGCTCGGCGAATTCTACCGTCAGCTGATGCGCGAGAACCCATTCGAACTCATCCAAAGGTGGTGCGCCTGGCACCGATCTGTGGCAGGAGCTCTGTTCTCTGTCTTCCGTTCTTGTCCGTGTGGATGGAGGTGCGAGCGCCTTTCCAATTTTCCCCTTCGGCGACCGTTGGCATGACGCCTTTTGTTCCGATGCCGCCGACAACGCCTGTATGTCCGTACTGAAGCCGCAGCGCCCCTTCGATGCTTTGGTTTCGCATCGGCCATTCAAGAGTCGAGCCAAAGAAGTGATTGCAGGACTTGCAAACACAGTCGAGCGTCAGGTCCGGCGTGAATACTCCGAATCCTTGAGGAATGATGTGCTCGGGAGGTGCGTCCTCCGGCACATCCGCGCGGCAGTAGATACAGGTGTTCATCCTGAATCCGAGTATAGGTCGCGACCTATAATTTCTAGATACCTCAATGAACCGGACAGCGACAATCATCGGCGCTCTGGCAGCGGTGGCCCTCGGCGCGACTGCCATTGCGATCTTGCGCCGACGCCGGAGACCGGGAGAGGTCGTCGAGAAGCTTCCGCCATGCATCTTCTGCAACAACAAATCCGGCAGCGAGGAGCATTTTTGGCCCGCGTGGGTTCACCGGTTCATCAAGGAAAACAACATCCAGCTAGGCGGTCTGAGGGTTCAGCGCGGGAATGAGCCCGAAACGATCACCGACAATCTAGAGAAGACCATCAATACCGTCTGCCACACCTGCAACAACACATGGATGAGCCGGGTCGAGGACAAGAACCGGCCTCGGTTCATCTACATGATGAAGAACGATCCTCGCACAATCGATCCGGGCGGGATAAAGATCATTACTGAGTGGGCGGTCCTCCGGGCGATCATGCTCGATTCAGAAAAGCCGAGCATGGGCCGCGAGAATTTCTACACGCGTGAAGAGAGAGTCGCGATGCGCGAGCGCCTCGAGATTCCGGCTCGGACGAGGGTTTGGTTCGGAGCACTCGACGAATTCCATTTGGGTGGGCACGGCACCGACTTCACAATCGAGGGCGTGCAGACGGACGGCAGCAAAGTGCGGATCGGTACGGGCTGCTACAACACGATCTACATGGGCTATCTCGTCACCCAAGTCTTCACTGAGCATCTCTACCCGCAATACGAGAGCCCAGGCATCACGGAAGTCCAGCCGCCGCCCACGATTGCAGACGCGAGGATCGTACAGATCCACCCACGAAGTCGCCAGCTGAGGAAATTCGACTGGCCGACGCCCCCTTTCACGAACGGTGGTCCGAACGGCATCGGGTACCTGATGTATCGCTGGAAGAAGGGTGGTGAGGAAGTCAAAGAAATAACGAAAGACGGCGTTGTGAAATAGGATTACGCTGAGCCTTCGGCTGCGCTGCGCATGGGCAGAGGTGGGTCGCCGAAGTTGAAGCGAACGACGTTCGCCTCCGACCATCGGCACTACCGGCCCTATCACCGGTGTTCCGCACCTTTCGAAGCTGAAAATGCGGCGAAATTTCACGTAAACCACCGACCTCAGGATTGTTGGCTCGTATTTGGAGGATTACTACCCACAACGGGCCAGTGTTCCGCGATCCACCTTGCCGTATCGTCGCCTACGCGCCCCTGTGCTGAGCCACCCCTGACGCCTTCGACCAAAAGAGCCGGTAGGCCGTTTCCCGTCAACTTGCCCGCGCCTGTCACCTTGAACACGATAGAGGAAATATCATTCACAATCGGTCGGTACGTGAGCTGCGGCGATTACTTTCCGCGATAGGACCAGGGCGGGTGCGGCGAGGCGAGCGAATTCGCGCCACTCAAATCGGGGTTGTAGCAGCTGACGAAAACCCGAATTCCTGTCGCTGATCGTTAAAGGCGTGGTTTCAGGCGATCGGAGACGGTTATTTTCGTCTTGAGCCCATATCTTTTCAGGATGCTCTCGACCAGTCCTGCAATGGTATGCGTCTCACGCGGGCCGACAACGACTTCGGTAAGGCACTCCCCGGGATCGAAGGGTACCTCAAGCCCCGGTCGCCCCACTGCCTTTTCCACTAAGAATGGGTCCATGCCGGAGCTTGGGTAATCGGGTCGCGAGCGAGCTGCGACCAGCGCGTCCGACATATTCTGTCCGATCACGTCTACATCCCAGATGACCGCACGAACTTCTCTCTCGTGTGCGTAACTCAAATCCTTCCGGAAGCACATCACAAGGGAGTTGTTATCGAACGGGGCGACGTTCCAGTCGACATACGTCACCTCTGCCAAGAATGTTCGGAGAGGCGATGTCGAAATTGCATCCGTTAGGTTTGCAACCGTCGTCTTCACAGCAACGACAACCCCTCCTTTGCCGTAGAGATCCCACATCGCCATCGATTCGGTTGAACCAGCTCTCCAGCAATTGACGTAGGCAGTTCCGCGCATCTGCTTTGTACCTCGGATGTATCCCTCCGAGATCAGAGACGGAAGTGCGGCGCTCGGGGAATTGAGCGACCGGAGATGCTCAAGCTCTGCATCTGTGAATGTTCCCTCCAAAGGATCTTCGAATTGATCCAGACGAGCGAACCAAAGCGATGCCTTTTCTATGAGCAGCATGAATTTAGCGAGGTCCATGTATCGCCACAACACCGTGGTGTCTGGCGGCAATACCAAATTCGGATGAGACTCGAGCGGCATAACCATCCTTCGGGATACTGGTCCTGGTTATAGAGTGATAGGAACGACTCCTTATTTACCGGATTGAATATGGAGCGACCGTCGCCAGACTGAAGCATCGAGAATAGATTCAGCGTTTCAAGCCTCTCTGGGCCGCGGCCAACTTTTTTCATAATCACTTCCATGCAGGCTCACTGCAGCGTTCCTTCGTCCCAGGAATCCTGATCTAAATCCGACTCGTCGTCTTCATAAGGATAAGGCGAAGACATCTCGCTTTTCACCGCCAAAGTGACAGTCTTGCCGGTCTGCAGCACGGACTCGACCACTTTTTCCAGGAAGATCGATTGCGGGACGGTTGTTCCCACCCACGCTCCAGCGACGAGCGTTACAAAGTCCGAATTGGTTAGTTTGCGCCCTACATTCTCGTAAGTGATCCGTCTGCCGCCGCGGGAGCCCACGGTAGCAGGCGCAACCGCAAGTGATTTCCAGTACTCCAGCGGCAGGTACATACCTCTCGACAATCCTTTGTCGTCTGGATTGAATACAAGCCTCGGGCAGAGCTTCAGGAAAAAAGGATTCGTGTGCAAGCGGAAGCTTCTAGGTGTGGCATCTTCCGGCTCCGCCCTCAGAACCTTGAGGAGTTCGTCCATTCGCAAAATTTCGTCGTGAAGCTGATCGCGGTCACGCCAGCGAAATTCCGGTCCCCGTTTTCCCCGTTCCATCGCCTTGTATTGGACCATTACAAAAGAACGGAATGTCTCGTTGAAATAGATAAGATCGGCTCCAGTTTGCTCCTCGAGCTCGAGGCGGTTCGCCATTATCACCTTGAGACGAGTGCGGGGATAGACAGAAGATTCGCTCTCAAATACCCTTGCCGCAAATGGGAGTTCCCGTATCGCCTCGAAGCCGGGGATCTGTGAGAAATCTGAGGCCAATACGGCATCTTCGCGTAGAACAGCTTGCGGCATACCTTCGAGAAAGAAGCTGGCCGGGCGCTCAGCGGGCGTCCAGGTTAAGACCTGCCGTGTATCGATACCTGCAATCTCAAGCGCCGTTGTAACGCTCTCCTTCTGGGCGGCCAAGTTTGCGCGCGCTTCATTCGTCAACCGTGCTAGCAATTGGGCACGGCGCTCGGAGAAGCGCGCCAGCCGCATTTCCAGACCCGGCTCCAGCTTGAGCATTACGTCGATAGCAGAAGCTAAGGTTTTCGGAGGGAGTTTGCCTCCGTCATAAAGCTTGTTGCTCAGCGGATTTCGTAAACGTGCCGGCATGCGTTTTACAAGGCTCGAAAACGGAACCGGCTTCGCGAGTGGCTCCAGATTGGTCAAGTTGAGGCGCACAAGTCCGGTTCCCGCTGACGCGCCCTTACGCCCGTCGGCTACATGTGTGATGACATTGTCTTTGAAGCAGCAAAAAACAATGAGAGGGGCCCGGCTGCTATGTTCAAACCGGGATACGGGCTCGGCAACTGAGAATTCACCGGAGCCATAGTAAGCCACGTTTTCGTCGAGCAGAATCGCACGGCGATTGGCCGGAACACGCAAAATGTATCCTGCAGGCGCGATCATTCATTTCCCTTAAGCAGTGAGTTCGTCTAAAACCTGGCGAAGAAACTTGCTGATTTCTCGGGATTATAACCGCGCCGGTCATAGAGCTTGGTGGTGCCGGGCTCGGCATGACCGGCGGCACTTTGCACGTCTTAGAGCGTCGCGCCGTTCTCCAAGGCCGTTGTGATGAACGTCGCGCGCATCGAATATGCCGAATACCTTGGTCAATGTGCGCCAACTCCGTTTTAAAATTTGCGAGGAACGACAGGACCGGGCATGCTGTCTCCGAGTCATTTTTATTAATTACTGATTATATTGATGAAGGGTGAGGTAGAGACGTAGTGAAAAGCGCTGGCGCTATGCGCTTAAGCGCGGTCGGCTACGCGCGCAACGGGTGGGCTACGTCCAAGCCCTTCCGTAGAGCCATTGCACCCGGAAGTCTTAGAATTCTTTCTATCTCTAGAATCGAATCTGCGGGGCCACATGGATGATCGAAAGACTGGCCTGACGATTTTTCTACTGCGCGAAGATCGAATCCCGGTCTTCACGGAAAAATTACTTCGTCCGAACGAGGCCGCATTGATTCCTCTGGCCGAGCCGCTCGATGGAAATTTCCTTCCGTTTCCTCCAGCGATCAACCGCCAGCCGGACTGGGTGCGGGCAGTGGACTCCATTTTAACGGCTCCCATCGACCAGGACATGAGCTCTCGCTCGCCTGGAGGATTGCTCGTCGTGCGGTGGCGGGCTAGAACGTTCGTGCTGAGCTTCGGCTACGCCTGGCAGAAGCTCGAAGACGGTTGGCTCGAATTAGATTTTGGCCTGCGGGTCGCACTTAACGTCATTCCCAGAGACGAACTGATCGAGATCAAGGCGGAGCAGATCTTTGCGAAGTGGCATCTTGCTAGCGAGAGAGCGCCAAGGGCTGCGTCAGTCAATGAATTTGGCGTGGATTTTGATCGCGATTTGGTTGCTGTCATTGAAGGGCAACAAAAGTCTAGGCCAGCTCTGGGAGATCGAGTTCGTGGAAGTACGAGCTTACGGGTGAACGTGGCAATCACGGGAATTGCTGAACTACTCGATACGTGTTTCACGGAGTTCTTGAGTGATGCCTATAGGCGTGATTGGCCTGAGATCGATAAAATCAGCCCTCTGAAAGACGATGTAATGATTGCTTTGCTCGAAGAGCAGCTGGATGCAACCCTCGCCGACGAAGTGGCTCGGCGCAGGGTCGTAATGTTTACGCCTTACCAGCGGCGGGGAGAGTCGATCGTCGCCGAATCGTACGTTTTCGGGAGGATGTCCAGCCGACCGACAATGAGGCCTTATTTGACCATCGAAAGCTGGATCAATGAAGTTGCCAGGGTCAACGATACGCCATCCGTTGCGCTCGCCAAAAAGTATCCCGTTCACATTCTGGAAAGCGCCGAAGGTGAATCGCAATCGTGCAAGGTCTTCGATTGCTTTGGGTACGAGATCAATGATGGCGCTCAAGTTTACATTCTCTCGTCGGGGATCTGGTACGAGGTGGTCGCCGACTTTGTGGTGCAGGTCAACCAGCGGATTGCGCAAATCCCGAATTGCGGTTTGCCCCTGCCGCGATGGAACCGAACGGACGATGAAGGGGAATACAACACCCTCTGTGCTACGAATCCTTCCTTCCTGAACTGCGATGCTCGGAACTTTCATTTCGGAGGAGGCCATTCGCAACTGGAGTTTTGCGATCTCGTCCACTTGGAGACCCGAACGCTTTTTTTTTGCAAGCTTGTCTCGAAGTCGAGCGGGATGAGCCACCTGCTCGAACAGGTGAGGCGGACTTCCGATCTGTTGTTTGGGGTTGACGGTTCCTACCGAGCTAGGGTTCTGCAACTGTTCGAGCAGCATCATCCAGCCGCTGACGTGGCGTGGCTGCGGACAAGACCTCGACGCGAAGATTGGAACCTCTGCTTGGTCTCCTTGGGAAAGGGTTCAGCCGACCTTCCGTTTTTCGCAAAATGCGGCTTGGCTAAGCTGGCCAAAGAACTCGTTGAGCGAGGTCACAACATTTCATTCGATGCGATCTAATGCCATCTACATACAGCTGAATTCTTCGTCCGTCTGCGTTCCGCTCGCCACGGGCATAGCCCGAAATTGTCTAGGCTCAGACCCCTTCAGGTAACTGCCGAGTTTCAATGGAGAGTGGCGCAGCGTAGATTTGCAGGGGCCGTTCGATACGGCACATGCACGAAACTAATTCGATTCGTGCTTTAACCCACCTTGCCGGATAGTCGCCTAGCCTGACCTTGATCGCCGTCTGTCCATTGGGTGGTTTGGCCATTTTACGGCAATGTGGAGCGCGAGATAGCTTCCGAGATGCCGACATTTTGAGGAGTAACCGCCATCGGTGAGTCCGTTGGCGGTGTTTCGGTCAGCGGCGGCCATTCATTAAGCGCCTCATCCCATGTTGGTCTGCGGGCGCCTGCCCATTTTACGTCACAACCCGTTTGCGGTCGGATTATCGCGTGTTTGACGAGATCCCAGAGTCAGCCCATAGTCGATGATGATGCCGGCGTCATTCCTAATGCGCTTGAGTTCGAAGCCGCCCAATCTCCTTAACAAGGTACCCACACTCCGGCAGCCCATCCTCTTCGGATTGAAATCTGGCCATCGTCTTTTTAGGAATGCGCCAAATCTTTGAATCGTGACAGGGCCCGATTGCTGATTCGAGAATTCCTTTACAAGACCGGCTAGCTTCGATTTCAGATCTTCGAGTTGAGATTCGCGCGGCGGCACCAGAGCAATACCTTCGCAATTCGGTTCCTGCCGCTGTTCCAACAAATGGAATTGAGTGGCTGCTTCCCTAAGTTCCATCGGTGCGCTCTTCTCGCCAAACGATAGATCCCTATCGGGACCGCCCCGGTGGTTGAGGCGAGATTCGGCGCAGTTTCCCGACCGGGGCGGTTTCGATAGGGCCGTTTGGAGTGAGTCGCTGGCGTGACGGACGCGGTGATCTGG
>Ga0302320_10011431_pt1 | contig 18791 bp, 14 predicted proteins | sample Bog_T0_3_FD_202130 | JGI IMG/M metagenome (GOLD analysis project Ga0302320, IMG submission 202130) | Peat permafrost microbial communities from Stordalen Mire near Abisko, Sweden - Bog_T0_3 | ecosystem: Environmental > Terrestrial > Soil > Wetlands > Peat | place: Sweden: Abisko, Stordalen Mire...
GCTTCAACCGGAGGCAAGCGTGGCCTTCACCGGCGCCGGGAATGCGGGACCGCTCGGAGGTGGCTGGAAGGGAGTCTACAAGTGGTGTTTGCTGGCGGCGGAACGCGGAGGCGGCAACCTGCGCAACGATCCCATTTTTGCTTTCTACGACATCCTTGTGCTTCATCTCGATGCTGACGTAGCGGGCGAAGACCCGGTGAATGACCCGGTAAATCCAATTCCCGAACTTGCGGGAGTGCTGCCCTGCGAACAGCCGTGCCCGCCGCCCAATGCCACCACCAATAGACTTCGGCAAGTGATGCTTTCGTGGATCGGGGAGACGCAAACACCGCCCCAAACGGTTCTTTGCACGCCGTCCAAGTGCATTGAAGCTTGGGTCGTCGCCATATTCTTCCCGCACGACGGGCAGATGATCAAAAAGGGATGGGAATGCCACCCGGATCCGGTGGGCCGGCTGGCGCAACAACCCAAAGCCAGTCGGTTCGCCAAGAGGCAAGCAGACTATCAGGCGAGGAATGCAGGTATTCAAGAAGGCTGGCCGCGCATCGCGAATCGTCTGACCGAGGCGAAGCGATTCCAAGAGGAGTTTAGGGCTGCTGTATCCCTTGAGCGAGACCAAATCCACCAGGAACTTCCCTAAATTCCGTCGCAGCGAAGCCGACAAAGTTTGCTGCGGCCGGAAGCACTTTGAAACCTCGGACGCGCCCTTTGCCGTGGTTGTTACGGCGGATGAAGTGTAGTCGCCATGACCTGTCCCACAATGATGAGATTTTTTTTGCCCCTGATCATCACAATCCAAACCGCGACGGCCATCGCGAACGACGGTTTGGAAGCCCAGCGGCAGGCGGCCATTCAGGCCGCTGCCGTGCGGGGCGAGGCGTTTTGGCGCCAGGTCTCGCAAGACCAGATGCGGCCCAATTCCGGTTGCCGCCCGCTGTTGGGCTACGCCTTGACGCTGTGCGAGGCCCGCCAGCATCCGGAACGCCTGGAACGCCTGCTGGCCGTCACGCGGCAGATGCAGGACCAGGATCCGCGGAGCAAGAATTGGGGAAATCTCCGCTGGTACTGGCGCGACGCGGCCGTGACCGATACGAATGCGGTTGAATTCTGCATGCACGACGCCCTGCTGCTCCGCATCCGGCACGGCGACTGGCTGCCCGAAAAGGCCGGTAAGGAGCTCGATGCGCTGCTGGGGCTGGGCGTGGAAGGCTGTCTGCGGCACCGCGTGCCGACGGATTACACGAACATCGCCCTGTTGAATGCCGGCAACCTGATCGTACTGGGCGAGCGGTTGCGCCGCCCGGATGCCGCCCAGGAAGGCTATCGCCGCCTCGACGCGGTCTGCGCGCTGACGGCCGCCTTCGGCCTTCACGAGTTTTGCAGCCCCACGTACTACGATACCGACCTCAACGGGCTGCTGCTGATCCACACTTATGCCCACGGTGGGCGGCAACGCGAGCAGGCCGACGCCCTGTTGCAACTCGTCTGGACCGACATCGCGGCCAACTGGTTCCCGGCCGCCCAACGGCTCGGCGGTTGCCACAGCCGCAGTTATGATTACCTGCACGGGCTGGGCGGGCTCGACTGGCATTTCTGGGTTCACGGTTGGCTGGAATCGGCGTCGCCCGGCAGCGCCGAGCGCTGCGAACCGTGGGCCGACCAGTGGTTGCCGCCGCGGCAACTGGCCGACATGCGGGCACCGCCGCGCAGCGGTGGTCGGCGGCAGTTTCCGCGTCTGGTCAGACAGCACTGGGGCATGCTGCCCGCCGAGAGCCGCACGCACATGCTCTATCCCGATATCTCCCTCTCGTGCTGCGGCGCAAGCTACGGCAATCAGGATGCGGCGCTGACGGTCGATCTGCCAGGCCCGCGCGATATGCCGCGATGCTACTTCATCCCCGACGGCCGCGAAGACCCCTACGGCAAGGTGAAGTACGAGACCGGCGCCGCCCGGCATCTGAAGGCCCTGCACTTGCAACCGTTTTGGGCTGGCGCCCAACGCTCGTGCGATGCGCTGGGCCTGGTGATCTATCGCTCGGGCGACCTGAAGGGCGCGGAAGTGACGCACGTGCAAAGCCAATTCGTGCTCCGCCGCCCTGACGAGATCTGGCTCGACGGCCGGCGGTTGACCCTGCCTAAGGGAACCGCCGTGAAACCAGCCGAAGTGCCGTTTCGCAGCCGCGCTAGCCTTGTGTTGCGTTACGGCGGCGCGGCAGTCGGCCTGCGCGTGCCCTGGTCCGTTGCATTAGACGGGCAAGCGGCGACGGCTAAGCTCGTCGATGACGGCAATTCCTGGAATTGCCTGCGGGTGACAGTCGATCATGGAGTGCCCGCGAAGCTTTCAGCGGGCACCATGTACTCATGGTCGGTAGCGAACGACATGGCCGCGGGCGCGGCGCTTTGGGTCCGCGTGGGCAACGGACTGGCTGGAGAAGCCGACTTCGCCGCCTGGCGAAGAGCCTTTGAAACGGCCCCGCAGGGCGTCGTCAGGATCGGCGAGAGCGAGATTCATTGTGAGATCGGCGGCAAGGAAGGACCGCTGTCCGTCACCGCCGATGCGCCCTGGGATGCGTCCGGCCAGGTGCGGATTGTGCCGCCGCCCTATCAAGGCGTCCTGGAAATCGACGGCCGGGAAGTCGGCCGCCCGCTCCTGACCGCGGTCGAACCGCTCTGCTCCTGCCCGCGTGATGCCGGGCCGCTGCACTGCATTGCTGTGTCAGGCGGCAAGCCCGTTTATTGGGAGGCCGAATCGGGGCTGGTTCTGCCAGGCATGGAAGTGATCGAAGATGCTTCCGCATCCGGCCACCGCTGCGTCGGCCAGGAGCATTCACTTACCGGCCAGCCCAGCGGCGTCGTCCTCTGGTCGCTGGCGGTGGAGAAGCCGGGCCGTTACTGGCTCTGGGCCCGCGTCCGCTCGGCCGACGCCAAGCATGGAACGTTCTCGATTCGCGTGATCGGCGGCGACGGGACCATCGTGCCGCCTTCCACTTGGCTCTTGCGCTCCGCGGGCAAGTGGGCGTGGAAGCCGCTGGAGTTCCCGGAATACGTCGGCACGATGCCGCTCGATCTACCAAAGGGCGTCTGCCGCATCGAGTTGCAGACGCGGCAGTCGGGCACGCGGATCGACCGGCTCATGCTGACCGACGACCCCGACCTGGAGCCAAAGTAGCAGGCACCCTCCGGGTGCCGTCCGCCGGCTGCATTCAGCTTTGGAAAGATAGCCTGTGGCACAGCACATGGGGCGGACGGCACCCGGAGGGTGCCTGCTACTTTTCTTGTACAAACCCAATGCATCCAGCCCATGTCTCCCTGCTTGCCACCGCCCGTTATATTCCGAAAACTCCGCCTAAACCAGCGGGCTTGAATCGGTCGAATTCTTCTCGGAAGAGCGTGCGTACAATTGGTAGGGTTGGCATCCGACCCCAAAACACATCCGGCGACGAAGGAGTGGGAGAATGAAACGGTTCACGATCGCAACGTGCTTCTGTTGGCTCGGTTTGACAGGTATCGCCTTGGCGCAACCGCTGGCCGGAACGACCGGCAGCGTGACGTCGCCGGTCAAGTCGGTCGCTGCGCCGGCGTGGGGCAACGTTGAGCCGCTGGCGCCGCAAACGGCCCCGGCGCCCAGTTCGCCGGGCGAGGCGGAGGCCTCGCGCGAGGTGCGGGCGCACGAACTGCACCTCATGCAGGCGCAGGCCCAGGAAGAGTCGATCCACCGCGCGGCCGTGGCCCGCGCCGAGCAGCGCACCCGGCGGCTGGAGTCGCAGCGTTGGTTCGGCATCTCCAACACGCGGCCCTCGGCCAGCATTGATCCCTTCGATGGCGACTACTCGCCCTTCTGGGCATCGAACTACCCGTTCTATCCGATGCGCTGGGTCGGCGGCAGCGAGCCCTGGGGTTTCGTGGAAGGGCAGTAACGCTACTTCTTCGAGCTCGACTTGGGTAGTTCTGGCCGGGTTTCGCCTAGGATGTCGGCCAACTTGCCGGCCAGTTGGAAGTACTTGAGGCTCAATTCCTTGTCGCGCTTGGGGCCTTGAATCTTGGGGTCCAGCCGCAGTAGCGGCGTGAGGAAGTCGTAGCCCTGCCGGGCGCTATCCTTGTCCTTGTCCTTGTCGGCCTTCTTGTAGTAGCAGAAGGAGCGCTGGTAGACGGCCTCGTAGTATTCGGGCATCTTGTCGCCCGACTTGGTCTTGGCGCGTTCCAGCTTGTTGCAGAGCATCTTCCAGGCGGCGATGGCGTCGTCGTACTTGGTGGAATCCTTGGCGGCCCATGTCGTGAGGATTTTCGCCTGCGTCATCTGCGGTTCCAACGCCTTGGGGTACTGGTTGATCAAGGCCAGAATATGGTCGTTGGCATCCTTGTAGTTGCCGTGCTTGGCCTGCAGATTGGCCGCCAGGCTGTTCAGGCCCGCTTTGGCTTTGCCGATCTTCTCATCGAAATCCGAATTGTTGTTCGCCAGGTCCATAATATGGTCGACGAGCTTGGTCGCGGCGTCGTCGGCCTCGTCGCGGCCCAACAGGCTCAGCGTCTTGGCGATCCAGACCATCGTGCTGGGCTCGAGCTTCTCGCGCTTGGCGAGATTGCCCATGATCTTGAGTTCCATGTCGATGAGGTCGTCCTGCTTCTTCTTCGCCTCGCCGGTGAGTTCGCCGCTGTCGGGCAGGGCTTCCTTGCGCTTGATTTCCAGGCGTTTGGCGAAGTTGATGATGGCCATGTTGACTTTTTCGTCGTCGGCGCCCAGGTTCGGGTCGAGCAACTTCGCGACGACGGCCGCCGCGTTTTGCATGTCGCCCAGTTGCATGTAGGCCTGCACGGCCCCGTTGAAGATTGACAGCATCGATTGGTCGAGAGTCTTCGTATTGGGATCGGCCAGTAGGTCATCGAGCAGCGTCTGATAAAGCACTACGGCCGATTTGAAGTCGTTTCCTTCGGCGTTCATTTTTGCCAGCAGGCCCATCGCGGCGCGGAGTTCCTTGGGCATGACGGTGCCTTTGGCGCGGGGCACATTCAGGGTGTCGACGGCCTGTTTCAAGAGGGTCACCGCCTGCTTGCGGTCGTCGTCCATCGCGGCCTGCTGTTCCTTGGTGATTGGCTTGCTATTCTCCTTGTCCTGTTCCGCGATCTTCTTCGCGTCCAGGTAGTGGCTCCAGTGGTTGTAGCCCAGGAGCGTCAGGGCCGTGGGATACTCGTGGGAATTGGGATTGATTTCCTTGAAGATGCGGTCGGCCAGGGTGAGTTGTTTTGCGCCCTCGTCCGTAGCGGCCTTACTCGCCGTGGCAGCGTTCTCGAGTTCGGTTGCGGCGGTCTTGGCATCGTCCGCGTCGCCGTGGACCTTGGCCGCGGCGGCCTTGGCCTTGGCCTCGATCGCCTTGGCATCGGCCGCTTTCTTGGCGTTGTCGGCGTTTTCTTTCATTTCCATCGCGATGCGCAGCAGCGTGACGCGCGCGGAGTCGGCCTCTTCCCGTGCCGTCCAGTCCCGGACGCCTATGATCGCGTTGGCCAGGCTGATGGTCTTGGCCTTCAGGTCCTCTTTGGCCTTCTTGTCGTCATCGGTACTCGTGGGCGCGCCGAGATACTGGAAGTATCTCCAGGAGAGCGCGGCCGAGGCCGCGGCCGGCGCCGCGGCCGTTTCCAGATACTCCCGCTTCTTCAGGACCGACATGATCAGGTCGATCGCTTCGTTGACCTTGTTATCTTGATAAAGCTTCGATGCCTGGTTGTGGATGCAGCCCACATAGGCGTTGCGGACCGCGGCCAACTTCTTCTGATCGGTCTTCGGCGTGGCGGCCTCGATGGCCTTGGCGTACAACTCGGCGGCCCCCGCCCAATCTTTCTTTTCCAGCGCCGCATCGGCGTCGATGATCGCGTCGTCGAAGCTGTCCTCGGGCGTGGCGTTGGGGTTGGCCTGACGGCGAAGCTCGATGGCGTCGCGCTGGTAAGGGCCGGAAACCTTGGACATCTCGGCCAGCACCCGCAGGGCCTCGCGTTTCGCCATCTCCTTGGTGGCCTCGTCCTTGGCCTCTTTGAGCGCCGTCAGCAAGTTCCGCACGTAATCCAGGCTCAGGCCCTGGTAGCCCGGCGTCTTTTCCGAAATGTTCTTGTGGCTCTTGCGCCATTCTTTGACTTCGCGGAAGTAGTCGGCTTTGGCCGCGGCGTAGAGGGTCTGGAGGTAGTGCTGCTCGACTTCCGCAAAGAAGTAGTCCTCCATGCGCGGTTCTCGCCCTCTCTGCGCGCGGCGATCCGCGGGCGTCGCCGCGCCGGCCGTGGACGAATCGGGGACGTCGGTCTCGTCGTGGGCCAGTACTTCCTCGTAGATGTCCTTGGCCTCTTTGTTCTTCTCCTGCTGCTGCATGATTCGCGCGTTCCAATAGTGGGCTTCCCAGCCCAGGAAGTAGTCGCGATAGTCCTGGTAGGTCTTGTCGAAGTCCTTGGCCACCTTGTCGAAATCGGCGGCACGCTGCGCGGCGTCTGCCTGCGTCAGGGCAAGGTAGAAATCGACCATCGACAGCTTCAGCCGGTTCTCGCCTAACTGTAAGAAGCGATCTTCTTTTACTTTTGGGCTGGCCCTGGCTGGCAGCTCAGCCCACAGCTTTGCCGAGGCATCCTTCGACTTCTCAAACCGCGGGCGGACATCGTTGAAGATCTTGCGGGCCTTGGCCAGCATCTCCGCCTTCGCGGCCTTGTCGGTAATATAGTCGGCCCGAAGGACGTCGTACTGGGCCTCGATGGCCTGCTCCGCACACCAGTCGGCCGCCGCCTGGATGGCCTCGGGCATGTCCGGATTGTCCTTGATGAACTTCTCCAGCGACGCCTTGGCCTCGTCAGCCAGTTGCTTCGCCTCGGCCGCGCTATACGCGCCCGATTTGGATTTGGCGCGTTTGCACTTGGACATTTCCAGGTCCCAGACCCGCATGATTTCCGGCGGTGGATTGGGTTGGGTTTTGAGTCCTTCGAGGTAGTCGATGGCCACGTCGGCGAATCCTTCCTTCTGCATCATGTGGAGGAAGTCCAGGGGATCGTCCTTGGCCGCGGCCCGGCCGACAGCCAACGCGGAGGCGATTGCCAACACAACGAAGAACAAGCGATGGAATTTCATGGCAGTAGTGGATCAATACGGAGGGATAACGGTACGTCAGGCTTTCCAGCCTGACAGTATAACACAAGCCGCAGCCGGGTTGGAAAGCCCGACGAACATGCTATGGAACGGGGACGCGGAGAGCGGAAACCGGGGGGCGGGAGGTGTTCAACTCCGCAATCCCGCGTCTCCGTGTCTCCGCGTCCCCGTGTGGTGGACATCAGAAACCAGGTTATTTGTCCTTGTCGGCGCCCTTGGCCTTGTCGGCGCCCTTGGCCTTGTCGGCGGCCTTGGCCTTGTCGGCGGCCTTGTCGGCCTTACCCGCGGGGGCCCCTCCGCCGCCGTCGTTGCCGCCCGCTTCGGCCTTGAACAGCGGCAGATAGCGGTAGTAAATTTCCAAGGTCAGGCAGGAGAGTGCGGTCTGCATGACGCGGCCGCCGTGCCGGCCCCAAGCGTCGTTGGCCGGGTCCCAACTGCCTTTGGCGCAGTTCTCGTCGCGGCACTGGCTGTGGACCAGCAAATCGCGCATCTGCCGGTTCCACTTGTCCCACTCGTAGTTGTTCATGTTGTGCATGACCTGGGTGGCGTAGTACCAGTAGTAGACATTCTTGAAGCCTTCCTCCGGCATGTGGGCCATGAGGTAGTTCATTCCGCCGATAAGCATCGGGTTGTCGCGCTTGGCGCCGAGATACTGCCGGCAAAGCAGACCGACACCGGACATCGTGGGCGACGAGCCGGCGCCCGGCTGGTAGCTGTACTCGGAGCCGTCATGCACGGCCACCGAGTCGAGCCACTTGCTGGTGTTGGAGAAGACCGATCCGCCCACGTTGAGGCCGGCCATGTGCGCACTCTTCAGGGCCATCAACTGCCAGCCGACGACCGACGTATCGCCCGGATCGCCGGGGTTGTACCGCCAGCCGCCGTCGGCCTTGTTCTGGGCGTTGAGGATGAAATCGACCGCCTTCTGCGCGGCCATGCCCACTTGCTTATCGCCGCTGAGACCATAGGCCTCCGAGAGCGCGATCGTGGCCAGGCCGTGGGAATACATCATCTGCTGCGCGCCCTTGGCCAGGTTGCCGTCGGGTTGCTGGTTCCGCAGCAGCCAGCCGATGCCGCGGCCGATGTGGTCCTTGTAGGAACCTTTCGACCTGTGCGTTTGGCCGGCGGCCAGGAAGGGCAACAGGCCCATCGCGGTGGCGCCCGCGTCGGCCGAGACATTGCCTGTGCCGGTGCAACTCTTATCGACGCAGCGCTGCGTGTAGTTTTGCAGGCTCCAACTTCCGTCGGAGAGTTGGTGGTTGGCCAGCCAGATCAGGGCCATGGTGACGGCGCGTTCGGTATGCTTGGTGCCGCCGCCGCTGGCGAGCATCTTCTTTCGGCTGCCGCTGCCGCGTCCGCCGAAGCCGCTGCCCGAGCCACCGCTGCCGTAGTCCTTGCCCGTGCCGAGCCCCATGCCGATGCCCTGGGCGCCGCTGACTTTGGGACCGGGGCCGAAGGCCAAGACGCCCGCTCCGCCGCCCACGATGTCCTTCGAGCCGTTGACCGAGCCGCCGCCCTTGTGCTCGAACACCTTGCTGTCGTCGTTATGCTCCTCTTCCTGTGCCGCCTGGGCCGGCTTCTCCAACGTAGGATCGACATCCAATTCGGCCGGCGGGGTGTCCTCGATCTCGCCCGGGTCGTATTTCTCGAAGCGATCAGGCTCCTTCTTATCCGGCTCGTCGGGCGCCTTGGACTCGAAGGACGGGGCATCGCCCGGGCTGTCCTTGGACATGATGGGACCCAACAACAGCAGCAGCGACAGCGCCAGCAAGTGGACGGTGAAACTGCCAGCGTACCAGACAAGTTCCGTTCGCACCCAATCCATGAAACGTTCGGACAGGGTTTCTTCCTGGAACTGCTCTTCCTCGTCGACCGGAACCGGAGTGTTCGTCGTTTCTGCCATGAGCGTCTGCCTTTTTTGACTGCGTTTGGTTGTGTCACAGGCACAGGCCGTGTGCCTGCTACATCTGGTTAGCTGCCCGGAGTGTCATTTTCGCGGATTTCAGGCTCCGAACCGCTGTTTCCGTTGTCGGAATGTCCGTTATGGGAACTATGCCCATTGTTAGATTCGCCAATATCTTCGAAAATATTCCCCGAAAACCTGGATACGAAGCCCAGGTCCAACGCCGCCCCATCGGAATGGGGGGCCGTTTCCAGGGCAGGGTCCATCTGAAACCTACCCGATTGGGCCTGTTCCAGCCAACCATCGACCGACGGGGCGTCGGGATCGAGGTTTCTGCCGGTGGTCGATATTTGCAGCAGTGGGTTGCGTCGCGGGCGGCGGCTACTCCAATATATCCACCCCGCAAGCACGATGATAGCAATTCCACCAATTGGTGCAAGCACCCATACGGGTGTCTTGGTCGTTGCCATCGTTGCCGGTTGCGTAATCCAAATCAGGCGGCCGATGATCAGGGGCGCCTTCAACGGCTTCATCTTCCGCCGCAAACGCTCCGCGTCCAACTGCTGCTGTTGCGAAACGTAGCCCTGCACCTTGAAGAAGTAGCCAACCAGCCGCGCGTCTTCGTTGATCAGCGTGCCGATAGGCATGCCGGGCGGGAGATCGGTCACTACGGCAAAGTAGATATTCGATCCGCCCTCGGACGTTACTCCGCGCACTTCATACAGCGGCTTGCCCTCGGGCGAAAGCACGGGCTGCAGCTTGCCGTCCTTGGGCTTGTCGAGGATACTCACGATTTGCTTTACATTGAGCTTGAACTCCACGATTTGCAACCGCATCGTGTCGGGCGAATTGATCAGCGTGTCATACAGGCAATCGCGGACCGCCCGCTTCCGCAGGAGTTCCGTCGGCTGATGGTCGACCCAACCGAGAATGCGGAAATAGGCCGGCTGCTCCTCGGGCTTGGTTTCGAAACTGCCGTCGCTCAACACGCTCATCGAGGGTTTGATTTCCTCCATCTCCTCCGGATCTTCATCGGTAGGTCCGGTGGGAGTGAGTTCCGGCGGCGTCGAGGTTGGGGTGACGCTGGTGGTCCCGCCGCTAGGTTCGCCAACTGGTTTCTGGTCGTTTGAAAGCCCCCCGACTGCGTCGGGGGGGACTTTATCACCTCCCCCCGACGTAGTCGGGAGGCTTTTCACCGCGGCGCTATCTTTCGGGGAAGCCACGACACCGCTGCTATGAGCGACGCTGTTTTCCGCTGTACCATGCGCCGATGATTTGCTGGCCGTATCCGGCGCGACCTGTTGGCCGTCGTCGCCTGCGGCAAAGAAACGCCACGTGCTCGGATCGCGGAGCCTCACGAAGATCAGCGCCATGATCGCCAGCATGAGAAACATCGTCAGCATGCGCGGCATGGGAAAAGCGCGATGGAATTGCTGTCGGCGCTCGCGAAACGATTGGCGCATGATGATTACAAATCCGTTTTATGGTCACCTGTAGGGTGGCGTCGAGCGGAGCAAAGGCCCCCCTACTTTCGTCCCATCCTACTTTCGACCCGCCCTACGTTATTCCTCGGTTCTCTCGCCCAATGGGAGGAAACTCAGGCCCGGCAGCTTGTCGCCCTTGCCCGCGGACTGCTTGGTACAAAGGTCCACCACCTTCATCACTTCCTCCCAATGCATGGTAGGCGAGACCTGAACAATCAGTTGATCGAAGCTGTCGGGATTTTCCTTACTGTCGTCGTCTTTGGAGCGGAAATAATCGTGCAGACGATCGCCCAGTTCATTATAAGGAATGGTCTTCATCCCGATGCTCGGGATGCCGATGGCCACTTCGCCCAGCGAGCCGTCGCCGTTCTTATCCAACAGGCTGACCGTCAAGGTCTTGACGGGCTTGATATCCTTGGGATCCTTGTTTTCATCGTTGCCCGCGGCCTGTCCGCCCGCGCCCAACACGGCTTGGGCCGGAGGCAGCTTGAGGAAGATTTGGTATTCCGCCGGAGGCGGTCTAAAGGTCAAGATGAAGAAGGCGAGCAACTGGAACGCCATGTCGAGCATGGCCGTCACGTTGAGGGTGACTTCTTCGTCGCCTTTTGCTTTTTTCTTGCTCATAGTCAACTACTTTCCGGGCTGGCCGGTCTTCAATGCGAATTTGCGATAGCCTTGCTTCTGGCATTCGGTGATGATATAGTTCACCGCGCCGAAGGGACAGGTCGAATCGGCCCGGATGACGATCGTATCGTCCATCTCTTTGCCTTTATTCTCGATGTCGTCGCGGGTCAGCGGCGGCACCATCGCCCGCATGCTCACTTCAGCTTCCTGGGCCAGGTAACCGGTAATGCTCGGATGGTCCCTGTCGCGGCTTTCCTTGGTGAGCAAGCGGCCGTAAATAGTCAAGGCCGTTTTGCCATTGGTGATGGCGCCTTGCGGGAAGTCCGTCAGGTGGCCGCGTTCGCATTTGAGTTGGTAGCCCACGAGCTTGCCCGAATCGTCCTTCTTGCGCTGCAAGGTGGCGTAGGCATCGCAGCCGGGATGAGGACATTTGGTCACAACCTGCACGTTGAGCACCAGGAGCTTGATTTTCGCCCCTTCGGGCAGCGGCTTGGCCGAACCGATCACGGGCAGCATCAGCGAAGTATCGAGTTCGGCCGCCTTGAAATTGATCACCAACATGAAGAAGGTGATCAACTGGAACACCATGTCCAGGATCGGAGTCAGATTGGGTTCGGCCTTTGCGCCGCCAGGTACGGAACCAGACATTACTCAACGACTCCTTCCTAGACTTTGGCACGGGCCGCGGGCGCCGCGGCCGGTCCGGGCTTGGCCCGCGCGGCCTGGGCGAAGTGCCGCAGGAACTCGTCCGCCCGCGTCATCGTCGTTACCACGATCTGCAAAATCCGGTTGCGGAAGAACGAGAAGAAGAAAATCGCGGGCAGCGACAGGCCCACGCCCTCGAACGTCAGCAGCAAGGCTTCGGAAATACCCTTGGCCACCTGGTCCGACTTGATTTGCTGCCCGGCGCTGCGGGCGGTTGCCCCGAAGCTGCTGATCATGCCCGAAAGCGTGCCCAGCAACCCGATCATCGGCCCCACCGTGCCCAGCACGGCCATGATGCTGATTTTGCGTTCCATGTCGGTCTGGAGCATTTCGCCCAGCCGCTCCATCGCTTCGCGGGCCTCGCTCAGGCCGTTGGGCAGTTCGGTGATGCCCGTCACCAGCACGCGGCTGAAGAACGAGTCGTCCTCTTTCACCACGTTGAAGATGCCCTTGAAATCGCGCTGCTCCAGCATGGCCTCGCACTGGGCGATGATTTCCGGGGGCATGGCGGTCTGCATCCGCAATTCGACGAACATCCGCGCCACCGTGGCGATGAAGTAGATCGAACAGATGAGAATGATCAGGCCGATGAGGCCCGAGCACTCGATGAACCAGGCGAACCACGACTGCTGCGGGGCCGCCTTTTCAGCCTCCTGGGCAAACGCCAGCGAAGCGCAACTGGTCACCAAGGCGACCATGGCCAAGATCATCAATACTTTACCAAAGCGGCTTTGCGCCATGCGCCGAGCGAAGTGCATTAGGACTCTCCCTTACGATAGTTTTGCTGCGATAGTTTTGCGTGTGATGGCTGCCCACGGGTTGGCCCAGCCACGGGCCCGTCCGCAGCTTTACCTCAACGGTGTGAGGCCAGTTTGCGAGGTGCAGTGCATTTCTGCGCGGCGGAACAAGAGTTCAGACCCGATTTTTCCATCATCGTTTACACTGCGGTCAATGTCAAGCGTCAGGACCGCGAAATACGGCATAAACTTCGCTCCAAGCCAACCTCGTCACGGGTAGATTCGCACGACGGCCGCAGAATTATTCCCGAAAAGCGATTTCACTGTTGACCCACAAACAAGGGGGGAGGGTTACTTGCCTCCGTGTCGCGCGTGTGGCGAGCCGCACCCGCAGGCGGGTACCCGGTTAGTCTCCGGGAGGTCGGGAAGCTAACGCTTCCGGCTCGCCGGAAGAGCCTACTTGCCCGCTACAGCCTGTCGGCTGGGCATGGGCCGCAGATAGGGGCGCAGGCTATCGAGCGTGCGGGGCCCGATGCCGCGAACGCGGCGAAGGTCGTCGATGTCGGCAAAGGGGCCGTCCGCTTCCCGCGACTGGACGATTCGCTGGGCCAGTTTTTGCCCCACGCCCGGCAAATTGGCAAATTCGGGCCACTGGGCCTGATTGATATCAACCTCGTATTTGGCCGTTTGCGGCTGAGCCTTCTCAACCTCAACGGTGCGTCCGGAAGTCCCTCCGTGGTAGATCGACCAGGCGATCACTGCGGCCAGTCCGATGGCGGTCAGGCCGGCGGCCGTGGACTGCTCGGTCCGGTGCAGCAGCCAGTTTCCGGCCGGTTTCCGCGGGGCAGGGGAGGGGACCATCGGGGACCTTCTGGGCACGAGCCGATCGTGTACGCCACCGACAAGTATATACCAAACCGAGTGCGCTCGTAGTACCGTCTCTAAACGGAATGCGCGCACAATTCCGCCCGAAGGCGGGCCTATGAGCGCGTTGTTGAGTTGCCGCGTCCAAGCTGATAAGATCAGGTTTCACGCTGGCCGATATCATTACTAGCTCTCGGCAGCTTGCTTCACAGGAAAACATCGAATTCATGGTGTGAGACATGGCAGTCTGGTACTTCGCTTACGGTTCCAATCTCGATTTCGTCCAGTTGCGCGGACGGTGCCCCAGCGCGCAGTTCGTTTGCCGGGCAGTGCTCAAAGACCACGCCCTGGCCTTCACCCGTCGCTCGGTCGCTCGCAATTGCGGCGTGGCCGATGTCATCCAACAAAAAGGCCACGACGTTTGGGGCGTCGTTTATCAACTCGAACCCGGCGATCTGGCGTCGCTGGATGCGAACGAAGGCTACCAACCGGATCGCGAACCCGCGCGGAACGCCTATAACCGCAAGAACGCCGTTCGCGTCCACGCCGAAAACGAGCCGTGGCAAATCCTGAAAGTTTCGCTCTATGAGGCCGTCAAGATGCCCAATCCGCCCCGGCCGAGCGAGGCCTATATGCGGCAGATCATCGACGGCGCGAAGTTCTGGAAACTTCCATTGCAATACCTCGAGGAGCTTCAGCGATTTCCGACGCTGGAGTAGGCCCATGCCCAAGGAATTTCACCAGGCCGCTTGGAACGATGACCTGTCGCAAGACTGGCTTGGAATTCTCGATCTGGCCATCCGCGAGGATCTCGGCGCGCGGGGCGATTGCACCACGCAGGCCCTTGTGCCTGCCCAAGCCCAGGGCCGCGCGGCTATCGTGGCGCGCAAGGCAGGGGTGCTGTCGGGCGAGGCGGCCATCGCGGCCACCGTCGCCAGGTTTGACCCCGCGCTAAAATGGCGCGCCGCGATGCACGATGCCCTGGCCGTTGTGCCCGGACAGACCGTCGGCGTTCTAGAAGGTCCCGCGAGGGCGATGCTTGCGGCGGAGCGTCCGCTGCTGAACCTCTTGGGACGCCTCTCCGGCATCGCATCGCTGACCCGCCGTTACGTCGATCTTGTTTCCGGCACGCGAGCAGGTATCTACGATACCCGCAAGACCACGCCGGGCTGGAGGTCTCTGGAAAAATACGCCGTACGTTGTGGTGGCGGACGAAATCATCGCGCGGGGCTCTACGAGGCCGTGCTCATCAAAGACAACCACTTGGCCTTTGGCGCCAGCGCTCGCAGTACTGGCTTCAGCCGGAACTTCAGCCTGACGCCGCCCGGGCACCATGCATGCATGGTCAGCGGGACTACGAACATCGGCTTTTCTCCGGCCCAGGCAGTGTTCCGTGCGCGGCAGTTTTGCGCGGAACAGTTCGGTGACGCCGGCCGGCAGATGATCGTCGAGGTCGAGGTCGATACGCTCGATCAGCTTGACGAGGTGCTCACGGTCGGGCCGGACCTCGTGCTCTTGGACAACATGGAGCCCGCGCTGCTCCGCGAGGCGGTCGCCCGCCGCAATGCCCGCTCTGCCGCAACCGAGTTGGAGGCATCCGGGGGCATTGATTTGACGACGGTCCGCGGCATCGCTGAAACGGGCGTCGAGCGAATCAGCGTCGGGGCGCTGACGCATTCGGCCGTGGCGCTCGATTTCGGTCTGGATTGGAATTGATTTGACAGCGTTTCCCGGAAACCTATAGTTGCGTGACAACGGCGTCTTGGGGAGAGATGCCAGTGTTTGGACGCAGCGGGGAAGCTGGGAGCTCGAGGGGACCCCGCTGCGTCTTTTTTTCTTGGCGATCCACACGTGCCGCCCCACGATTTGGCGCCGAAAAATGCCGGAACGAGGCAGTCTCGGCAATCTTTGCCGATAATTCCGATAATTTGGCTTACGTAGTTTGTTCCGTCCGGCCGATAAGAAAGACGTAGTCGCAGGAACTCAAATTCTGGGAAGCAGCGCCATGAAGGCCTTTTTCCGATTCCTATTGCTCGCCACGTCTGCCGCGCTGGGCGTGGGGCTGGCCGTATGGATCATCGTTTTCACCGGCTCGGACCGACCGCAAGGCCAATCGTCGCGGCTGAGTGTTTGTGCGGCAACACCCGATGGCGCGGCGAACAAGGCGTTTTCTAACGAGTCGCCCGAGAATGCTGCCGAGGCGGCCAAAGGCCGCGAAATTCTCAGGGCGGTGAAGGCCGATTTTGCCCTGGCCCAGCCGCACTTGCCGCGGGCCTTCGGTACATCCGCCGAACCGCACACCGCGACTTTGACATCTTGGCAGGCTGGAATCGGCAAGCGATAGGGGCGACTCAATCCAGTTGCGACAAAACTACGGTTCCACGGATACGGGTGCGTACCGATCGATTGGAACCGTAACGGTCCGCTGCGACGGCTTCGTTCCACGCCCGATTTCCGCCACGCGGCGCACGACCGAGGCGTCGAAGTATCTCGCACCACACTTGTCGCAAATCCCGATCGGCACGCCTTCCAAGATGACAAAGCCACCCGCGTGCCGCAGCGCCTCGCGCTCGACGCGCCGCTGACGAACCGTGCCGCTACAATGTTCGCAGGTGAAGTCGTACATGGCAATTACCACGAAAACGTCCCGCACCCTCATTATAGCGTCTTATGGCCTCCCCTGAGCCAAGAAGTGTCGCAGTGTCGTCGGGTGCCAGGCTTCTTTGTGGCGATTTTACAAGGGCTAGTGGCACATGTCACCCCCTAAATTGGCGCACATGGCCGGAGCGATCGAAACTCTTTGCCACGGCAATGGTTGAGTTGAACGGCTGGGGCCAGAATATTCAACGAACGCCGATTCCACGGCCGATTTTCGAGCAAGTCTTCACGGCTGGGATTTTGTCGCCTGTCGTCTGAGGAAATCCCGCGAATTCTCCGCCTTGGCAGCAGTCGGATGGCATTCCATGGAAAAATACGCTGACGAACTCAAGCTGCTTGTGGAACTGGACGAACGGCACGACGAATTGCTGCGGCAACTCGACGAGTTGGACAAGCAGGTCGAGGCGATTCTGGCCCTGTGGACGGCCGAGCGAGAAGGCCAGCGCAAAGCGGCCTGAATTGAGTGTCGCGGAGGGCGGGCACGAGAGCGCAAGGACCGTTGGGACCTTTTTGCGATCTTCGCGCCTTCGCGGAAAAATTTTTTTCCACTGCCGGATTCCCCGCGTTTGGCCGCGTTTTTCTCGACGACTCGCAACTCCTTTGGCAGCAAGCAGTTACGTCGCCGTGATTGCCGGCGTCCGCAACACGGCGGCCGGCGCGGTCAACAAGTCGCAATCTCGCAACTCCTTTCCTGGCAAGCACTTGCGGCGCGACGCGAGCAATAGTTGGCAACAAATAACAACAGGCGTTGATAATCTGCTATAATGGCGGGCGGAGGAGAGCGAAAAAGGAAGGCGGAAGGCGGAAGGCGAAAGGGGATTTGAGATCGCAGATTTGAAATTTGAGAAATGAGAGGAAAGAAATGCAAAATGGAGAATGGACAACGCAACGTGACTCATGCAATTTGCGATTTTCATTTTGCAATTGCCTTTCCCGCCTCACGCTCCACGCCACTACACCCAGAAGACGGATACCTGACCGCATCCTGAGCGCGTCCTGATCCTATCCTAGCTGCATCCTGATCGCATCCCGATACCGTCCTATGTTCAATATCAACCGATTTAATGGGATAAATATGCACAATACGCCGAAAGAAAAAAATTTGTGCCGGTTGGTTGCTCGTAGTACCGCCGACCATGGGTACGTACATGGTGCCGGGGCGGAAGTTGGTCGCGGAACTCCGGCTAAAGCCGGATTATTCATGGCAAGATACAAGCCTGAAGCGCAAGCGAAGGACGGCGAAGGACTTACCTTCACTTGCGCTTCAGGCTTGTATCACACACACTGCGCAGGATCCACCGGTACCGTGAATAATCCGGGCTAAAGCCGGTACTACGAACGACTTGGCAGATGTCGTGGCAGGCCCTTGTTGCCGCTTGGGCGGCGTGTATAATGCTGAAAGTCACAGGGAACGAGTTTCTTGAGTTCATTCCTCTGCGGGGTGGAAACGCCCCATATCCGGAATTTTTGGCAAAGAATTATCGACCCCTTTGACAAGTCTTGGCCGATGGTTATAATCCGAGACTTGCCGCTTTCGGGAATTGACCTCTTGACGAGGTTTCTGGAAGTGCTAAGATAAAAGGCTCGTCACAAATCGCTTTCGGGCTGCTTGACACGATCTGAAGAGTTGCTAGAATATAGGACTCTTCACTGAGCGTCCGGCAAACCGGGTGCGGGAGTGACGAGGGGTAGTGCGGTTCCTGCGGGAGTCGCGAGCCCATTTGTTCTTTGACAATTCAGAAGAAGGTAATGAAGTGGCATCTCACACCACGTGGGTTGTGCTCTATAGAGGGCGCAAGACACGGCGGTGTATAATACAAGAGAGCGCAAGAGATTATTTTTTGGATCGTTACTGGGATCTTGATTTCCGTCAGGCGTTCGGCTGGTTCACCACCGGCAGGGCGAGTGATAGTCTTCTTAGCAAGATCCGGTAACAGCCATGTGGGTCGGCAGCTTCGCGACGAGTCTTTTGAAGACGAGCGTGGGAGCCTTCGATTCATGTGGCCAAGTTAACAAGGGCGCATGGGGGATGTCTTGGCGTTAGGAGGCTTTGAAGGGCGTGGAAGACTGCGATAAGCCCGGGGTAGTTGTCAAACGAACTTTGAACCCGGGATTCCCGAACTGGCATGCACTGAATCCATAGGTGCATGCAGCGAACGCGGTCAACTGAAACATCTCAGTAGCCGCAGGAAAAGAAAGAAAACTCGATTTCCCAAGTAGCGGCGAGCGAAAAGGAAAGAGCCCAAACCGCGGAGGTTTTCCTCTGCGGGGTTGTAGGGCCTCTTACATGGGAGTTACCAAGCCGACGATTAGCGGAACCATTTGGAAAGATGGACCATAGCGGGTGACAGTCCCGTACGCGACAATAGATCGGCCTCCCGAGAGGTACCTGAGTAGGTTGGGTCACGTGAAACCCCGACTGAATCCACGGAGACCATTCCGTAAGGCTAAATACTACCTAACGACCGATAGTGGAAAAGTACAGCGATGGAAAGATGAGAAGAACCCCTGCTAGGGGAGGAACGTGAACCTGAAACCATGCGCCTACAAGCGGTCGGAGCACTATGGTCCGCAAGGACAATGTGTGACGGCGTGCCTTTTGCATAATGATCCGGCGAGTTACCGTCTGCGGCTGTGGGTTAAGACCTTCAGGGTCGGAGCCATAGGGAAACCAAGTCTGAATAGGGCGTTTGTCGTTGGCG
>Ga0302320_10011432_pt1 | contig 18790 bp, 17 predicted proteins | sample Bog_T0_3_FD_202130 | JGI IMG/M metagenome (GOLD analysis project Ga0302320, IMG submission 202130) | Peat permafrost microbial communities from Stordalen Mire near Abisko, Sweden - Bog_T0_3 | ecosystem: Environmental > Terrestrial > Soil > Wetlands > Peat | place: Sweden: Abisko, Stordalen Mire...
GGCATCTTTAAAGGCAAACAGCCGTGCAGGATCGCCCACCTTCGCGACTTCTTCCACGCGGATGCTGAACACCATTCCCACGACCGCCGCGGTTACGATTCCCAGGGTCAGGAGCCATTGAAAGATTGCTGTGCCCCTGCCCCGACTCGAAGCGGCCAGGCATTCGGCGAGATAAAGCGGAACGACTACGCCGATTAATCCTGCGCTGATGCCTTGCAGAAGGCGGCCGAAGACTAATGGAGCATAGCCGTGCGAGAGGGCAATCAGAGGAATGCTGATGACAAACAGCACGCCGCTCAGGGTCATCAGGAGTTTGCGACCCATCCAGTCGGCCAGGGTGCCGGCGAAAAGAGTGGAGATCACGCTTCCCAGAAGTACGGCGGCGACCACGATGGAAAGCTGGCCGGCATTCAGGCCGGAAGTGGCTTCGAGGTAAGGGAGCGCGCCCGCGATGATGCCGACGTCGACTCCGTAGAGTAAGCCCCCGAGCCCTGCGACCAGCAGCAGAAACCGGTTGTATCCAGCTTTTTCGTCGTGAGGCACGCGGCGGAATCCTTTCGCGAAGCGCGCAATCAAAGTGCGAAATCAGAAGTGCGAAATTGTAAGACCGGCTAAGCTTGCGCGGGCGTGTCGCCTTTTTTGGGATAGGTGGCAAGCTGCCGCGAAACTGTGATGAAAGCTTTGGCGGCCACCGAAAGAGTGCGGTCGCGGCGATAAGCCAGGCCTAGCTCCCGGAAGAGTTCCGCCCCTTCCAGTTCGATCAATTTCACGCGCCCCGCGGCAACTTCGTCGCGCGCAAACGACGAACTGATCAACGATATCCCCAGGTCGGCGGCCACAAAGCTTTTGATCATTCCGATGCTGGGCAGCTCCATCCTGACTTTGAGCTCGGAGTTGTATTCGCGGAAGAGCTTGTCCAGCAGGCGGCGCGTGTGACCGGTCTTCGGCAGAAGCAGAGGATACTTCACGACCTCGCTTACACCGGCCTTTTTCAATTTAGCCAGAGGATTCTTTGGACTCACCATCAGCATCAAGCGATCACGAAAGATAGGCTGCACTTTCAGGCTTGGAGACTGAATGGGCAAGCTGAGGATGCCAACGTCGAGAGATCCGTTCTCGAGTTTCTCCACGATTTTGTAAGTGAAATTACGATAGATGCTGATCTGGACATCGGGATAGTGACGGCAATACTCGCCAAAGACATCGGGAAGCACATAAAGGCACGTGGCTTCATTGGCGCCGACCAGCAGGGTACCGCGAGGAGTTTGGCCGTGATCGGCGACCGCGACCAGGGATTCATCCCGCAAGCTTTTCAGACGCAAGGCATACTCATAGAAAATCTGGCCGGCCGGAGTGAGCTTGACAGTCTTGCCGGAGCGGTCCAGAAGACGGTCCCCGTATTCCTGCTCTAATTGGCGGATCTGCGCACTGACCGCAGATTGCGAGCGAAATACTTTTTCGCCGGCGCGCGAGAAGCTGCGCTGGCGGGCAACCTCCAGGAAAGTAATAAGCTGATCGAAGTCCATGCTTTTGGTTGAGGAATTATATCGGACTTTTGCGGCTTCCAGTCATTTCAACCTGAGTTCCTTCAACTTCTGGCAACGTTTGCGCCAAACGGTTTACTCTAGGGCATGTCTCGTTCTTGTCGGGATTGCGCTGCCGTCGTGCCGGATGCGTCTGAGCTTTGTCCGGAATGTGGGCGGCCTATGCAACCAACCGACCCCGTAGAAGGACGGGTCGGCGCTTTGCCGCGGAGGGTCGCGGGCGCGCTGGCTTACTGCACGGTGATTCCGGCAGTATTTTTTCTGCTCTTTGAGCCTTACAAGGAGGACGAATTCGTACGCTTCCATGCTTTTCAGAGCATCCTGTTGCTGATGGCCAGTATCGGGATCGCCGCGGTGCTGTGGATCGTTGGATCGCTTCTCGGTTTAATTTCGGTTCTACCGTTGCTTTTCCTCTCCATGCTGGTTGGGGTTGCTGCTGTGGTGATCTGGATGGTGCTGGTGGTTAAAGCTCTACAAGGCGAGATGTTCAAACTTCCGCTTGCGGGAGACTTCGCGGACCGCCATGCCGACGCTAAATAAATAAAGGAATGGATTGCTTCGCGGTCGGCTTTCTGCTACTTTGCCGCGAAGCAGTTCTCGCCGTTATTAGGCGGCGACTGGCCAGGCCAACTGGAGGCACCCGATGGCATTTTGCAACATGTGTGGAGCACAGATCGCGGATGGCACAACCGTCTGCGCGGCGTGTAGCGGTCGCACAGCCTCCATGCCGCCCGTTCAACCTTCGATCAGCCCCCTGGCGTCAACTTCGGGACTGGCGGATAACGTTGCCGGGATGCTGGCATATGTTACGTTCATTCCGGCCATCATCTTCCTGGTCGTGGAACCTTATAACCGAAGCCGATTCGTCCGCTTCCATTCGTTCCAGAGTATTTTTTTCTCCCTCGCCGTTTTCGCAATCCAGATGATGCTTTCGTTTTTGACCGTGGTACCGCTGCTGATTTTTATTACAGGACCCTTGCACCTCTTCGTGGCACTTGCTGCCTTCATCCTGTGGATCGTGCTCCTGCTCAAAGCCAATCAAGGACAGATGTACAAATTGCCGGTGATTGGCGATCTCGCGGAAAAGCAGGCGGGTTAAGTGATACGGCCCTGACAGGAAGGCGCTCCGAGCGTGCTCGGGCCGATTCTCATCCGTTGCGCTTGACTTTATTTCTCTAAGCTGTCATTCCTATAAGCTTTTACTCCGCTGATCGATTGTCCGGCCGTAGGTCGGGGTGGCGGAAATTTGGGCGACTGGGGATTTGCATTGAAAGTTAAGGTTTTTTATCACGACAAGTGTTTCGATGGCGCTTCTTCCGCGGCGCTCTTTTCCCGCTTTTACCGCGAGCGCATCCGCAGCGACGTAGATTTCGAATTCTCCGGACTGCTGCATCGCGCTGGAGCGCTCTTCGACGAGTCGCACTTCGACGGTGACGAAAATGCCATCGTCGATTTCAAGTACTCCAGTTCGCCGAAGATCGACTGGTGGTTCGACCATCACGAGAGTGCATTTCTCTCGCCCGCCGATGCGGCGCATTTTGAAAGGGACGAGACCGACAAGAAGTTTTACGACCCGGCTTTCAAGTCATGCACCAGTTTTATTGCCATGATTGGACAGGAGCGTTTTGGATTCGACCCGGCGCCGGTTGCCGATCTCGTGCATTGGACCGACGTTATCGATGGAGCGCTTTATCCTGACGCTAAAACCGCAGTGGAAATGAAGGCTCCGGCCATGAAGCTGACGATGGTGATTGAATCCGCGCCTGACCAGAGATTCGTCCCGCATCTTATCCCGCTGCTCGCCATCAAGCCCCTGGCCGACATTCTGGAGGAGCCGTTTGTGGCCCCGCTGCTGCCTCCCTTGCTCAGGCGGCATGAAGTATCGATTGAAATCCTAAGACAACGCGCCGAGTGTACCGACGGTACGATCTTCTTCGATATTACGGATCAGGAGCTCGAGGGCTACAACAAGTTCGTCCCGTACTATCTGCATCCGGAATCTATTTACAGCGTGGGGCTGAGCAAGAGCAGCTTTCGGGTAAAGGTTTCGGTGGGTTCGAACCCCTGGGCTCCGGAAGAGCCGGTGGTCAATCTGGCAAAAATTTGCGAACGCTACGGTGGCGGCGGCCACGCGCGAGTGGGTGCGATTTCGTTCAATGTGAACCAGCACGCCGCAGCCATTCGAGCTTCGCGTGAGATCGTAAACGAGCTGCGCGCCGCGGTGCGCAAGAATCGCGGATGAGGGTCCCACCGGCTCATGCCGCTGGCTGCAGTAAGCGCGGGAAGCGATCGGCGCACATGATATTCTGAGAGCGATCGCGCCGCGGTATGAGCTCGTCTGCACCGAAATCCGGTCTCCCTCCCGCGCAACGGCGCATCCTGCGAGTTGTCGCCTCCTTCGAATTCCTTAAAGGTATCGTTGTTTTGCTGATTGGCTTGAGCGCCATTCTTCTGGTTCACAAGGACGCGTGGGTGATTGCGGAGAGTCTGCTGGCGCTGTTTCACGTCAGCACGGACCGCCGCTGGGCGCAGATGTTCCTGGATTTCGCCGACGACATCACGGATGCCCGCCTGTGGATGGCGGTTCGACTCGCCTTCGCGTATTCCGCATTGCGTTTCGCGGAGTCATATGGGCTGTGGAAGCAGCGTACCTGGGCGGAATGGTTTGCGTTAGGTTCTGGAACGCTGCTGATTCCCCTGGAAATCCGCGAACTTATGCGCGGAGTTACGCTGCTTCGGTCCGCAGTTCTGGTGGGTAATCTCGTCATCGTTCTCTACATGCTTTATTTGCTGCGCGCGGGACGATTAATGGGAACACAGCTTCACGACACCGAATCTCGTGCCCAGAGCGGCAAGTAGAGGCGAACGGCTCTGGTCGCGACGTGTCTGTTTGCATCATACTCAACCATGTTGGGTTTACTGCAGACGGTCTGAGGAGTTATTGGGGAATGATGACGCGCAATTTACTAGGTGGCTCTTGCCTGATGGTGGCGGTCGCATGTGGATTCCTGGGAGCGGCTTTTGGGCAAGACACAAATTTTGCCGCGGGACCACAATATCTCGTAAACGGTTCGCCGCTGTTCGCACGCTCGATCGCGACTCCTTCGATGCCGTTGTCCGAACCAGCGCTGGCTGTGGGCGCTACGAACGCCACCGGCGTGCTGATTGACGGCGCGGACAACCAGACTAGTTTGCCGCCGTCGGCGGACGCTCTACCCCAGGTAGACTTATTTTCGATCTACTATGGAAAGCCTTCAGAAGGTGTCGTCGAGATCAGTTTCTCTAAAGCTGAAACAGAGATTCCCGCCAGCATTTCGGGCCTGGGCGTTTGGCAATTGACCACCGCGCAGAACTTGATAAATCTCGGATACGGAGTGACTCTAGGAGAAGCGGCTAGATATGGTGTAGCGCAGACTCGACGCGCGACGCATCTATATACCAATGCCGATATCGATCGCCTGCACGCCGGCGGCTAAGAACACGCGAGAGGAAATCTTCTTTGCGGCGCGATGCGTTGAGATCATCGGCTTGATAGGCTAAAGTAGCACTCTCTAAGTAAAAAGCGTTAAGGCTTTGGGGCGGATGCGGCCCTTGCCAGACATATTTTGCGATCCTCTGGTGATCGGAGAAGTTGTTTTGGTGCGGGCGGTTCGACGTAGTCACCCATGTCCAAGATTCTGGTTGTTCCTCTTCCTGAACCCGGCCACATTTTTCCGACACTTAGGGTCACACGTCACCTTTGCGACTGCGGCCACGATGTGACATACTTAACCGCTCCGCATTTCAAGAGCTTGATTCAAGCCGCAGGCGCGCGTCTCGAGCCACTTCTCTCCTCCGACGAAGGCGAGCGCAGCCCTTCTGGCATCCATATTTGGGCACTTCTCGCGGATGGAGATGGGCTGAGATCGCGCCCAGCTAAGCTTCAAGAAATACTTCGGCGCATTCAAGACCAAGACAACTTCCAGTTCGTTCTACTGGATCATCTTCTAGCCGCAACTTATTGGAACGAACAGTTTGATCCGAGTCGCCTCCTGCTGTTTTCGACTTCGCTGCCGGATTGGAACAGGAGGGGATCGACTCATCTCGATCTGCCGACCATAGTTTTTTGCCCGGAATGCTTCGAGGTTCCAAAATTTCGACATGGATACCCGCGCCTGCATTACGTGGAACCAAGCCTCCGGCCGCCGGATGACTCTAACTCGAAGGGCGATGGCTTTGTTGACGATAGGCCGCTCATTTTGACGGCATTTGGAACGCAGAGTATAAAAGATAGAAGATTGAACGCCACTTATAAACTCATCTCAGAGTTAGCGCACCGATTGCCACAGTTTAAATTCTTGCTCGCCGCGCCCGACGCTGCTCACTATGACAGCGCGTCATCCGTTACTTTTCCCACTAATATGGTGGTTGCGGAGCAACTTCCGCAGCGTTTTCTGCTGCAGCGAGCTGCAGCGTTCATCACGCATGGCGGACTGGGGAGCGTCAAGGAAGCTATTGCAGCCGCAGTTCCCATGATCGTTCTGCCCTCCATGAACGACCAGCCTTACAACGCAATGCGTGTCCGATTTCACGGGCTCGGAGGTGCTCTGTTTAAAGAAAACCGCAATATTGACGATCTCGAGAGACTGGTAACCGATGCGGTAGAAGGGAAATTTAAGAGTTCTTTATTGCGTATGCAGGAGCACTTTCTGGCGCTGGAGAGGGCGGCGATCTCTCACATGCTGATTGACAGTCACCTCGCAACTGTCGAAAATAGTTCCACACCGGGCTGCGAAGATGCTCTCCACGCTGCCACTCTCCTGCCCAATGAATGACCAGCGGAACCCGGTCGAGTTGTAACAGGTCCCCATTAAAACCTCCAGACCAGATGTGGAGTGGTATGTCCTTGCGATTTGTCTCGCGGGCAATCGTGCGCAGGCTGGAATATCGTTTGCCAGATGTGACGATCAGATAGTTTAGGAAGGCCTGTTCAGCGCAGGTTAGTTCCATATGATGCGCATAGTTCAATGCCGGTTCGATGCTCTGGTCGATAGCTTGCCTAGTTAGCATCTGTCGTTTCGACAGCAGGACACCGGTATTGGCTGCATATCCGCTGTCAAACTCTCGTGCCTCACAAGGCAGGCTATCCTTCCATACAAATTTGCGATTCACCGGATTGTCGGATGTTGCCGCGAGAATGTCATAGTCATCGAGCAGGGTAAATGGAAGCTCAAGTCCGCTCAGCACAACCGTATCGATGTCAATATATATGAAGCGTTGATAGGGGCCGTTCCAAATTGCCAGCTTGCGGTAGTGTCCGCAAGATCTTCCATGAAATCGCTCGCTGATCGCATCACACCAAAGCAGTTCGGCGTCGTCATCCCACACGGTAAAGTTATATCGATGCTTCAAGTCGATGATGTTCCGGATATGAGTGTCGTAGGGTATCAAGCAGGCGGGAATCAGGGGTTCAAAAGTGCGCAGGCTGTTGAGAAAGGCAACCGCAAGGTCAAACGTATTGTCGTTTGCGATGAAATAGATGCCCTGTTCCATTATTTCTTCAGCATGTCCTCAAGTTCCTTCTCGCCAAGGCAGCGCTCCCAAGGCGGAGGCTCGATGTAAACGATTTTTGACCCGTATTCGCTGATCCCGGGCGCCAACGGTGCAATGTATTCCGTCTCTTCAAATTTCACATGATCGAACTCGGCCTCGGGCCGACCTGAGATTTGTGAAAGTGCACGGGCGGAAGAACGAAGCAGCATCACGCGATATTCCGGATCGTGCCGGGCTTGCTCGAGTGCTTTAGCAATGACGAGATCCTCCCGCTTCTGGGCTCTCTGTTCCTTAGACCAGCCAGCTGTTTCCTTTCTCGCAAACCCGAATTGACCAATCCTCCGGAATCCTACAAAATGCGGGTCCGTTTCCACCAGCAGTTCGAAGACGCGCCTAACCTGAGGGACCGTTTGCTCCTCCTCGGGCATTCGCTGCACCCAGGGCCGGTCTCGAAGTGACGATTCCCGGTAGGTGAAATCAAGATCGTCGAAGGCCACCCATCCTCCCGGCTTTAGAAGTCTCTCGACCAGGCAGAACGCCAACCCTGTGTCGTACCAGGTATGGCCGCCATCGATATAGCAGAAGTCGAAAGTTTCGAACAGGCCCTCTTCAAGAAACTTCATCAATCGCCAGTTAAAGGAATTTGGTTCCAGGAAAATTCGCACGAGATCGCGAACCCCGGCCGTAGTAAGTACCCATTCGACGTTTGGTTGTCGATTCATTGCCGAAGTAAGGTCGATTGTAGTAAGGCTCCCAGCTCCAAGGTCCTGGATGGCTCCAGCAAGATAGGCTGTCGAGACTCCATGGAAACACCCCAGCTCCAGGCAGTTTGATAGACGATTGCCAATGATAAAGTCATAGAACATTTTGCCCTGATCCACTTTCATGTAAGGCAGGGAGCCAATCCGTTCAAACACGGTTGCAGGAAGCATCCAACCTCCGTCGATAAATTATCCTGACTGTCGAAGAGTGTAAACTGCCAACGATGAGCCATAGTGCAAGTGATCAATCCGCATCAGGTCTCATCATCGGAGCGATGAAGTGCGGCACCACACAGCTCTTCCATACCTTGGCCGCCCATCCCGAAGTAAACGCCTGCGCGATGAAGGAACCGAACTTCTTTGTCGATCACGCTTCAAGCAATTGGTCGAGGGGCAATCTCTGGTATCGATCGTTGTTCCGGGACGCTCCCGGCATTCGCCTGGAAGCGTCTACCGCTTACACCAAAGACTATCTCGACCAACAGACCGCTCTTCGCATTCGCAGCTATTGCCCCAAAGCCAAGCTCATCTATCTCATTCGTGATCCCGTGGATCGCGCCATATCTCACTACCTTCATAACGTGACGGAGGGGCGCGAAGATCGACCTATCTCGGAAGCGCTCCTGGACCGGGTATCAGTTTACAACAGCGTTAGTCTCTACTATCGGCAGCTGACACCGTTTCTTAGTCTTTTTCCTCGCGACCAGATTTGTGTCGTTCAAGCCGAGTCGCTTTGGAAGGCTCCCGAGGAAACCATCGCCGGTGTCCTCGATTTCCTCGGGATCAGTCCTCGACCACTCTTGCTTGCCGCAAACCGCCACTCGACGGCGGACCGGATCAGACATTTCAAGCAATTTTCTCTGTCGGTGGCGGATCGCGAGTCCTGGCTGCCGGAAATTCAACCGGCGACGACCACTCCGTTTCAGGTGTTGGGAGCGCGCGTACTGGGTGAAATGCTCGGCCTCACGCATAAGATGCGAAGTCATTTAGAGGCGTATTTTCAGAGCGACCTGCGGCACCTCCACCAATTGCGCCTGCGCAAGATGGTCCGGACCCCCGAAGCTTTCGGAAGCTAAATCGCACCAATGACAATCCGAAGACTCGGTTCGACGTACCTGAGAAACCAAGCCTCCCAATGCTCCCGGCGGCGCACGCGGGTTTGCGTCGCGTCGCGGTGATGCAGTTATGGTCCTGCTCGTTTCGGTTCCTGCATGGGCTCGTCGATCGGCTCGGTCAAGCCGGGTGGAAGAAAGTCGCTGCAGTTGGAACGCTCATTAAACTCGCGCACATCCTTCATCACATCGACGCATGCATAGGCTGATTTGCCACGCAGTGTGGCTCTGACTAATGCTTGACCTATCCTCACCGCCTTAACCTCGCCCGTCGATGGGTTAAATGCTATGGGCAAGGGCTGATTTCTTCGCGGGATAACGGTAAATGCGATGTCGTCGAGAATCGTTGAGGGGATCGGGTTGAGAGGAATGGGCGAAGTAATTCCGCTGTAGAAAGCCACTGGAACCAGCAATTCGTCATTGGAGCCTGGGGATAAGTCGAGGTGAAGAGTGCCGGCCTTTCTCGTGAAGTCTATTCGCACTTTCGGATCGGAGAGGATAAGTCGGCTGGGAGCCTGGTCGGGAAGGCGATCGACATTCACCTCCACGGAATCCGAGCTAAAATTGCCGTCCTTAAAGGCAACCAGGATTCTTAACTGAAGCTTTCCCAGACGAATAGGAACGAAATTCACGTATGGGCTGCCATCTTCCGCATGTTGCAAAGGCAGCTCCTCCGGCTGGGCAATCACTTGCGACTCGATCAGCGGATTCGAGAAGCTCCAATCAGCCGTGATGCGGCTGGCGGAGAAGCCATGCAGATCCAGCGGAATCTTGTTTGCTTGCGCAATCGCCATATCCAGTGTGGCGAGCTTGACCTTAACTCTACCTTCTTCCCAGTGGGCTTCGGGCAACCCTTGTTCACCAGAGGCGGATGCTGGTTGTCCAGCTCCATCTTCTGGGGACTGGGCGGAAACAGAGGCCAGCCCGCACACCCAAATTGTCAACAAAATCCAAAAAGAAACAACACTCGCCTTAAGCATGGCTTGCCTCGCGATCTGAAATAACGTTCAACGATCATGGAGTGTTCAGATACTGTGTGACCGTTGTATTTACATTAGCCGAGTTCAGCACGTTGGCGTCCGAATCTCCGGTGAGCCACTGTAGAAAAGTACTCCCGGCCGCTGTGTGTTCCAGGCAAAGCGGATTCGATCCGCAGGTAGCGCCGGGCTCCTGCACGATGGCATTCGGTGTCTGGCTGAACCCCGCGGTCTGGCTTGCTGTCGTTACGATCACATCGTTGGCAGTAGTTCCTAGTACTGTCGAAAGCGTTGGGGGCGCAGCACTCGTGTTGCAGGGCGCGCCTGCTGGCTGATTCGATGTGCCGTAGAAATTCGCAATCAGTGTCTGCAGAACACCCCGCAGCAGAGATGCCGGGGTGGCGGTGTCCGGGAAAGAAGAATAAAGCGCAACCCAGGTAGAGTTGGTAGGTTTCCCGGGGTAGGTAAGCGGTTGTATATAGCCGGGCTCAAGAGAGTACACGGCACCGGTAGTCAAGGCCGCGCCGCTCGCTGCCAGGGGCAAGCCGGCTGCGTAGAAGCACTGCTGCACCGTCATCGTGGTATTGCAGTGAGCGCCGTAGAGGATAAAACGTTCCTTGATGTACCACGCCTTTGACTGGACAGTGCACGCGGCATTCGATATGAGGAAATTTGCCAGCTGAGAACCTTGAGCTGGCGTATCGATCGTGATGAACGTATGAATCGCGCCCTGATGGCGGTCTCGTACATTCGTCAAGTACGTGGATTGGGCGGAGTAGTAACGAGCCGCCAACCCGCCCATGCTGTGACCAACATAATCAACGCGCCCACCCGCGATGTGATTGTTGTCGTACTGCCCATAGATTCCGTTGGTGGTGTTGGTCAGCGCATTTCCTATTGAAGTTACCGATGTCTGTTGGCAGTTACCGGTCCCTCCACTTCCCGATTGATTCCAGGGTACGGTGGTCGAATAACAAATGGGCAAAACAAAGTTGGAGGAATAACCCGCCTTCAGGAGCGCAGCCTGAACGTTTCCCAAGGCACTCTGGTTTCCCCAGAGGCCATGAACCAGCAGAACGGCGGGCTTATAGAGAGTAAGTGTGCCCGTCACGGTACCCGAGCTTGTCTTGGCCGTCACCGTAATCGAGGATGCGGTCGACGAGGTCGGAGCCTGCACCAGCGCCATGCCGTAGTAAGTAGAGCCATTCGCGACAGGTGAGGCGGTAATGCTGGTCTGACTGGTGACCGGAGCGGTCGTCAGGAACGTAGTGGAGTACGCAGCCACTGAACCAGTGCTAACGCTAAACGTCGTAGTTGTACCCGACGGCACCTGCAGGGCAACGATCGCGGTCGAGGTTCCATCGACGATCAAACCCTTGGCACTATCCAGATTGCCCGGAAGAGTGCCGAGAACGGTGCTCGTACTTAGAGTTCCTGAGCTGTAACCGGACACCAGATACGGATCAATCAGATACAAAGGGCCAACATTGGCAGCTTGGATAGTAACTGGATATCCATTGGACGTTCCGGAGCTATTGGTAACCGTAACTGTGGCTGTTTCCGCGGTAGTATTCGTTGGTTGAACGGTAGCCGTCATGGTTTGCGCGTTCACCACCGTTGGGCTGGTAATAGTTACGCTCCCGGTCGGCACCGTAATCTTGAGAGTTGAGCCTGTACAGAAGCCATCACCAGTGATCGTGATGTTGTATTTCGTTCCCGTTGTCCACGGGGTCGGCGAGATATTGTAAATAGTCGGTAACGCACAGGTCACTGAGAAAGATCCGGTTGTCGATCCCCACACCGTGGCGAGCTGAAAAGTGTCCGAGCCGACGCTAGCGCTCGGATCTACTGTATATTCGACAATTTGCGTGCCCGTACTGAGGTTGGTCGATTGGTTGTAGGTGGTCGGTTGCGTAGTTTCTAAATCGAGCCCCGTGCCGCTGGTTACGCTGACGATAGGAACGTTGCCCGGCGGCCCGCCTAAATCTGTTCCACTCAGAGTTATACTACCGGACGTTCCCAAACCCGCCGAAGACGGGCTAATGCCGGTAATTGATGGCGCACCAGTCTGAAAGCCATTGCCCGTGATGAGCAGAGGCAGCGAGCAGCCGGAAGCCCCATTGCAGGATTGCACGGAACCGCCAGGCGAGTAACTAGATCCAACCGACACCGATGTCTGAACGGTCTGATCCAAAGTAGCTCCGCCATCGGAATCAACATCATCGGTTTGAACGGGAGCGGTGTTCGCGTCTATCGACAGCACCCCACTTACGGTGCAGCCGGCGTCTGCGTCGCTTTGCGGGATGGTGACTTCGAAGTTCCCATAGACGGTCGTGCCATCCGCCGAGAACGTGATCGCTGCGTTAACCGTTGGAATGGTGCAGGTGGGGCAGGTGTCGGGCAGTGCCAACTCTGCCTGGAGCGTGACAGTCGGGGAGGGGATGACCGATCTGATGGGCTGAGATAACTTATTCTGACTCCCCGGTGCCGGCACCAATAGATTTTTGGAGTAGAAATGCACGATTTGAGCGTCGAGAGCGGCCGCGCCCTTGGGCGAAAGACCGGCCTTCAGGAGGGCCACCTCGTTTGTAAGGTCGCTCTCACCCTGCGCGAGGAGCGCGTGAACTTGTGTTCGCGCCGCCTCTGAGAGGGCCCAGGTTCGGGGATGCCGCACCCAGTCGGCTTTTCGAATGGCCGCAATTTGCCGCTTGAGATCTTTATCTGAACGACCGAAGCGGTATGCCGAGTCTTCGAACACTGCAAAGTCAGCCTCACTCAAACCCAACTCGTAACGGATCGCTCCGCTCACTGAGGCGCCAGAACCTCTCGTTTTCTCCTGTTCGCTGGCGAGCGCTTCCAGGGAATTGTGCACCCGAAAGGCGTAACGATACATGTGCGGCAGGGTTGCGGGAGCCAAATGACCAGTCGCGTCATATTCAACTGGATTTTGCGACTGCGCCGAACCGATGGTGAGCGCGACGAACAGCATTGCAAAACCCGCGATCGGCGCAACGCAAAGCCCGTGCTTAGTTGCTTGAACCATAGCTTGCCTCTTCCAGAACGGATCGCTTGTGAATTGAAGCAGGGTGGAAGCCACCTTCCCTGGCCTTCGGGATAAGCTCTGCAGAGCAATGTCAGATGAGGACGACATATCTTGGCGTCTTGGATCTTTCAGTGCACGTTACTCGGTGCCGGATTGTATTTTGGCGGCGACCTTAACATCGAATTATTTACTTGTCAAGAATAACTTTCGCAACATCAGGAATCGCGGAGTAACTCGCAGTTACTGTTCGCGTGTTCTCGAAGGGCAGCTCATGTCTCGTGTGTCCATAGCTCACTTACGTTGAGCTATAACCATCTCATCTCTGAACGCTGCCGGTTTTCTCTTTGTAAATTTGTTGTAGGTGACTTCACCAGCCAAATGTTGCACCAGTTCAGTGGCAATTACATTAACCGGAAAATAAACTGACTTACAGCGCTCTTACTCATATGGTGAATGACATAGAGCCACGACTAAGTCGATCGCGGCTCTTGTTGAAAATATTCTTGACACAAATTTCGTATCGTGGTACCAACGATGCCAGACTTGAGTTGCTGCGCTTTGCCTGAGAAAAGAGCCCTGCATGGTTCACTTACATATCAATTTGCGAAGCCCGCAAGATACTGGCAATTGGTTGACTGTTCGCGATGATGACCAGAATGAGATATTCGGTCCCTGTCGCGTCTTGCGCCCCCTCAACTCCCCCGCTCCAATTTCTGAGACTGAGCAAGAGCGTGCGGCCGTCGAATCTACTGGTGAACCTTACCTGGTAAAAGAAGTCATTCCGATGGCTGGAGCTTCGTTGGCGGATATCCGCGAGTTCGGCAGATATGGCTTTATCGTTTTGGAGCACGCAGACCAACAAACAGCGGGTGCCCGGCAGTTGACGCTGCACGGCGGAGATTCCGACGCGAACGGCCAACTGACCCCCTCAGCAACCTCGTTGCGGCTTTCCAATTCGGACATGCGTGGGCTTGTGCAGCTGATCACGCGCCATGGCAAGCACAACGTAAGCGTCTCATGTACCAGGCTGCACCTCGATGCCGAACCTTTGGCGGACGCCGCCTTAACAGATTTGGCTAAAAAACCTTATTTCAAATTCCGCATGCTGCCGGGCTGGGCGGCTGCCGCGGCCGTTCCTTTTATCGCGGCGAGTCCCGCCTATGCGCAATGCAACCAGTATGACTCTGGAACGTCCTTCTCCGCTGTCGACTTCGGCTACCTCTTGATTGATGAAGGCGGAAATCTGCTGACCGGCTACGTTCCGGATAACAATTCGGGAGTAACGATTGCCGGCGGTCTTGATCTTGGCCTACAAACATCTTCGGAGCTTTTGGCGATGGGATTTTCGCAATCTCAGGTGACCTCGTGGGCGCCTTACCTCGCCTCCAGCCCCACCTCGCCTCTTATCGGTGCCAATGCGCGAGCTGCCTTGGCCGCCCATCCGTTGTCGATTACGGAGGCGTCGGCTGCATCGATAAATTCAACTTACTATGCATCGATCTCAAATTCCGTTGGCGCTGCCTATAACTCGCTCGTCAAGTCTCTCGGAAAGTTGCCTGGTGTCACTTTCAGTTCGTTACCTGCTCCATGGCAAACCGCGATTGCGGATATGTATCTCGTCGATCCATCGTTTACAACCACCACCTGTTTCACACAGCTGGCCAGTGGGGAGTGGAGTGCGGCGATCACTAGCCTGCAAACGTTTAATGGTCTGACCGAATCCGTCAACCAACGCGCGAAACAAAACGGGGATTACTTGTCGACCAAGATGTCCGGTCTCCCCACTTAATGCAAGGTCGATGTCGCGCCGCATGAGTAATACTCGATGATTGATACTCGACGAGACTCCAGTTATGGCCATTGTCGCTGATCCCGCCACTTTGGACGTCGATGCCAAGTCACCTCTGTGGCTTCTCCAGATCGGTGGGAGTGCAGCAAGCGACTTGCTGTGGGAGCCGCGCTTCCTCTCTCTGCTCGAACGTGCACTGCCTGAGGCTGGACCTCGAGTTTGGGGAGGCGCCACGCTTTCCGCGACGATCTCGGAGTTTCTCTCCGGCAATCCGGGAAATGTTCTTGTGGCTGAGAACAGATATTTACTAGTGTCTGGCGCTAAGCGGCACTTTGGAAGAAGCAAAGGTCTACTCTGGATCGATTGCGAGAGTTCCCTTCCTGCGATTGGATTTATTGCGCGCTCCTACTATCAACCGGGACAGGAAAAGGTTGCCATTTGTGTTAACACAGCCCAGGGAGTACCCGCGCACTTTCTGGTTACTGCAATTCGCTGGCTGTCATCGGACGGAAATCAGAGCATTGTCGAGATCGCTGTATACGGTGCGACGGGTGACAAGAAATATCTCGATCCGCAAATCATAGGAATTTCACCCCGACGAACCATGTTGATGCCCCGCAAAGCTAAGCGCCGGAGAGTCAGAACATGATCGAGCCACGCATCCTGATCTTCACTCACGATGGACGTGGTTTGGGACATCTGCGGCGGCTTTCACGTCTCGGCGCTGCACTTCAAGGACGCGCTTCGGTTTTGTTTTTATCGGGTCATCGGGAAGCTTCCTGGTTGGTGCCCCGGGAATGCGAATACGTCCATATACCAAGCCGCGACTCGATCGAGGAGCGCCGCAGCAAACAATGGGGACGCCGTCCTTTTGTCCCAGAAAAATCGTTCATCGGGCAAAGAATGCGGCGCGGCCTGATGGCGGCGGCCATTGACACATTCCGGCCGCACGCAATTATTACCGACTATCTACCGCTCGGTATGGACGAGGAGATTGCTGAATTCATCGCTTGCGAATCGGATTGCCGTAAATATTTCATCTCACGAGGAATTCTGGGCAGCCCCGCGCAGATTTATCGCGACGTGCTGACTCCCGCAAGTTTGGAAGCCTTACGCCGACATTATCAAATGATTCTGGTCATGTGCGATTTCAAAATCATCGACATGACCAGGGAGTATTCGCTCGAACCCGGCATTGCGGAAAAGCTGGTGTACGTTGGGTACGCAGCCGAAGCCATCTCTCCCTCGCGAATCGAGCAAGCGCGAAAAGAACGCGGTCTGCAAGCGGGCGACAAATGGGTGATATGCACGGCCGGCGGGGGTAAGGAAGGGGAAGCGCTGATCGAGCGCTGTTGGGAGATTGCGCAGATATTTCCCGAGTTTTACTTCGACATCATCGTAGGCCCTCGATCCCGCTTGTTCCTGGAATCCGACGTATGGACGGAGGAGAGGCGCATTCGGCTGGTTCACGTGGAGAGTCGGCAATTGCCAGTATCGGAAGCAGCTGCGGACGTTGTCATCTGCAGGGGCGGGTATAACTCGCTGATGGAGGCTTGCATGGGGAACGCCGCCATCATCGTGGCGCCAATTTCCACAGATTACGAGCAGGTGAATCACGCCCGGCGCCTGTCCGCTTACAGAGACATAACGGTCGTCGACCATATCTCCGACCTCGACCTTGCGTTGGAGGCGATTCTGCAGCGCAAGAGTCCGGTTGAAAATCGCCTTCATGAAATCGATCTCAACGGGCTCCAGGTTGGCGCGAGCATGATACTCGCAGACTTAGCACTGCACGCAACGGGATTAGAGGATAATACTGGTACAAAATCCGAGCGCGAGGTCGGCGCCGCCGGAGTTCCGTTTAGAACAACGTTTGCATAGGAGAGTCAGCACCATGGACAGAAGAACGTTTTTGATTAACGGCAGCGCCTCCTTCGCAGGTCTCTATCTGCTTTCTCCGTTGCGGACCGCCATGGCACAACTTGCGCCCGCGCAAGCCGCAGCGGTGCATCCCACATGGCTCAAGCGCTTTGACGACCGTCCGCTCGCGGCCTTGCTGTGGCATCGCAAGTACCGCTTGCTTATGAACCAATGCTTTGCCGGCTTGACCGCGCCTTTCTGGTGGAACCTGCCCATTCACTACACGGCGCACGCCTTCCTGAGCAATCCTGGCACTTCGATGGTTCAACATAATCGCTACTTCATCGCCGAAGGTTGTAAGTGTCACTATGGACGCAGCCGCGCGATGTTATGGATCGATACCCATTTCAATCCTTCGATTTCGGCGCGGCCGTCGGCAGCTCTAGCCGTTATCGACGTCACCCGCCAAGGAAGATTTCTGTGGGTCGTATCGAACCAGCCCTTAGTCGATCAGTCTCCAAAACTTCCCACTAATTTGCGCAAGAATTTACATAACTGGATCTTGTCGAGACCGCCCAAACGCTGGGAGGGAGGACGACTGGAATACTTCGACGTCCTCGATACCTCTTCTGGTGCGAAAGCGCCGATTCCGAAAGCGTTTGGCGTGCCAGCGAAACGGTGCGCTCCGACGCTCCAATCCACTAATGTGACCTAGAATCGACGCCACGGAGATTCAATTAGGCCCAAGCGTCGGGACTGCATCGCTTGACCTCACTATTAATGCAGTCTTGGGCCGCCACGCGGCAGGGGTGAAGGTATCGCAACACGACTCCTCATACAGCGAGGATCAGCCCTCGTATGTTTTAAAAGATATAAAGACGGTTCCAAGGACGGGGGGGGATGGGCAGGAGCGGCAAATCCTTTTGGTGGGGCTCGTCGTGATTGCTGGAGTCATAGGGTGTTGAACTGACTTCCTGACGACTTCGTGGCGGCAACACGAGGCAAAGCCTGATATGTGTCGACCAGAGAGATTCTGTCTGAGGCGCCAGTCTTTTTCAGAATGCGATGAATATGATTCTTCACTGTATGGGCGGAGAGATGCAAGCGGGAAGCAATTTCCTTATTCGTGAAACCGGAGCAGACCAACTGTACAAGTTGTTGTTCGCGCCGGCTTAGCTCAGAGGGTCCACGAGCTCGAAGGTTTTCGCGGATCGCCAGGTGCTGAGAGGCGCAGCGAAATAGGGTCGCCGAGAAGCACGGCGGGCAGACCGCTTCGCCGGAAGCGACGGCACGGATTGCTCCCAGCACTTCGGCGGCGGATGCTTCGCGCAATACATACCCCGCCGCGCCTTCGCGAATGGATTGGAAGAAATTCTCTTCTTTCGCCTCCATCCCGACCATCACGATTCGAGCCTCCGAAAGGACTTCCTGGAGATGGGACAATAACGATGGTTGCGCAACTGCCTCACCGATGAAATCGAGAAGAATGACCTGGGGTTGACAGGCGACCAAATCGCTCAGAGTTCCCCGCGAATATCCGGATGCCCCAACAATAATCAGAGCCGCTCGCTTGCCGAGAATCCGCAGAAGAGCCTCACGCAGCAGACGGTTCTCGCAGAGTAAGAAAACTTTTACATCATCATCCGCCATGGCGTACCTCTTTCAAGCAAGAATGCATGATTATGTCCACCTAATTTTATGGCTATTCATGCCTATTCACGAGAACTCATGCGTCGTTGTGCCGAAAGTTTCTGCGAGCACAGTGCCGATATGGAACCTCCTTACCTTCTCCCGTTTTTAAATCGTTTCATGACGCTGGCGAATCATCTTGGTGCCTCGATTAGGCCGCAGGGGCTTTTGAAATGAACCATGATTCAATCCCGGAACTGAGAACTTGGTATGAGTCATTTTTGAACCTTGTTTTTTTTCACAAGCGACAGATACTACCGATGCAAGGAGAGCTCCGGTGAAACGTGTGCGAGTGCTGGTCGCCAACCGGCCGCGGCTGATGCGTGAAATCGTACTTAGTACGATTGCAGATCAGCCGGATATAGAGATCGTCGGAGACGTCGAGCAAATCGCGAATCTCCCGGAGATTGTTGAACAAGTGCGGCCGGACGTACTCATCCTGGCGATGAACGATCAGGAATACGGCACGGGTGAGTGCGGATT
>Ga0302320_10011435_pt1 | contig 18785 bp, 16 predicted proteins | sample Bog_T0_3_FD_202130 | JGI IMG/M metagenome (GOLD analysis project Ga0302320, IMG submission 202130) | Peat permafrost microbial communities from Stordalen Mire near Abisko, Sweden - Bog_T0_3 | ecosystem: Environmental > Terrestrial > Soil > Wetlands > Peat | place: Sweden: Abisko, Stordalen Mire...
AGCCCACCTCCGCTTTACCAGCCGGTTTCATTTTCAACCAGCCGGCTGAAACTTTCAACCATCTTCTCCGGAGGGTGGCATACTTTTCGACCGGCAGAATGGGGAATTTTCAACCGGTATTGACACGTTGACCGATTTGCTGCGTACTACTATTCAAATCTTCCCTGACGGCGCAGCGTTTACGTTGCTCTCCACCGACCCGCTTCGCGGGCGGTCGCGACCAAAGCTTCTGCCCGAAAAACGGACGAACGCGATCTCCCACGAAAGGCCGGAGGGGATCGGACATAGGCTGTGATAGAGTCGGCCAAAGAATGGGAGCCAATCGCCTGAATACAAAAAGCAATGCCATCAGTCGCAGAACATTCGCGCATTTAGCCGCCATTGCGGGCGTCGGCGGTGCCGCCAGTTCAAACGGTATCGGCGCACCGCCTGTCACCGTTTCCCTTTTCGACGGCAAGACCCTCAATGGGTGGGTCCTGCTTGAAAACACTGTATACAGGGTTTCCCGTTACGATATTTTGGGCCCCGCGATCTTCGTCGGTAAAATTGCGAAGAGCGCAGATCCGGTTTCCGGGTTTGTCCGCAGCGCATTGACGGAGTCGCTCCGGAAGGATCTGTCCACATACTCGGCAGCAACCGCAAATGTCACGCTGCCCGCGCTGGTGAACGAAATAAATCTATTGCTAACCGGGCCTTCGATTTACGATGCAGAGCGATTTCGGGACGTTACTCTCCGCCCGGAGACGAAGCGATTGCTGGCGCAGAAGCTCCAGGGACTGCCTCTCGCACATCTCAACAAACTTCTGCTGGAAGACGCTTATCCAACCGACCTGGTCAGGAACCCCGCAGCCGGCTGGATTGTGAAGGACGGAGCGATGGCCAGCACCGGCGCAGGCCGCGGCGTTATCTACACAGCAAAGGACTATACACATTACAGACTGACATTGACAATGCGGCATGTCTCGGGCAATCCCGATCATCAGGCCTGTTTCCTCATTTTCTGCGTACGACCCCGACCCGGCGAAACGCCGCTTGACGTTCTGGGGGGCATTCAATTTCAGCCGCCAAACGACGGTCACTGGGACTACCGGCCAGCAGTAAACGGCAGCGGGGGAGCGGAATTTACTACAGTCACTAAGACCAGGTTCGACCCGCATCAGTGGAGCCGCGTAGAGCTGCTGGTAGATGCCGCCAAAGGTACGGCACGTATGGCGGTCGCTCAGCCGATCGGCAGCAAGTCGGTGGAAGTACTTCTTTTTCACGATCCTACCGCCGGCAGGACCGGACCGATTGCACTCCAGATGCACAACGCGGGATTGTTCGATGAGTATAAAGACATCTCTGTTGAGACCGATCCGGCGGACGAAGATCTTGTCACCACGAGATAGGCTCAGGCTGGAGGCGTCTGTCTATTGTTATCGATAGTGGATAGCGTAACGAGGGTTGCCCGGCCACCATGGGATAGGCCAGCGTCTCTCCCGGGATCCAGGTCAGCGGGCCTGCCTGATACACCAGTCATTTCCCGCCCAAAAGCGATTCCTGAAGCAGGAGGAGTTATTCCCCCGAGTAACGGCGCAGCGTTTATCAAGTGATGCTTGTCGTAAAATCCCCTTCGCACCAGCAAAGCAAGGAAAAGCGTTCCGGGAAAATCGGCCACGACGCCGGCGCGCAACAACTCATCTGTAAAACTGATCGGCCAGTTAATAGGCAATATCGGAAGGCATTCTTCGAGAACGCTGGGCACCGAACGCGTAGAATCTGTTTCGAGTGTGCTTGCCGCGGCGATCTATTGCAGGGTGTGCTCGACGATCGCCGTGTTGGCTGTGCCGCCCGGAGGGACGACGACGGGGTCGGACTGAGCGCGGGCGCTCAGCAGTTTGCCGATGGCTTCCGGAGACCGATCCGAAGGCGTCGGCGTGGCGATGGCGTAGTAACTACCGGGCGCGATCACGCCAGATTTCCAGGAGCCGGTCTGGTCGACGGTTCCGGTCGTATATGCGGCGGCTATATCGGCCTCGGTGATAGCGTCGGCGGGAAAGACGGTAATGAAAGCGTTGTCGGCCGGGTTGTTCTCCTTGTCGGTGGCTGTGACCTGAATAGTGCCGCCGTTTTCTCCGATGGCGATGCGAAGCGGCGTGTTGTCCGCCGACGAGCCCGCGCGGATGGTATGGCGCAGAACGTCGGCGTTGTTATAAGCTGCACTTTCGATATACATGCCCGGGGCGAGACCGCGGATCGTGAGGGAGTAGTTGTCTACGAGCAGACCTTCGAGCACCATAGAGCCGGGGACGGCCACCTTGTTGTCTCCGGAGTCCCCGGTGTGCTGGGCGTAAACAAGCGACTGGAGCAAGACGGTGAGATCCGGAATCGGTTTGGGGTTATCGGGTGTGGCGACGAGCGCGGGACCGTCAAGCATTACTTCTACCGGCAGACTGACTCGGGGGCTCGCGGCAATGACGACGTCGTGAAGATCAGAGTCGGTCAGGGTGAAAGCGGCGGTTCCGAAGAACGCGGGAGGGTCGCGGAAGCTGGCGCCACGCTGATCGACGTGGATGGTCCATGTGCCAGGGGTGAGGCCGCAGGCGCGAATGACGCCATCCGGTCCGGTCTTGCCGTAGAACATGCCGATGCCATACATGCCTCCGTTGCCGGACTGTCCGAACGTGGGGGTTTCAGGGGAGATGTCGAAACTCAGGGCAGCGGCAGCGCGACCGGCGAGGGTGTGGCCCTCGATGCAAAGCGACGGAGCGCGAACGACGGGAATATCCACCGCTTCGCGGATTTCGCCATCGCCGAGCGTCAGCACCTGGGCACCCTCGACGGAGATGGAGCCGGGGTAGAAGGTCGGAGCGGGGAGTCGCTTGCGCATATCAGGGCTGGTGGGAAGGTCGGAAACGGGGCCCGCTTGGGTCGGACGGGGCCGGACTACGACGATGAAGCCGCGGCCGGGCGCGAAACGGGAGAGCGTGTAGTTGCCCTGGTCGTCCGATTGGGCGATGCCCGCGAAGACGTAGCGCAGCGCGCCATGCGAATATTCGCGCGCGACGAGCATGACCTGCATGTCGGGAACGGGCTCCTTGTTCTGATCGATCACCCGGCCTTTGATCTGCGGCGGGATGGCGAATTTCATATCGACGGAAGCGAGATCCTGAGCTTGGCCGACCTGGACGCGGCGAGAAGCCTGGAGAGGAAAGCCCTGGGGCTGATCCATCGACGCGTTGACGGTGACGACGCCGGACTGGACGCCCTTGAGGACGTAGCGGCCCTGCGCATCCGTCTCAGTTTCTATGCGTGCGCCAGCACCGCGGGCGAAAACAACTGCGTCCCGAGCGGGTTCTCCGGTTGGGGAGTAGACGATCCGGCCGCTGATGGAACTGGCTGGGGAAGGCGCGGAGCGGCTCGTGGGATCCTGCGCAGGGAGTATGTTTGCGATCAGGAGAGAAACGAGAATGGTGATCGGGGTTCGCATGGTTGGCTCCTGCTGTGCTGCTCCTGTTTATTTGATTGGGGCGGGAACGTCCAGGTCGAGGTTGACTGTAGCGCCGCCGGTGACTTTGACGTTGGTCGCGCGCGGGTCGCTGCCAACCCAACGGGTTTGCGACGATTCGTTGGCTGCTACCGCTGAGATGCGGTATTGGCCGGGTGGAAGCGCCATGAATGAGAATGCGCCGCCGTCGTCCGGGTGGGCGACGCGGACCGAGCGGGCGGAAGAGTCGGGGTCGGTGAGAACGGCAAGAAATTGCGCAGTGGCGGAGGCGCCCCTGATGGTGCCGCGGATGGCGCCGGCGGGCGAGACTACTATTTCGATGGCACCATTTTCTTCGCCGATGGTGACGGTTTTGGGCACTGCATAGCAGGCGTCGCCAGGCACACTTGCGGAGACGCGAAAGCGGCCGGGCGCGAGATTTTCGACGTTTTGCGGCTTGGAGCTGATAGTCTGATTCACGTTCAGAATAGTGGTCCAGTCTTCGAGGGACGTCATTGACAGGTCGGCAGAGTCGGGACAACTGTTGTCGGTTCGCTTCAGAACGAACGACGCGGACCGGGCAGGCGCGGGAGAAACAACGAGGCCGGTGACGTTCTGACCGGAAACGATCACGTGCGTTCTGGCATATTGCGCGACGGGTTCAAGAATGCCGCCGCCACCGCCATATCCGAACGAGGGGCCGGAGACAAGTAGATCGTAATTGCCGGCAGGAATGCCTTCGAAGGTGAATACGCCGGAGGGCTCCGTCTGGGTAGCAGCGATGGCCAGGCCGGGTTGTTCGGGGAGAACCAGACTAAGCCAGAACCGGCCTTCATTGGTTTTGATTTCGCGATCGATCTTGCCGCTGACGGTCCATGTCTGGGGCGACACGATGATGAAGTTGGCCTGGACCTGTTCCCCTCCCGTAAGAGTGAACAGCGAAGGCGCGGCGTTACTGGGATAAAACTGCAAGCCGGTGCCGAGGCCACTGAGGGCGGAGGAGCCTCCGCTTTGCCCGGCGCGCTGGCGCGTGGCGCCCCATGCGACGACAACGACGTACTGGTCGGGCGGGAGGTTGTAAAGGCGATAGCGGCCGGCGGAATCCACCGGGACGAGGGAAACCGGGCCGTTCATTGCCTGATTGAGGGGCCGGAAGGAGTCGCCCTCAGCGGGCTTCGGCATCGCGTAGACGAAGCCACCCGGCAGAGGACGTCCGGAGGAGTCGGTGACTTGGCCGGAGATGGCGGCGCCGCGGATGAGGCGGAACTGGTGGGCGACTCTTTCGCCAGCGGCGTCGATTTTGAATTCAAGAGTGACGCCGAGGAAGTTGGGCTTCGACAGGACGAGGCGATAGTCGCCGGAGGGGAGATCGGGGACAGCGAAGTTGCCGGAGACATCGGTGTCGAGATCGGCGACCAGGCGAGGCTGCCCGGTTTTGGAGAGACGGACGTCGACGGAGGCGAGCGGCGCGTTGCTGTTATCCTCGACGACGCGGCCGCTCAGAGCGGCGGCGCGGGCAGTTTGCGGCCCGAGGGCGATTAGCGCGAGAGCGAAGAGAGGTAAGGCTTGTGAGAGGCGCACGCGGTCCATTCTTCCAGAGAATCAGACTATTCTCTCACCATTTGTTTCGCGCGTAAGCACCCATAAAGCCGGGCGGCGCGGACAGCGCTTGCTTGGGAAGTTAATGACGAATATCGTTAGCGTTTTTCGCGCCGACCTCCGTCTTCATATTCGACGCCGAATATTGACAGGTTCCGCGTTAGACGGCCAGGTGGTGAACCTAAAGCCCTATGCTTGAGGCAAATGGAGCATTTTTTCGTATGCCCGTACTGCGGTGAGAGGATTTCGATGGTGCTAGACACCTCGGTGAAGGGACAAACTTATGTGGAAGACTGCGAAGTGTGCTGTCAACCGGTGGAAGTCCGTTATACCGTGAAAGATGACGAGGTGAACCACTTTGAAGCCAGAACGATGTGAATCTCGTCCGCTGCAGCAGGGGTGATAGCCAATGAGAAGTCCGGGATTGGATGGAACGTTTCCTGTCGTTTGCGTGGGCGGTTCGGCCGGCGGCTTGGACGCGTATACGCGTTTGCTTCGTCACCTGCCCGCCGACATGGGCGTTGCGATCGTCATCGTGAATCACCTGAGAACCGTAGCTACTCGGCTCCACGAGATTCTGCCGCGTTACACAAAAATGCCGGTGGAACTGATCACGGAACGGCTAATGATCCAGCCCAATCATGTCTTTATCATCCCGGCACAGCGAGATTTGCACGTGCTTGATGGCGAGTTTCGTCTGAAACCGATATCAAAGCCCAGAGGATGGCCAGACGTAATTACCGTCTTTCTGCGTTCCTTAACGGAGCACTGGGGCGGCCAACTGATCGCGGTCATCGTTTCTGGCTATGACGGGGACGGGACCGCGGCGCTCAGCGGCATAAAAGACGTTGGCGGCATTACGATCGCACAGAAACTCGACACGGCGGCGCACCCGGATATGCCGGGGACCGCGATAGCCAGCGGGTGTATCGATTTTATTCTTTCGCCTGAGGATATCTCTCGGGAAATTGTCCGAATTGCGCACGCGTCAGGGGCGAGGGAAACGTAACCGCATCCGCTGAGAAATGATCGGGATTTGGCGGTTGAGGTGACGCGCGTTCCGAGCTTTATCCTCGTAGATTCGAACCAATCCAAAAGACCGTATCGCGGGAGTCCGCCGGTCCTCCGCATCCGGAGGAATACGTGCTTTCGTCGAAAGCGTTTTTAGTCGTGCCAGTACGACGGTTGGTCCTTAAGTTGTTTCAATGACCTTCCGGACGAACCCGCGGGATTCACTTCCGCGAGATACGCGTTAAACGGCCAAGTGAACGGTAAGACGCTGGACCAGCAATCGCAGGAAAACACATCTTGCCCGAGCCAGCAAAGCAAAAGCCGGTTCGGATCAAGGTTAAAGGGAAATAATCAAAATCGGCTTGAGTATGACCGCGCCCCGATGTTAGGATCGTTTGTGAAAGGAGTCATCATGCGTCAAACATTGTCGAATCAACTAACACCAAATCGCGACGGATTCGGCGCGGCGCAGGACGACTCATTTTCTGTCTCTCTCGCCCGCGTCTAACCAGTTAACCCCAACAAAAGAAGACTGAGGAGTGTATGACGACCACAGATTATCTGTGTCGGCATTTCTCCCGCATGGGCGCGCGCCTGAAAGTGCAAACTCCAGGGACGCGACAGGGAGAAACAGTCCGAATTGATGTAAGCAGGGATCGCGCTGGCGAATTTTTCGATGTTCGCTGTCGCGGCGGGGTCATTCCCGAGATTCTTGATGTGCGGCCGGCGTCGCGCCATCTTGTGTTGATGGTCCGCGACGGCGACGACAAGAATAAGTTCCTGCTCGGCCGTGATGAGCGCCACTGGTTCGCAGCTGCTGTGCCAGGTGACGGTGTTCACGATGTACGGACCGCCATTGCGAGTCTTCGCCCAAGTGAGGTCGAAGGCCGCCAGGCGATCCGGCAAGGTGAGTGGTTCTTCGTTCCGGCACCCGAAGCGCATGAAAACGCCCGGGTGATTTATCGGAATGAGCCGCTCAGCCGCGGGGTTGGCAGTAAGCCTCATATTTGCGAGCTGCTGATGAGGCACGCGGGCGTGACTGTCATGGTGTCCCCGGCGTATCCAGTTGGTCTCACGGAGCCCCAATATAACCGGCTCATTGATACCGATCCCGGAGCCCGGCGTATGGCCTGGCGTCGCATGGTTCGCGACGCTCAGGTGTATGTGCGGGGCGACGTGCGCCATCGTGACCACAAGACCATTCATCTGGATGGTTGGCATCACGTTTACATGAACCGCGAGCGGTTTGCAAAACACGCAAGACAGATCGCGTTTCTGGATTAACCAAGCAACATTAACCAGACAAGCCTGGCGCGTCGGCTTCGAACCCGGCTCGCCAGCCTGATTCTCAATAGAAAGGTATTCAGTGCAGGAAACAGCAGAAGTGCGCATCATCGCGTCCTCACAAAACTGGATCGAAGGCTCGGCAGTTCAACAACTGGAAAAGACCGCTTCATTGCCCGGCATGCGGCTCGCCGTGGGTTTGCCCGACCTGCATCCGGGCAAAGGTAGCCCTATTGGAGCTGCGTTCGCGGTCGAAGGATATCTGTATCCGGCGCTGGTTGGCAACGATATCGGCTGCGGAATCGGCTTGTGGAGAACAGAACTCAGCGCCAAAAAGCTAAAACGTGAGGCGTGGGCGGACCGTCTGCGCAATCTCGAGAATGCCTGGGAGGGTGATACTCGTGAGTTCCTTGATGCTCGTGGAATTGAGGTTTCAGGATACGAACATTCCCTCGGCACAATCGGAGGCGGGAATCATTTTGCGGAGCTACAGGCGATTGAAAGCGTCGTGAATCCTGAAGCCTGCGAAGGACTCGGCATTGCCGCCGATGCGATCTGTCTGTGCGTCCACAGCGGCTCGCGCGGATTCGGTGAAGCAATCCTGCGCGGCCATGTAGATCAATTTGGATGCGATGGTCTCACGGTGGAATCGGGCGAAGCAGCTCAATATCTCTCTCGTCACAATCACGCCAGGCGTTGGGCCGCGGCGAACCGCGAATTGATCGCGATCCGTATGTTGGAGCGCGTGCGAACCGAAGGCACTCGCCTCGTCGACGTTTGCCACAATTGGGTGGAGCAGATCGACCTTGCCGGCCGCGCCTGCTGGCTTCATCGGAAAGGCGCGGTGCCTTCAACCGCAGGACTCGTCGTCATTCCCGGATCGCGCGGCGCATTCACTTATCTTGTCGCGCCAAAGAATCCTGGCGAGAAGAGCGCATACTCGCTGGCTCACGGCGCGGGGCGAAAATGGTCGCGCTCCGATGGCCGTGCCCGACTCGAAAAGCGTTTCTCCCCAAAGGACCTTGTCCGCACCGATCTTGGCAGCCACGTCATCTGCGAAGACAGGGAACTGCTTTACGAAGAGGCTCCTCAGGCCTACAAAAACATCGCCATCGTGATTGACGATCTGATCGAAGCCGGACTCGTGGACGTGCTCGCCGTGATGAAGCCGCTGGTGACCTACAAGGTGAGACGATGACCGGTCAAAAGCAACAACTATGGTTGCAGGTCACTGCCGGGCAGGGTCCATCGGAATGCGCCTGGGTTGTGGTCAAAGTGCTGGAACAAATCCAACAGGAGGCAAAATCGGCCTCTCTCGAACTCCGGACCATCGGGATCGAACCTGGGCCCGAAGCGGGTACCGCCCAGTCCGCCTTAATTTCGATTTCCGGCGACGCGCGGTTAGAAGAATTCGCGAACTCCTGGCGAGGGACAGTGCAGTGGACCGCGCGCAGTCCGTTTCGCCCTGGCCACAAGCGGAAGAACTGGTTCGTTGGGATCGACATCCTAGAGCCCGTCAACGAGACTCGTTTTGACTTGAAAGAAGTTCGATGGGAGACGATGCGCGCCAGGGGACCCGGCGGCCAACACGTCAACCGAACAGAATCCGCCGTGCGTGTGACGCATCTTCCGACGGGAGTGCAGTCAACCGCCATGGAAGAACGCTCCCAGCATAGCAATCGCCAACTGGCCCTGGCCCGCCTGATCAGGAAGCTGGACGAGCTCAACTCGAAGCGACACGACGGTGCCAGCAAAGAACGCTGGCGTGCACATCAAGAGCTGGAGCGCGGCAATCCAGTGCGAGTATTTCGGGAAGAAGGGGGATGAGGACTTTCGAAGTATGTATCCAATAAGCCCGAGCCGCCACTCCTTCTTCTGTATGACCATCGTGTGCGGCGGACCCAGTGTAATAGCTCCTGTCGGCGCCATGGCTCTTGCAATCCACACTGAGGTATTGTCGGCAACCCTCTGATATGGTCTGCGGCGATCACGAGCCTGGATCGAATGATCGAATCACAGCCCGATATGGACAGATATCGGCAGGTATTTTTCACGCCAGGCGGCGACGTTCCCAGCTGCCACGGACCATTCCGCCGCACAGGTTTGGTTCGTCGGCTCCGGAGCCTCTCATCCTGCAAACAACAGCTCAGCTCCGGCGCAAACCCGGGTGATTGAATCTCCCGGTCACGACCACCAATGAACGCTTCTTGCTTTCCATCTTTGCCCTCTCTTCACGGCTAATCACGCGATCAAACGCTCCAGCAGCCCGGAATACCGCTGTTGCGTGCGGTCATTCCGAACCGCCATGCCCAAAGCTTTTTTCTGGCCGATCACGACCACCAGTTTCTTGCCCCGGGTGATCCCGGTATAGATAAGGTTTCGCTGAAGCAGGACGTAGTGCTGGGTGGCGAGTGGAATTACGACTGCCGGGAATTCCGATCCCTGTGATTTATGGATGGTCACGGCGTAGGCGAGGGACACCTCGTCTAATTCTCCGAAATCGTAAGTGACCAGCCGATTGTCGAAACGTATGAAAACCTCTCTCTCGACGGGGTCGATGGATTCGATGGCTCCGATGTCGCCGTTGAACACCTCCTTCTCGTAATTGTTCTCCGTCTGGATCACCTTATCCCGGATCTGGAATCTCCATCCGAACTTCTCCACGAAAGGCTCATCAGGTTTCGGCGGGTTCAGGATGCGCTGCAAATGCTGATTCAGTTCCCGGACTCCGAGTGATCCCCGGTTCATCGGGCTGAGGATCTGCACGTCCTGGATCGGGTCCAGATGGAACCGCCGCGGAATGCGGTTCCGCACCAAATCTTCCAGTGTTGCGATGATCTGTTCCGGCTCATCCCGTGCGATGAAGTGGAAATCGGACTCCGCGCCCTGAGAAAGCTCCGGCATCAGGCCGCCACGAATCCGATGGGCCGTCACAATGATTTGACTTCCAGCCGCCTGCCGGAACACTTCTGTGAGCCGAACAACGGGCACCACGCCGCTTTCCATCAGATCCTTCAAAACGCTTCCCGGACCCACAGACTGAAGCTGGTCCACATCGCCCACCAGCATCAGGGAGGACCTCAACGGAACGGCTCTCAGGATACTGTGCATCAGCACTACATCGACCATCGAAGCTTCGTCCATGACAACAAGGTCGCAGTCGAGCGGGTTGGACTCATTGCGGGCGAACTGTCCCGTCGCCGGCTGCACTTCCAGCAAACGGTGGATGGTTCTCGCCTCCATGCCAGTAGCCTCCGACAGCCGCTTCGCCGCCCTGCCTGTAGGAGCACACAGAAGGCATTTCACACCCTTGGCCCGGAGGATATTCAGGATCGAATTCACCAGTGTGGTCTTGCCCACGCCGGGACCGCCTGTAATGATCACGACCCGGCTGGTCAGCGCGGTCCGGAGGGCGTCCTTCTGACTGGGGGCCAGCGTTTTTCCTGTCTTCGCCTCGCACCACTGGACCGCTTTATCGAAATCGATTGGCGGGTATGCGGGCTGCGCGCCAGCCAACGCCCGGATCTTCGTGGCAATACTTTCTTCCGCTTTTCGGAGATGCGGCAGGAAGATTAAATACTCGTCTCGGATTATTTCCAGCACCAGAAATCCGCTAGTGATCATCCGGGATAATGCCTGTTCAATAATGTCCTGCCCGACATCCAGCAGGGCGACAGCGGTTGCGGTCAGTTGAGCCGCAGGCAGGGCGCAGTGGCCCTCCGTCGTCGCTTCCAGCAGCACGTGATCGATTCCGGCGCTGGCCCTGTTAAAGGAATCCTTCGGGATACCAACGTTCTGGGCGATCTGATCGGCGGTCTTAAAGCCGATTCCATAGATGTCTTTGGCCAGCAAATAGGGATTGCTTCTGACTGTTTCAATCGCCTGGTTCCCGTATTTTTTGTGAATCCGCACAGCCTTGCTGGTGCTGACACCGTGGCCGTGGAGGAAAAGCATGATTTCACGGACCCGCTTGCCGTCTTCCCACGCCTGTTTGATACTGCGCCGGCGCTTGGGCCCGATGCCATCCACGGTTTCGAGCTCACCGGAGCTGTGCTCGATGACGGAAAGGATTCTCGCCCCAAATCTCACGACCATCCTCTTGGCGAAAACCGGGCCGATCCCCTTGACCATGCCGCTGCCCAGATACCTCTCGATTCCTTCTGGCGTGGTGGGCGGTACGGTCCGGAGCACGGTCGCCTTCAGTTGCAACCCGTATTCTTTGTCCCGCACCCATGTGCCCTCAGCGGTGAGCCATTCGCCGGCGCAAACGGCCGCGGAGGAACCAACAACGGTTACGAGTTCACGGTGTCCGGTTGCTTTCACCTGCAGAACGCAGAAGCCCGAATCCTCGTTGAAGAATGTCACGCGCTCGACCAGGCCGGAGATCTTATCGGAATTTGGCCCGGCAGCCGACAAGGCTTTCACGGGGCTATTCTCCCACGCAAGTGATAGCCCGCGACGTGACAAATGACAGCGCAAGAGGAAACTAAAATGGAAAGATGTCAGGACAGAAACGGCACAGCACCGCAAATGTGATCGCCCTGCTAAACCGTTACCAGTGCCCCACACCATTTCACGCGGTACGTGCGCGTTTCATGGGTAGCATCGTGTCCCCTGCCCAGGGTAGATCGCCGGTCCATGCCGTCCAGGAACTCTGGAGCGGCAAGTTTCCACCGTTTGACAGCATAGACGACCTGAACGACCTGCTTCAGGTTCTGATGGACGGTGTTTGGAATCGTCTGACGGTCCACCAGACCGCGAGGAAACCCTTCAAGCTGACGCGGTTGCAAGTTAAGCAGACACGAGATGGCATTCACCACTATGCGCTGGTGCGGAAACAGGAAATCGAGGGCTTTATGGACGGACTGTTCGGGCCGCATGACGAACTCGATTTGCCCGAGAGCGCCCGTGACGCAGTCGATGCTCTGGGACAGATACGGGCAATGTTGGAGGGAGTAATTAATTTGCTGGAGGACGTTGGCATCCCTGCGAGCCATGGTGATCTGACCGGCCTGGCTGACAACATCCAGGCACTCGAAGCAATTTTGGAACAGGAAATGAACGCCGTCATTCTTTCGTGCACTCGCGCGCGCAGACAACAACTTGCCGAGACGCGGGGATACAGGCCGACAGTGCATTAGCCGCAGATGGTTTCGCGGCCTCAGCATCCCGGTGAAGACCTCGACAACTGAATAGCGGTTTTCGAAAAATGGGATTCTGATGCAACTCTGCCGGGGTCGTCTATATCGGATCCCGCGAATCCGCGCCCGCCCCCGCCGCTGAACCCATAGCGGCTCCAATTGCCAATCCACATCAGGAAGGGTACCGAAACAGCTCAGCCCGAGGAGCATCCGTTCCAGAAAGCCCGAGGGTCTGTCCCGGGCTACGCTCGCTGAGCCACAAACGCCCGACGTTGCGTCGGAGGCAGTTCCATAGAACCAAGCCGCGCGGGCGAAGAAAGCGCCCCAACCTGCCACGACTCCGGGCGTCCGAGCGAAGATTCGCACTGACCGTTCAGTCAGGATACCGGAAGAGGAAGTGTTGCGCTTCCAGCCGGGGGTTATCAGGCGGTATTTGAGAACGTCGCGCCGCAAGCTGAACGCCGAACGCTGATCGCCCGACGGCTTTTCCCCGCGCGCGCGTAGGACGTGTGCCGTGGCGTTCGCGGGGCGGGGAGGAATCAGGCGAAAAGCCAATGTTTTGCCATGTTTTTGCGTGTTTTTGCACGCGCGCCGAAAATACCGTTTGCGTGCGAGTTCAACCTTACTCTGGCATGACTAAGGCGTTCGGAAGAAAAACATTGGCAGAAAAGCGCGATTTCAGGCCCGAGCTCCACAGTCTCTTGAGCTCGTGGAGCTCACGCGTTAAATAGGTGGAATGCCAGGGAATTGGAGCATCTGAACCTTTCCTCCGAAGCGGAACCGACGCGCGGTTTATCGCGAGTGTTCGGCTGCGTCTCGGCGTTTTCCAGGGCGCGGTGGTCGAGGGCGTCCCCGGGGCCACTACCCTGCTGGAAAGCGTGACAGCTCACGTACCCGGTGGCATTTCCACCCTGAAACTTCGTGCCGGGAAAATGCGCGTAAGTGCCTTTGTTTGCGGGGTATTTGCACGTTTTACTTTCTCGCGCCGATATACATAGTTTGTGGGGGTAATTCTCCCGCATTCAGAAGAGAGACTTCGAATGAACAACATTGGCGATAAGACACGCTTTCAGGCACCGGTTCCCGACAACGCGGTGGTCGCGGCTCCCAAGCGAAAGAAGTACAAACGGACCGAGCTCGAGGAAAACATGTACCTGCAGCCGGAAGAAATCCGCGCCCTGTTTGAGTGCATAGAAAGCCGGCGCGATCGTGCGATCTTCCGGGTCGTCTATCACCACGGTCTGCGGGCCCACGAAGTTGGCCTGCTTGAGATGAGCAACTACAGGGACCGCGATGGCTTGCTGTACATCCGCCGGGGAAAGGGCAGCATCTCCCGGGAGCACCGCCTGATCCCGGAGGAGATAAGGGCAATCCGGGCGTACGTTAAGTGCGATCGGGGAACAATGCCCGGGCCACTGTTCCCTTCGCGGCAAGGGCGGTTGGGCATCAGTCGATTCCGTTTGGACCAGCTGATGAAGGGATATTGCGACGCGGCCGGCATTCCAAAGGAAAAAGCGCACATGCACGCGCTGAAGCATTCCTGCGGGACCCATCTTGCCGAACGCGGCAACGCACCCGATGCCATCCAGGACTGGCTGGGGCACCGGGACTCGGCGAGCACCGATATCTACATGCACTTCTCGAAGCGGCGCCGCGACGAGTCTGTCGAGAAGAACAGCGACTGGAGTTAGCCTGGCGCGGGACGATCGGGCGAACCCCTGTAAATCGTTACGCCGAACCGCATCAGATCGCGAAATTGCCCGACCGTGGCCACGGATGCGCGAGATCGCCACCCGTTCGCCGACGCAGGAGTTCTATTGAAATCCGCTTGACTGTTTTCCTGGATCAAGTGATCAATGTGCTGATCGCGGCAGAAGCCGCGTCAGGAGAACGAACATGAAAAACTTCAAGATTGAGAACGAGACCAACAACATCACGGTTCACGCTTCGGCAAAAGAAGCCGAGGCCTTCCCTGACTGCGAACGATTCGGCACCGAAGCCGCGCTGGCGAAGCTGGCCGCCAACTGGCCCGCAGCCCGGCTGGTCGAGATTTGGAATAGCCTTCCGGGAGCGACCCCGGTAAACAAGTTCAAGGATCGCGCTACCGCGGTAAGTCGGATCTGGAAAGCGATTCAGAGCCTCGGCCTGGCTGAAGCGGTCGCCGTCGGCGAAAGCGCGCCGGAAACGGCTCAGCCGGAAGCGGTCATTCCCGAGAGTCTGGCGCCCGACACAGCTACGCCTGTTGCGCCCCAAGCGCCCGACGTCGCGCCAGAGCCGGCTCCCGCCAAGACCAAGACCCCGCGGGCGAAGAAAGCGCCCCAGTCCGCCACGAACCCCGGTACGCCGCGCGACGGCAGCAAGACCAGCCAGGTGATTGCGATGCTGAAGCGCGAGGGTGGCAGCACGCTGGAGGAGATAGTAACCGCCATGGGTTGGTTGAAGCACACCACGCGGGCCATGCTGAGCGCGGGCGGCTCACTCAGGAAAAAACACGGGCTGATCGTCACCAGCGAGAAGGTTGGCGACCAGCGCCGCTACTCGATCAAGGGCTGAGCCAGTCCAGTCCTTCCTGCCGCCGGATTCTGTTCCGGCGGCTTTTTTCGTTGTTCCCGGGCTTGTGCTCGGGAGCGTTTGATGCGGGCCTGTGGAGCGGGATCTGCGCTTTCATAGAAAGGTTTTGCTGCCGAGTAGCGCAGAGCGGCCGATGATGGGTGAAAGAGAAGCGCCTTCCAAGACCTTGTTGCTTCTCTCTTCGTTTGGGGCGGTGCGATTGAGCGGACTTCGGATCCGTCGGCGTCGGGACACCAGGTGGCTGTACTGAACCTGAGGTAGACGACGACGTCTCACCCTCATACAAGTCTAAGAATAGAGTCTAAGAAGTCAATAAGGTAGCGCGCGCAAAAAGTTGACGAATCTGTCAATGGTTTCGATGATCGATCTGTCAATCGCGCCAAGCACGCTTGCTTGTCAGATTTGATGGGCCGCTGATCGCAGGACGGCTGCGCCCCCCAGCTGACGTATGGCTGAAAACGTGGAGTCTGGAACCCGGGGGTCGATTCCAGTTGCTCGCGGAGGAGGCACTGGATGGCGCCGGGTACCGAAAAGGGTTAGGGGAGGTGGATGTTTATTCGAAAAGGAAACCCGAGACTGCCTTCAACGTCGGTCGGCGCAGACGGCGCTCCGTGCTACGTAGCTGCCTTTCGGATGGTGTTGGTGCTCCGGAGAAAGGGACCCGCCTCTTCGCCGAGGTGGGCTAGAAACTGCCGTCGGATACGAGACACCCTTGTGGGCAGCGCTTCGCGCAACTCACACTATGGACCTCAATGATGCGATAACCCGTGCCATGGCACACCTCACAAATGACGGCGGGGCGTTCGTGGACCGCGGGAAACAGCCGAAACCAGATCTTGCCTAATTCGCGAATCGTCGGTAGTTTGTCGTACTGTCTTGTCACTTCGTCGATGAGACGTTGCACTTTCTGCTGGTCTCCGTCGGATTTCTGGTAGACCCAATTGCAGTATTCGCCTTTTGCAACCGGGGTAATAAACCTATACTGCGGGAACACCCCGAGGCGTTCGCATTCTGCCATGCAGAACTTTTGGAATTCGGCGTCCGTGAACTTATCCATACGTCAACTCCTTCTGGTCTTCATCGCATTTAGAATGACGTCGCGCTCTTCTCGTTCGCGGGCCTCGGTTACCGACTCCGTTTTTTCCCTAGCTCCCATGCGCCACCGGTCTGAAGTAAGAAACCCGCGCGGAAGGGGACCATATTCTCCCTGGCCCCTTTCGCCCGCGTCAATGCGTGCGCGCAGATTCCGCGCGGCTGTGGCTTTGTCATCTGGTGCGAATTCTTGCCAGGCAGTGTATCCATCAGCCCATTCGGAATCGAGAGCCCGCGGCCAGAACATGCGTGCCGGCGCTACCCAGGCGGTGTAGGATTCGTCGTGCATCCACGAATAAACCTCGGCCGTAGTCGGTCTGTCGACGAATTGTCCCGCCAGCGTGAGCAGTATTCCGTAGCCTTTGAAGTTCGAGGACTGGGACTTGTCTGCAGCCCAAATGAGGAATCGTCTCCAGTTTTTGCCGCTCAATCTCTCAAGCACTTGCGCGGCGATGCCGAGATCACAGTTGGCGTTGAAAGACTCCCGGAAGAGTTTTGTAGCCTCGTGGGCAAACAGGTGCGTCTGCGCCTGAGGGGATCCGGTCGAGGTCAGTCCGGGCCGTAGAGAGTTGACAGATCTGTCAACCTGCTCCGGTTGAGCTGTGCCGGTAAGGCTGGCAGATTCAACCTGTTCGAGGTTGTCAGGGTTGGGAGCCTGTTCGTTCTCGAGCCTTGCAAGCTCAGCCGCTATTTCGCCAGCACCTGCGGTTAACCTCGCGGCGGCCTTCCTGGCAGTGGAGATTTGCTCCTTCGGCGCATTACTAAAACGCTTCGTCAGGTTTTCCTTCGCCTTGATCGGATCGACGAAGTTGGCGGACCTGCTGAGTTCCCGGTCATATGTTTTGATCCATCTGGCTTCCCGATCGGAACCCGTTTCCGGGAACCGTTTGGGTTTTGCCTTCGGATTAATCGCCGGACGCAGGATGCCACCCACATCTTCCAACCGGCCATCTTCTTTCAGGTCTTTCGCTGCCCGGGAGACCTCGGACAAACTGCATTTGAGCAGCTTCGCTGCATCCGAAAGGCGGAAATTGCTCTCAATTTGCCAACCCGGAGGTTTTTTGATAACGGCGTGGAGTTCGTTTTGCACCCATGACTTTTCCACGATTAGCCAATAAAGGCGGTCCCTGAGCAGTCCGTCAGGGTTCAAGTAGGCATACTGAATGGCGCTGCGAGGCACCGTCGCAAAAGGGTGCAGTTCCGGACGGACGCGCGATGCGCCCGCCGTCCATTCGCTTTGGGCCGGCACCTTGACTGGGCTACCCGATTGCGCTGGTAAACTCACCTGGTCCCGGCAAACAGGTTGACAAATCTGTCAACCTTCGACCGGTTCAGGTAACCGTCAAAAGACGTGAAGTTGCTGACATGCAACCCCAGTTTCCCGATGCGTTTTGTCTTGTATTCTGGTACTCTTGTTGCTGACATTACGATCCTTTGTTCGAAGGAAAATACCCGGATGCTGCTCGTGCTCTCGACAGCATCCGGTTTTTTTAGGTTGATTTTCTGCACGGCGGTGGCGCCGGTTGATAGCGATCTGGGCCGAGCAGTCAAACTGACGGGCGATCGTGCGACAATCCGACGACGCGTAGAAGTGGTGATCGTATTCGAGCGATTTGGCCGCCCCCCGCTGTTCCACGAAAGAGCTGGACAGCGTCCTCTGTCGAGTGTCTGATACCTACGGCGTGTCGCGGACACGTCGCTACTTTTGCGTGGAGTATAGGTTTTATAGGATCTGTTGGTTCGTGTTTTCCGTAAGTCACTGAGCCTAAAATGGGGCGTCGGGTTCGAGCCCCGCCCGGCTCACCATCATAACAAAGGGGTTAGACAAAATCTAACCCCTAAAAAACACCTCCGAGATTCAGTCTATCTTCAGTCTATGCACCCGTTTTAGTGTCTACCGAAATCACCGGCTCGCCCTGCTTCAGATAGCGCTGCGCCCTGCGGTTGATGTATTCAAACTGTTGAGTCCGATCCGCATGCTGGCTCCCCTCTAACGTCTTCTGGTTGGCCTGCAGACTGTAATCCATCTCGTGCAGCAGTTCGGCCACAGTCTGATAACTGACGGCGTGGCCAGCGCGCCGCAGTTCCTCCGCCAGCTTCCGTACGCTCTTACATGTCCAGCGAAGAGGCGATTCCGGATCTCCGCGAGTCGTAGGATCCACCAGGCGGTCCAGGTCTTCGCGGATGGCGGGATCCTTGTCGACGGTTCTCTTTCGCCCCGCACCTTTCCGCCGAATCCGCGACTGTGAGATTGCAGTCTCATGTGATACCTTCTGCTGGCTCAGTTCCTTCAGTCCCTCCGTGATCGCCCGGCGTGACACGCCCGTAGCCCGCGCGACTAAGGAAACACCTCCATATCCAATAGCCGCACTCTCCGCAGCCGCTACCAGGCGCCGCATCCGCTCGTCCAGAAAGGTCGATAAAGAACGAAATCGCAGCCCAACGTCCTCGTGATTCACTCGCCAAAAGTATAAAACAAAATCACGTTAGGCGGGCGATACGCACAGATACTGGGGGTGGGCGACATAGAAGTGGAAGTCAAGCCGCCGGGCGGCTCTCCCAATAAATCCTCGAAGCGCCCGTTGAGGTGACAACATCGCAGCGCAATGATGGAGTTGGCT
>Ga0302320_10011436_pt1 | contig 18784 bp, 10 predicted proteins | sample Bog_T0_3_FD_202130 | JGI IMG/M metagenome (GOLD analysis project Ga0302320, IMG submission 202130) | Peat permafrost microbial communities from Stordalen Mire near Abisko, Sweden - Bog_T0_3 | ecosystem: Environmental > Terrestrial > Soil > Wetlands > Peat | place: Sweden: Abisko, Stordalen Mire...
TATGCGGTTGCGCCCGATGAAGCCGCCCAATTGGCCGTAAATCCGCTGCTGCTGGTGGATGTGGCTGCCGCCGCAACTGGGGCTGCTGGTGCAGATGCGCTGCTGAGTTGAAGCAGTATTGGTGACTGCGAGAGAGTCAATGAAACAGAGGAGACGTTCGTCAGTGTCTTAATGGAGGAGATACCGACGGTGGGATCAAATTCTGACACGTTATAGTTTCCGCCAAGATCGACAGTCACGGTATCAGTAGTTCCCGAGCCGGCTTGTTCTTCGTCCCACACCGCAACATAAAATGTTTCATTACTTTTTTGCAGAAGCAGATCGTGAACAGTTACCGGTTCGCTTGGAACCGAGTAGTTCACTGATCCGGGAGTAAAATTAGATGTCGTATCCGCCAGAATAGTCGTGAAGTTCTGCAGATAGGTTCCCTGGGTTCTAATGTTGTAGTTAGCATCCACCAGCCCATAGGACTGGTCGCCATCATGCAGCTCATAGAGGAATGTATAGGCCCAGCCCTCCTTTACCCCATCAAGGAAAAGGTCCAAATAGTATCTTCCGATCTGATCGTCGGTTATAGCCAGGCTAAAGAAGCCCTGGCCGCCCACTTCGCCGGATTCAGGGATTCCGGTCTCCGTCATAACCTTTGGCAATGTTGCAAGTTGGCTGGTCGTATACCCCTGAAAACCGGAGACTGTGTATCCATTGTTGAAATAGATCCCGAAGACGCAGTCGTCGGTCTCCAGTGTCGCATCGGTGCTGTCCTGGTTCCACATCATGTTGGGATATGGAGTTGAATAATAAGTGTTAGCGCATCCGCTTTCCGAAGGTGCGGTGGCGCCATTGATTCCGAAAGCGCCGTTGTAGTCATAGGCGTGTATGTTCGCGTAATCAGCGTAGACTGTGCCAACCGGCATGGTAAGAGTGGCGGCGTCTGGGGGGCTCGATGGAATTGTCAGCCATTGGAGTCCGACATCGTTTGGCTCCCACCCGCCAAGCGATATATTCCAGACCGGATAGCTTTTTAGCGTTGAGTTGGCCTTTATTTGGCTGTAAAAATACTGTTGGTAATCCGCTACGGGTGTCCAATAGGGCGAAGAGGTATTGCTCATCTCCTGGCCTTGCCAGATAACAGGACTATTGTTATAACCCGGTGCGTAATAGTAGGGCTCGTTCGGACCTTCCATGGCCAGAAGCGCACCCGCAGTGGCGAGGGCCGTACTGGAATTCATATCATCGGAAACAGATGTTGTATCCAATCCTGACGCAACAAGAACGACCTTCGCGCCTGTGCTCGTGTGGAACGTTTCGAGAGCCGCCGTGCAAGCTCCGTTGTTGTCATCCAATTCGTCGTCCCGGATCTCACGGATTCCCATTTGCTTGACGACGGTGGCATCACTTACCGGGTCATCGCCGCCCATACAAATGGCGGTGTTGACACCGATGGTATTGAGAAAGTCATTGGCCTTGACCGCGGTTGTTTGCGCCCATGCCACGGTTGTCATGGCTACCGCCAGCGGGCACAGAACCGCTAAACGAATAATCCACTTCTTCATGTCCATTTGATGCTCCTCCTTTTTTTAATTGCGGCAAGTTGCGCAGCCGGTCCTGAAACTCCTGGGGCTCGTGAATGGAAGAGTTCGCTAGTCCACTTCGAACCTGATGCCGATTCCTATGCGGCTTGTCCGGCTTCGAACATTGCATGGCAGGCAGCGGGGCAGCACTCTTGCCGTAGTGCGAAAAGCAAGACAGACTGCGAGGATTGCTCATCAAGATTCCCGGCCGCTACGGTATTGCGACGTATGAATTGAGACCGTAGCGCTGAATTGCGTAGTTTGTCAAATAAAAAGATTGACAATTAAAAATAAAAGCGTATAAAATAATACCGTTGATGTGGGAGCGCTCCCACATGTCTGCAAATTATGTCCGCTTGCTGAGATGCAGGCCGCTTACAGAGCGCGAGGAGAACGAAACGGTTAGCAGGTTAAGCTGGATTCTTCTTATTCTCCGCGGAAACCATGTGGCAGATTCTTTCCTGTCCACGAACCCAAACGGGCTCCTTGGCAACATCGCAAGGTGTCCTCAACCTCTTACTCTGCCGGCATGGCGGTTGCTCACGCGATAAGCCACTCCGCAAGACAAATTCAGGGACTTTTTGGAGGCTTTGCATGAAAACTTTCCGGATTTGCCAGTACATTCGTTCTGGCCTCATCCTATTTCTTGCCGCAGTGAGCTTGTCGGCCACGCTACATGCGCAGTTGGTCGTGACTACTGCCGCGCTCCAGGGTACAGTGACCGATCCAACAGGAGCGATCATCCCGCAGTCTACCGTTACGCTTGCCTCGGCAGAGAACGGCATATCGAAAACGTATGTAACCTCTTCTGCGGGACGCTATATCTTCTCGCAACTGCCTGCCTCGACGTACCAGCTCACCATTCGCGCCACCGGATTCAAAGACTATATCCAGAAAGGCATCTCTCTCGACCCTGGGCAAAGCGCCGAGATCGATGTGCGGCTTACCATCGGAGGCGTTGAAGAACAGGTGATCATCACCTCGGAGGCACCGCTCATCAACACCGCCGATGCGAATATCTCGAATAACATCGACGGCAAGGAAATCGTTGAGCTGCCGCTGAATCTGCGCAATGTGTTCGGATTGGTTACGTTAAATTCTTCGGTTAACAACTCATCGCAGGCGCAGATGACACTCGGCGGCGGCGGAAACACCAGCGATAACGCCGACCAGGACATCTCCTTCCTCAACTTCGCAGGAGGATTCTTCGGCAGCACGGCCTTTATGGTGGACGGCGTGTGGGATACCGACATTTCGTGGGGCGGTGTAATTTACGTTCCATCTCCCGACGCCGTGCAGGAGATGAGAATTCAGAACAACACATTTACCGCGCAGTATGGCTGGAGCACAGGCAACGTCGTCAACGTCGTAACCAAGTCGGGTTCCGGCAAGTTCCATGGCGACGCCTTTATGTTTTATCGCAATGCTGCTATGGACGCGAATCTGTGGTTCAACGATCACAACGCCATCCCCAAGCCTCCCATTCATCGCTATCAAATGGGCGCGTCCGCGGGCGGCCCGCTGAACATACCTGGAATTTACAAGCAAAAAGACAAGACCTTCATCTTCGGACTCTATGAGCACTTCGATGCATCTACGCCGGCAGTGACGGTCGTGACTGTGCCCACCGCCGACTTCCGCACAGGTCAGTTCGCCGCGCTTCTGGGACCATCGATCGGTACAGATGCCCTCGGCCGCCCGATTCTTTCCGGGCAAATCTACAATCCTTTCAGTGCGCGCACCATCACCAAGGGAGTGACAGATCCATCTACAGGCTTGGTGGCGACGCAGACCGGCTATATCCGCGACCCCATCGCAAACAACGACGTCACAACACTGGGTCCGCTGGACACTATCGCAACCAAGTTGATGAGCTACTACCCAACGGCAACCGATCCCACCGCCTTGGCTAACAATTTCGTCGCCACCGGAAGTGATCCTGCCGCAGCGAACGAGTACTTGGTTCGCATCGATCAAAACATCGGCAATTCCACCCGGCTGTACGGCCGGTTCGACTACAAGCAGGAGTACAAAACCTCCACGCCCGCATTCTTCGGCAGCGGCGATCCTGCCGGCCCGGGTTACGTCGCAGGAAACAATCGCTGGAACATTGCCCTTGGCCTGAGCCATACCTTCAACCAGAACTTCATGGTCAATGCCGTCGTTGGCGCAGAGCTCTGGCATGAACGCGGTACGACGCAATCGCATGGATTCAAGCCGTCGTCGCTCGGACTCCCTAGCTATCTGGACTCCAGTCCTGACTTCCCGTTAATCAGCGTTGAGAACGAGGCACCACTGGGTCAGAACGGAGGATCGTCCCTCTACAACCACGGTCCCATCGGGAGCCTGTCGCTCGACTTTATGAAGACTGCCGGCAAGCACATTCTCTCGTTCGGATGGATGGGCGTAGAACTGCAAAACGACGAGACCGCCGACTTTCCTACCTCCATTAACTTTGGCGGCGTGTTTACCCAGGGACCGGACCCCGAGTCGCCCACTGGAAATACCGGCTTTGGCATGGCGCAGGCGCTACTCGGCCTGCCCGATGGGGGTGCCGCAGGTACTCCGATCAGTCCCGCCATCGCCGAGCATTATCTTGGCTGGTACGTACAGGACGACTGGCATGTACTGCGCAACCTTACGCTGAATCTCGGCTTCCGCTACGAGATTCAGACTGCTCCCACGTATCGACACAACCGCGCTTCTTCTTTTAATCCGGATGTCGTCAATCCTGTCTCCACTGCGGTTGGTGAGATTCTGCCCGGCGCACTTCAATTTCTATCGTCAAGTCAGCGCGGAGTCTACGATACAAACTACAAAAACGCCTCCCCGCGCGTCGGGTTCAACTATCAGATCGCGCCCAACTGGGTGCTGCGCGGTGGCTATGGGATATTCTACCCACCCTCCATCATTGCGCTCACCGGCTCGACCGATGGCTTCACGGCCACCACAAGTATCGTTTCGTCGCTGAACAGCAACATCAACCCCACGCCCGGCCTCACTCTGTCCAATCTGTGGCCGAACGGATTTGTCGGGATTACCGGGAACTCACTCGGCGAACTTCAGGACGTGGGCTACACGGTTGGATCCAACTATCGCAAGCGCGCTTCCAGCTACGTTCAGCAGGAGATGCTGGGTTTGCAATACTCATTTTCCAAAAGCGATTCGCTGGAGGTTGCATACGTCGGAAACCACGGCACGCATATGCTTTCCAGCGGCATCAGTCGCAGCCAACTCAATCCCAAGTACCTGCCGCTGGGGCCGGGAGTGCTCGACAGCCAGGTGACCAATCCCTTCTTTGGCATTATCGCTTCCGGCAGCAGCGGCTGCGGCCTGGATCAACCCACCGTGCCCTACTCGCAGTTACTTCAGCCCTATTCGCAGTACTGCGGCGTTGGCGAGTCGATGCCGCCGGTGGGCTTCTCGTTGTATAACGCCCTGCAGGCGAATTACAATCACCGCTTCCAAGATGGGCTCAGCGTTATGGTCTCCTACACGTATTCCAAGTTCATTGACAACGTGGAAGGCGCTCAGTCGTGGTCTTATACGAGCTTCAACGGGCCGGCAAACAACTACGATCTTGCCGCCGAGAAGAGCGTCGATGCAAATGACATTCCGCACAGCCTGGTGGCGAGCTACTCATACAAGCTTCCCATCGGCAAGGGCCGTGCCGTGGGCTCGCAGATGAGCCGCACTGCGGATGCCTTTGCAGGGGGCTGGGAGGTTTCAGGGATCTCAACCTTCAAGTCAGGAATCCCGCTCTCGGTCATCGGCAACGATTACAACTCCTATGGCGGCAACCCACGCCCGGATGTAACTGGAGACCCACACATCGGCAAACGTTCGCTGAACGAATGGTTCAATACTGCGGCATTTTCCTATGCTGCGTACGAAACCTTCGGTACCGCACCGCGTTATATCTCGAACCTGCGCGCTCCCAGGTACACGAATTTCGACCTTGCCATCTACAAGAACTGGAAATTACCCCGGGAGATGCAGATGCAGTTCCGCGCAGAGATGTACAACGCCTTCAACCACCCAAACTTCTACGCGCCCAACACTAGCTACCCTGGATGCGATCCGAATGCAGTCGTCAATTGTCCCTCCGGATTTGGTCAAATCACAAGCGCGTTCCCAAGCCGCGAAGTACAGATGGCAGGGAAGTTCTACTGGTAACAAACGTTTGACGATTCAATGTCATCTGCAACCTGCCGAGAGTGAGATCAATCCTTTTGAAGGAGTTGATCTCACTCTGGTGGATCGGTTCTTCGGCCGTCTTGGCCGCCCAATTTGTCCGATTTCACCCAGTTATTCACAGCGTAACGGTGTGAATTGAGGCAGTGAGATAAAGCCACGCATTTGAGCTGCCGGAAGGGTGTTGAATGATCGGAAAGAGTGGAGTTAATGCGACGCGCCGGGAAATTCTGCAAGGGCTCGCAACAGCAGTAACAACTATGTTTCTAGAGACGCCCAAGGCATTCGCCAGTCTGGTCGACACTCCCTTGAGCGGCCAAATCAACAACCCGCTCCAATCGGTTGACCTTTTTCTCGGTACAGGTGGGCACGGACACTGCCACCCCGGCGCAATGGTGCCATTCGGTGCCGTTCAACTCAGCCCCGACACCTATAACAGCGGCTGGGACTGGTGCAGCGGGTATCACATCTCTGACAATTCCATCATGGGCTTTAGCCATACCCACCTCAGCGGCACCGGCGTCGGTGATCTTCTCGACTTTCTGGTCATGGCCGGAACCGGGCCGGCAAAGATTGTTCCCGGAACGCGAGAGCATCCCGAGACAGGCTACCGCTCCAGATTCGACCATGGAGAAGAAATCGCAACGCCCGGCTACTACTCCGTGATTCTCAAGGACTACAACATCCGCGCCGAGCTGACCGCAACAGAGCGAGCGGGGCTTCATCGATACACTTTTCCGGCCAGCGATCAAGCGTATCTAATCCTTGACCTTCATCATGGGTATTTGAATGACGGCGCGCCGACCGTTCGATCTGCAGAGCTTCAACAAACCGCGCCAGACACGTTCGCCGGCGGCCGCATCACCGATGCTTGGGCCGCAGGGCGCCAGATCTACTTCACACTCCAGGTCTCGAAACAACCTACCCGCGTTGTCTTCTATAAGGACGACCAGGAAGTCGATCCTTCGGCACCACTTGCAGGAGCCAATCTCAAGTGCGTCCTGCATTTCAACACTGTGGCCAATGAAGTGATACACGTAAAAACCGGTATCTCCGGTATCAGCGCGGAGTCTGCTGCCGTCAATCTCCGCAGCGAACTGCCGGGATGGGATTTCGACCGGGTTCGCCAGAATGCTCGTGAGAGTTGGGAGCGTCAACTCGGCAAGATCACTGTCTTCACAGAAGATGAGACTCTCAAGCGCATCTTCTATACGGCTCTCTACCATATCTCTCTTGGCCCAACGCTTTTCGATGACGTCGATGGACGATATCGAGGCATGGACGGCGCGATCCACAGCTTGCCGAGGGGAAGCCACAATTACAGCACATTTTCGTTGTGGGACACCTTTCGCGCTGCCCATCCTCTAAACACGCTCATAGAACGGGAGCGGGTTCCTCACTTTGCGAACACCTTAATCCGCATGGCGCACGAGAGTCCTGCAGGGATGCCCGTCTGGCCGCTCCACGGAATCGAAACCGGGTGCATGACCGGTTATCATTCCGCTGCTGTCATTGCCGAGGCGATCAATAAAGGCTTTGAGGGGATTGATATTGAAGCTGCTTATGCGGCCATGGTCAAGCGTGCAATGGTCGACGAGTATCGCGGCCTGGGATACTACCGCAAACTTCATTTCATTCCAGCGGATCTAGAAGCGGAATCCGTATCCAAAACCTTTGAGTACTGCTATGACGACTGGGCCATTGCCCATGTTGCCAGGAAGCTTCACAAATCCGACGCTGCCTCAATGCTGGTGGAGCGTTCCACATATTACCGCAAATATTTTGACCGCTCCATCGGATTCATGCGCCCGAAGTTCGCGGACGGAAGTTGGGCTGGATCTTCGGAAGGAAAGGGACCAACTCCCTTTGACCCTATAGACATTGGTCACTTCGAAAAATGGCGTGACTATACCGAATCGAACGCCTGGCAGACCACCTTTGGCACACAGCATGATCCGGCAGGCCTGATCGCCTTGTTTGGCGGAGCGGAGCCCTTCATTGCCAGGCTCGATCAACTCTTCACTACGGAGTCCAGGCTGCCTGCCGACGCACCACCCGACATCGCCGGTTTGGTTGGCCAGTACGCCCATGGCAACGAACCGTCACACCACATCGCTTATCTCTACGCATACGCAGGGGCTTCGTATAAGACTCAAGCCCGTGTGCGCAGTTTGCTCGCAACCATGTACGCCGATGCTCCTGACGGAATAGCGGGGAATGAAGATGTCGGCCAGATGTCGGCCTGGTACATTCTCAGTGCACTCGGGTTCTACCCTGTCGATCCGGTCAGCGGAAACTACATTCTCGGCTCACCCTTGTTCGATCACGCCAGCGTGAGCCTGGGCATCGGGCGGCAGCTTGTTGTGGATGTAACACGTACCGATCCCAGTCACCAATACATTCAGTCTTTCTCGTTGAATGGACGCGTTCAGCAGCGCGCCTGGTTTCATCACAGCGAGATCGCGCTGGGGGGAGAATTGAAGTTGACCATGGGCCCTGCGCCAAACCTCGGCTTTGCGTCAGACCCCAGGTTTGCGCCGCCATCCTTGATGCTTTAGGCAAACGTGCAATATATTCCTGTCTAGTGCAGTTGTTCACGCGAACCGCCGGCACCCGAAATGGATGGGAGAATGAATGCCAGATCGAATAAGAGCCGGGGAGCTCAGAGACCGAATGCGAGTAATAAATAGATGCGCAGCAATCATCTGCAAGAGTTTTTTGGAAACTGGACACGCTGTACAGGTTTCCGCATTCTTCTCTTGCTGGCGGGGGCGAGCATCCACGCGATTCAGCCTATTCAGTCTCCAATCACGCCTGCTGTCAATCAGAACCGCAGTGATTCTAGCTATTACCGCATCGAGCAGCTTGACCGTGCTGGCGGAGTCAAAGCCTGACGTTTGTCGTCCTGTTGAATCCTCAAAAACAACATTGCAGATTAATTGCTCGTCTGGCAGCGTGGAAGTGGAATTCTTCAACGCTCGCACACTGCGCGTTCACATCGCACCACAGGGCCAGTCGGATCCCCGAACGTCGGTGTTCGATCCCACTCTCAAACCGGACGCGGAGGCTGTGATCTACAAGGAGGATGCTGGGGACGTTCTCACTCTTCGATCCAGCGAGCTGCGCGTGTATGTAACTAAGCAGTCGCCAATCCAGTTGACCGTCGATAATCTCGATGGTTCGCTCTTGTTCTCGCAGGAGGATTTGCTGGCGCGGGCCAGCGAGCAGGCTGCCGACATTGTTCATCGCACGGGCGATAATCTTTACGGAATGAAAGGTCTGGATCTCTGGAATACATCGGCAGGCTTGCTCCGCAACGGTGGAAGTGAGATCGATGCCGGCGCGCAGGGAGATGGAGGCGCGCCATTCTTCTTCACCACACGATTCGGCGTTCTCTTTGACACCATCGGTGGCGCCTTCGATATGCGGGATAATATCGTCGAGTTCTCCGGCGGCTCCCGCCAAGACATTGAATATTTCGCCGTCTCCGGCACCCCGCTCGAGGTTCTAAGCCAGTTTGCCAAACTTTCAGGCCGCCCGCCCATGCCGCCAAAGTGGACTCTCGGATTCCTGAACAGCCAATGGGGTTCAGACGAAAAAGAGGTTCGTGCCATCGTCGACACCTATCGATCAAAGCATATCCCGCTCGACGCTTTCATACTCGATTACGACTGGAAGGCATGGGGCGAAGACAACTATGGGGAGTGGCGCTGGAACAGCACTGCAGGAACTGGGAACCACGATCCTGCTAAATTCCCCGGCGGCAGCAACGGACTCTTCGCAGAGGAACTGCGAGCTAAGGGCGTCAAACTCGCTGGCATCCTCAAGCCGCGCATTTTCGTCAACAAGCCAGGTAGCACCACCGAGCGGGACGATGCGGCCGGCTACGCAACCGACCATCACTTGTGGTATGGCGGCGAGCCTGAGGAATCGGAAGATGCACGCCCGCTCCACGATATTGATTTCACGAAGCCCGAAACCCGCGCGTGGTTCTGGGAGCACCTTCTGCCATCGTTCAAGACGGGCATGGTTGGCTGGTGGAATGACGAGGCAGATCGCACCGCCTCGCCTGGCGGACCGCAGTTTTATTTCAATAATCTGCAGTTTATGTACATGGGCCGCGCACTCTACGACGGCCAGCGTGGTGCCTCCGACCTACGGGTTTGGTCACTGAATCGGAACTTCTATCTGGGCGCTCAGCGGTACGGCTATGCCGAGTGGTCGGGCGACATTCAAACCGGTTTTGCAAGCATGCGTTATCAGCGCATGCGCATGCTGGCCACCGTGGATCTGGATGAACCGCACTGGAGCATGGACGCTGGCGGCTTTGTCGGCCATCCGTCGCCGGAGAACTACGCGCGCTGGATTGAATTTGCCACCTTCGTTCCCATCGACCGCGTCCATGGCGGCTTTGCAGAGAAGCGCCAACCCTGGGTGTATGGGCCGGTGGCGGAAGCGGCGGCGGCAAGCGCGATCCGGCTTCGCTATCTACTGCTGCCGTACATCTATTCTTACGAACGCCTGGCCAGCGAGACCGGCATCGGCATTGTGCGCCCGCTCTTTTGGATCTATCCCAACGACCCACATCTCGCAAACACGGGAGACGCATGGATGTTTGGCGACGCGCTACTCATCTCTCCTGTGGTCGACCAAGGGCAATCTGTCAAGCCGATCTATCTTCCGGCCGGAACCTGGTTCGACTACTTTAGAGGTTCCGAGCTGACCGGCGGACAAGTAATTCAATACAATGTCGACTTGCATACCTGGGCTGACATTCCTGTCTTCATCCGCAAGGGATCCATCCTCGCTTCTCAGCCCGTGCAGGACTATGTTGATCAACGTCAGATCTCCCAAGTCACCCTGGACATCTTTCCTTCCTCACAGGCAAGCCAGTTCGTCTACTATGACGACGATGGCAATACCTATGCGTATGAGAAGGGTGTCTACTTCCGGCAGGAGATTACGGCGCAGGAAACCGGCAAGAGTGCGATGGTCTCTCTTGAATCGCCCACGGGCACATACACTCCCGCGCTCAGAACTTATCTGGTCAGGATCCACGGACCAAAGGCGCGCGCTGTGAGTATCGACGGTCAGAATATTCTCGAATCGAAGCCGGGTCAGAACGAGGAATCGCTTCTCGTCGCGCAGTGGAGTGCAGGCCACGACCGCTATGGAGAAGTAACCGTGCTGCGCATTGCCGCCGCCGCTTCAAAAATTGTTATTGAACACTAACTGCGATTGCAAACCGTATGCCGATGAGCCTTGCGCCTAAATTCGCGATTGTCTTGCTTCTCGCCGCATCAGCGCTACTCTATTGCCAGAGCGACGTGAACTCCGCCTACGATGTATTGCTGCTCAAAGCGCAGGAGGCTCGGTCGCGCTCGGATTACGCAACCGCCGCATCAGCATATCAACAAGCCGTAATGCTGCGGCCGGAGATTCCCGAACTCTGGGCCAACCTCGGCCTCATGCAGGATCAGTTGTCGGATTACTCCGGCGCGCTGAAGAGTTTCAGTGTCGCCCATCGGTTGAAACCCGCACTCTATGTGCCCTGCCTCTTCCTTGGCCTCGAATATCTGCACCTGCACGGCAGCGAAAAAGCCATTCCGTTTCTGACTACGGCCCAGCGGATGAATCCACAGGACGGAGAGCCGTCACTGGCGCTGGGGCGTGCCTATGTTACTCTTCGCGATTATTCTGCCGCAGTCACAGCGTACCGTGCAGCACTGACCATCCATCCAAACGATTCCTCCGCCTGGTTTGGCATTGGCATTGCCTACCTCGGCCAGGTGGAGAGCGATGCGCGCGCAGTCTCGTCGCACGATCCGGAATCCGGATTTGCAAAGGCGGATCTGGCTGAGTCACTCACCAGTCAATCCAGATACAACCAGGCGATCGACGCCTACAAGGCCGTGCTTGATAGTCCTCAAATGCCGCCATGCATGCACTCCGAACTCGGCTTTGTGTATCTGCGACAGGGCAACACGGCATTGGCGGCATCGGAGTTCGCCGCACAAGAACACGAGAACCCGAGTTGCAACCTATCGCTGCTTGGCATGGCGAACATGCGCCTTCGCCAAGGTGTCACAGAGGATGCATGCCAGCTCATTCGGCAAGCTTGGAACCGCGACCACGGCTTCGTCCTGATCCACGGCGCCATGCTCATCGTGGGACTTTCCGACACACAGCAATCCTCATTCGCGGCCACTGCGAACTCCTGCGCCGACTCTGCGCCAGATGCAGCGGAACTTGCCGCCCGCATCGCTTCGCTCTTTCACTCCTCTTCTCCGATGCTTTCGCCAGCAGCCACCGCTCCACAAAAAGCCCGAAAAGCCATGCAGGCGCCGGCATCGAAGGTTGCCGAAGAGGCCTTCCGTTCCGGGCACTATGGCGAATGCGCCGCATCGCTTCGCCACGAGATTCCCAGTCTCAACTCATCCTCGCAACTACTACTCGCGCAATGCGCCTACCTCACCGGCGACTACGATCTCGCGTGGCAGGCAACTGAAGCGTGGAAGCGCAAATCGCAGCTCTCTGAAGCAAGCCTCTATTGGTCAGTTAGAACGGAGGAAAAGCTCGCCTCCGATGCTCTGAGCCAGGCCGAGCAACTCGATCCATCTTCAGAGCGGACGCATCTTCTACTTGGCGACATGTATCGCCTCCGCAAGATTTACGACAAAGCAGAGCAGGAGTACTCTCAAGCCACCAAAATCGCCCCGCAAGACTTTGCCGCGCTCTATGGGTTGGCAAAGACGCAAGCGTCTGATTCACAAATGGAAACCGCTTTGTCGACTGCGAATCGAGCGCTTGCCCTCAACCCAGGCGATCCGGATGTGAACCTGCTGATGGGAGAGATCGAGGTGGCCAGTCACAATTTCGCCGCAGCTGAGCCTTTCCTCAACAAGAGCCTGAATGTGAAGGCGCAGAAGCTGCCGCATGTCCACGCTCTGTTGAGCCAGGTGTACGAAGACCTTGGCCTTATCCCCGAGGCCATTGAGCAACTAAAAATGGCGCTATCGATCGATCTCGATGGAAGCCTCCATTATAGGCTTGCCCGCATGTATTTTTCGCTTGGCGACAAGGCCGCTGGAAGTCAAGCTTTGGCTCAGACGAAAGCTCTCGAGCAACAGCAGCACAATCGCGCAAAAATCGCACTGGAAGATCCGGCGGGAATCAACGAGGACATTCTCACCCGCCAAGAGTAGTTTCTTGCTACGGCGAGCGCCAGCTTCTTGCCGAACGCCCAGATAGAAAAAACAGTGATCGGTTTCAGTCTTCACAAAACCGGAAGCCGATCGCGCAGCCCGGCGGAAACACTCTGAATTCCATCGAGCTTTCGGCTGGATTCATTACGGAGGCACAAGGAATATGATGCTCAACACTCGGATCGGAAAGTTCGTTTGCGCACTGGCGCTTGTTGCGTCCTCGCTCGCCGTCGCAGCTCAGGCGCAGAATGTTACCCCGCACTCCGGCGCGACTGGCGCCTATTCCACCCACTTGCACAACAATTGGTCCATCACATCGGCAGAGCACCTTCCCTCCGATGGGGCGACAATCTCGACTGTCGGTTATAAGCCGACGGGTTGGATTCACGCAATCGTGCCAACCACTGTACTCGCCGCGCAGGTAGCCGCCGGACTTCTCCCCGACCCAACAGTAGGGATGAACATGCGCCATCTGCCCGGCGGCGATTATCCCTATGGTGAGCGCTTCGCAAACTTGGAGATGCCGCAAGATAGTCCCTATCGTGCAGGCTGGTGGTATCGAACCGAGTTCCATCTTCCCTCCATCGCAAAGGGCAAGACCGTGTGGCTCCACTTTTCCGGAATCAACTACCGCGCAAACATCTGGGTCAATGGCCGCCTGATTGCTGACTCCGCGCAAATTGCCGGTGCGTACCGCATCTACGATCTCAACATCACCAGCGCGATTGTTGCCGGCAACACTGCTGCGCTCGCGGTCGAGGTCTTCGCGCCCGGCCCAAAAGATCTTGGCATCAACTGGGTCGATTGGAACCCCGCACCTCCCGACAAGGACATGGGCATCTATGGCGCTGTAGATCTAACTGTCACCGGTTCCGTTGCTGTTCGTGCTCCGTTCGTGAAAACGCACTTTCCGGATGCCAGCCTTAACCTCGCCGACATTACAGTTGGCGCGCATCTCGAAAACGGCGCAGATCATGAGGTCGATGGAGAGCTTTCAGGTACGTTCTCCGGGACCGCGTTCAAGCAGTCCGTTCACTTGGCCGCCGGTGAATCGAAAGACGTGTCCTTCTCGCCACAGGAATTTCCGCAGTTGCACATCCATCATCCGGAAGTGTGGTGGCCTGGCCAGATGGGCAAGCATCCACTGATTCCACTCAACATAAGCTTCATTGCGTTCGGCGCAATTTCTGATACGGCCACAGCGCAAATAGGCATTCGTGAGATCGGCTCGGAGTTCGACAAGGCCGGCGTTCGGCGCTTCCTCGTCAACAGCAAACCTATCCTGATCCGAGGCGCAGGCTGGTCGCAGGATCTGCTCATGCGCGAAGATCGGGAAAAACTGCCGACGCAGATCGCAATGATCCGCGACATGCATCTCAATACCATCCGCCTTGAGGGCAAGCTTGAGACGGAACAATTTTTTCATCTCACCGATCTGAACGGCATGCTCGTCATGGCCGGATGGTGCTGCTGCGATCAGTGGGAGCATTGGACGGAGTGGACGCCGGAAACTTATCGCATCGCAGCCTCGTCGCTCCGCGATCAGATGCTGCGACTGCGCTCTCGTCCTTCCATTTTTGTCTGGCTCAACGGAAGCGACTTTCACCCGCCTGAGAACGTCGAGCAAGCCTACCTCGATGTGGAGAAGGAAACCGGGTGGCCCAATCTCACTCTCTCCTCAGCCAGCAGAGCAACGAGTACTCTGACCGGCCCCACGGGCGTAAAGATGACCGGCCCCTACGACTACGTCGATCCATCCTACTGGCTCACCGATTCAAAGTTCGGCGGCGCATTCGGTTTCAATACTGAAACTAGCCCCGGCCCTGCTGTCCCACTCATCGGCAGTTTGCGTCAGTTTCTTCCGCCGCATGACCTGTGGCCCGTCAACGATGTGTGGAGTTACCACACGGGAACCACCGACTTCGCCAACCTGAACAAGTTCGACAAGGCCATGCAGCAGATGTATGGAATGCCCTCGGATTTGGAGAGTTACGATCGCGTCAGTCAAACCATGGCCTACGAAGGCGAGCGCGCCATGTTCGAGGCTTTCGGGCGGAATAAGTATGCGGCCACCGGCGTCATTCAGTGGATGCTCAACAACGCGTGGCCGTCGATGATCTGGCATCTCTACGACTACTACCTGCAGCCGGGCGGTGGATACTTCGGCGTCAAGCTGGCCTGCGAGCCGATACACATTCAGTACTCGTACGACAATCACTCTATCTTTGTCGTAAACAGTACGCAGACCGATCTATCAGACCTGCTGGCGGATGTGACCGTATTCGGCCTCGATAGTCGCGCAACGTTCCATCAGCGAGTAACAGTCTCATCCCCGGCGGATAGCTCGGTGCAGATCACGGTCATTCCCCAGGAAGCGCTGACAACCGGCGATTCAGTGCATTTCGTGCACCTGAGTCTGGAGAATTTGCAAAAGCAGAGCATCAGCCGAAACTTCTACTGGATTCCGAGCCAGCCCACAATCTTCGATTGGGAGAAAACCGATTACACGCAAACACCTGCAAAACAGTACGCTGACCTGCAAGCCTTGAATCGTCTTCCCAGGGCGCAGATCTCGGCCCGCTTCCACGCAGCAGACGGCATCGTCTTCGTTGATTTGGCAAATATCTCTAAGACGGTGGCATTCCAGCTTCAGATCACAGCGGTCAGCCAAGATAGCGGTAATCTTTTGCCTCTGCTGTGGACGGATAACTACCTTTCGTTGACTCCCGGCGAACACCGGCAAATTTCGGCGAGCCTGCCCGCTGGAACGGCTGCTCGCGACGTGCGGGTGCAAATAGGTGGATGGAATATTGCACCGTCCGATCTGACTTCCTCAGATAATTCGGAGAAGTAGCACAAGTCGAAAAGGAGACGTATCCATGTCAAAGCATTCGTTGATAGTATGCACGGCAATACTCTGCTCAGCGCTCGGAGCAGCACAAACCCTGGCCCAGCACATCTCCGCTCCCGCGCAAGCAGGCTCGCAGTCAGGCATGGCGAAGGATCAATCCATAAATGCCGGTCAGGTTATCGAACTTATCCGGACCAAACTCGCGGTTACTCTTCCAACTGACACCGTAGACACCTTGAAGGCCGGCGATCCGGCAACCGTCGTCACTAGAATTGCGTCCACATTCACGCCTACCATGGCGGTTTTGAAAAAGGCTATCGAAAACGGAGACAACCTGATCGTCACTCACGAGCCAACCTTCTATAACCATCTCGACGAGCGCGCGCCGTTCATCGGCGATCCGGTCTACGAGGAAAAGGATGCCTACATCCGTGCGCACCATTTGGTTCTCTTCCGGCTGCACGATCAATGGCATGCCATCCATCCTGACGGCGTTGTTCATGGCTGGGTGCGACAGGTGGGGTGGGAAAAGTATCGCGTATCCGGCCAATCCGATCTGTTCACAATCCCGGAAACCACACTGAAGGCCTTGGCGCTTGAGTTGCAAACCACCTTCGGAGCATCTGCGGTTCGTGTCGTTGGCGATCCGAAGATGAAGGTTGCTCATGTGCAATATCTGCCAGGCGCTCAAGATGAGGTCTATCAAATAAAGTCGCTCGAACGAGAAGACGTGGAAGTACTTGTAACAGGAGAGGTGCGTGAGTGGGAAACCGTCGAGTATGTGCGAGACGCCATGCTGCAGAAGCGCCACAAAGCCCTCATCATGCTCGGTCATGAAATCTCTGAGGAGGCTGGCATGGAAGGGTGCGCGCGGTGGTTACGAACCCAGTTCCCGGGCATGCGTGTCAACTTCATCTCCGCTGGCGAACCATATTGGCCCGTAGCGCAAGCAGCGCCCGCCGTTCATCGTGTAAATCACCGATGAGTTGCCGACGATCCGCCGCTTCGTTCCGGCATTACCGGCGACCGCATGCTATTTGTGCGCAACGCTGTGCACGGCTGTGGTTCGCCAAAATTGCGATCAGCATTCGAATCAAAGAGTTGGCAGATTCCCCCGACATGGTCTGTCCCCGTATGATACTGACTTGATGCTGTGGCTGTTGAGATCTTTAGTTGTCTTCTTTATCCGCATTTTTAGCTCTCGTCGTGACCTGCTGCTTGAGAACTTAGCCCTTCGCCAGCAACTTGTCGTTCTGAAGCAGCGGTATCCTCGCCCGCAGGTCTCAAGCTCCGGCAAGTTCTTCTGGGTGATCTTGCGGCAGCTCTGACCGGGATGGAAACACGCGTTGATCCTCGTCCAGCCAGAGACTGTCGTTCGCTGGCACCGTGCAGGGTTCAGGCTGTATTGGACGTGGCTCTCGCGACGACGGGTTAGCGCGGGCAGAAAATGCGTCAGCAAGGAATTGCGTGAACTGATCTTTCGCATGGTCGCGGAGAATTCCACATGGGGCGCACCACGAATCCACGGCGAACTGAAAATGCTTGGCTTCGATCTTTCGGAGCGAACCGTGTTGCGCTGGAAGCGGAGAGCGCCGAGGAGTCCTGAGCGGGCCAAGCGCTTGGCGGCTTTTCTGCGCAATCATCGGGAAGCCATCGCCGCGATGGATTTCTTTACCGTCCCGACGCTGACCTTCGGAGTGCTCTACTGCTTTTTCGTCATCTCGCACGACCGGCGTGATCTTCAGTGTCAGGTGACTAGCCATCCGACGAGTCCATGGGTCATTGAGCAGTTGCGCGAGGCCTTCCCCTATGACTCGGCCCCCGGGTATCCGCTTTCCATACCCATGACTGCGACGACGTGTCCTGCTAATTCGTCGCTATAAGCTGACCACCTTGCTGAAACAGTACATCGTGCAGGCTGGGTTGTGATGGGAGCAAGTGCGAATGGCTGAACCAAACCGGCGAACGATAGGAAACGCCCACGCTCACCTTCGAAATTGCATAGTGTGCGCCCGCGTTGAATCCTGCCCCGAAAGCTGGCGCATTGTTGCCCGCCGAAAGGTAATAAGGCATGGTGCTGCCGGCAGTGACGGGAGGGGAGAACGGCGCCGGAATCACTTGCAGCATCGAGAACGACGGAACGGCAGAGAATCCAACCGAGAACCGCTCGGTCAACTGCCGCGCAATTCCAATCGGCGCTGTCACTAGCATGTCGTTCGAACGGATGCGTCCGAATCCGAACCCGTTTGGCGCCTGCGGAGTGAGGATCGGATTGGAGAAATTGGTGTTCTCTGCATGATCCACACCGAACCCGCTCACCGCGAGCATGCCAATGTGGTACGCACTCGAACTGCCCGAACGACGATATACGAATGCGAATCCCGGCATCAGGGACAGATTCGGTCCGCTGACCATTTGTCCGCCACGAATTCCGTAACCTAGCGCAATTAAGAGGAGCGAGGCGAAGCGAACCCATCGACGAAAAAAGAGCTCTCCGCTAAATCACTCAAAGCAAACAGGATGCTCACTGTACCCGTTTTTGTACCTGAAAATCACACTCTCGAGTCGCAACATCGCTCTGCGACTGATCCGAGATCACTGTAAGTTATTTAAAATAAGATGCTTAACTGGTTCAAGGAGTGGTGCCGGGAGGGGGGGTCGAACCCCCATGACCTTGCGGTCGGCGGATTTTGAGTCCGCTGCGATATTTTCGCAAGCGTCCTGTTTTCTTTCTTTACAAAGACTTACGCAACATCTTGGGTTAGGTTCCATAGAGTTCTGTAGAGGCCTATACGGGTTGTTCGAGCATAGTTTGAGCATAGTCAACCAGACCTCCCTTCCGGCGTTTGATCCAGCCAGAATTCACTCCGCTGTCTAATCGTAAACGAAGCACAACAAAACATCGAGACGAATTCCGTCGACACACAAAAAACACGAAGGTCCGCGCCAGCCATGCCGCCATG
>Ga0302320_10011437_pt1 | contig 18784 bp, 10 predicted proteins | sample Bog_T0_3_FD_202130 | JGI IMG/M metagenome (GOLD analysis project Ga0302320, IMG submission 202130) | Peat permafrost microbial communities from Stordalen Mire near Abisko, Sweden - Bog_T0_3 | ecosystem: Environmental > Terrestrial > Soil > Wetlands > Peat | place: Sweden: Abisko, Stordalen Mire...
TTCTTTTTCTGGGCAGATGGATTGAGAACAAGGGCATCGAGGACTTGGTTATTGCCTATTCGCGTGCACATTTGGATCCGGTGCTATGGCCTCTAACCTTGCTGGGCCATGGACCACTGCGACCGGCGGTTCAGTCATTGATAGAGAAATTAGAGGTCAAGGGGGTGGAACTTCCGGGGTTTATTGATGAGGAAAGCAAAGCTAAACGGCTGGCGTCATGCCGCTGGCTCGTGGCCCCATCGAACACACGGGAAGATATGGGAGTGACTCCCATTGAAGCTCGAAGCGCAGGGGTTCCGACCATTGTCACGCGCGATGGCGGGCTCCCGGAAGCCGGTGGAGATTCCTCCTTGATAGTCGAACCTGGGAACATTCAACAATTGACTGAGGCTCTCAAACGGGCAGCTTTCATGAGCAATGACGAATATTGTGAACGGGGTGAACGGGGCCGGATGACACTGAAAGATTATTTGCGTCCCGTGGAATTCTATCGCGAATCTTATGCCGCGGTTTTGAATGGGAGGCCTCAACAGAACGCCACGGTCGCTTGATTTGACGTTGTTGTTTGCCGAGACTTTTCATCGCCCGGCAAGCGTCTGTATTGCGACACGACAGGCCAGACGCAACAACTCCAGTCGTAAAATGCCAAGCGGATTGCTTTTTTCTCACCCAACAGGCAACGCCAATGTCCGAGCGGCTTTGATTGGCTTGTTCGAGGCTGGAATTCTTGGAGAATTTCATACGACTATTGCGTCCTATCCTGGTAACTTGTGGGATTTGCTTGGGAGAAGCCATTGGGGATGTGAATTGAAGCGAAGGAGGTATGCCGAGTGTTTGCGGCCTCTGACTATCCAGCGCCCGCTTCGGGAATTGGGGCGTATGATGGCAGGCCGCCTTAAGCTGCATCGGCTCGTCCGGCACGAGACAGGAGTCTTCTGCATTGATGCAGTTTATCAGGCTCAAGATAGAATGGCAGCCAGGTGCTTGCGCAAACGCCCCAAATCCTACAGTGGTGTTTATGCGTATGAAGATGGGGCGTTGGAAACTCTAACGGCGGCGAGGGAGTCAGGCATCAAGCGGATTTATGACCTTCCTATCGCCTACTGGAAAACCGTGCGACAGTTGCTCGATGAAGAGACAGATCGCCTTCCCGCTTGGGGGATAACCTTGGGTGGTGGGATAAACGATTCTGAATGCAAGTTAATTCGGAAGACCAAGGAACTCGAATTGGCCGAAATGGTGATTTGTCCGAGTCAGTTCGTCGCTAAGTCGCTTCCAGAAACTGCGCGATCACAAAAGAAAATTGTCGTCGCCCCGTTTGGCTCACCACCGGCGGCCCCGGGCAAGAGGCGTGTTTTTGCCGGCACCGGCGAGAAGTTGAGGGTATTGTTCGCCGGCTCCATGAGCCAACGAAAAGGGCTTGGGGATCTGCTTGCGGCGATGTGTTTGTTGCGCCGGCGGGATGTTGAGTTGGTGATCTTGGGGTCATTGCAGGCTCCGATGGAATTTTATCGCAAGGAGTTCTCTGGATTCAGATATGAAACCAATCGGCCCCATGCGGCAGTGCTGGATTTGATGGAAAGTTGCGATGTGTTTTGTCTGCCATCCATTGTCGAGGGAAGGGCGCTGGTCATGCAGGAGGCTATGAGTCGGGGGCTTCCACTTATCATCACTCCCAATACCGGCGGCGAGGACTTGATAGAAGCGGGGGTTACAGGCTTTCTGATTCCGATTCGCCGTGCAGATGAAATCGCCGGCAGGATTGCGTGGTTTGCGGATAATCGTGCGGCACTGGCTGATATGTCACATGCGGCTCAAGCTAAGGCTGCCCGACTCACGTGGGAGAGGTATGGCGGGATCATTGCCAATGCGATCCTTGATTCGGATCAATCGTGAAAATGAGGACAATTGCCTCCGGGGAATTGCCATGCCTCCCGGCGAATGACACTTTTAGGGCGGCGCCCGCGGAAGCGGTTGTTCAACGACAGACGCGGTTGATTCGGAATCTGATCTGGCTTTATATCATCCTCTGGCTGGTTGAAGGCGGGCTGCGAAGGTGGTTTCTGCCCGGATTAGCCTCACCCTTGTTGCTGGTCCGTGATCCATTGGTTATCGCCATCTATTGCATTTCGGTTTCCAGTGGTGTGTTTCCTGTGAATGGCTTTGTTATCTGGGGCGCACTGCTCGCATCGCTATCATTTTTGAACGCAATGGTAATGGGACATGGGAATGTTCTTGTCGCGCTTTATGGAGTGCGTAGTGATTTCGTCCATGTTCCTCTCATATTTGTCATGGGGAAAGTGTTGCGTGAGAGTGACATCATGGCCCTGGCGAGGGTGGCGGTTTGGGTGGCAGTCCCCTATACTGCACTGCTGGTTGCCCAGTTTAACATGGACCAGAATGCGTGGGTCAACCGCGGGGTGGGAGGCACCGAGGCAGACGTTATGAGCGGGGCATTGGGTCATTTTCGTCCTCCCGGGACTTTTAGTTTTATCACCGGCCCGTCTCAATTATATCCGTTATTCGCCGCGTGCTGGTTTGCGCTGTTGCAGGCGCGCAAGCTTCCGATATGGACGATGATTGCTTCGGGCGCCGCCATTCTCGTCGCCATTCCAACATCCATCAGCCGGACATTATTCTTAAGCGTGGCAATAGTGGCGCTGGCCGGCGTCAGCGCATTGTTTGTTACCCGACGTATTTCATTTGGGTTAATTATTCAATTTGTGTTAGGCGCGGCAATTATTACGGCGTTAGCAAGCCAATCGCGGATATTTAAGGATGGCATGGAGGCGTTCAGCGTACGTTGGGAACTGGCGACAACGGAGCAGGGAGGGTTCAAGGAGGCGATTGTGGATCGGGTTTTGAATGACCTGTTCGGATCATTTGAACGGGTTAAATCTTCCGGCCTAGGCACGGGTTATTCGACGAATGTTGGACAAAAGGCATTGACTGAGGAAGTTGGATTTGGCGCTTCTGAGGCTGAATGGGGTCGGCTGCTTTATGATAACGGGTTTGCTTTGGGAAGCCTCTTGATTGCCTACCGTGTTGCCATCGCCTGTGCTATCGTGTTTGCTGCCTATGGGGCATGGCGACGCGATTCCACTACCAGCCTGCTCTTTGCATCCGCCTGCTTTGTAATTGTGCTCAATGGGCAATGGGGCCAAACCACCACCCTTGGTTCGGGCGTGATTGGCGGGGGGCTTGCGCTTGCTGCTGCATCCAATCGGGGCCGGCGCAGCTCGCATTTCCGAGCGGCACGTTGATTTGGAAAGTTGATCTTCCGAATGCAGCCAGCAAGCAAGATCATGATCTATCGCCTGGGAAGCCTCGGCGACACTATTGTTGCGTTGCCCTGCTTGCATCTTATTCGGCGTTTGTACCCTCACGCAACAATTAGTATCCTCACGAATCAACCGGTGACAGGAAAAGCCGCTCCGGCGATGGCCATTTTAGAGAATAGCGGATTGTGCGATGAGGCGGTCAGCTATCCGGTCGGGACACGAAGTGTTTTCGAACTTGCCAAAGTCCGGAAGAGAATACGGGAAATTCAACCACAGATACTTATTAATCTGGCTGCTGCGCGGGGTTTACTTAAGAGTCTGCGTGACTATCTGTTTTTCCGATCATGCGGAATCAGACAAATTCTCGGCACTCCTGTGCGGCAGCAGGATCTGCACGTGCAGTTAGCCAATGAGGGAGAGTTTGAACGCGAATCAGAACGGCTGGCTTTGCGATTGGCTTCGCTTGGAGTTATCAACCTGTCGGATCGGCGTCTTTGGCAGTTGGAGCTTACCCAAAAGGAAAGAATTCAAGCATCGGAATTATTGCCTTCAAACCAGAGAGATTTTATCGCGGTGAGCGTTGGAACCAAACTTGCAGTAAAGGACTGGGGCGCGGAGAATTGGGAAAAGTTGCTCGCGTTGCTTTCAACGAGAATTCAGGATGTTACTCTCATCCTGTTGGGATCGGCCGAGGAATGCGCACGGAGCGAGAAATTGAGCCGGGTTTGGAAGAGCGACCATGTGAATTTGTGTGGCAGGACCGCACCACGCATCTCGGCGGCGATTTTGGAACGTTGCCGTCTTTTCATCGGCCATGATTCGGGACCCATGCATATGGCGAGTGTTGTTGGGGTGCCGACGGTAGGGCTTTTTTCATGGTTTAACCCACCGGGACAGTGGTTTCCCGGCCACAAAAGCTGGAGATTCGTAAGAGTGCTCTATCCGCCCTTGCCCGCCGGTGGCTGGAAAGCCGGGTTGCAAATGAAGCATGGGGTTTTAGAGGGGATTCTCCTGCTGCAACCTCAGGAGGTTCTTAAGACGGCTATGGAATTGTGGGATTACAATTCAAATCACACGTCAACCTTGCTTCACCCTATCGCGACTAAGAGCACATATTAATGAGGTTGCTTCATGTCATTGGAAGCATGAATCCACATACCGGCGGGCCCTGTCAAACGATTCGCAATTTTGCTCCCTGGTTTGCAGAACAAGGCAACTCGCTCGATATTGTTTGTCTCGATGATCCCAAGTCGGACTATCTTGCCCGGGAGAAGTGTCATGTTTACGCCTTGGGACGGGGACTGGGATCGTGGAATTATCATCCCGCACTGGCTCCCTGGTTGAACGAGCATTTGGCGGATTATGACGCAGTCATCCTGAACGGCCTGTGGCAGTTTCAGGGATATGCTCTGTGGAGGGCGGCAAATCGCGCCAACGCGCCCCCCTATTATATATTTCCTCACGGGATGCTGGATCCGTGGTTTCAAAGGATATCGGTTCGTCCATTGAAGGCATTGCGCAACTGGGTTTTATGGAAGATTATTCAGCACCGGGTGGTTCACCAAGCTGCGGGACTGCTGTTTACCTGTGAGGAGGAACGCCGCTTGGCGCGTCAGCCGTTTCGTCCATATTTCCCAAAACGCGAGGTTGTGGTTGGACTTGGTTTGCCTGAGCCGGCAGCATATCACCATGGCATGATGGCGGCATTCAGTGAAAAATGTCCAAAAATCGATGGAAAGCGATATTTTCTATTTCTTGGCCGCATTCACCCGAAGAAGGGTGTTGATCTCCTGGTGAAAGGCTATGCCGCGCTCTGCCGGTCAATGGGTAATTCATTGCCTCCGAATCTGGTCATCGCTGGACCCGGTTTGGAAACCACGTACGGTCAAAAGATGCGCAAACTTGCATCCGAATTCTGTCCTCCTAACTCCATTTTCTGGCCGGGTATGCTGACTGGCGACGCCAAATGGGGAGCCTTGTATAATTGTGAAGCTTCTATTTTGCCCAGTTCTCAGGAGAACTTTGGGATTGCCGTAGTGGAGACTCTCTCCTGCGGGAGGCCGGTGTTGATTTCAAATCAAGTCAACATCTGGCGGGAGATTAAGGATGATGGTGCTGCGTTAGTGCAAGAAGACTCGGTAGTGGGGACCACACGGCTGCTTCAGGATTGGATCGGCCTGTCTAGCGAAACCAAGTCCAACATGGCAGGACGCGCAAAGCCCTGTTTTAAGCGCTATTTCAGCATCGAAAGTGCAACTCGCAAGTTGCTGGCAGCTATAAGGCCCGGAAAAGAATGACAATGGTATCCGCTTTTCCACATGGCAATGAGACCTCCTTCCAACGGATTCTTGGAGTACGCTTCTTTGTGGGCAGCGCGGACGAGGCGGTGGAAATTGGCTTGCGCGGCGGCTTGGTTGTTGTGCCGGCGGCTCCAGCTCTGGTGGAATTGCAATTCAATGAACATTATCGCGAGGCCCTCCTGAACGCTGACCTGGCGCTCACAGACAGCGGATTGATGGTGTTGCTGTGGCGAATTCTCTCGGGGAGGAGAATTACGCGTGTCTCGGGTTTGAAATATCTAAAACTTCTGCTCGAAAGGAGGGCCCTGCAACCCCGCAAATCGGTCTTGTGGATTATGCCAAATGCAGTGGCACGCGACCAGAATCTGGCATGGTTGCGCACGCAAGGCTACGATTTCGACGAGAGCGACTGCTACATTGCCCCGCAATATTCCGAGGCCCGCGTCAGGGACGATGATCTTGTCGGACTTGCAGCCAAACGAAAGCCGAGGCACATCGTCGTCTGTCTTGGTGGAGGAACGCAAGAGCGAGTCGGATTGATGCTGAAGCGGGCGTGTGATTTCAGTCCCTGCATTCACTGTATCGGTGCTGCCATTGGATTTCTTACAGGCAATCAGGTTCGAATTCCCACATGGGCCGACAGATATTTTCTCGGCTGGCTGTTTCGATGTGTCTCAGAACCGGGAAAGTTCGTGCCGCGTTACTGGAAAGCCTGCCAACTGGTGCCAATGATGATCCGTTATCGGGAGAATCCTCCGAAAATTTGTGCGCCGGGAGGCGCATGGTGAACGATCAATAAACAACTTACACAGCCTCATCAACCAATGGGTTTATTCAGCGCACATTCTTCTGATAGTGACGACCCGCTTTTGCGTCCGATATATGGATGGCGAGCCAGAGCCAGGCGTCTTGTCTGGATACTGGTTTGGATGTTCTTGTTTCGTCCCACACCCCCTCCGTTACACAACTGGAGGTGCTTTTTGCTTCGACTTTTTGGCGCGAAGCTGGGCGCGATAAATTTCGTTTATCCGAGCGCGCGGATTTGGGCTCCCTGGCTGCTGGAAACCGGCGATCTTGTCACCATTGGCAGGGGAGCTGAAATTTACAACCCGGGAGGAGTGTCGCTGGGCAGTCGCACCATCATCTCGCAAGACGCTTACGTCTGCGGCGCAACACACGATTATCAATCGCCTGATTTTACCTACATAACCAAGCTGGTCCGAACCGATCCCCAGGTTTGGGTATGCGCGCGGGCGATCGTGCTGCCCGGAGTTCATTGCAAAGAGGGCAGTGTGTTGGGCGCGGGATCGGTAGCCACCAGGAATTTAGAGGCATGGACAGTTTACGCCGGCAATCCAGCTGTCGCGGTGCGCCCGCGGACTCACATTGAAATGCAATGGTCAACAGGCAGAAAGCAAAAAGACGGATCTCGGTGAAGTTATGAGAATTGATGCGGAGAAAGCTCAGCAGGAGACATACGACCTCTGTATCGCAGGTGCCGGTCCAGCAGGCATTATCGTCGCATTGGAGTATCAAAAGCGGAAGCCGAATGATCGCGTTCTGCTGATTGAGTACGGTGACCGCAATGGCGGAACCCACAATCGTTTGGACGATTCCATTAAAATCATGCAGACAACAAATCACCATCTGCCGTACGAATGCACAAACAAGGGATTGGGCGGGAGCACCGCAACTTGGGGCGGGCGTTGCGTGATGTATGATGAGATTGACTTCATGCCGCGGAAGATACTGGATAAACAATGCACCTGGAACGTCTCTCTATTAAATGAATGTCGGAAGCATGTAAACCGGGCCGCCGAGTATTTTGAATGTGGCGATGGCAGATTCAGCCTGAAGGATATTCCAGCCTTTGCAGGCTCCCGTATCGCTGAGAATTTCAGGAGCGGCGATGTAAGTGATACGACTATAGAACGATGGAGCATGCCTACGCGATTTGGAGAGAGCTATAGGTCCCAAATATGTTCATCCACAACACTGCATTTACTAATAGGTTGGGAAGTGTTTTCATTTGGTGTTTCTTCAACGAATGGAGCAGTTTCAGAAGTTGTGATACGGGATTTTGCGCGGCAGAATCGCGCGAAGATTATAGCCCGAAAGGTCGTAATCGCTGCCGGAACGCAGGAAACTACGAGGCTGCTGCTTCGAAACAGGCAGGTTTTTGGTCAGCGAGGCGGCCAACCGTTTTCGCTTGGCAGGTATTATCAGGGCCACGTTTCCGGAAAGATCGCGAGCGTCCGATTTTACGGGGATCCGAAAAGGACTGAATATGGCTTTTTGCGCATGTCCGACGGCGTCTATTTGCGCCGGAGATTTCAGTTATCCACAGAGGCATTGCTTACCAACAACCTGCTCAATACGGCTCTTTGGCTTGATAATCCCCTCTATGTTGATCCGAAGCATCGCAGCGGGGCAATGTCATTTATGTATTTGGCAATGATTACACCGTTTTTGGGAAAGAGACTGGCTCCGCCCGCAATCGCACATTCCATCACACAGGGAAGAATCACTGGAATCCCGCGGCACCTGGGCAATATCGTCAAAGATCTTCCAAAATCGCTGGCCATTCCAGCGCGAATATTTTACTCCCGGTATTGCATCAAACGCAAACTGCCAGGCGTATTCCTCTATAGTGCGAGAAATGTATATGCTTTGCATTTTCATGCGGAGCAAGTGCCCATTCCTGAAAACCGTATGGATTTGGCCGAAGACCAGGAAACGCTGAACATTCACTACAAACTCACGGATCAAGATGTTGATTCGGTTATTCGGACGCACGAAATATTGGACGAATGGTTGCGCAATTGCAAGTGCGGGGAGTTGGAATACTGGTTTCCTAAGAGCGACCTTGCCACGGCGGTTCGCTCCATGTCGGTAGATGGCCTTCATCAGGTCGGCACTACGCGCATATCACAGACTCCTGATGATGGCGTAGTGGATCAAAATCTCAAGGTGTGGGGCGTCCCTAATCTCTACGTGTGCAGCAGTTCGGTTTTTCCGACGTCTGGACAAGCGAATCCCACTTTTCTTTTGGGCGCATTTGCCGTGAGACTCGCACAGCATCTTTCTTCCACCGAATCGCGTTAAAGTTTCGCCGGGTCGTCAGTCCTTTCATCATGATATCTGTTATTATTCTCACTCAGAACGAGGAAAAAGATCTGCCCAGATGCCTGGAGTCCCTGCGTTGGTGTGACGACGTGCATCTGGTTGATTCAGGAAGTACAGACCAGACCCTTAATATAGCGCGGAAATATGGCGCGCAAATTAGTCAACATCCATTTGCATCATTTGGAGATCAGCGCAACTGGGCTTTGGATCATTGCGCAATCAAACACGCATGGATCCTTTTTCTCGACGCCGACGAGGTTGACAATGGCGAGTTTGTGAAGTCCATGACCAAAGCGGTCGCTGAAGCTGCTCCTTCCACCGCGGGATTCTATTGCTGCTGGAAACAAATCTATGGAAATCGCTGGCTGAAGCGGTGCGATTCATTCCCGAAGTGGCAGTTTCGCCTCCTACGAAAGGGTTTTGCCCGGTTCACCGACTTTGGCCACGGCCAAAAGGAGGCGGAGGTAAGGGGCTCAATTCAATATCTTCGTGTTCCTTATGATCACCATGGATTGAGCAAGGGCATCGGCCATTGGCTGGACCGGCATAACCGCTATTCGACGCTTGAGGCTGCAGCGCGTTTGGATGCGCCAATAGACTGGCGCAATGTGTTCTCGACTCACGGTTCCAAGCGTAATAAGGCATTAAAGCCGTTGGTGAGCCGTCTGCCGGGATGGCCAATGATGCGCTTTTTCATCACTTATATTCTGTGTCTCGGTTTTCTGGAGGGGCGGCCTGGCTTTGTCTATTGCGCCAGTTTGGCCTATTATGAATTTTTGATCCGAATCAAGATGCGTGAAAAGAAGGACTCTGATAAGCAGCTCCAGTTATGACAGAATGTGTCATTTTGGGAGGAAGCGGTTATGTGGGATTCAACTGGGCGAAGCGTCTGGCCTGCCGCGAACGCTTTGGCCGGGTAGTTTTAGCCGATATCCGCCCCCCGCCACAGCCGCTTCCCAGTCATTGTGAGTTTGTCGAATGCGATGTGCGGCAACCGCTTCAATTCGATGGTTTGAAGCCGGAATGGTTGTTCAATTTCGCCGCAGTGCATCGGGAACCCGGGCACGCCCCGGAGGAGTATTTTGAGACGAACATATCGGACGCGGAGAACGCCTGTGCATTCGCGGAAAAGGTTGGTTGCAGAAACATCCTTTTCACCAGCACCATTGCTGTTTACGGTCCTCTTAACAAGCCGACGTCCGAACGCTGCCTGCCTTGCCCTGCGACTCCATACGGAATCAGCAAGTTTTGCTCCGAACTGATTCACAAGTCGTGGTTGGGACGCGGTGAAGGCAGGCGACTTTATGTCTGCCGCCCCGGAGTAATTTATGGCCCGGGTGATCCTGGCAATGTATTGCGAATGATCAAGGCTGTTCGGAGAGGTTACTTCGTCTTTCCCGGGAGCAGGAATGTGCGGAAGAGTTATGCTTATATCGAAGGCCTGCTGGACAGCTTCGAGTTTGTTATGGCAAGGGAGGAAAAGCAATTGACATATAATTACGTTGAACGCGACACGGAACCTCTGGGAACGCTTGTAAAGATGGTCAGGGCACAAGTCGGCGCGAGAATTCCAAGTCTTACAGCCCCCCTGCCGGTTTTGTTGGCAATTGCCGCAATGGCCCAATTGGCGACCGGGGGACGCAGCCCGCTGCATCCCATTCGAGTGCGCAAGACCACGTCGTCCACACACATCATCCCCGAACTGCTATCAGACATAGGATTCCGCTTTCGTTATGATTTTGCCGCATCTCTCAAAGACTGGGCGGTAAAATCTCCGCAGGATTTCTGTTAGCCATCGCGCGGTGTCACTCCCCGGTGTTCTGCATGTTGCTGTGCGAGCACGACATTGACGGCCTATGGGCCGGACGGGCTGGCGGTAAGCGTTATGTTGTCAAAATTTACCTCGCCAGTTCCGTCCTGGCCCAACCTGATTTGCAGCGGTCCAGCCGGGACTCCCGACGCCGGCGACGTGTAACTAATGGTCCACGGCAGAAAGCCGCCCGGTCCCGGATGCGGCAGGTTGGTGTTCTGCGCGATGATCGTGGTGCCCGCCAGCAGATTCCCATACTCCCGATCGGTTGGCAACATGCCATATCCATCGCCACGGTTGCCTATGGCGCCGCTCAAGGTGTAAGTCTGGCTGGCGGCCAGGGTATTGGTCAAGAACTGCGCCAGGTAATTGCCCGCATTGATCCACAGCACCTGGGAACCCTGGGCCGGGGAGGGCAGAATATCATTGACTTCATTGGTATAGACTCCGGGGGCGGGATTATAGACTCCATAGGGGTCCTGATTGGATGCGACCCAGCCGTCCGGTTTTCCCGCCACCGTTCCCTGTACCCCGGCCGGGCTTTCAAAACTGGGGTTCACCAGAACTATAGGAACAGTGGTGCCGAGATTGGAGTTGGTGTTAGTGCTGGCATTGGCGTTGGTGATGACCTGAGAGAGGACACTGGAGGTGCTGCCAGCAAAGGTGGAGTCGCCACTATAAACGGCGGTGATGGAATGGGGTGATGCGGCGGACGAAAGGGAGGAGGTACCCAATGCCGCGAGGGCCGAACTGTTCAAGGTTTCGATACCCAGGTTGCTGCCGGCGTCATAGAAAGTCACTATTCCCGTGGGTACGCCCCCGCTGCCGCTGACTGTGGCGGTGAATGTTACCAGACTACCAGCAACCGCCGGGTTTTGGGAGGAGGTAACCGTTGTCGTGCTGGGAATGGTCGCGGCGGTGCCGGCCGCGCTGACGGTGAGCGAGATGTTGTCGAAATTCACCTCGCCGACTCCGGCCTGACCGAGGCGGATTTGGAGGGGGCCGGAAGGAAAGCCTGACGCCGGAGATGTGTAGCTGACGGACCAGGGGAGGAAACCACCCGGACCGGGATGGGGCAGATTTGTATTTTGGGCGATGATAGTGCTGCCGGCCAACAGAGCCACATACTCCTGATCGGCCGGCAACATGCCGTATCCGTCGCCACGGTTGCCAATGGCCCCGCTCAAAGTGTAGGTCTGGTTGGCGGCCAGGGTGTTGGTCAAGAACTGCGCTAGGTAGTTGCCGGCATTCATCCACAGCACTTGTGATCCTTGGGCGGGGGAGGGGAGGATGTCATTAATTTCGCTGATATAGACCCCGGGGGCGGGATTGTAAACACCATAGGGGTCCTGATTGGACGCGACCCAGCCGTCCGGTTTTCCCGCGACCGATCCCTGCGCCCCGGCAGGGCTTTCAAAACTGGGGTTCGCCAGAGCGATACTTACAGCGGCGCCAGGATTGGAGTTGGTGTTGGTGCTGACGCCGGCGTTGGTGATAACTTGATAGAGCACACTGGAGGTGCTGCCAGCAAAGGCGGAGTCTCCACTGTAAACCGCCGTGATGGAATGGGGTGAAGCGGCGGAGGAAAGCGCGGAAGTGCCCAAGGCCGCGATGCCCGAAGCGTTCACGGTTTCGAATCCGAGGCTGTTGCCGCCATCATAGAAAGCAACAGTTCCCGTGGGAACGCCGCCGCTGCTGCTGATGGTGGCTGTGAAAGTTACGAGGGTAGAGTCTGGGGCGGGATTTTGAGAAGAGGCGAGTGTGGTGGTGCTGGAGGTGTTTGTGGCGGGGGCGCCGGCAGGGGCGACGGTGAGTGAGATATTGTCGAAATTCACCTGGCCAGCCCCGACTTGGCCGAGCAGGATTTGCAGCGGTCCGGACGGGAACCCTGACGCCGGGGTTGTGTAACTGATGGTCCAGGGCAGAAAACCGCCAGGTCCCGGGTGGGGGAGGTTCGCGTTCTGGGAGATGATTGCGCCGCCGGCCATAAGATTCACATACTCCTGATCAGTCGGCAAGATGCTGTATCCATCGGCCCGGTTGCCTATAGCCCCGCTCAAGGTGTAGGTCTGGTTGGCTGCCAGGGTGTTAGTCAAGAGTTGCGAGACGCGGTTGCCCGCATTCATCCACAGCACCTGGGAACCCTGAGCCGGGGAGGGAAGGATGTCGTTAACCTGATTGGTGTAGCCTCCAGCTCCGGGATTGTACACTCCGTAGGTATCGTGATTGGTGGCGACCCAGCCGTCCGGTTTGCCCGCGACCGATGCTTGCGACCCGGCGGGACTTTCAAAGCTGGGGTTCACCAAAGCAATGGCAACAGCACCTGAAGTCGAGTTGGTATTGGTGTTAGTAGTGGTGATGCTATTGGTGATCACTTGGGAGAGTGTGCTGGAAGTGCTGGTTGGAAAAGTGCTGTCTCCGCTATAGACCGCCGTGATGGAGTGGGGTGAAGCGGCGGTCGAAAGGACGGTCGTGGTCACGGTGGCCACGTCCAAGCTGTTCAAAGTTCCAGTGCCCAGGCTGCTGCTGCCGTCAAAGAAGGCAACTGTTCCCGTGGGGACGACGCCGCCACTTTCACCCGAAACCGGCCAGGGATAACCTTGGGATTGCATGAAGTACAGATTGGCGACAGCGGTTGGGGGCAGAGCTTCGCCCCAAATCTGGGGCAGCCAAATATCGCCATCGAGATAATGAGCGCCGGCCCTGTCCGCTCCAATAATCAGGCTGTCCGTGCTCGATGCGGGGCTTGTAATGCTTCCGGAGGTGGCGGTCTGGATGCCGTTAATATAAATCAATGCATCGGTTGGCCCTGTTCGCACAATCGTCACCATGGTCCAGGCATTAACCTGCGCTGCGCCCGGAGATGTCACAATCCCGAAGTCCGACCCGTTGGTTTCCGTTCCAAAATAGACTTCATAAGAGCCGCCGACATGGACGTACCATCCGTTTTGGTCCGGAATTCCGTTTTCCATCAAATTGCCATTTGCCGTCATGGGGCGCGCCCAGAAGTTGACGGTGAACAGGTTGGTTGTGAAATTGAAAAGAACCGAGTTGCTTGTGTCTATGTAGGTGCCGACCCCGTTGAAATGAATGGCGGTGTCAGGAATGGAGGCCGTGTTTGTAACCCAGGCAATCACATATCCGGAATGCACCGTTCCAGTGGTGCCGCCGTGGGTGGAACTGTCAGCCAAATAGACGGGAGGCTGGGTCTGAGCGGATTCGGTCATTTTGTAATAAAGCAAATCCGGGACGCCGACATTGGGGGTGAATTCGGAACTGAGATAGTTGCTTCTGACCTCGTCTGCCGACAAGGCGCGATTATAGATGCCAACATCGTGCATGGAGCCGTCAAAGGCGTACGTACCCCCTTGCAAATTGTTGCCGAGATTGCCGACTTCGAGGGGCGCGGCTGCGCTTGGATATTGAATGACGGCACCGCTTTGCACACTGGAGTCCAAAACTCCATTTACGTAAAAATCGGCCCGGCGGGCGGCGTAGTGCCAGACGACCGTGACGAATGTCCATTGTCCCAAAGGGATTGACGCGCCGCCGTTATCCTGGAAATAGGAGGCATTACCGACCCACCAAAAGAGGTAATCATTTTGCAGGATCTGAAAAGACCATCCGCCATAGGCTCCGTTGGAGTAAAGAAAGCTCTTGTCTGCAATTCCCTTTTGAGAACTTCCCGTTTTGTTAATCCACGCGCAAATAGTCATGTCGTGCAGGTCCAGGGAGGCCAATTGGTTGCTTGCGGCGTTACCATACTGGCCGGCACCGTTGAGGGTCAGATAGTTGGCTCCCCAAGCCGGAGAACCAATTAAGGGGAGAGTGTTGCCGTTGCCGCTGGAATCGGCAGCAACCGTTCCGGCGCTGTCATTGAGCTTGTTCCATTGAACCAGTCCATTGGGGATGTAACTGGATGCGAAGCCAGTGCCGCCGCTTCCGCCGCTTCCGTTGACGGTGGCGATGAAGGACACCGGGCTGCCTGCCAGCGCCGGGTTTTGTGATGATGAGAGGGTTGTCGTGCTCGTGTATGCACTGGGGCTTGTGCTTGCGACGGTCTCGGAGAGGGCACCGGAAGTGCTAGCGGCAAAGGCAGAGTCCCCGCTGTAAGCCGCCGTGATAGGATGGGGTGAACCGGAGGCGGAAAGCGCGGCTGTGCTAAAAGTGGCCACGCCTGAAGTATTCAAAGTTCCGGCACCCAGGCTGCTAGCGCCGTCAAAGAAGGACACGGTTCCCGTGGGCATGCCGCCACTGCCACTCACGGTGGCCGTGAATGTGACAAGGCTGCCGGCCGACGCCGGGTTTTGCGACGGAGTGACCGTGGTTGTGCTTGGGGTGGGAGCCGCAAGGATGTTGGTGACGATCTCGGAGAGAGCGAAGGAAGCGCTCGCGGCAAAGGTGGCGTCCCCGCCGTAACTTGCGGTGATGGAATGGGGTGAACCGGCGACTGAGAGCGAGGCGGTGCTCAAGGCGGCCATGCCCGAAATGTTCAAAGTTCCGGCGCCCAGGCTGCTGCCGCCGTCAAAGAACCCCACCGTTCCCGTGGGTATGCCGCCGCTGCCACCGACGGTGGCATTAAAGGTAACCAAAGCGCCTGCCGGGGCGGGGTTCTGCGAGGAGGTCACCGTGGTGCTGCTGGAATTGAGAGACGGAGTTTGAGCGCCTGCTGATGTGAGATATGTGACCGGGGCATTATCCAGGAAAAGGGCCTGGATGATGGCATCGCTCCCACCGGAGACGGAAGCATCGGCCGTCAGTGTGACGTTTCCTCTGAACAGGAACTGGAAGACATGTGACAGGCCGGGGTTTTCATTCAGGGTATAGGCCGCTGATCCGCTATTGGCCGAGGTGAGCTGTATCGTGAAGACTCTTGGATTATTGAACTGCGCGGGACTGACAATGGTCAGGTAATGGAAATTGGTGTCGCTGACCGTGATGCTGATTGAGGCGATGGGGCTTGCTATCAATCCGTTTTTGAGTCCCAATGCGTTGTTGTCCATCCTGTATTGACGCGTAAGGTACTGAACATCATACCAGCCTGAACCCGGCGTTACGGTGAAAAGGCCGGTAATATTCTTCAGGCCGGTGGCTTGGCCCTGCCAGTCGTAAATCACGTAGCCTTGGGTGCCGACCGTCTCATTCTGGAGATTCCCATAACCATAATAATCCAGTTCACGCAGGTTCAGAACTCCGGTGTAATGCTCCGCGCCGACGTAGCTGGGCTGCCCGTTGGTGGGGGCGCTGGAGCTTATCTCAATAACAGGTGTGAATTCTCCGCCTTCGGTCATGGATCCCGTTGCCAGGACGTTCTGGCTGGTGTCAAAAGGGGTGAGCGCCACCTGTTCTGAGGGAGTGCCTTCAACGCCTGCCTGAACGGCAGTGACGGCGAAATAGCAGGTTTGTCCGTTGATCAAACCGCCGACAACATAATCCAGGCTCGTGGTGGTTCCCGCGGGGATATTGTAAGGACCGCCGTTTATGAGGGAATAGTAGATGTTGTAGCCGGTCGCGCCTGGGACGGGCAGCCATGACAATTCCACGGATTGGTGGCCGCTCTTGCCTGTGACGCCGGTTGGAAAACCGGAGGGCGGGTTGGTCAATGTGATGGCAGCGCCAAGAGCGCCCATTCCAACCTGCTCGCGGATATTTCTTGCGTTGACCAGGTGCCAGCGTTGCATGCCGTGGTCGCTCTCATCGTTGACCCAGAGGTAGTAGTCGCCCGTCGACGTTTTTATGAGACTGGGGGAGTGCCCATTGCCGGCAAAGCCGGGCAGAGCGCCCTCATAGGCGTAGTGGCCCGGGTTGGCTTCGCCGAACTGGCCGACAAACAGGCCATCGTCGTAAAAGTGCATCGTCTGGCCGGCCTGTCCCTGACCCCGGAAGAACTCGCCGTGATAGCCGTAAATGACGTTGCGGTCCACGGCTTGCAGGGTGTTACCGCCGTAGGCGACCCCGTTTGAGATTTCGTAAGTCCCGCAGCCGTTCATGAAGGCAACGGCGGGACTGGCCTTCCAGAGCCATTTGTTGCCGCCGAGGCGTATTCCGCCCAAATGCCATCCATTGTTCAGAGATTGATCGAGTGAAATGAGGATGTTGTTGCTGCTGATGGTGGCGCGGGCATTGCCAAAGCTGCTGTCGCGCGGCACGGGATCGGTGCTGCCGGCGGAAGCGGTGGCGATGAGGGTGTCGGGGTTCCACAGAGGGTTGTTGTTCGCGTCGAAGCCGACCAGAGTATCTTCGTACCAAGTGGGAATGCCTATGGTGGTTCGGCGGGCCGATCCATCCGGACCAAAGGAGATCCAGCCCCGGGCGGCGCTCCAGGCGGGGTCAATTCCGGTGAGGCGGAGTTGCTGATTGGGAACCAGTTCGCACAGTTCGCTGTTGCCCAGCGGATAGGTCTCGTTATCCACCAGGGCGTACGTGCGGCCGTTTGGAAAAGTGGTGACTTCGTAGAGGCCTTCTGTCCAGTCTATGTTGACGGCAGGCAGATTCGCCTTCCAATTGTTGACGAGCGTCCAGGACTGCTGAAGTGGCTTCGTATAGTCCACGCTGAATTCCAGGAAGCGGCTGAAGACGCGCGAGGGATTGTTCTGGTCAACGCAGCTGAGATAGGAATGCGGCTGGTACATGATCTGTTCAATGTAACCGCAGTTGGCGGTGAAATGCAGGGAGCGGTCGTTTCCGCCATCGCCAACCCAGAATGAACCATCCGGGGCGAAAGTGAGGAAGGTTTCGTCGTTCTCACCGTCGGTGAACCAGAACTTGTTGGTGGCGACCGCGACGCCGTTGGATTGGTAGCCGCCGGGGAGGCCGTAGGTCCAAAGAGAGGCGCCGGAGCTGTTGAACGCCTTGAGTTGCTGGCTGGCACCTCCATCGGCGACGAGAACGAAATTGGGATTGGAGGGATTGACGGCCACGGCCAGAGGTTCGCTGAAATTGGGAAGGGTGAAGGCGGCTGAAGGACTGGAATTCACATTGGTGTAGCAGACAAGGCTACTGCCGGAAATGACCCAGAGACTGCCATCGGGCGAGAAGTTCAGCCGGACCGGCGAGGCGACGTTAATAGTCCCCAATGCGACACCCGTTCTCTTGTCAAAAAGATAGACCGCGTTGTCGGGAGCGACGGAGACGGCGAGGAGATTACCATTTTGCTGGACGGACAACCCGCTAAGTCCGGGTTGGGAGCCGACGTAGATTCCATTGGGAAGAGGGGAATTGGCGCCATTGTTGACAATTTGAACACCGGTGGTGAAGTAGGCGGGACTATTGTCACTGACATTGCAGGCGACGACGCAGCCGGGCCAGGTATTCGGGACGGTTGTGTTGTTTGGATTGGGGGTCCCGGAGCAGGCGAAATAGACCCAATTGCCGTCCGCCGTTGTCCAGAGCCAGTTGAGGTCGTTGATCTCGCCGGGAAAGGAACTCACCCGGTTGAATTGGGCTGTATAGACCCAGAACCACGCCGATTTAACATGCTGCGGGTCGGTGGTGAGGAAGCTGCGGAAATCGTATTTGCCCTCATCGTAGCCCGAAACATAAAAGGCGTTGGTCCCCGAAATCGCCATGTCCGCCATGGGCCAGAAACCACCGTGAACGGTGGGGCCGGATTTCTCGGCGGAGGTGTTTCCGATGACGCCATCCCAAACGTATTCGGTGTTGTGCTGGAGCAGGGTGATTTGGTAAGCGCCCTGGGGCACGGCGCTGCCGTTGTCATCCAGTCCGTCCCAGACTGCGGAATAGGTCCCCGGCGCATAATAACGGACCTTGCTCCAGAGAGTGCGGACCAAGGTGCCGTCGGGGGTATAAACGCCGGCGCTGGTTTTGCAGGGTTCGTCCAGATAGAAGGAGAAGGCGGTGGTTTGGCCTTGCAGAGTGCCGATTGCAAAGAGGAGCCACGCAAGCGTCAACCAGGGCAGGGAGAATTTGGCGCGTTTCATGGGCGTGGCTTGATCGGGCGTGGTCTCAACTTATCAACTTACACATAAAGCGACAAAACGGCATTGGCTCCATCAAACGCGCCAAGCTTTCCAAGGCGCACAGACTCAACAACCATATTCGCGGCCCTGTTCTTCGGGAGGTCTTGGGTCTCCTGCGAATGGCAGCGTGTTGGGCCGCCTGACCCGGTATCCTAAAGCGGGCTGGTCTGGATGTGAGCCGCTCTGACTCGCCGGACAAAAATAGCGTCTTGGGGAGGGAAGTCAAGCCGGGGTTGGCGGCCCAAATCCTCGCCTAAGCGCATGAGGACAAAAAAAACGGCCGACAGG
>Ga0302320_10011439_pt1 | contig 18781 bp, 21 predicted proteins | sample Bog_T0_3_FD_202130 | JGI IMG/M metagenome (GOLD analysis project Ga0302320, IMG submission 202130) | Peat permafrost microbial communities from Stordalen Mire near Abisko, Sweden - Bog_T0_3 | ecosystem: Environmental > Terrestrial > Soil > Wetlands > Peat | place: Sweden: Abisko, Stordalen Mire...
CCCTCTACAAGGAGCAGTGGCTCCGCATACTCGCCAGCGCTTCTGAGATCGAGGCGTTCATTCGCGAAAACGACAGCAAACTCAAGACCAAGGAGTAGCGGCGTCCACAACATTCTTCTGAGTCGCTCCCCGAGTGGTAAGGCGATTTGTCATCAAACGAGAGCCGTTCCTTCCGGGATTGGCTTTTGGGGGACTAATCCCCTGGAACTCGCTGTGATTCGCATAGCCTGCTGACGGTGTTGAGCCCCTTGCTCCGAGCTTCTTTGAGGCTATCCAGGAGAAGCTGGAGTCGAAGCTGGGTCAACCGCGATTACAGTGAATGTCTGTTGGCTGGGAGGTCAGAGTTCCCAAAGCTGCTGTAAATTCACAATCCAGTGCATACCGGGCTTCAGTGGAGTTTTGGTTCACCCCAACACGTTGGATCTGAGAAGGGCTACCTGGCTTTCGTAGTGACGCTGCATTCACCTTCGAAGTGTTCAGTCTTTTCCTGCGTTGTGGTACTCCAAACGTTTATTCTTGAAGCTCGCCTCCCCGTCATAGCTGCCTGCGCCATGCAGAAATGTCGGAAGGCTGGCTTCGGTGCAGATAACGGTCGATGGTGTGGGACTCTGCTAAGCGCTCTCGTCATAGCCCGGGCGTTTTCAGGTATTTCTCGGGCAGCGTCACCCCTGGTCGCTCATGATCAAAGAGAAGGCTGGCGATCCAGAAGCGTCCGTGAGCATGCACAATCTGGAACGAATCGATGCCTCGCGAGAATGGCTGGGCGTCGTCCTTCGCATCCCGGATTTCGGACGTGCTCCACATCTCGATAAGATTGCCAAACTCCTCGACGCGGTTGGTGATGCTGCGCTCGAAGAAACCGTGCGCCTTGAAGTAGGGATCGTTCTGCTGCGCGAACATGTCGGGAGTCAGGAAAACGGCATCGCCCTTGCGTGCCGGTGCATTCTTCGTGGCCGCAGACTCCGGAACAATTGAGACGATCCGCCCGTCGGGCACAAACAGCGAGCGGAAGCGGTCCCAATCGCGCTGACCGGCTGGGCCGGAAACCACGTCATAGAGTGAAGCGATGAGGTGGTCCACAGTGTCCACGTCGCCGGGGTTCTTTTCCGCAGGCCAGTCAGGATGCCCTGCGAGTGTCCCCACTGGCGGAGGCGGCGCAGATGCGGCAGTAGTAGACTGCTGTGCGCTCGCATTGAGCGTCAGTCCCGTAAGAAAACAACACAATATAAGATTGCAGCTACGAATCATGAGATCATCTCCTTGTTTTATTAAGTCAACCGGTGCGCTATGCGGTGAGAACCGGGCCAGACCGCGCGCGGCGCTCCTACTTAGACCAGGGCGGAACCACGCCGTTGGTGCGCGCGTACGCGATCGACTGCCCCAGATGCTCGTGTTGATCTTCGAGAATCAGCATCACCGCGTCCTGCTTGGTCATGTCTTCTCCGAACAGTTTCACGTGTGTCTGCAGGTCGTTGTCGGAAAGTCCCGTAATCGCTTTTTGTAGATTGGCGTAAGAAGCCTTCAGAGCGTCTTGCATTTTCCCCGGATCGGTAATGGGCGCGGGCTTTGCCCCCGTATTTGTTTTACCCGTGAGCGCGCCGGCGAGCAGGACGTTCTCCTCAACGATCAGGTTGAACACGTCGCCGACGGAGCGAACGCCCTGGCCGGGCTTCCACTCGTACTTGCCTGCCATAACTTGCGCGAGCCCGGTGAATTTTTTGGAAAGCGTTCCGGCATCTTCTCCGAAGGCGGCCTGGAATTTCGCCGGCTGCGCCTGCGCCAATGGCACCATCAGAGCGACAGCAAGCGCAAGCGCTCCGTATTTAGTCAGAATCTTCTTCATGTGAAACTCCTTTACGTCATTTGAACGACTCGTGCTGCGCGTAACGCCGAATGCGGGTCTCAACGCGGCGTTTCTTAACTTCCCTGCGCCAGCGAACCGGCTAGCCGTTTTCGGCACGCTTGACGGCGCGCCTGGGCCGGCTCCGAGATTCATGTGCTCTTGGCGATGCTCCTGCTCACGGAACAATATGCCGCGAGGAATCAGTGCTAGCTGGAAAAGTGACAAGCTCCTGTCCCTCTATGGCGCCATCCGCCGCGCTCAGCTCTTTCCGCCGTCCCCAGAAATAAGTGGCAAAACCAATCGTTACCAATGGAATGACTGCTCCAAATTCTTCGATATACCACGCCGTCTTGCCGCGGTCCGCGGTCAGAGGAGTAAATACCACCCCCACAAATAAATTGTGACTTGCGTGGAGAATCGCTCCTGTCCACAGGCTCCCCGATTTCAGCCGCATCCAGGCAAACACGAAGGAAATCGCAACCAACGTCACGGTGAAACACATCGCCGCATACCAAGTCTTCGTTCCCGCGTTGAAATCGGCAAAAATCAGAATCGGATAATGCCACAGCGACCAGATCACGCCGGTGATCAAGGCCGTCGCCGTAAAGCCGACTCTTTCCGCGAGTTCGGGAACCAGAAACCCCCGCCAGCCGATCTCCTCGCCCAACGCACTTGACATGCTGCGCACCACGCCAAAAGTTCCCGCCAATAGCACATACAGCAGCACCGCGACTGCCGGAGGCATCGCGCCCCCCATGTTCATGACCCAGTGCTTCACTGTGTCCGGATTTGGAAACCCTCCAACACCGCTGATCCACACGATCGCGTAAGTCACACCTGCATAAAACAGCGGTATGAACCAACTCATCACCGCGTAGGTCTTCGACGGCCACCTCCAGCTCAACTCCGACAAGCTGCGGCCATTTAACTTAAGCGTCGCAAACGCCGCGAGCGCCGGACACCAATCCAGCCCAAACGCGTAATATCCGCCGCCCGCATCCACTTGCTTCGCGCGAATGATGAGGAAGTAGAAGAAGGAGCTGAAGAGCAGAACAAAAAGCAAGTAGGCGAAAATTTGCCGCGATGTGGAAGCGGAGGCTTGCATGAATGAAAAATACGTCGCGAAGAGCCAGTTTGTGCAGGAAAAGTGACATGCGGTATCCGATACGAGACAAGCGGTCAGAGTTGGCCGTCAAAGAGCGCTACGCGCTTTGGACGGCCCTGTCCTCAGCGATGTCTGCTTCGACGTTACAGCTATAATCCGTGCCAGAGGATCGACACCCATTGCTGCAAATCAAGCGAGACAGGGGACGGACGAAATGGGTCTTGATCCTGTGTGCGTGGACGATTGTAGGACTGTTGTTTGCCGTGCGCAGGATCGTGGTGGTGAAGGTACAGGGTACGCACGTCAACTGGGTGATCGAGACTGCGCTCGAATTTGTCTGGTGGTACGTATGGGCGGCGTACACACCTGTCATGATGGGTCTTGCCAAACGGTTTCCGTTGACGGGGCCGAGGCTTGTACCTCATATAGCGATCCACACAATCGCGTCGCTCACGATGGCTCCCCTGGCATCTGCCACCGAATACTTTCTGAGCCTTGGGCTTCTCCAGTTTGTTTTTCACATTACCGGTGCTGGCGTGCTCCATTTTCTTTCGCCGTTCGGAGTCGCTGTCCTATTTATGAGCTTTACCGGCATGCTGACGTACTGGTTGGTTGTGGGTTTGTATCAGTCGATCCACTTTTACCAGGTCGCTATGGAGCGCCAGACGATCGCGGCGCAACTGGAGACCCAGCTTTCCCATGCTGAACTCGAAAACCTGAAGAGCCAGTTGCATCCGCACTTTTTGTTTAACAGCCTTCACACCATCGGAGTGCTGATGCAGGAAGACGTTGATGCTGCCAGCCATCTGCTGGTCTGCCTGGGCGATTTGTTGCGCATGGCCCTCGACCGGCGGGAGAACGAGGTCACTTTGGAGAGCGAGCTCGAGTTCGTCGGCAAGTATCTGGAGATTGAACTGACACGCTTTCATGATCGCTTGAAAGTTCACATGGACGTGCCAACTGACCTTCTCGGAGTCTATGTACCAAGCCTGGCGCTGCAGCCGCTGGTTGAGAACGCCATCAAGCATGGCTTTGGTGTCGATTCCAGCGCAAGCAGGCTGGAGATCGCTGCCAAACTTCAAGACGGCAGAGTCTGGCTCTGCGTCCGCGATGATGGCCCGGGGCCTGCACCGCGCCCGCGATTCGGCGTGGGACTCACCAATATCCAGTCACGCCTGAAACAGCTCTACGGGGACGAGTCGTCGCTGGAACTTACCGGAGGCGATGGTCGAGGCTGTGAGGCCATCATCACGATTCCACTGCGGAATTCGCATTGAAGACGCGCGTCCTCATTGTCGATGACGAACCGATCGCCCGGCGCGGTATCCGTCGCTATCTGGCCGAACACGACGGCATTGAAGTTGTGGGCGAGGCGGCGAACGGAATAAGCGCGGTGGAGCGGATCAATGAGCTTCAGCCCGACATCGTTTTTCTCGACGTGCAGATGCCCGATCTCGACGGCTTTGGAGTCATTGAGAATGTAGATCCAGAGAACCGCCCCGCTCCCGTATACGTCTTTGTCACGGCCCACGATGCGCACGCCATTCGTGCATTTGAAGTGCACGCAGTTGACTATCTCCTGAAACCGTATGACAGGGAGCGATTTGCCCGGGCGCTGGTTCATGCGCGCCAGGTTCTCGAACAGCGCAGGGAAGCAAATCTAGATCTCGAACCGCTGCTTCGATCCCTCCGCAACCTCCGCCCGTTGGAACGCTTTGTGGTGAAGGACAATAAGCGGATTTTCTTTGTTCCCGTTTCCAACGTTTTGTGGATCGAAGCCACGGGAAACTACGCCTGCATACACACTGCCGCCGACAGTCACCTGTTGCGTGAAACCATGGCACACCTGGAGGAGAAGCTGGCGCCCCACCACTTCATCCGCGTGCGGAAATCTGCCATCGTGAACGGTGCCTGCATCAGCGAGATTCGTCCCATGTTCGATGGGGTTTACGAAATCGTACTGGCTGGAGGGACGGTGGTCACGTCGAGCCGCAGATACGCTCACAAGTTACGGGCGCTGCTGGAATCCTAGTCTTGCAACTGTGCGTATGTGCCGGGAATCATTCTCCTTTATGCTCGATCGCCAAGTCGCCGATGGACGGTGTTGAGGCTGGGAATCCCGCTTCAGCGGCTGGAGAAGACGAATTCGTTTCCGTCGGGGTCTTTGAATTTGGCCATGGTTCCCCAGATTTGCTTCTTGGGTTCTTCGGCCAGTTCTACGCCTTTGGACTTGAGGAGGGCCGCGGTGGCGAAGACGTCGTCGCACCAGAAGGTCATGGGTTGGAAGCCGCCGATTCTGCTCTCGTGGCCGGGTGGGGTGAAGAGCGCCAGACCTATGTCGGAGCCCGGGATGAGGAGCTCGATCCAGCGCTGGCCGGGGCCCATGGGTTGATCGGTTGCTACTTTGAACCCCATTTTTTCTGTGTAGAACTTGAGCGAGACATCCTGGTTGCTGACGGGGATGCTGACGAGCTTGATTCCGCGAATCATGTGCGGCCCTCCTTGGTTGAGATTCCCGGACTATAGCGGGACTGAATTGCGGATGCAATCTGGTTGTTATTGCTATATTGTTTATCGGTATAGCCATGTTGAAGATCGACGATTATGTGACCGATGTTTTGATGCGGGACCTGGTGGGGCACGACAAGCGGCCGGTGAGTTTTCTTGTCTACCTATGGCTGGCGGCGGAGGAGCAGCGGCGGGGTGGGCCGGTGCAGATCAGCTACCAGGAGCTGGCGGAGTCGATTGGGGTTTCGAAGAGTTCGGCGCAGACGGCGGTGGGGTGGCTGGTGAGGCGGAAGCTGCTGCGGGTGAGTAAGGCTACGATGACGGCTACGCCTTGCTACGGGGTGTTGAGGCCGTGGCGAAAAGGCGACCTCATCGATTGTGACCGACCGTCGAAGACGTCCCTCGGCGGCTAAAGCCGACGCACTCATTGACCTCATATGGCACGAGTAAACTCGTGCCCTTTCAAGGCCCTCATTTGACGCGAATGAACTCGTGCCCTTTCAAGGTCCTCATTTGACGCGAATGAACTCGTGGACTTTCAAGGCCCTCATTTGACGCGAATGAACTCGTGGACTTTCAAGGCCGCTTTCTGCGAAGAATCCCGGGCTGCTATTCGACGGCGACTTTGTGGAAGCCGAGGCCGTAGAGGAGGGCGCTGACGGCGGCCTGGGCGTTGCCGTGGGCGCGCATGAGGATGCCGTCGTCGAGGGCGGCTTGTGTCATTTGCTGCTCGGCTGCCTGGCGAACCTGGGACTCGAGATTCACGTCGGGGTTGACGAGCAGGCCGGTGCTTCGGGAAAAGACCTTGGTCTGGCCGTTGTCGATGCGCGTGGTGAAGACCTGGGCTGCGGGCAATTTCACATGAACGGAATCGCCGTTGACGGAGACGTCGGCCGGCTTGAGCTGCTGAAGATCGACGCCGGCGATGACTTCGCCGTGGGCGACGAGGATGAGCTTGTCGCCGACCAGGAAGTCGGGAATGTAGGAGCTCTGGCGCTGGCCTTCGACGATTTTGTCGAGGGAGTAGACGACGGATTCGAGGCGGGAGAGCTGGCGGATGCGTTCGACAACGGTGGGGGAGGATGTGTCGATTGTGGAGGAGCGGCCGGTGACGAAGCCGGCGAAGCGGCTCCAGAAGCCGGCGTGGGCGAGGTGACCGAGGGAGGCGATGGCCAGGAAGCCCAAGAGGACTCCGGCAAAAAGCGTGATGAAGAATACGCGAAACAGAGTACGCATGGGCATGACCTCAGTGGGCGCCGCTCGAGTATTTTGTTGGATGCGGTCGATGGCGCTCCCGGCATAAAGGTCGTGAGGATGTTGCACAGTTGATGCCGGGGATAAAGCCCCGGCCTACCGCACAATTGAAGCCGTTGGTATACTGAGAGATGTGACCACTTCTGTGCTTGAAAACCTCTCGAACGGTAACCACTCCGAGACTTCCCCCACTGAAAAAAGGGTGTTGTTGCTGAAGCCGCGCGGCTTTTGCGCCGGTGTGGTGCGCGCGATCGACGTTGTGAAGATCGCTTTGGAAACCTTTGGTGCTCCCATTTATGTGCGGCGGGAGATTGTGCATAACCGCTATGTTGTGAATGAGCTAGCGGAAAAAGGCGCGATTTTTGTTCATGAAATCGACGATGTGCCGAATGGGCAGAGGGTGATTTACTCAGCGCATGGGGTGTCTCCGGCGGTAAAGGAGCTGAGCAAGAGCCGCGGACTGAAGGTGATTGACGCGACGTGCCCGTTAGTGACCAAGGTCCATATTGAGGCGGTGAAGTTCGCCAAGCAGGGGTATTCGCTGGTGCTGATTGGCCACCGCGACCACGATGAAATTGAGGGAACGCTGGGCGAGGCGCCGGATGTGACGCAGGTGGTTTCGAACGTTGAGGAAGTAGCCGAGCTGAAGGTGCCCGACCCGAACCGCGTGGCGTATCTGACGCAGACTACGCTGAGTTTGGATGAGGCGCGGGATATTATCCACGCGCTGAAACAGAAATTTCCGAATATTGTTGGGCCGCACACGCAGGACATTTGCTATGCCACGGAGAATCGCCAGGTGGCGGTGCGCAACGTGGCCAACAAGGCGGAACTGGTTCTGGTGGTTGGTTCGACCAACAGTTCGAATTCGAATCGTCTGGTTGAAGTTTCGCGGAACCTGGGGACCATCGGGTACCTGATCGATAACTCCCAGGCGATCGATCCGAAATGGCTGGAAGGCGTTACGAATGTTGCGGTTACGGCTGGGGCGAGTGCACCGGAGATCCTGGTTGAGGACGTGGTGAATTATTTGCGCCAAAACGGATTTTCCAGCGTCGAAGAAGTAGAGGTTATGCCGGAGAATGTTCGGTTTGGCCTGCCTCCGGAGATCATTCAGGCGATTGGCGGGGCCGGTGGCGGGGAGATAAAAGTACAGGGACTTAGGGACTAGGGACTTGGGGACTGGCAGAGCCCGGAGTTCTTAGTTCGCAGTTCTTAGTTCTATGTTTCGATTGCGGGATTTCGTTGTTTCTGGGAATTTTCGCGTAACAACTGAGGCGATTTAAACCGCATGAGTCAACAAAAAGGGAAGAAGCTGACCGTGGCAGCAACGACGGCAGCACCGCGATTTGGCAGGATTGACGCTGATCCTGCGGAAGTGCGGGTGGGAATTGAGCGATCGAGGGATTACATTTTCTCGCAGCAGCAACCGGATGGGCACTGGGTTGGCGAGCTGGAAGCGGACTCGATGCTGGAGGCTGACTACATCTTCCTGCATACGCTGCTTGAGTCAGGCGATCCGGGGCGTTTGAAGCGTGCGCTGACGGAGATGATGCGGTTCCAGAATGAGGGTGGAAGCTGGAGCCTTTATCCCGGCGGCCCGGGGAATATTTCGCTTTCCGTGAAGTGCTATTCCTCTGCAAAGTTGATGGGGATTCCGGCGGACGATCCGCGATTGGTGAAGTGCCGCGAGTGGGTGCTGGCGCATGGGGGCGTGGTGGCGACGAACACCTTTACGAAGGTGTATTTGTGCGCGCTGGGCGAGTACGACTACGATGCGGTCCCGGCGATTCCGCCCGAGATTGTCCTGTTTCCCAACTGGTTCTACTTCAACATCTACGAGATCTCGTCGTGGTCGCGGTCGATTCTCGTGCCGCTGGCGATCATCTACGCGAAGAAGCCGTTCAAGAAAGTGCCGCCGGAGCATGGGATTGACGAGCTGTTTGTGGGCGGAAGGGCGGGAGCGAAGCTTCGGTTGCGGATGGACCGCAAATCAATCATCTCGTGGCGGAATTTCTTCCTGGTGCTGGACCGCATTCTGCATTTTGCGGAGGCAGTTCACATTCGTCCACTGAGGAAGCTCGCATTGGCTCGGGCGGAAAAGTGGATGCTGGAACGGCTGGAGATGACGGATGGCCTGGGCGCCATTTATCCAGCCATGCTCAACGCGATTGTCGCGCTGCGCTGCCTGGGGTATTCGGAAGACGACCCGCAGGTGATTCGCGCGCGCGATGAGTTTGAAAAGCTGGGCATTGAACAGCCGCCGACGCTGGAGATGCCGGAGCCGACCTTCCGCATGCAGCCGGCGGTTTCTCCGGTGTGGGATACGGCGCAGGCGGTGTATGCGCTGGGCGAAGCCGGCGTGTCGCGGACCGATGCCCGCATGCTGAAGGCAGTGGATTGGATGTTGTCAAAGGAAGTGCGGCACAAGGGCGACTGGGCGGTGAAGGTGCCCAATACCGATCCTGGCGGATGGTACTTCGAGTACAACAACGAGTTTTATCCCGATACCGACGATACGGCGCAGGTGCTGCTGGCTTTGAACAAAGTGGACAATCCGCGGGAGCGGTATCAGCACGATGTGGCGCAGCGGGCGATTGAGTGGGAGTTTGCCATGCAGTGCCGCAATGGCGGCTGGGGCAGCTTCGACAAAGACAACACCAAAATGATCTTCCAGTACATTCCGTTTGCCGATCACAACGCGATGCTTGATCCACCTTCAGTGGATATTACGGGGCGAATGCTGGAGATGCTGGCGACCTATGGGTATACGCAGGACGACAGCCGGGTGCAGAAGGCGATCAAGTTTATTCTGAGCGAGCAGGAGCCGGATGGGTGCTGGTTTGGCCGCTGGGGCGTGAACTACATCTACGGGACGTTCCTGGTATTGCGCGGTCTGGATGCGATTGGTTTCGACCACTTTGAGCCGCAGGTTCAACAGGCGGCGGAGTGGATCAGGATGGTGCAGAATCCCGACGGCGGATGGGGCGAAACGTGCGGCAGCTACGACGATCCAAATACGCGGGGAGTGGGCCCGAGCACGCCTTCGCAGACTGCATGGGCGATGCTGGGATTGCTGGCGGCGGGAGACGACCGTTCCGATTCCGTGGCCAAGGGAGTTCGCTGGCTGTTGACTCGTCAGCTACCGGATGGAAGCTGGGACGAATCGATGGGTGAGGGGCCCGGGCGGCAGGCTATTATTACTGGAACCGGCTTCCCCAAGGTCTTCTACCTTTCGTACAACCTGTATCGCCAGTATTTCCCGTTATTGGCGTTGACGAGTTACAGCAAGGCGATGGAACCGAAGAGCAGCTTCTAGCTATTAGCTCTCAGCTTTTGGCATTCAGCATTGGATTGAGAAAAAGCGCTGAGATTTGCGTTGGAGGATAATAAAGATATGGCTGTTCCTATTTCACAGATGTGGACGGTTGCAACGTATGTGCTGAAGAAGAGGATGTCAGGCGAGAAGCGCTATCCATTGGTGCTGATGCTTGAGCCTCTGTTCCGCTGCAACCTGGCATGCGCGGGTTGCGGCAAGGTGCAATATCCGCCGCATATTTTAAAGAAGCAGCTCACTCCTGAAGAGTGCTTTGCGGCGGCGGAAGAGTGCGGCGTTCCGATGGTGGCGATTCCGGGCGGCGAGCCTCTTTTGCACCCCCAAATCGTCGAGATCGTCAACGGACTCGTGGCGCGCAAGAAGTATGTGTACATGTGCACCAACGCGCTGGAATTGAAGAAACGGCTGCATGAGTTTACGCCGTCGAAGTATCTGACGTTCTCCGTGCATCTGGATGGACAGCGGGATCATCACGACTTCAGCGTATGCCGCGAAGGCGGGTACGACATTGCGGTTGAGGGCATCAAGGAAGCGGTGAAGGCGGGGTTCCGCGTTACGCCTAACTCGACTTTCTTTGACGGGACTGATCCGAACAGTGTGCGCGCACACTTCGATGAAATGATGGCTATCGGCGTGGAAGGCATTGTGCTTTCGCCGGGGTACAGCTACGACAAGGCGCCGGATCAGACGCACTTTATGGGCCGCGCGCGGGTGCGCCGGTTGTTCCGCGCGATTTTGTCGAATCGGAAGAAGTCGTGGAAGTTCAATATGTCGCCGCTGTTTCTTGAGTTCCTGATGGGCGATCGCAATTACGATTGCACTCCATGGGGTTCGCCGGCCTACAACATATTTGGCTGGCAGAAGCCGTGCTACCTGTTGCAGGACGGCTATGTGGATACCTTCAAGGAACTGATGGAAACCACCAAGTGGGAAGAGTACGGCGTGGCCAGCGGAAATGCAAAGTGCGCCAACTGCATGGTGAGTTGTGGCTATGAGCCGACGGCGGTGATTGACGGATTTGGAAGCATGTCGGGCTTCTGGTCGATGGTGAAGGGCACATTCAGCATGTACAAGGACAAGCATGCATTGAAGCTGCTGAACGAGTCTGCGCCGCACGGAGCGGCGAAGCTGGTTCAGATTGCCAAGCCTGAGCATGAGCTTGAGGAGACCAACGCATGAGCGCCGAGGTGCTGAAGTATACGCGTGAGCAGATCGAGGAAATGGAAGTTGCTCCGGGTTTCGAGCACGAGAATCTTGAGGGATGGATTCCCGAGTTGGCGAGCGATGAAGACGTGCGCAAGGCGCTTGAAAAGGCCTTTGATTATCGCGGCGATGTGTCTCTCACGCTGAAGAATGGCGAAGTGGTTGAGGCCTACATCTTCAATCGGACTACGGGTAATTCACTGGCGGAATCGTGGGTGCACTACTTTACGCCGAAGGCTGCGGACAAGCGTAAGGTGAGCTACGCGGAGATTGCGCGCCTCGAGTTTACCGGTAAGGATCGTGCGGCCGGCAAGCACTGGGAAGACTGGGTCGCGAAGTACAACGAGAAGAAGGCTGCTGGCGAAAAGAACATTGCGCTCGTGCCGGATAAGTTGGACTAGAGATGGTTGGCCGGGTGCAGGAGTGCGGATGCATTGCGCTGCCTGAGGAGTTGCAGGAGTTGACGGGGCTTTATCCTGGGGCGACGTACGAGATTGCTCTGGCGGCTGAGGGCACGGAGATTGTTTTGCGGCCGTTGGAGACGCGGGAGCCGGTCGGTCTGAAACCTGGAACACGATGTGACTGATCCCCTCGAGTGAAAGAGCGGCCCTCGGGGTCCTTTCTCTGCAAAATTGAGATAGAGGAATGAAACTCATTCACCCTAAGCCGTATCGACATATACACTTTGCGGCTTGGTTTCTAGGTGCTGAAGTGGAAGTATGTCGCCTAGCCGTTATGAATTGAGTGATTTGCAATGGGAGAAGATCCAGGATTTTCTTCCCGGGCGCAAAGAGCATGTGGGCCGCACAGCAGCCGATAACCGTTTATTTGTGAACGGCGTGCTGTGGGTACTGCGCTCGGGAGCGCGATGGACTGACCTTCCGGAGCGATATGGCAAGTACAAAAGCGTGCATAAGCGCTTCGTGCGCTGGGCCAACTCCGGCGTCTGGGAACGGGTCTTTCACGAGTTGGTGCGCGACAAGAAGAACCAATATCTGATGCTGGATTCGACCATCGTGCGGGCTCACCAGCAGGCGGCCACGGGCCGCAAAAAAGGGGCGCGGACAAGGCTCTGGGGCGTTCCCGAGGAGGTCTGACGACCAAGATCCATCTGCTCACCAATGAACTGGGCCTGCCCTTGGATTTCCTTATTACCGGCGGCCAGGTGAATGACTGCACCCAGGCCATCGAGTTACTGGGACAGCACAAGGCCGAAGCCGTGCTTGCCGACAAGGGATACGATGCCGATGCTATCGTAGAGCACGTTGAAGCCATGGGAGCCAAAGCCGTGATCCCTCCCAAACGCAACCGCAAGGTGCAACGCGAGTACGACAAAGATCTTTACAAACAACGCAATCGTATCGAACGTTGCTTCAGTAAACTCAAGTGTTTTCGCAGATTCGCCACGCGATACGAAAAATCAAAAGCCTGCTTCCACGCTCTGGTCGCTCTCGCCTGCGCTTGGTTGCACCTGAGGCTATATGTCGATACGGCCTAGTATGGCTTTCATCGATAGCACGGCCATCAATGTCGCGCTTCCCGCGCTCCAAGCGAGCTTTCACGCAACGGTGGTGGATCTGCAATGGGTCGTCGAGTCCTACGGACTGCTTCTGGCTGCGTTGATTCTGGTCGGCGGCTCTCTCGGCGACCTGTTTGGCCGGCGTCTCATATTTGTGGCGGGCGTGTCGATTTTCGCCGTGGCTTCCGTGGGTTGCGGCTTTGCCTCGAACATTCATCCAATGATCATCGCGAGAAGCATTCAAGGCGTGGGGGCTGCACTTCTCGTGCCCGGCAGTCTTGCGATCATTAGTACGTCTTTCGATGAGAAGAGCCGTGGCCAGGCGATTGGTACGTGGTCGGGTTTCACGGCGATCACTACCGCCATTGGGCCGGTTCTTGGGGGCTGGCTGGTCGAGCACGCTTCCTGGCGGTGGGTATTCTTCATCAATCTTCCACTTGCTGCTGCTGTAGTGGCGTTTTCGGTTTGGCGGATTCCGGAGAGCCGAAGCGCCGGCGCGGGGCGGATAGATTGGTTAGGAGCGATTCTTGCTACCTTGGGACTCGGGAGTTTGGTCACTGGTTTCATCGAATCGCCTAACCTGGGCTGGGGAAGTCCTCTGGTTTTCGGAGGCTTGGCCGTTGGCGTCGGCTGTCTCATCGCGTTCGTATTTGTTGAGGCTGCCAGCGCTGCGCCGATGCTTCCGCTCATGCTGTTCAAATCCCACAGCTTCAGTGGCGCGAACCTGCTGACATTCTTTCTATATGCCACTATCGGGATTTTCTTTTTCTTGTTCCCCTTGAATCTTATCCAAGTCCAGAGATACTCCACCACGGCAACCGGCGCTGCCATCCTTCCCCTGATCCTGCTTATGTTCTTTCTTTCTCGCTGGTCTGGCGGACTCGTCGCCCGCCATGGCTCTCGGGGTCCGCTGATCGTTGGTCCTCTCATCGTTGCATTGGGCTTCGCTCTGTTCGCTGTGCCCTCGATCGGAGGTGGCTATTGGAGGGAGTTCTTCCCCGCAATGGTTGTTCTCGGATTCGGAATGGCGCTCACTGTGGCTCCTCTCACGACCGTCGTTATGAATTCTGTAAATAAAGACCGAGTTGGCACGGGTTCTGGAATCAACAACGCCGTGGCGCGGGTAGCAGGTGTTCTTGCTATCGCAGTCCTTGGGATTGTGATGGCAAAAGCCTTTGGTTCTCGACTGAACTACAGCCTGGCTCACTTAGTGCTGCCGCCTGCCGTTCTGCAGGAACTTCATGCAAACGAGATCGAACTCGCTGGCTTGCACGTTCCCGCCGGTCTTAATCCCGGTACAAACACCGCCATCAACGAATCAATTGGGGAGGCATTTGTATTCGGTTTCCGAATTGTCATGTTGGCTTGCGCAGCGCTGTCTCTGGGAAGTGCTGCGGTAGCGTGGCTCATGATTCCGAAGGCTCGTGATCGCTCTGGGCTGGACCCGGCGGGTCTTTCTTGATCGTGGAGGACCCCATGCTGGAGCCGAAGACCGTAGCAGCAAGAATCCAGCGATTTCCGGGAGAATTCCCCAGCATCCCGACAAAAGCCGGCGGACGTTCCACGCATGGTGTTGGACCGCAGGTCATATAAGCACTCTACGGCGAGTCGATATGTGAGGGCGCGGCGTGGAACTCCTCTACGCCTTAGGTTTGAAGGTCGAAACTTCAACTGTTTCGATCTTCTCCCGCATCCCTTTGGACAATGGGAATGGGGATTCATCGACTCCCGCATCGGGCGTCGGCGCTTCAGGCTTCGGTTGATGAGCATGTTCCTCGATAAAGTTGGCTTGGCGAGCTTCTTCGAGGTCCGGACGATTTGTGATATTTTTTTTCATCTTCATTCTCCTCAGGTAGGGTTCAAGAGCGTTCGAAGGGCGTTTGGGGACTGTGGTGTTGATGTCATGAGTAATCCTCCATTAGCTGGCGAGGAAACGATTGGCCTCGAAAGCGAAATCCTCGTGATTTTGATACCAGGAGCCGTGGCTGGAGTCGGGATACAGGATCAGCTTGGCGTTGGGCATGTTCTGAACGAGATAAAGCGAATTCACGGGGTATATATCGACATCGTGGTTTCCGCCCACTACCAGCGCCGGCTGCTTGATGTTCTTCAGATAGGCGAAACGCTCCCCGCTGGCACCTCCCCACTCGGCGATGGCCGCAAACTGGGCCGGCGCAACCTTGTCATTGACTGGAGCGTCGCGGTTCTCGATGCGCGAGAGGTAGCGCTTCAGAAAGGCATGACCAGCTGCCTGGCTTTCTTCCGAATCAGTAAACAGGGCCTTGAGCCACAGGTTCTCGGGCGGGTCGTAGGTGGCGGCGAACAGCGCGGCCGTCTCAGGGGTAATGTGGCCCTGGCCATTTCCTGCGTCGAAATTACGTGGGGCGGTTCCGACCAGAATGAGCTTGCGAACCAGTTCGGGACGGTCGAGCGTGATCTGCTGCGCAACCATCCCGCCAATCGAGAAGCCGAGAAGGTCAACCTTCTTCAATCCGAGTGCATCGATGAAGGCTTCTGCGTTCTTCGCCATCCCTGCGACGGTTTTCGGCACCTCACCGGCGGAGCTGGCGATGCCGGCATTGTTGAAGGTGATCACATCACGCTCGTCAGCGAGGCCGTCAAGGACGGCCGGATCCCAGGTGTCCAAGTTGCCGATGAAAAGTTGGTTGAGGATCAGTGGAACGCCCGCCTTCTTGCCGAAACGGCGGTACGCGAAACGAATGCCCTTCGCTTCAACAAATTGCGTAGGTGCCGTAAGTGCTGTGTGAGTCGTCATGTTGCGATACCTTTCTGTTTGAATGGCGGTTCATGTGTTCTTCTTACCTGCTCAGAGCTTGTCAGATTGTGAGAACAACCCTCCCGAAGGGGCGCCCCTCTACGAGATAACGCAAAGCATCAGGCCGTTGGTTTTGGAAGCTCTACGAGCTTCAACGCTTCATATCCACTAAAGTGTTGCGCTCTCATTGCACGCATATCAGTTCTCCCTTATCAACCAGCTCTAAACACGTTGGCTCAGCCGTAGTAATTGGGAAGGTAGGTAGCTGCCCTCGAACGATACTCTTCGGTCTGAAAATCTCTCGCCTGCTGTTGGGCGTTCATTTCAAGTTCGGCGTCGATATCCGCTTTCTTAATCCCGAGATTTCTCTTGAGCAGTTTCACTACAGAAGGGGCAGAAGCGGCGATCGCTCGTGCAGTTCTTACAGCTTGCTCATAGGCCGCGCCCGTAGCGACACAACGCTCAACCAAGCCCATCCGCTCCGCCTCTTTACCGCTGATGATTTCGTTAGTCATTGCGAGCAAGGCAGCCCGATAGGGACCTATTTTCCTTGTAAGAAGAGTCGGTAGCGCCATCCCCGGATAGAGGCCAAGGTCGGCAAAGGTGATCTGGAGCTGAAGCGTTTCGTCTGCAAACGCAATATCCGTAGCGCAAGCGAAGATCGGCGCAACACCGAGACAATCACCATGAAGCACGGCGATCACTGGCACCTGAATGCTGAGTATTTTGAGCCAACGGTTATAGAAGGCCAGCATGAAACCGTGAAGTTCTTTCTCGTTACGCCCGGGCCGTCCCAGGTCGATCAGCATGTCGCGGTGACCGCCGATTGAGAAATTCTTCCCAGCCGCCCGAAGGATGACCGCCTTTACTGCCGGATCATTCTCGATGGAAGTGATATGGATGCCATAGACATCTCCCATCCCATGACTCATTACGTTGGTCCCTTTGTGGTCATCCAAAGTGAGGACGGCAATTGCGCCCTCATCGAGAAATTCCAAATGGACGGTCGGTTCTGAAAAAGAAATAGAGAGTTCTTTTGATTGCGGCATATTTCCTCGAGTAGTTCTATGAGTTAGGAAGCGGTCTACTACGAAGTCGCACACAAGTGCGTGCCTACTTCAGCGTCAAATCTGTGCCGAGTGTATGGAGGGCACTCTCATAGTCGCGCAGCCAATCCGTATGGCCCCCGATAGCCCAGTCTTCATTTTGGAGTTCGACGATGGTCACCCATACTCTGGTGGCATCCTCCGAGAAATGGGTCTTGCCTTCGGCGAGCATAATGATCTTTGTGAAGTCCTGCATGACGTGTTGCTTGGTAAGCCTGTCAAAACGACCGGCGAGCACGCGGACTTCAATGCAATAGTAAGGATCTTCGTGGTGAGGACTGCCGCCGCTGTAACCGGAGTCTTCGGCGACTTCATAAACCCAGCCCATCATCTTCTTGCGCGCCTCGGGATTGTCGGGAATCTTTTCCCAGAACATGAGGGCATCAGTAAGCTTCGCCATTACGGCGTGCTGAACATCTTTTGTGAATGTGCCACGTCGTATTGTCAGATTGATCCAGGGCATCGTCTCTCCCTTTTGCGAGGTTGAAAGTTGGGCTACATCTTTTTCTGTGTGCGCCTAATGTGAGTCAAGCCAATTCCGAATATTGGCGACAGTATCCTCGTAAAACGTTTTGTAAAGACCTGCGTTACATAACCGATATGCGGCGTTGCCAATAGGTTGTCTAGGGTCCGGAAGGGATGGTCTGGCGGCAGCGGCTCATTTTCGAATACGTCGATCGCAGCGCCTGCGATTTGTTTGTTCCTCAGTACGCTAATTAAAGCTCGCTCTACGACGATCGCTCCGCGCGACGTATTGATCAGCCGAGCCGAGGGTTTCATCCTTTCCAACTCCGCGATGCCTACCAAACCGCGAGTACGACTGCTCAACACTAAATGGATGGTCAGGATGTCAGACTTTTCGAAAAGTTCGTCCTTAGAGACCAGAATTGCACCCGCGGCATTGGCTGCCTGCGGCGTCATGTTCTGGCTCCAGGCAATCAAATTCATTCCAAATGCGGTTCCAATCTGCGCTACCTGTGATCCAATCCGCCCAACTCCGAGGACGCCAAGAGTCTTTCCGCGGAGATCTGTGCCCACCGCTTGTTGCCAGCCACCGGATCGTACAGAGTTACTCTCCGCCACGATATGCCTCGCGGAAGCCAAGATCAGCGCCCAAGTAAATTCGATCGCTGGTTCCGATCTGTACCCCGTGTGAACGACTTGGATTTCATGGTCGCCTGCAGCGGCCATATCGATCGACGTGTTTCCAGGTCCCGTCGAGGCAATGAGCTTGAGATTGGGCAATCGCTCAATGACATTGCGAGGCAATGGTGTCCGCTCACGCATGACACAAACGACTTCAAAAGGGACCAACCTCTCAATTACAGCGTCCGGATCTGCGAGGTGATCCTGAAATACAGTGATGTCCGCTCGATCGCGGAGTACCGACCAATCGGCGTTCTCAAGCGCCACGTTTTGGTAGTCGTCCAAAACAGCAATCTTGTACTTCTTCATCTGCAACCGTCCCAGCGGTGATCAGTTCGGCTCACAATATAAACCAAGATGACGACCGTAATCTTCTATGAGATGCTGTTTAGAGGCAAGACGATTGCGTTTGAGATTATTTTTTCTCGACCACGAACTATGTTGGGATCAGACTTTACGGGAGGAACCGCGCCAATGAGCGTTACCGATACAAATGACGGAAGCCTGAAATGGGATGTATTTACCAGTAGGCGCCCTGGCCTCAGCCGCGATCTTCCTCCTGGCAAGGAGGCGTTGATGTGGGTGTCGAACTCGTCAACGCTCATCTACGGTGAGCGAGATGCTGTCCTTGTCGATACACTTCTGACGATCGACCAATCGCAGGCCCTGCTGAATTGGATCATCAGAAGTGGCAAGAACCTTACCGCGATCTACCTGACGCATGGACATGGCGATCACACCTTCGGCCTTGGCTCGCTTCTGGAGCGCTTCCCGAACGCGAAAGCGGTTGCAACTCCGGAAGTAGTTGAGGCCATGCGCCATGAAGTATCTCCCGCGTCGTTAGAGAACTTCTGGCGCAAACTCTTCCCTAATCAAATACCGGAGAACCTTCCGATTGCCGATCCTCTCAAGGACAACGAACTGGAGTTGGAAGGATACAAAATGGTGGCGGTGAATACGGGGAAAACGGATACAGCCCAATCG